>UMBX01009243.1_pt1 | contig 18069 bp, 17 predicted proteins | sample 1964081 | NCBI WGS metagenome assembly UMBX01 (sample SAMEA4835952, study PRJEB28245) | human gut metagenome | biome: gut microbiome; material: fecal sample | place: Denmark | collected 2008
AAAAGATATTCAGAAAGATTTAGATTTACTATGTACTCCAAATAGTGATTGATTATTAATGATTTGCAATTTTATGATATTTCTTGAATATGTAGGTTCGAGAGCCTCCCTCTCCGCAAGGGGGTTTGACAAAAAAAACCATGATCCCTGTAAGTAACTCACTTACAGGGATTTTTGTTTTTCGGGGTCGGACAAATACACCTCCTTGCGGAAGCTCTTCGGCAGGCAATTCGGTGGCATCGCCATCCGCCCCGGATTCTGCCACCACCAAAAGGTTCTTATTCACTGATTCACTGCGTTTTGCATACTCCAATATTGCACACGGTGGCGTAAATTTACAACCCGTTAACACATGGAGTATATGAATCGACAAAAAGTACTTTTCGGATCTCGTTCTACGTGCGTCGGACAAGGCCCAACAAGCACGGGGAGGTCCCCGTGTGCGTCCGCATCACGGTCAACGGCCAGCGCGCCGACACCACCATCCGCAAGAGCATCCTCCCCGATCAGTGGGACGCCATCCGCGGCCAGGCCTCGCCCCGCACCACGCTCGGCAAGGCCATCAACCTCTACATCGACACCGTGCGGGCCCGCATCATCCGCATCCACCGCAACGACCTCTATCTGGACGAGGTCGACCGCCGCTTCATCGAGGAGTTCGAGTTCTACCTGAAGACCCACCGCGGCGGCTGCCACAACACGGCGACGAAGTACCTCAAGAACTTCAAGGAGATCACCCGCATCGCGCTGGCCCGCGAGTGGATGCAGCGCGCCCCCTTCGCCGAGATCCGCTTCTCGCTGCAGCCCGTCAAGCGCGAGATGCCCGAAAAGGCGGAGATCGAGCGGCTGATGCACAAGGAGATCGACATCCCGCGGCTGGCCCAGACGCGCGACCTCTTCATCTTCTGCTGCTTCACGGGGCTCACCTTCTCGGACATCAAACAGCTCGCCCCCGAACACATCGTCACCGACATGCAGGGCCACCGCTGGATCCGCAAGCCGCGCCAGAAGACCGGCAACATGTGCAACATCCCGCTGCTGGAGATCCCCGCGCGGATTCTGCAGCGCTACCGCACGGATCCCGAGTGCGTGGCACACAACGTGCTGCTGCCCGTGTCGAGCAACCAGAAGATGAACGCCTACCTGAAGGAGCTGGCCGACATCTGCGGCATCCGCAAGCAGCCGACGACCCACGGCTTCAGATATTACATATTTCTTTATTCACTGTAAACAAGCGATTTATAGGAGGCGTGTTTTTAAGCAGGTAACGATTTAGAAACGAGTATACTTCTTCAATTTATCTGTTTTTGCACAAACGCTTATTTAACACAAAGTTAACGAGATTCTCTATTATAACAAAATAATATACCAAGAAAATCTTGTACATCTATGGATGTAAGATTAATAATCCCTATATTGGTAATCTTACAAACTTAATTTTTATCCATCGATTTATCTTGGTCTAATTCCAATTTTTTACCATTAACTACAACGTAATTTTCTTCAAATTTACTTATATGGTTTGCATTATTAATAATACAATTATCGCCAATGGTCACCTTTCCTTTGCTCATCTTTGTCTTGAGATATGAGATATTAGAAGAAATATATACTCTTGAATTATAATTATTCTATACTATTAAACTGTACTTTAAGTTCATTATAATCAAAGACAAAAATATTCAAATTAGGCTCAATAGACTTGTAGTATTCTTGAATTTTTACGCAAACTTCTTCTGTATATTTTTCTAAGATATACACAATTATTATTTGTGGATTTTTCTTAAATATTGATTCTCTATATCTTAGAACTTGTTGATATGTGTCCCGCAATCGATTGATGGTAACAATATTCCTTATATATTTACACTCGACAATGTATGTTTTTCCATTAATGACACCTATTGCATCATAAATATATCTACCATTTCTTACTTCTTCCGTAAATTTTGTATTATAAATTTTATTAAGTTTTTGTATTGCTAAGTGGGCCGAGTTTTCAGCTGAATATGCTAATGCGCAAATGTTTGATTTTTCGTTTCTAATAGCTTCTGATGAGTTTTCTATATTTATTGGATTTTGCTCTTCGTAGATAGAATTCTCGGTTGCTTCTCTTATATATTTCGTTTTGCGTTCTGTATTTGTAAGCTTGATAAAATTAGTTTCATCTTTAAAATCAGTAGGGCCGTACAATTTTTCATGATGAAAACACACCAATAATACAAAAACGACGAAAATTATTATAGGGAATATAATAATAAACCAAATGAATGGAAGTCGTTCTTCTGCCCCATTTAGTTTATCTAACCCGATGGTAAATACTAAACCTGCGATCAAATAGCATATAGCAACAAATAGTGCAATTACTCCAAGAGGGTTTTTTAAGAAATTCTTTATATTATCCTTGTTTAGCATAGTTTCTACTCTCATATTTTTATATAAGTTTCCAGCAAAGTTAATTATATTTTTTCATATCAGCCATTCTCTGCTGAGAATATGTTATCTTTGGTGGATATTGTAGCCTTATGCAAATTATAGTAGATGATCATACTAAAATGAAGTATTATAAACGGTGTTTAGAGCAAATTAACAACAAATATTCGCTGGACGCCGAAATAAACAAATGTACTGTTATTGACATTTGTAATTTATGCATTGAAACATTAGTGCAAGATTTTATTACTTTATTAGATAGATATAGGAATCCGCAAGATATATTTCAATTTATGCTGTTGTATTCTAAACTGGCAACAGAGAAACAACGCACTGAGGATATGCTCATATTGATGCAAATGTGCCGATATGTATTTATACTTATACCCAAGTTAAACCTATCGTTCAAAACAGCACCAATAATTGATATGGATAAACTAGAGTTGTCAGACATCTTTTTTATAACAAAGATGATAGACATACTTTCTCAGCAAAGAGCTATCCAATTAATAAATGACGAATGTGTTTTTAAGTTAGAGTGCAATGAGTGGGCAGTCGCTTTAACCTATATGGATGATTCGTTAGTATACGTACATAGTCATTTAAAATACATCTCTCAAAGTAAGTTTCTATTCCGAAAGCATTGCTTTTCTTTCAATCTGTTAAACGATTTTAGAGGTGAACTATATAATGCATTTGGAGATATTACCGATAAGTTTTGTGATATAGTGTGCAATGCACAACCAGCAAACATACATCTTAATGATGTTTCTTTTAGCGAATTCAAAGAGATTGTTGAGGGGCATATTCCTGAAATATTACAAATCATTCAAGTTATCAACATAACAAATTTGGTCAAGAAGCATCCTCATAATCCCTTTCTGCGAGGACTACTATTTACCCACAATAACTTGATATAAAAGCCGCTATTGAAAAACCGTATGATAAAGATTTAAGGACACGATATAGACCGATTTTAGAATTTAGTATAGATGGAAACAAAGAATACTATATTGCCCCGTATATGTTTCAAGAGGCAATTGAGGAAATTTGTGGGAATCTATTGCCATTCCAAGTGATACCAAACGAATGGGCTTCCAATCAAATAATAATAAATTTTGCAAAAAAATTATTTCAAGAACACGACAAATGGTTAGAAAGATTATGTTGCAGTGTTATTGAGGCAAAGAAACTGCCATATAAAAGGAATGTCAAAGCCTTGAATAATGTCTCATTGGAAAAAGCAGTAGCCCATATTGGAACAAAGTGTTACCCAAATCGTAATGTTGGTGAGATTGATTTCATTGTTATAGACAAATCAACTCAAATTATTTACGTAATTGATGCCAAACATATTAAAACAAGATATCATCTTCAATCTTTCGTCGCAGATTACACCAAATTTATTGGAGAAAAGGGATATGATGAAAAACTATCATTTAAGGTGGATTGGATTCAGAACCATCTTTATGATGTAAGCAGAGCTTTTGGGTGTGATTGTTCGGACTATTCTGTGCAAGGAATATTCGTTACAGAGACTTTTGTATATTATAGTATTTCGTCACAATTTCCAATAATTCCCATCGCATGGTTCAATGCCTACATCGAAACGAATGACAAATTGTGCTTTTTACGACAATAGCCTGCAAGTTTGCAGACTATTGTTGTGTTTATACACTTTGTTTGATGATTTTATTTATCATATTGCAACTATTAAATTGTTCATGAGATACTTTATTTCCCAATACTATAATAGGATCGTAAGCATTCGAATAAATGCACCTTTTACACCTTGAGGTTTGGTTGTAGCTTTGCGGTAGCGAATACAATCAAACCTCAATTATATAGACAGGAATTTGAAGAATTGGAATTGCTGGTACAACAAAGCGGCCTGCCATTGAAGTCGTACCTTCAACAAATAGGTGTAAGTTATTCAACCTATCATTACTGGCGTAGAAAATGTTCCGTTGACAGAAACAGCATCAAACAAGAGCTGGCTCCTATCTGTTTTAAACAGACAGCTACGGAAACTTCCCCAGAAGAACAAATACCACATGGTGTGGCTGTTCTGTTTCCCAATGATCTTCGTGCCCACTGCGGAAACGGTTCAGAAGAGATACTGATGGAACTGTTCACCCAAAGTCTTCGAAACGGCCATGTTTAACCTGAACGACACGATGCGCTACTTCCTGTGTCCGGGCAGGACAGATATGCGCAAAGGTATCAGTTCGCTGTGCGGAGTGGTACATGAAAAGATGAACAGTGAAGTGAAGAACGGTGTGATGTCTTCATCTTCATCGGTTCCAGCCGCAGGCTCATGAAACTGCTTCATACCGAAGACGGAGGCATGGTGATGTATGTAAAACGCCTGGAGGCCGGTCTCTTCAAACTGCCGGAGTACGATCCCGAATCCAACAGCTATCCCATGGAATGGCACGATCTGGTGATGATGGTTGAGGGCATTCAAGAGAATCCGGAACAGAGACTCCGACGGTTAAGGGCCGAACGTAAGGAATACCATGTATGACATGCTTTTTTGCGTGAATAAAAGTTCGGATATTGTTGTATAACACTGTTAATTAACATATTTACATCAACAAAAAAGGTGTAGACAATGGAAGAAAAGGATATTTTACTCAAGACGATAGAGGGGTTGAATGCCTCTATAGCGTCATTGTCTACTACAAATAAGAATCAATCCGAACAGATAAAGAATCTGCAGGAACGTATCAAGGAGTTGACGGCTCAGGTCGCATGGCTAAACCGTCAACTCTTTGGGCGTAAATCGGAAAAGTTTCGTGTATATAATCCTAATATACCCGATCTATTTGCCGACAAGTTTTCCGGACTTCGGCAACTGGCGGAAGAAAAGCGGGACGAGGCCGTGGAGCAGATAGAAAAGGAATCGGCTGAAGTCCGGAAGCAGAATCGTCAGAACCGCAAAATGATAGAGGACTTACCCGTATTGGAGACCGATATAATAGAACCGATAGGCGTAGACCTGTCTTTATACTGTAGAATAGGCGAAGAGATAACCAGGGTCGTCAAACACAAGCCGGAGATGCTTTACGTCAAGGAAATCATCCGTCCCAAATATGCGCTCAAGGACAGCACTCAGCTTCCTCCCGAGGGGCAGAAAGGCGTAGAGATTGCCCCCATGCCGCTGATGCCCGTCGACAAATGCATTGCCGACACCAGCCTGCTTGCCGAGATACTGCTTCAGAAGTATGAATACCATATCCCGTTCTACCGTCAGATACAGCAGTACCGGCATCTTGGGATGAAAGGCCTTACGGAAAGTACGCTGGACGGATGGTTCAAGAAAACGGTGGAGCTGCTCAGGCCTCTATACGAGGAACTCAAGCGTGAAGTATTTTCTCCTGCGACTATGTACAGGCGGACGAAACCACAGTTCCCGGTCATCAACAGGGAAAAGCACAAGGCTGGCAAGGAATATCTGTGGATGGTAAGGTCGGTCATGGAAAAACTGGTCATTTCCCATTACGACAAAGGATCGCGTGCCGGGACGGTTATCGAATCTCTGGCAAAGCAATATCACTTCAAAGGATATCTTCAATGCGATGGTTTTGCAGGCTATGAGACAGCCTTCAAGACCAATCCCGACGTGCGGCTGCTCAATTGTCTGTACATATCCGCCGTCATTTTGAACAGGCTCTGGATGAAAATAAGGAAATGGCTGAACATGCTCTGACCCAGATACAGCATATATACCGGATTGAACACTGTTGTGATAAGGCGAGTCTCTCGTACGATGAGCGGAAGGCAAAACGTCGGGAGCTGGCCGGACCGGTCATGGATCCATGAAGGTGTGGATGGAAACGGAAGGTATCAAGTACAGTCCCAACTCCCAGGCCGGGAAAGCTATCACGTATGCCTATACCCGATGGGGCAACATGATGAGATGTCTGGAGGACGGACGCCTGCTTTGGGATAACAATCTGGCTGAAAATGTCATCCGACCGATAACTCTGGGACGGAAAAATTATCTCTTCTGCGGAAACCATGAGGCGGCAGTCAATATGTCGGTCATCTGCTCTCTGCTGGCCACCTGTAAGGCACATGATGTAAATCCAAGAGAATACATGAATGATGTCATCGCCCGAATACCTTATTATAAAAAGGCAACTCATGAGGAACTACTGGAACTGCTCCCGCACAAATGGGAGATGCAACATCCGGAAAGTGTACTGATAAAACAAGGGGAGGGATCCGGAAAACACTGCTGACCGACTGCAACATATAGGTTCAACAAAACAATAGCGACTGCAACTAGTAGGTTCATAGTGACAGTCACTATTGCTATATATAAAGGTTCAATACCTGTAGTTTACCGTATGCTTACTTCCAAACAACGATTCTCATCAGAAATGAACTCAAATAGATGCCTAAGCTTTTCGATTTATGTTATTGCAGATTGAAGAATTTATTGGATAAATATACCCAAGAATAAAAATTTCCGAGGATATAGGATTAATGACTCTATCTTGATTTTGTGAGGTAGATCTAATATTGTAGATCTAATATTATAGAAACTCCCTATTATAGGTACGGCTAGATTGAAAATTTACCCGCTATTAATGTACGGGAAACATTTTTCTTAATTGACTGTTACATATTGATAGAATACCTTTTACCATTGTCTTATTCCAAATTACTGTCGCTATGATTGATATAAAAAGTCCAGCGATATTGATATACGTGTTGTTTATCCAATATAATATCATAAAAACTCCATATGCAATCAATATGATTGCAATATCTTTCATTCTCAATTTTATATTCATTGTGCGGTTTATATCCGTGTATCTATATATTGCAAGATAAAGCATGGCTACGATCGTTGATATTGCGGCTGCATATAAACCGATAATTTTTACTAAAGCTATGCAGACAATTAAATTGATTATGGCCGCAATAAACGAGGTTTGTGAAACTTTCTTAGTGTCTTTTAACCCGATATAAATAATTCCGTATAGTGTCTGGATGACATTGATAATGCCACCAACAACCAATAGCGGTATTAGAGGAAATGCTGCAAGAAAATTTTCATTGACAAGATATTTAAAAAATACAGCACAGACCATAATTAAAATGATACCACAAGAGCTGAATAAGTTAAAACAGCGATTTGTGATGTCCGAGATATAGTTATCTCGATCATTATCTTTTATGTGTAAAGCAACAGATTCTGTCCAAGAAAGATTGAATATCACAAATACATTGGCAACAATTGCTGAGAATTTTGTTGCAACAGCCAATATTCCATTTGCTTCCGTCCCAATGAATGCGGAAACAATGGTCCGATCTGAAGCACTAATAATCCACCAAGAAAGACCATTCAGAATTAATGGGGCAGAATAGCCTGCCATTTTTTTCATCAATTGTTTACTGAGACTGGCAGAATCAATGTATGTAAATACTTTATCTTTGTAGAGTATATAAATAACTGCAAGAAATTGTGCTATAGCAGTTGAATATAGCATGCCGGATACCCCAAAAGGCCAGATAATTACCAATACGATATTTAATAGCACCGTTAGTATTCCAGCAATAGCGCTTCCTACCGCATACGTCATATTGTCTCCAAGCCCTCTGGCAATTTGAAGAGCAATAGAGAGAATTGAATTTGTGAGCACCCCGGCTAAAAAAGTTTCTGTATATTCAAAATTAAGAGATTGAGCAATAATGGCAAATCCCAAAGCAAAGGCCAATGAAGGGGCAGCTGTGCATGCTATACAATTAGTAATAATACGTGTAATTTCATGGCGATTTCCTCGGGCGTCTATCAAAAACCGAAATATGGATGATTCCATCTGTATGGTAATTACAGGAGAAATCAACATGATATATGTGATAAGCAGATCAATCGTTCCATATTCAGATGTTGACAGGACGGCCGTATATATAGGCAGTAATAAATAGGTAATAAGCTGCGTACATATTTTCCCGATAGAAATGATCAGTGTATTTTTCAATAAAACAGAATTTCTTCCCATCAGCACTATGCGTGTTTTAATCGTTTTTTGACAAGAAAATCTTTGATTCGATTCCGTATGGTAAGATAGAGGTATGGACCGGCAAATTTCTCGCAAGTCTTTTTATATGATGCCTTTGTATAATAACTCCAGAACGCATCTACGTGGGCTGTTTTTTCGCAAGGCATGACAAGATGTTTTTGTAGAGCCGGCCTCAATTCTGTTTCAATATAGAAACATTGGTCTTGTATTTGATTCCAAAGTTGCGAGCCTTTGGTCGAATTTAAGAATACGACATTGACTCCAATGTCTTCTGCAAATTTGTTTGTAATTGAATTTATCCCCCAATAATCTCCAAGCGATATGTCTCCGACTCGAGACAAACTGCTGTATGGACAATGGTAGCAACTTTCTCTTGCAATGAGCCCAAGAAAAAACAGACGTTTATAACATTGATTCCAGTAGGAGTGCTTGGATGCTGTTCCGTCATTATATATTATTTTATGAAGATTATAACTCCAGCCTATTGTTTTATCCCGAAACCGATAATCAACAACTTTTTTCCCAAATGATTCCTCTATGACTTTTATATGATCTGCGAAAAGTCGAGGACTTGATACCGAATGACAAATTAAATCACATGTAATAAGACATTCGTATTTGTGGTTGAATATCTTTCTTATAGCTCCGATTTGACAAGGTGTGCCAATAAACAAAACGATAAGACCTGCTTGGAGGTCTTGTTTTATAGAACTGTAAATCTTAGACAAATCACTTTGCACATATTTACTTCCCTGAAGTTTATTCAATTCATCTTCGGTTGCAATACGTTGATGCCTTACGATCATTTTGTCATCAAAGCACGCTCCATAAACAACTCCTCCTCGCTGAATTATTATTTTACTAAGCAACCAGGCTATCCCTCCGGAGGAACTGTTCTTGAGTGCAGTTTTATCTTTTATTTGTGCAGCTAAAACTGTATTTGGAGCAGGATTCCGGTCGATCGGATGTTCTGCTTGACAAACTCGCAGACAAGATCTACATCCAATGCATTGCGAAACGTCGATTTGGGGCCTCAAAAAGCCTTTATCATCAGGAATCATACTAATACAATGCTTGGGACAGATCTCCATACATGCAGAGCACCCAACGCACGTCTCATACGGAAGCATGATATTATTGGCAATCATTGTATTTATTCCAAAGCTGTTTTTAAGAAATTTAAAGAGTGTTCTTTCAAGATATTTCGGAGGAAGTTGATTTTAGCCCAATCTAAAGGCTTATTGAGTACCGACAGGATTTGTTCTGTTGAACAACAATTGGCCACCATCCTTTCTTGTATTCCTAAATGATTGAGCAATGTCAACATCCGAGAATTATATATTCCATTGCCAAACACTAGGAAAGGTTTTTGATACTGAATGGCAAACACCGTCCCATGGAACGAACTGGTTAGAACGTACGATGCATGATGAAAAAGAGTTAAGAAACCATCTGGCCCAACAGCAGGTCGATAACTTCCTTTGATGCGTCGGCCAATTGAAACAATTGGGAGATTGGTCTTTTTTTGTAACTCCAATGCTGCTTTTACGACAACTTCGTTGGAGCCAAGAAAATAGACAAGAATATATCCATCGTCTAAGTTTTTAATTGGATCTTTATTTTCGATCTTTATCCAATCTTCACAATCTAACAACAAGGTTGGATCGCATACTAATGATACTTTCTTTTGCGATAAGTTCTCGACAGGTTGTAACATGTCTGCTTCTCGGACCGAGATTGCATCAAATCGATGTAATAAATCCCAATATCTCTGTAGATGTTTTTCCCATAGGGATACAGATCCTGCTGATGCGGCATATGCAATCTTTTTACAAGATACGGTTCCTAATAAAAAGGCATCGAAATCATTGAAAATCGCTTTTGGATTCCATACCTGATCACTTCCACAAATGATGGCGCTATAATGGGATTCCACCTCCTTCAACTCTGGCAAGGTCTTGCAGACTGGAGATAAAATCAAGTGTTTCTTTTGAAATGACTCAAACTTTAGGAATACTTTCTTGTTATACCTGTAACGAAGAATTTTCCCAAGAGTCGTCTTGATGTGGTACCGATCTGAGAGTATATGATAATCATAATAACGATATATATCAATATTATGATAATTTATTACACTTACATTAAATCGATTATCAAGTAGCGTCTTCTGTAATGCATAAACTTGAAGAGCTGCTCCAAAATTACATGCTTTGTGCAATGTTAATATGCCAATTCTCATTATCGTCCCAATTGTTTAATTTTAAACTTTACCCAGATTTTCCTTAAGGTTAAGGATTTCCATCGCTTTTTCTGGTATTGTTTTACATGATATTTATTCTCCGCCTCTGCGTCTATATCATATTGGAAAGATGAGAAAATACCTTGTGGTGTAAAAAAGATTCGATCGTCTCCTTGTAATTCTCTTTTATCATAATAAGGGAGCAAGGGTCTCTTTTGTAAATGAATATACATTATTTCTTGTCTTACTTCCTCCTTATTATCTACATATGATTGGAATAATCTACCTTGTTGCCAATAAAATCGCTGATCAGGATGGTTTGATATTGTACAGGCTGGAGCTACGAGAAGTCTGGAATATTGTGGCAAAATGTCGGCAAATTGGTTTTGACCATATTGAATAACCTGATTTGCCCTGCATATTGCCGGCATAAATATTTCGTCAAAGAATGCAGGTTCGTTGAATGAAATGGCATTCCAGAAATTAATTCCTTTTTTTATGTTTTTTAAGAACATCAATTTCATTCGTTCACTATTTTTGTAGAATGTGAGATGCCCTTGAGTTAATATCCGCTCGCTTTTTTGAAATTCCTTAATAGATAGAATATTGAAGATTCTACCAAATACCAGATCGACATCACAAAAGCCCCAAAAGTCGGCATCGGTCAAATAATCCTCGAATATTTTTCCGTATGCTGGTTTGTAATCACATAATTTATAGGGAGAAAATGCTTTTAATCTTTTGATGTCAAGTGCAAGTTTATTTTGAACTAATTTTTTGATGTCCTCAAAACTGCAAGTTTGAATTATGACATTGTCCGGTAAATTGGGAAGCGAAATTTGATCTGTAAAAATTAGAAATAAAATCTCGGAATTGCAGCGACAACTTTCTATAAAGAAGTCAAAATAAGGTGGGAATTTTCCGAAATAAGGAATGACTACTTTTATAATCATAAATATTGTAGTATAGGGCTAAAGGCAAATGTTGTTTATTTTATAATTTTTAGACTGCGTTTAATAAAAGGAAAATCCAATTTGGTAAGGGCAATCAATAAAAAGATTGGAAATAGTTTACATCGATGTCGAATTGCGGTTCCATAGTTAGATGTCACTGCAGCAAACATGGCTATTATAACAATTAGTGTAATAAACAACAAGAAAATGAACCGGTCATCAGATGTCTTGTTATTTCTTTTTCGGCGAATTTCTTTTATTTGTTTCCACATGGGGATCGAAACCCAAATATATAGAATAGCATCGAATAATCCGACAATATCAATGGCAGAACTGATCATCCAAAGGAATGGAGTGTATAAAAAATACAACATTCGTATCGGCAGAAATAATAGAGTCAATATCGGGTTTGAAAAAGAGACACCACTTAAATAAGCCGCTCTACCTGCGGCTGACATCTCCCCAATATTACTGATGGATTCAACGTCGAGATCAACTCCACCTCCAATACCGAACTTTTCCATTCCAATACCACTAGATAGCATATAAACAAATGTAATTATCGTAATACTGACGAGGAAACCTTTCCAGATTAGACTTGCGCCTCTATTTTGGGGATTATTTTTCCTCGACAAGATAATCAAGATGGTCAACATGATCATTGCAATCATTGATGTATGCAAAATCATAGCCGGAACAAGGGCTATGATAGATAATATTAAGTGTTTAGTGCGGCCATTATTATAATAGAGATAAGCATGCTTGATGTATAAAAGCATAAATAATAAAAGGACGACCTCTCGATTGGCGAAATAACTTGAAAATCGAATTAAATTCGGGAATAACGCTATAACCCATGCTGCTTTAATTATGGCTCTACGATCTTTGTATATATGCGAAACGATGTCCGAAAAGATTAATACGCAATAAACGCTTAATGTCGCGTTCATAACCCGTACCGGCATATAATATTCTCCGAATACTCTGAAGAAGAAACTGATAATCCATGAATAAAAATAAGCGCCAGTAGGAATATTCAAAAAGACTTCGTTAATTGGTAAAGATGCATAGTAAACGGCATTGACTCCATAATTATCCGCATCTCCATCGCCTAGCATGCTGTATATTACGCAAATAACAAATCTAATAATGAAAGCCCAAGCGATAGCTTGTGAGATATGGGAATATCTTTTAGCGGATATGGATAGTCCAATTGAACCGATGGACATAGTTAATAGACCATACCCCCAATCATTATTTTGCAGAATTAAAAGAGCTACTAACGAGGCTATGGCTGCAACTACGGCAACCATTGACATGATACCAGACGCAAAGGGGATCCTTCCTCCGAGATTCTTCATTTTAGGTTCTTGATAATTTTACCATATTCCCTAGATGAATAAGCGATCGAGAAGAGCTCCGCTCTTTTTCGTAAGATTGCTGAATCATGTGGAGTGTCAAGTGTTTTGAGAATAGCGTCGGCTAATTCCTGAGGATTCTCGCATGGGCATAATGCCCCATATGCAGGATCTCCTCCATTCATAATATCTCTAGGTCCTCCGCTGGCACAATCGGTCGCGACGCATGGTATACCACAAGACATTGCTTCGATCAAGACATTGCCAAAAGCTTCTTCCTTGGAGGAAAGAATAAATAAGTCTGAGATTTTCATAAAATTAAGGACCCTGTTTGTGTAACCATATAGATCTATATCATTGGAGAATTGACTTTCTTGGCGTAATTTCTCCAATATCTCTTTTAGTGGACCATCACCTAACACGATTAAACGCGAATCCGAATTCTTGCGGACTAGTTCAAAGGCTTTCAATAGTGTGGCAAAATCTTTTTCCGGAACTAACCTGCCTACAGCTATGAGAATTTTGGCTCCGTCGGCTTTGTCTTTGATGAATCGATGCTCGGTCTCTGGCATTGCGGCTTGCACTTTTTCCGGAACAACCAGCGGATGATACACTTTATGAACATTCGCACTATTGACATGATAAAATTTGATTTGCTCGTTATATGCCATCGTATGAGCCGCAATGACCCCGTCGAGAAATCTAAACAACAGTTTGTTACAATAATAGATCAGGGTGTGGTAAATAGTTCCATCCTTGAGTAAAGTACATCGGTTATCCACGATGGCTAATGCTCGTTTGTGCCGACAAAACACTTTGATTAAAGCAACGATTGTTCCAGCCAATCCTGGAGCTGCAAGAATTATTGTATCGGGATGTTTCTGCATATAGCTGTAAATACCCCATATGGCCGCAAAAATCTTAGAGTCTCCTCTATACTTCTGCTTGCGAAAATCGATAATCTCACAATCTTCAGGTATTTCATGCATCATCTCACCACGTGCGTCTCCAATTAGGAAGGAAGTATAAATTCCTTCTGCCTGTAATCCATGCGCCAGATTAATCATTACACGTTGTACCCCGCCGGCTTCTCCGCTTTGCATTAACATTGCTATCTTGGGGCGTGTCTCATTTTTGGCTGCCATATTTTATTTATTTTGCAACTTCAGTTTGATGATATATGTGGGTCATTTGTTGCATAACCGAATCTAGCCCAAAGGCTTGCACTATTTGAATATTATGCTGTCCCATTTGGAAACGGTTACAATGAAGAATTTCCAATAAAGCTCTTTTTATATCATTAGAGTCATATGGATTGAATAAAATACCTCCTTCGGGGTCTATTAAGTCGATATTACCTCTGATTCGGCTGCAGATTATAGCCTTACCACAAGCCATGGCTTCCATCAAAGCAACAGGTAATCCTTCTTGTATGGATGGAAATGCAAATACATCTGAGGCTTCGCATAGTTCAGCCACATCACTTCGATATCCTAATAATTTTACCCGCCCCCCAACGTTTAGGTCATTAATAAGAGTTGTTAATTCGTCTTTTAATTTACCTCGCCCTGCTATTGTTAAATAGCAATTGGGAATATCTGCTACCGCTTTAATCAAACGCTCATGATTTTTACGGGGAATCAATTCTCCAACAGTTAGTATCCATAATTTATTTTCTGGAATCTCTAACTCGTTACGTTTTGTTTGAGGATTAATTTTATGTATACAGAATTTGGATAAATCAATGCCAACCCCAGGTACATATATTATATTACGAGCGTGCATATGCCTTTGTGCAAATGCAAAGTCTTCTTTATTGATCGTTATGAGTGTATCGGTCATAAAAGAGCATATCCATTCTGCAGGGAAATACACAAGCCAGTTTATTAGCGGTGCCCCTTGGTAAAAATGGAACCCATGGGCGGTGTATATGACTCTAGTCCCGTGTTTTCGAGAATGGTTTGCTGCCAGTCTCGCCACCATGGCGCCAACTGGAGTGTGGCAGTGAATCAGATCGAAGTTATTTTTGCGAATGATTTTTTTTAATAGCAGGTACGAATGAACGTTCGCCGTTTTTAAAGGAAACCGGTCGAAAGGAATGTCATAATAATGGTCACAAAATGGAATCTTACAATCATTGTGATTTTCATAATCATTTTTTGCAGCAACAAAGGTTTCCCATCCAAGATCTTTAAATAGTTTAAGATAAGGAAGATGAAACTCCATGATATGTGTTTTTACAACGGTGGCAACGAAAAGGACCTTTTTCATGGCTATGTATCCTTTAGAACTTTTTCCCGAAAACAATCGAACAGAACGTGTTGAACAACACCTTGAAGTCGAACCACCAAGAACGATGTCCCAAATAATAAAGATCGTACTCTAGGCGGCGAAGCATCTTTTCCATCGTATCCGTATAACCATTATAAAGTGTCGCATAGGACGTTACACCCGGGCGAATCTGATAAAGGTATGAATAACGAATATCGTGTTCCAAAATTTGGTCAATGTAGAATTTACGTTCGGGGCGCGGACCGATAAATGCCATATCTCCACAGAATACATTCCACAATTGAGGAAGTTCGTCCAAGTGGTGTGCACGTAAAAATTTCCCGATTTTGGTCAGGCGAGGATCATCATCTCCTCCCGCATGGCTCAATTGTGGACCAAACTTCTCAGCATCAAGGCGCATCGTCCGAAATTTGTAAATATTAAAAGGTCGGCCAAAACGCCCGATACGTTCCTGCTTAAAAATAGCAGGTCCGCCATCCTCTCGTCGTACCGCGATATAACAGAGTAAGAATAATGGAGAGAAAATGATCAAAGCAAAAAAAGATAATATACAATCTCCGATACGTTTTACGTTGCGGGCGAAAGCCGACATATTGTCTGGAATAAACCGATCCTTCGGCACATATTGACTAATCGGAGTGCTCACCTCAATATCATCATCAAACCGAGGATGACAACTCTTCAACTTATTGGTCCACTTTGCATAGGCATCTTTATCAACAGCATCTGACATCCGCAGCGAAATTTCAGAATTGCTTGTCTGCTGCAGAACGGTCATGTTTTCCAATACAGTTGGAATAGACTCTGGGCCAATTAACGTACATGGCATCTGAGCCTCTTTCGAGAATCCTCGAAGATTCGTACATCCATATGATTTACAAAATAGTCTTAGGCCATAAGCTGATAAACCATATGCGACCCATGTATTGTATCTAGGACTATAATACATATACACATATGATCCATCATTTTTACATTCGTTTAGAGTAATTACGTCTGTATCCATGAGTTTTTATTATTTGATGGGTATTTTAAATTCTTGAACTTATTATTGGTGCCCCTAACCAGCAGTCGTAATCGTCAAGACGCCGGATGAGTTGCAACTTGCACTTTTTCGGATTCCGCTCCTCACGCCACGGATCGACGGCGCCATGCGCATGATCCCGGCAGATGCAACTGTTCGTGCAACCATAGAGCGTAACCAACAACAACGCACGCGACTGTTCGGCGCGGATCAACGGCAGGATGCTGCGGATCGTACCTACCAGACGGTCGAACTCCTCCTTCTCCCCCAGAATCGCATAGGCCGGAAGCAGCATCGAGTAAAGTTTGCAACGCATGACGTCGCTCTCCAACTGCAGACTGCCGTATTGCCGCAGCGTCTCCCGGGCCAACTCCCGATCCGCGTCCGTCACCCCTTCGGGCGAATGGTAACGCTTCAGCGCTTCATGAAGTCCCGCCGGAAGCCGGTCGCCGTTCAGACGCGTGTAGACATGGCGGTTGTCCGAGTTCAACGCAACCACCTCGTACTGGCCGGGCTCCACACTAAGCAGCGGTACATACATGCAGTTCTCCACACAGACCATGATGTCTTTCCGTCCACCTCCGGGCTGGATGATGACGCTTGCCTCCACCCCCTTGAACTGCCCCTCGGTGATGCGCACCCGATCCCCTTTCATCAGCCGGTTCGGTTCGGGTGTATAGACCGGCAGTTCATCGCAATAGGATTCGGCAACCCATTTCAGATTGGCCATCTCCTCGTCCGACAAGTAGGGATAATACCCGCCACGTCCGTCACGGACCCGGGGCAGGAAACTGTATTGGGGAAGGAATCGTTTCAAACGATAGATCTCTGCCTCCGAGGCGTGTACGAAGACGTAATTGTACAGCAACGGATGCTGCGTGCGGACCAGTTCGCCCTTTTTCTCGCAGACGGCGACGTACGACGGAGCAAAATATTCGAACGGCTGCTCACCGACACGGATGCGCCGGGCCAGCTCGGTCTGGAGTCCTTTGGCCGGGTTACCTCTGTAATATCCTTTTGAAGAGACCGGCAGCACCAGCACATACCACCTTACCGCATGGTTGTTTTTTCTCGTGCGGATCTGCTCGGAGACCGAGTCAGACCAAGTCCAGTTAGTGCCCTGCGTATTCATTCCAATATCGTTTATCCAGGAATCCGCATCGCATCCGGGCAATCCGAGGCCTTGTCAGCGCAACATCAGAACACGCTGACATTCAGCAAATTAAGAATTACACATAAGGTATTCGTGAAAATTGCGAATACCTTGCTTCGCTTCGGGCTTGTCTGCAAACCTACAGTTGCGAATGTTTATTATTTCTGTTTAAGAAACCACACTATTTAGTCGCAAAAATAGATAAATTCGTCGAATAAACAAAAAGAGAGGTTTTTTTCTTGCACCAAACCATCGCGCAACGCCTATTTTTCTGACACACAAACAAAAAACAACCGTTTCGAAACCTTATTTTCACGGTTGTTTCACCCCGACACAACAACCGCCGGAGTTTCAAGAAAGGGAAAGGAAAGGCATAAGTAACAATTTGGCAGCATTTATGACCAAAGCGACACGGTCTCCGGCTAAAAATCAAGAAATTCCCGTTTCATGCGGTTTCTTAAACAGAGATCGCACCAGGAAAATGGGATGAATCCCGCTTTGCAAGCCATGCAACGGCAGACAGCGCCCCGTAAATAACACTCCCGGATTCGGACCGGTCCATCAAAAAAAGGCATCGGC
>UMBX01054846.1_pt1 | contig 17675 bp, 12 predicted proteins | sample 1964081 | NCBI WGS metagenome assembly UMBX01 (sample SAMEA4835952, study PRJEB28245) | human gut metagenome | biome: gut microbiome; material: fecal sample | place: Denmark | collected 2008
AAAATTAGAAGTTCAAATTCAAGAAAAGATAGAGGAACAAAATAAAATACAATTAAAAATAACTAAAAATATTTTAAAATATCAAAAATTATTATATATATTAGAAGAATTTGCTAAAGAAAAAATTATTTCTTCTAGTAATTTTGATGCCATTTATCAATATTTAAAAAATGAATGTACCTATCTTTTGGAAGAAGAAAAAGTTGAATTGATTTATGAAATGACCTTGCAAAATGCTAAATTAATGGATAAAAAAATCAAATTAGAACAAATCAAACAAAATAGGATAATCAAGCAACAGCGAAGAAATCAAGAGCAAAAACTTGAACAACAAGTCATAGAAAAAGAAAAAAGTAAATCTAATCAAGCTGAAGAAGTTATAGAAACTAAGGAGGAGAATCCAGCTCAATCTGTAGCATTTGATTATTTTACTCCAGAACAAAAAGCTCTTTATCAACAAGCAAAAGAAATTTTATCTAAATATAATGGATTTTCAGAAGAAATAAATACATTTGTTGAAAAAAGAAATTCAAATGATAAAACAGTAAAAGAACGCTTGATTTGGTACAAAACAATTTCTAATTCCCCTGAATTTCATAAAAGTATCATTGCAAAGGATATTTCTTACCATATTATTAAAAATTTAGAAAATAACTCTAATCCAATACTTAAAGAAAAGTTATTTAACGAATTAAAAATTTTAATTAAGGCCTTTAATGAAGAACATAAACCAGAACAAATTTTTGATTATATTGAAGTTTTAAAAAATTTAAATTTAGTTGATCAGTTAGAATTATGTAACAAAATAGATGAACTAATGGAAATGATTTCTCAAAAGATGAAAGAAAATAAAGAATTTACAATGACAATCTCACAATATGTAAAATCTTTAAATCAATCTAAGAGTGATTTCATTCAAAGCCTAAAAGATTATTCAGAAGTACAAAATGAAGAAACTATTGAATTATTAAATTTATTATTTGATGAACTTTATGATAAATACAAGGAAACAGAAAAAATTTTTAGTTATTATACCTTTTCTGTACCAAGTAATCAAAATGCTATGTTAGAAAAAGCAAAGTCCTTTTATTCTAAAATAACATCACTGAATAATATCATTGTATTTGTTAATGACAATGATGATGCTATTCCAATCATTGAAACAGATATTGAAGAAGATAGAAGAATATCTTCTAAGCAAAAAAAATATAGTGCAACATTAAATAAATTAAGAATGATGGTTAGTGATAATTTTGTGGCAAGTGGAGGACAATCCAAAGACGATAAAGTGAAAAGTAGAATTTATAATAAAGATTTTTTAGAGACTTTTCAGGTAAAAAGTACCCATAATGGGGACACAAGAATATTCTATAGTCGATTTAGGACAAATTTGAAAGAAATTTTTCCAGAATGTAATGAAAATACTCATATTTTATTTATCTATGAAATAGGATATGGAGCAACAGATAAACAAAAGAAGGCAGATATAAATGCCCTAGCATTATCTAGAGCCTATTCTAATAAAGAAAGAATTGCCGAAATCTGTTCACTATTAATGACTGATTGGAATAAAATTTCTGAAAAAGACAAAGAAGAAAGACAAAAAGAAATTAAAGAGTATTTAAGAAGACAAACAATAAAATTAGGCCACTTTATTTCAAAAACAGAAGAATCCAATACATTAGAAGAAGGGAGGGAAAAATAATGGATTCATATCAACAATTTATTCAATCAATTGAAAAAAGAATTGTTTCATTAAATACAGCAATAAATAAATACAATCTCTTTTCATCATTAAATCCAGTGATTTTAGAATTAGATGAAAATACAATTTGGGATTTACAAGAAAAAGATGTTGAAATAATTGCTAAAAACTTAAAAGAAAAAAACCAATTAAATCCAGTGGAAATAGAATTTTTACTTGCCTTTACAAAAATTCCTCCCAATCTAAAACAAGTTAAAAAAAATTTATTAGGTTTAGATCAAACACAAAAAGAAATTTTTAAATCTATTCAACAAAAAGTAGAAGCAACAAAAAAAGAGCATGATTCTCTTAATGTTGATTTTATAGAAAAAAGTTTAGAAAAATATAAAAAATTACTTCAAAAATTAGAAGACAATGACCTGATTCTAATAACCGAAATAGAATTTATTTCTAAAATATTAACTCAAGATGAGTATAGTGCCAGTTCAAAAATGGAAATATATCACATCATTAACGAAAACAACAACCATATTTTAAAAAAATATAAAAATTTTATTTCAGATGAAAATGATAATGAAAAAATATGGGATGAATCTCAATTAACATCTACCAATATTCCAGAAGAATTATTAAATAAATTATTTGAAAGGTTTGGAATAAATTGGACAAAAAATTATGCATCAATCCCTGATCCAAAATTACAGCAGCAAATGATAAATCAACAAGCACACTGGAAAAATAAATTACTAAATTATGGAAATTATGAAAAAATGGAAGGACTATTAGAGTTTCTCCAAAAGAAAAATTTAAATTTTATATTTGACTTACCTGAAATTCTTACTAAAACATTGCTATATTCTTCTATTCAAGAAATTGAACAAGTGATTAATATTGCAGAAGAAAACGAAATAAATTATTATGAATTATTAAAAAGTCAGCCAGTCATTTTCTTTCCAACAGTTAGAGAAACTAGAAATCATTCTAAAAAATATCAAAACCCTTCATCAGAGCAAAAAACTTCAGGAGCATTAACAAACTTTCTTGGAAATATTAACTTTTTAAAAGAAAATAATTTTCCTATTAATGAAATATTTAAAAGTAGTCCTGTATTTTTTATCAGATCACCTAAAACCCAAAGAAAAGTGTATGAACGATTAAAGATGTATGGAATATTTTTGCAGTACCCAAATAGAAATCTAAAAAAAGCATTTAGTGTTTTAGGAACAACCGATATTTTATCTAAAATAGATATTGGTATAGAATGTGGTTGTTATGACTATTATCAAGATAATATTACAAAATTAGTTAATCCAAACCTAAATCTATATCGCGTAAAATTAGCAAGATTATTAGGTATCGGTGAAGATGAAATTTTTTGTAAAAGATATAGCACAACAAAAGGAGAAACTAAGAAATGTTTAAGTGAACTTTTCTGGAAAAATAACAGCGATAAATTTGGAAAAAATCCAGAAGATACATATAAAATATATCAATCCTGTCCTCAAGAAACATATATTGATAAAGATAATATAGAAATATATAATAATATTATTAGTAATAGAGAAAATGACAAAATTACAACACTCGTTTTAAATGACTACTTAATTAGACAATTAGATAGTCAATTTAAAGATGATCAAAATGATTTAATTTATAATTTTAATGGAGTAATCATTTCAAGGTTAAAAGTATTAAGGTATTATCAAACTTTAATTTCTGATTCTAATATCATATCGAGAAAAGATGTATTATTATACGCAATAACATTACATAGTATGTTAAATCAAGATGAAGTAAACGCCATTAATGAATGCTTAAAATCAGTAAAATTTAAAGGAGGCATCAAATGATTGAAAATATTATGCTAATGAAAATAGAAGAAGATTTAAAACAAAAGCTAATGACTGAATTAGATTACAATGAGGCATTAAATATAGCATGTAACTACAAAAATGTTGAAAAAAATATCAATTTGCTAAAATCATATGGAATAGTACCAATTGATAAAATTATATTAACTAGAAGTCAAATTTTTTTGAAATCTCCAGAGAAAATTGCTAAATGTTTTGCAAAATTTAATGTTGCTGTTTTAGTGGATTTAATTAATACTGACTATTCAGTTATTGATGAGCTTTTTAATTAAAGTCAATAATATAATATGTAAATTTACATATAAAAATACTTACCAATAATTAAATTCTTTATAAGTATTTTTATAAAAAATAAAAACAACTAGTTGACGAATGATAAAATTAGTGATATATTAATCATGCTTGTGAAATTTAAGTGTTGTCTTAGGGCAAGACTTATCTTTTAAAGAAAAAATGATACACCTGGATATGTGTAAAGAAGGGAGGCAAAAATATATGGCAACAATTAACCAAAGACTAAGAGGAAAAGGACAAAAAAGAAGAAAAAGTAAATCACCTGCATTATTAACAAGATTAGATACAGTAAACAATAAAACTGTAAATCAAAACTCTCCTCAAAAAAGAGGTGTTTGTGTACGTGTTGGAACAATGACTCCAAAGAAACCAAACTCAGCATTAAGAAAATATGCTCGTGTTAGATTATCAAATGGTATGGAAGTAACTTGTTATATTCCAGGAATTGGACACAACCTACAAGAACACTCAGTTGTATTAGTTCGTGGAGGACGTGTTAAAGACTTAATCGGTGTTCGTTATCACATCATTCGTGGAACAATGGATACAGCAGGAGTTCAAAATCGTATGCAAGGTCGTTCTAAATACGGAGCAAAGAAACCTAAGAAATAAAATTAAAATGAGAAAATTAGAAGTAAAGGAGGAGAAATAATGCGTAAAAGACGTGCAGTAAAAAGAGACGTATTACCAGATTCATTATACAAATCAAAAGTTGTTACAAAATTAATCAATCAAATCATGATTGACGGAAAAAAAGGAACAGCACAAAGAATTGTATATGATGCATTTGACATGATTAAAGAAAAAACTGGCGAAGACGCTATGGTTGTATTCGAACGTGCAATGGAAAATATCAAACCTGCTCTAGAAGTAAAATCTAGAAGAGTAGGAGGAGCAAACTACCAAGTACCAGTAGAAGTTAAACAAGAACGTGCACAAGCACTAGCATTTCGTTGGTTAGCACAATATGCAAGATTAAGAAGTGGTCATACAATGGCTGAAAAATTAGCAAATGAAATCATCGATGCTTCCAATGGTATTGGTGCATCTGTTAAGAAAAAAGAAGATACTCACAAAATGGCAGAAGCAAACAAAGCATTTGCTCATTATAGATGGTAGAAAGGAAAAGACAATATGGCTCGAAAAATTTCGTTACAAAATACTCGTAACATTGGAATTATGGCTCACATTGATGCTGGTAAAACAACTTGTACAGAACGTATTTTATACCATACTGGAAAAATCCACAAAATTGGGGAAACTCATGATGGAGCAGCCCAAATGGACTGGATGGAACAAGAACAAGAGCGTGGTATTACCATTACTTCTGCTGCAACAACAGCATTCTGGAAAGGCTATCGTTTCAATATCATCGATACTCCAGGTCACGTAGACTTCACAATCGAAGTACAAAGAAGCTTAAGAGTATTAGATGGAGCTGTTTTATTACTAGATTCACAAGCTGGTGTTGAACCACAAAGTGAAACAGTATGGAGACAAGCAAATGAATATAAAGTACCAAGAATCATTTTCTCTAACAAAATGGATAAAATGGGTGCTGATTTCTACAAAAGCTTACAAAGCGTAAGTGACAGATTAGGAGCAAAAACTGCTGCTATTGAACTTCCAATTGGTGCAGAATCAGAATTCAATGGTGTAATTGACTTAGTTACCATGAAAGCATATCACTTTGATGGAAAACAAGAAGAAAATTATACAGAAATTGAAATTCCAGAAGATTTAAAAGACAAAGCAGAAGAATATAGAAACATCTTAATTGAAGCTGCTGCAGACTTTGATGAAGAATTAATGATGACTTACCTAGATGGTGGTGAAGTTACTGTTGATGCATTAAAGAAAGCAATTCGTAAAGGTGTTTTATCTGCAGAATTCTTCCCATTCATGTGTGGAACTGCCCTAGGAAATATGGGTGTAAAATTACTTTTAGATGCTGTTGTAGATTACCTACCAGCACCAACAGATGTTGCATCAATTGAATGTATGGATTCTAAAGGAAATGAAGTATTAAGACATCCATCAGATTCTGAACCATTCACTGCTTTAGCATTTAAAGTAATGACAGATCCATTTGTTGGAAGACTTACATTCTTCAGAGTATATTCAGGTACATTAAAGAGTGGTTCTTATGTATTAAACTCAACAAAGAATGTAAAAGAAAGAGTAGGAAGAATCCTACAAATGCACGCTAATCACAGAGAAGAGATTTCAGAAGTATTCGCTGGAGATATCGGAGCAATCGTTGGACTTAAAAATACAACAACTGCTGATACACTATGTGATGAGAAAAATCCATGTATCATGAAAGGTATGGAATTCCCAGAACCAGTTATCTCACAAGCTCTAGAACCAAAATCTAAAGCAGATCAAGATAAAATGGCATTAGCATTAACAAAATTAGCAGAAGAAGATCCAACATTTAGAATGCATACTGACCCAGAAACAGGTCAAACTGTAATTTCTGGTATGGGAGAATTACACCTTGATATTCAAGTAGATAGATTAAGAAGAGAATTTGGTGTTGAAGCAACCGTAGGAGCACCTCAAGTTGCTTATCGTGAAACCATTACTCAAACTGCTGAATGTGAAGGAAAACACATTAAACAATCTGGTGGACGTGGACAATATGGACATGTTTGGATTCGTTTTGAACCAAATCCTGATAAAGGATATGAATTTGTAGACAATATCGTAGGAGGAGTAGTTCCAAGAGAATATATTTCCGTTATCGATAAAGGATTACAAGAAGCAATGACAACTGGTGTTTTAGCTGGATACCCTATGGTAGACGTAAAAGCAACTTTATTTGATGGTTCATACCATGATGTTGACTCATCAGAAATGGCCTTCAAAATAGCAGCAAGCTTAGCTTTGAAAGAAGCAAGAAACAAATGTAAACCAGTATTACTTGAACCAATCATGAAAGTACAAGTTATTGTACCAGATGAATATTTAGGTAATGTTATGGGAGATATTACATCACGTCGTGGAAAACCAATGGGACAAGAATCACGTGGTAACGTTCTAGCAATAGATGCTATGGTGCCATTAGCTGAAATGTTCGGTTATGCAACAAGCTTACGTTCAAATACACAAGGACGTGGAAACTTTACAATGACTTTGGATCACTATGAAGAAGTACCAAAATCAATTGCAGAAGAGATTATCAAAAAAAATGGAGGAAATTAATCGATACTATTGATTAATTTCCAAAATTTGATAAAATAGATTATGTAACTTAAGAAAGAGAGGAAAAGATATTTATGGCAAAAGAAAAATTTGATCGTTCAAAACCACACGTTAATATTGGTACAATTGGACACGTAGATCATGGTAAAACTACTTTAACTGCTGCTATCACTAAAGTATTGTCGGATAAAGGTTATGCTCAATTTGAAGACTATGCTGATATTGATAAAGCACCAGAAGAAAGAGAAAGAGGTATTACTATCAATACTGCACACGTTGAGTATCAAACTGACAAACGTCACTATGCTCACGTTGACTGTCCAGGACATGCTGACTATGTAAAGAACATGATTACTGGTGCAGCACAAATGGATGGAGCAATCTTAGTTATTGCTGCAACTGATGGACCTATGGCTCAAACAAGAGAGCACATCTTACTAGCTCGCCAAGTGGGTGTACCTAGAATGGTAGTATTCATGAACAAATGTGATATGGTTGATGATGAAGAATTATTAGACTTAGTTGAAATGGAAATTCGTGAATTATTAACAAGTTATGGATTCGATGGAGACAATACTCCAATCATTAGAGGTTCTGCATTAAAAGCTCTTGAAGGAGACCCTAAATATGTAGAAAAGATTAATGAATTAATGGATGCTGTTGACGAATGGATTCCAACTCCTGAAAGAGATGTTGATAAACCATTCTTAATGTCAATTGAAGACGTATTCACAATTACTGGACGTGGAACAGTTGTTACTGGACGTGTTGAAAGAGGACAATTAAAACTTAATGATGAAGTTGAAATCGTTGGACTTAGAGATACTCAAAAGACTGTTGTTACAGGAATTGAAATGTTTAGAAAAACTCTAGACTATGCTGAAGCTGGAGATAATGCTGGTGTATTATTACGTGGTATTTCAAGAGATGACGTTGAAAGAGGACAAGTTCTTGCTAAACCAGGAAGTGTTCACCCACACAAAAAATTCACTGCACAAGTATACGTATTATCTAAAGAAGAAGGCGGAAGACATACTCCATTCTTCTCAAATTACAGACCTCAATTCTACTTCAGAACTACTGATGTTACTGGTGTAATCACATTACCAGAAGGAACTGAAATGGTTATGCCTGGTGATAACGTTACAATGACAGTAGAATTAATCGCTCCAATCGCTGTTGAAAACGGAACTAAATTCTCAATTCGTGAAGGTGGACGTACAGTAGGTGCTGGTAACGTATCTGATATTATTGAATAATAATAATAATAAAAAGATTCTCTTTAGGGGAGTCTTTTTTTCTGTCCAAAATACTGATCAGTATTTTCATCATCTAAAAGTTATCCACTAGTAATATTCTTCTTTCAATTTTAGTAAATATAGTGTATAATAATTTAAGAAAAAAGAAAGGTGGGATAACATGTTTGTTGATGAAGTTATCGTGGAATTAACCGCAGGTCGTGGTGGAGATGGCTGTATGGCTTTCAGACGAGAAAAATATGTAGCAATGGGAGGACCATTCGGTGGAAACGGAGGAAAAGGTGGAGATATTATCTTTAAAGTCGATGAAGGACTAAGAACCCTAATTGATTTAAGATACCAAAAACACATTAAAGCCTCATCTGGAGAAAATGGTCAAGGAAAAAATAAAAATGGGAAAAATGCTACGGACATGATTGTAAAAGTTCCTCTTGGAACAACCATAAAAGATAATGAAACAGGTGCTATTATTGGCGATTTAACCAAAAATGGAGAAGAAATAATTGTAGCCTATGGTGGAAGAGGCGGAAGAGGAAACGTAACCTTAGCAACAAGAAGTAACCCATGCCCATCATACTGTGAATATGGAGAACCAGGAGAAAATAGAAAAGTAAAAGTAGAACTTCGTATGCTAGCAGATGTTGGTCTAGTAGGCTTACCAAGTGTTGGAAAAAGTACCATCCTATCCATGGTAACCAACGCAAACCCTAAAATAGCAAGTTACCACTTTACAACCTTATCTCCAAACTTAGGCGTAGTAACAAGTGAAGATTATTCTTATACCATCGCCGATTTACCAGGATTAATCGAAGGCGCCTCCGATGGACTAGGTTTAGGACACAAATTCTTAAAACATATTGAACGTACCAAAATTATTGCCCATATTATTGATATGTCAGGAATAGAAGGAAGAAATCCTTATGAAGATTACCTTACCATTAGAAAAGAACTGGAAAATTTTAGCCCAAAATTAATCCAAAAACCAGAAATTATCATCGCCAACAAAATGGATATAGAATCATCAAAAAAGAACCTAGAAGAATTCAAGCAAAAAGTAAAAGTCCCTATCTATGAAGTAAGTGCTATCCAAAATAAAGGCTTAGATGAAGTATTAAAAGCCCTAAAAGAATTAGTAAAAAATACCAAAGACGAAGTATTATTTCCAGAAGACGTTCAAGAAAGTCATGTCTTATATAAATTTAAGAAAGAAAAACCATTTACAATTATTAAAGAAAACAATACTTATATTATCAAAGGAGCAACAGTTGAAAAACTATTCCAGATGACCAACTTTAACACAGAAGAATCTTTCTTCCGTTTCTCTAGTAAACTAAGAAGAATGGGAATTGATGATGAATTAGAAAAAATGGGAATAGAAGAAGGAGATATTGTAAAAATTCTTGATTATGAATTCGAATATACAAAATAATATTTAAGAGGTAAAAAAATGAAAATATCTACAAAATATATGACTATAAATTATACAGAAAAAGATAGAGAATATATGAAATATTTACTGGATTATTTACAAAGAAATGAGATAATAATTGTTAATTTTTTTAAATTAAGTAATTTTGGTGAAAAAGTTGAAATCACACTACATAGTAATTTAGATAATTTTAGAAAAAAATATAACGAAGTATATAAAAGAATACCTGAAAATTGGGTATGTGGATTTGCATATAATAACAAATATATTGAAACATTATCGTTGAGTGAATATAGAAAAACAAAGTCTCATGAAAATGTTAATATAGATAATTTATGTAGATTAATACTCCATGAATTTATTCATAGCTGTCATTTTAAAGCTAATTCTAATAGTATATATGTTCGGTGGTTATCAGAAGGTTTAGCAACAACTTTATCAGGCCAATATGACAATATAGATAATAAATTTATATTTGATGCCACCGAAGAAGAAATGATAAATGGTACAACGAAGTACTATAATTATTATTTAATGTTTAAATATATTATAGATAATTATGGAAAAGATTATATATTATATTTAATATCAAATGTTGAAATACTTAACAAAGAAACTCCAAAACTCTATGAAGAAGCAAAGAAATATTATAAAACAAGAAGTAGATAATACATTTTTTAAGAGCTATGTATGAATATACCTTAAATTTATTCCAATTATGTTAGCAGAAAATATTGAAGCAATTGAGTGACTTATTTTGAAAATAATAATATCATTAATAATAAAAATCCAGTTTTCAATGAAAATATCTCTGGATTTTTTTCTTTGTAAACTAAAAAGGAAACTATCTCCAAACGAGATTTTTTTTGCTATAATTATTTAATAGCAGTAAGAGGTGTATATTAATGGAAAAGAAAATGGAAGTATTTTTAAATCAAATCGGAATAAATGAAGACTATTTGACTTATTTTGAAGAAAGCAATGTCGAAGAAGTCAAAGTAAACAAAGAAACCAATCGTTTTCACTTTTTTATCAAAGTAAACCAACCATTACCTTACCAAGTCTATCAAGATTTATTTACTTCCCTAAAGGAAGCTTTTCATTATGAAATTAAATTAACATTAATATCTTCCAAAAATACTTATCAAGAAATAAACCCATATATCAAAGAAATTATCAAAGAATATGCTAACGTCTCTATGCGTTATAATGTTTTTTTAGATAGAGAGGCCAAAATTAACGAAGAAAAAGTTGAATATCCAGTCTATAATAAAATTGAAGAATTAAACTTAAAAAACATTGAAAGAGAATTAATCAATAAGTTAAAAGAATATGGCTTTGCTAACATTGATTTTAATATCATTTTAGAAGAACATAAAGATCAAGAACTGTTAGATAGAATTAATCAAGAAAAAGATACTTCTGCCATGAAAAATATTCCAACTCCAAAAACACCATCTCACGAAAAAGAAGAAGTAGCCCCTCAAAGTCAAGAAAAGAAAAGCTTTTATCGCCCTAAAAAAAGTACAGAAGTAACAAAAATAAAAGACTTATTATATGAAACAGATAATGTCAATATTGAAGTTCAAATCTTTGGTATTGATTTATTTGAAGCAAAAAGTGGCTACAAAATATTTACTTTAAAAGTAACAGATTTTTCGGATAGTATGTATGCTAAGATATTCACCAAAGATGAAGAAGAATTTAAACGCTTAAAAGATTTATTAAAAAAAGATTCTTGGTATTCAATGTATGGGAGAGTAAAAGAAGATAATTTTGCCAACAACGAATTAGTCTTCATGACCAGATTTCGAGATGTAACCCCAATTGATGCCAAACTAGACTGGGTTAGAACCGATAAAAACCCTGAAAAAAGAGTTGAACTTCACGCCCATACCATGATGAGTCAAATGGATGGCGTTATTGATGAAATCAAATTAGTCAAAACAGCCATAAAATGGGGACATAGAGCAATTGCTATTACTGACCACGACGGATGCCAAGCTTTCCCGCATGTCTTTAACGAAGTAACAGGTTATAACAAAAAAATATTATCCCCTTATCAAGATAAATTAAAAGAATTAAAACAAAACTATCAAGATAAAATTGCTGCCGATGATGTCTGTGGAGCTAAATTAGTAGAAGAAGAAATTCAAAAAACAGAAGATGAAATGAAGAAGGCACCAACCTTTAAAGCACTATACGGAACAGAACTAGAAATGTCAGATGATACTCTAGATTTAGTAGTAAACCCAACAGATGCAGATATTTATCGTTCTACTTACGTTATTTTCGATACTGAAACAACCGGTTTCAACCCTGGATTACATGATTCCATGATTGAAATTGGTGCCGTTAAAATGAAAGATGGTGCTTTAATCGAAAGTTTTGATGAATTAATCAATCCAGGTGTTCTAATTGATAGCGAAATTACTGAATTAACAGGAATTACCAATAATATGTTGAAAGACTGTCCAAATGAAGAAGAAGTTACCAAAAAATTCAAAGAATGGATAGGAGATTTACCACTAGTTGCTCATAATGCCAAATTCGATAAAAACATGTTAGAAATGGCTTATCATAAATATAATTTAGGAAAACTAGAAAACCCAATCCTAGATACCATGGTTATTTCTCAAATTATCAATAAAGATTTAAAAAGACATAACTTAACCGCTTTAACCAAAAACTATGGAATTACCTTTGAAGAAAACGATGGAAATGGAGAAAAACATCACCATAGAGCAGACTACGATGCTGAGTTTACTGGTTACGTTTTCTTTAAAATGCTAAAACAATTCGATAAAAATACGATTAAAACGCTAAAAGATTTAACAACCTTACCAACTGAAAAAGAAATCAATCGTTGGAATCGAGAAAAACATGTGAACATCATCGCAAGAAGTCGAGTTGGTTTAAAAAATATGTTTAAACTAATTAGTTATGGATCAACAACATACTTAGTTAAGAGTGCCCGTGTACCAAGACATTTAATCAATGAACACAGGGAAGACTTACTAATTGGAAGTGGCTGCTACAATGGAGAAATCTTTAATACAGCCCTAACAAGATGTGAAGATGACTTAAAAGAAGTCATGAAATTCTATGACTATATCGAAGTTCAACCACCAAGCAATTACACTCATCTAGTTGCACGACATGACATTAACACAATGGAAGAAGTAAAATATGCGCTAGAAAAAATTGTCAGATGTGCTAGAGAAATTGGCAAAACAATTGTTGCAACAAGTGATGCCCATACCCTAAATAAAGAAGATAAAATATATAGGGAAATTATTGTTCACCAAAATGTACCAGGAAAAGGAAGACATCCATTAGCAAGATACTTAAACCAAGAAGGCTATAAAACCATTCCTGACCAATATTTAAGAACAACCGATGAAATGTTAGAAGAATTCGCCTTTCTAGGAGAAGATGTTGCACACGAAATCGTTATCGAAAATACCAATAAAATTGCAGACTTATGTGGGGAATATGAAGTTATCATTGACACAGGTGGCATTCCTTTTTCACCAAAAATTGACAACTCTATAGCAACCGTAATTGACTTAGTTTACACTAAAGCAGCTAGTTGGTACGGTTCGCCACTACCTTATAATATTGAAGAGAGAATTGCTAAAGAACTTTACGGAGACAGTGTACTTGACAGTATCAAATATTTAATGAAAGAGGAAAATACTGTAAAGGAAGAAGATTTTGAAAAAGAATCATTCCAAAGATTACACGATACCATTTTTAAAGGAGATGACGAAGTAAGAAGAGTAGTAGGGGAAAAAATTCAAAGAACTTCCGATACAAAATTATCCGAAGAAGAGCTAAAAAAACAAGTTTCCAAAAATTTAGGTGGAATTATTGGTGGAGGATTTGATGTAATTTACTTAATTGCCCAAAAACTTGTAAAACACTCTAACGATGAAGGCTTCTTAGTAGGAAGTCGTGGTAGTGTTGGTTCTTCCTTCGTTGCAACCATGATGGGAATAACAGAAGTAAATCCACTGCCAGCCCATTATCGTTGTCCAAAATGCTTCCACAGTATTTTTGAAGATGATAAAGGCGAATCCCTAGGAGCAACTTACTCCTCTGGTTTTGATTTACCAGATAAAATGTGTCCAAAATGTGGAACAAGACTAATTAAAGATGGACAGGATATGCCATTCGCAACCTTCTTAGGTTTTAATGCTGATAAAGTTCCTGATATTGACTTAAACTTCTCTGATTTAAACCAAGCCAGTGCGCATAATTATACCAAAGTACTATTCGGTGTTGATAACGTTTATCGCGCTGGAACAATTGGAACAGTAGCCGAAAAAACGGCTTTCGGTTACGTCAAAGGTTTCTGCGAAGACCGAGATATAAAAATGCGTAGTGCTGAAATTGAAAGAATTGCTGAAGGCTGTACTGGCGTAAAAAGAACAACCGGACAACACCCAGGCGGAATCGTCGTTATCCCTGGATATATGGATGTCTTTGACTTTACACCATTCCAGTTCCCCGCTGATGACCCAAACAGTGCTTGGAGAACCACACACTTTGATTATCACGCCATCGACCAAGACGTCTTAAAACTAGATATTTTAGGACATACTGATCCAACTCAACTTCGTCTAATACAAAATATAAGAGGTATCCCTGTTGTTGATGATGTTCCTCTAGATGATAAAGATACTATGGGAATATTCTTATCACCAGAACCACTTGGCGTAACTTCAGAACAAATCATGTGTGAAACAGGAACACTTGGTATCCCGGAATTTGGAACTCCTTTTACAATAGGAATGTTAGTTGACACAAAACCAACTACTTTTGCTGAATTAATCAAAATATCAGGACTATCTCACGGAACAGATGTATGGCTAGGAAATGCTCAAGAATTAATTAGACAAGGAACCGTACCATTTAAAGAAGTAATTGGATGTCGTGATGATATTATGGTTTATTTAATGTATAATGGAGTAGAACCATTAAAAGCCTTCAAAATTATGGAATTTGTTCGTAAAGGAAAAGCTTCAAAAGATCCAGAAACTTGGAAAAAACACGTTGAAACAATGGAAAAAGCAGGTATCGAACCTTGGTTCATTGATTCCTGCCGAAAAATAAAATACATGTTCCCAAAAGCCCATGCCGCAGCATATGTTATTAGTGCTTTTCGTATTGCTTACTATAAAGTTCATTACCCAGCAATCTATTATGCAACATACTTTTCAACTAGATTAGATGACTTTGAAATTACTACAATGATGAAAGGCTATGCCTCTATAAAATCAAGAATTATTGAAATTAATAACAAAGGCTATGACATAACGAATAAAGAAACATCATTATTAGAAACATTAAAACTATCCCTTGAAGCAACAGCTAGAGGAATTATCTTTGGTAACCTAGATTTAATGAAAAGTGATGCTAAGAATTTCCAAATAGCAGACGATGGAATCACTCTAATTCCACCATTTCGAGTAATCGATGGCCTAGGTGGAACCGTTGCGCAAAGTATTCAAGAAGAAGCAAAAAAACATGATTTTATTTCTATTGAAGATTTTCAAAAACGTTGCCATGTCTCAACAACTTTAGTAGATAAAATGCGGGCAATGAATCTATTTGGTGACTTACCAGAATCAAGTCAATTAAGTTTGTTTTAGATAACACTATAAAAAATATTTTCAGTGTATATCAAAAAGGGAGAGATAAAAATGAATGAAATAATAAGAAAAGCTTCAATAGAAGATGCATATGGAATTTCGTATGTTTCAGCTTACTCATGGACAGAAACATATACAGGTCTAGTTAGTGATGAATATTTAGCCCAAAAAATTAATAATTTATCAGAAAAAGCAAAAAAAACAGAAGAATTCTTAAAAACTAATCATAATTATTTGGTAGCAGTAGTAGATAATCAAGTAGTAGGTTTCTGCAGCTACCATAAGTTAGAAGAAAATTTAGGGAAGATAGGAGCCTTATATTTATTAAAAAAATATCAAAAACAAGGGATTGGAAAAAAATTATTTTTCGAAGGAATTTCAAAATTAATAGATTTAAATTGTAATAAAATGATAATTGAATGTATGCATGGAAATGAGACAATTAACTTTTATAAACATTATGATGGAAAAGTGATAAAAACAATAGATTATTATCTTAAAAATAATGAAAAAGTAAAAGTAGATATACTAGAATTTAATAATATAAAAAATTTGTTAAATAAAAATAACAAAAACTAAGAAAATAAGTTATAAGACAAAAATGTCAAATTTATCTAAATAGGACTTTAAGAAGTTCTATTTTTTTTGCTTTTAAATAACAATTGTTATTTTATTGTTGACTTTTTGTTTAAAGACTATTACAATAAATAACAACTGTTATTTATTGAGGTGAGAAAATGGCTAGAAAAATATCTTTTGATAAAGAATATATTTTAAAAAATGCTAAGAATTTTATTGAAGAAAAAGGAATAGAATGTCTAAATGCAAGAGACTTATGTAAATATATAGGTTGTTCAACAGCACCACTATTTAGAAATTTTAGTGGAATGATTGAATTTAAGAAAGAATTAAAAAAATATTTGCATGATTATTATGATGAATTCATTGAAAAAATAGTAGATAAAAAAGACTACTTGTATACAATAAGTTATGCATATGCACTATTTTCTTATAAAGAAAGTAATATATTTAAAGCACTATTTATGTCAGATTTGGCAGGTTCTAGAACAATAGAAGAAGTATTAAATTCTACCTGGAATATAGAAACGATAGAAAGCATCCCTAAACAATATGGGATAGATAAAAATCAAGCAAGAGAATTATATAGAGATGTAAGATTTTATACACATGGTTTATCATGTCAAATAGCAACAAAAAGTATTATAGTAACAGAACAAGAAATACAAAATTTAATAAAAAATATAATAAGGAAAGTGAGTGATGAATAATGAAAGAAAAATATACAGAATATGCAAAACAAACATTTAAAGGTAAAGCATTAGACTTAGTATTAAACAATATAAATTTATTTTATGAAGATAACATTAGTATAAATAAAAGTAAATATAAAGATGGAGAAGATGTTTTTCTAAAAAAAGGAACATTTATTCATGGAATACCAGGAATGTTAGATAATTTTGACTGGATTATCAATAATGGATTTATTGGGATTGAATTTACTGATCCAAATGTAAAAAATAAAATTAGACATAGCATTGGTATGTGGAACATAAAAAATGATTGCTATTTAAAAGACTATATCAATTTATATAGTGGTTTTACCATTACTTATACAATCGGACGAGGACCAGGTTCAATAGAAATATCAGATCTTATTCCATATCACAAATTTGATGAATATACAGAAAAAATTAATAATGATGATTCTATTTGGATGTATTGGGGTGAAAGTACTAAAGAAACAAGGTTTATTCCAAGCTTAGTTGCAGATAAAAGACAAATTGCTTTTATCTTAAATACAGAATCAGAATATGCCAAAAAAATGATATATGCTGATGTATGGAATACAGAATTTGATGATGAAACACTTAAAGATTTTTTAGACTATAGATATTATCCTAAATTTTTAGACTTAAGATTGAAAAGAGATGCATCAACAACAGATAGAGAATCAGCAATTATATTTGGATTACCTCCAACTTTAATTGAAGGAATATTAGTAGGTAGAAAACTAGAAAATAATAAAGAGGCATTAAAGTATATTAAATCAAAATTATTAGATTGTTACATTTGTAATCTAGATGGTAAAGTAATAATAGGTAATAAAAAGAAATAATAAACGTTTCTTTAACCTAAATAACTTCCAAGAAAAATAAGTATTTTATCCCTAAAAAAACAAACGATAGTTCGTATAAGCTGTCAATAATTTAGGAAAATGTCTCAAAAAAATTT
>UMBX01003929.1_pt1 | contig 16136 bp, 8 predicted proteins | sample 1964081 | NCBI WGS metagenome assembly UMBX01 (sample SAMEA4835952, study PRJEB28245) | human gut metagenome | biome: gut microbiome; material: fecal sample | place: Denmark | collected 2008
AGAATTATGCGGTGTTGCCAATACTTTCTCAAGTTGCAGGCCATCTGCTATTGCTTAAATCGTCAAATTATTCCCGCTTGGTTTCCAAAGAGATTCTCTGTACAGAAATACAAATTGTATTATTAAATAAATTTAATACAAAAATAGCGTTGTATTTTCGCCATTTCACATCACGTTTCCACGTTTTTGTCTATCAAGCAGCATGCCACCCTCTGCCCTCGCTCTCTCCCTATCAACTTTCGCCTTTCTCCCTATCCCGCCAAATCCCATCGTTTGGTCGGCTGTTTTAATTCCAAATCGTATAATACAGCTCATATATGCCATTTTGTTTTAGTATTTTCCTTCTACTCCGCCTGACAGAATAACCAATACCCTGTGTAAAATTGCAACTCTTCCCTTTCGCAGCGTACAGTGTTGCATCTTTACACAGGGTATTACTATCCCTGTCGTATTATAAAAAGGTAATTCACCCTGCAGATTGTTGCCATTTACACAGGTTTCCCCTCTTTTTTGGTTCCCCGCACCTGATTCACCCAAAATCCGCTTTATTTCGCAAACGCTGCATCGCGCTTTTCCTCATGTTTTGCTCTGTAAACCTGTGTAAAATTCCAACATATTTCTCCTTTTTTCCTATTCTCACCTTCTATCCGTTTTGTTGTAATTTCGCACAGGTTTATGTTTTGTAGTATTTTCAGGCTGCTTTGCATACAAAACGGCACCGCGTCTTTCAAAAAACGCGGTGCCGCCTTTGATTTATTCAAGGCAACACCGCACAATTCCCGCCTTGCGGCTTAAGCACCGCTCCGGCAGCTGCGGCACGGCATCTGCGTTGCCAAAATGCTCGATAATACACAAAGTATTATCTGCGCTTTTGGCTTAGCAGCTGCCGCACCTCGCTCGCCGTATCGGCACTTAGAATTATGCGGTATTGCCTCAAGATTTTGAAGTGCTTACCCTGCCGTGCTGTTCTGCTCTGTCAGCCCCGTAAACACCGGGTCGTTCAGCAGCATTCCGGGAACAACATATCGGTAGGTGATTGCCTGCCTGCCGTTGATCACACGCACACTATCGTTGGCCAGTGCCAGCTCTTTCAGGGTTTGCATATCCTCATCGTTCAGATAGATGGAGATCTGCTCCAGGCCAGATGTCTGCTTATATTTTGTCCCGTTTGTAACGGGAACATAGCGGCTGCTGACGGGGTTCAACTCATAATTCTGCACCCCGCACAGGCGCGCTTTTGCAGCCTGTTCATGGATCAGCTCCGATGTCAGGGTGCCCAGCCGCGTGCCGCGCCAGTCCGCTTCGCTTTGCAGCACTGCCCGCACAGCCAGGTGCAGCCGGATGACAATTCGCTGTTTCATATCGTGGATTCCTGTATTCCTATTTGCATGGATTTTTGTTGTTTGTTGCTTTCGTGGATCTGGATTATTCCACAGCATCAATCAGTGCTTTCAGCTCCTGCGCTGCCGCAATCAGCTCCTGCATCTGGTCCGACATTGCTTTGCGGTCCTCTGCCGTATAACTGCGGATCTTAGCTTCAATATTTTTTGCCGCTGCAATTTTACGCAGTTTGCGGGCCGTGGTAGGCAGCTTGGCCGAAATAAAGTTGTGGTCTTTATCTACTGCCGCCGCCTTGTTTTCCTGCGTCTTGGCCTGACCGATTGCATCCTGTGCATTTTGCAACGCTGCTGCAAATACGCTCTCGCGCTCCTGCATGCTGCGGCGTTCCACTGCTACATCCAACATGGCGGTGGTCAATGCGTCCTTGATGGCGCGGCGCTCATGGCTGCGTGGGTCAAGAGTTGCAATTTTCAAAAACACTGCGGCTGCACGGGCCTGTTCTTCCAGGGTCAGGCGGAGATAGGTTTCGCACTCGGCTCGGTTCAGGAATTCCTCATCCAGCAAGCGGCGCAGGTCAGGGTTGAGATCATTCTGAATCGAAAGCGCCTTATCAATCGTGCGGGAATTCAGCGGGCTGACCTCTTTCAGCGCTTTTTTCGCTTCCGCTGCGCTCAGGTTATACGGTGCTTTCTGCAGGTTTTCCACAAAACGCGCCGCCGCCTGGCGCATCACACGTTCATTGCTGATGCCGCCGCGCACTTGCAGGTTTGCGCTGTCAATATACACAACTTTTTCGTTTTCCGTCAAGTTGCGCACCACTTTGCACTGCACTTTCTGCCATTCACTCATGCGGTTGGGCAGCTGTTTTTCTTCCTGCTCGCGTTTATCCTGCTCCACCAACAGGCGCAGCGCACGCAGGCGGCGCTCGCCGGAAAGCAGCACATATTTTCCGCCAAAACCGGTCTTAGGGAACACAACCAGGTTGTGCAGCAGCCCCGCGCGGCGGATATCATCGGCCAGCAGCGCAATATCTTCCTCGGTATCCAGCTCACGGTAAAGGGCATTATCCGGGTTTTCTTCAATATCATTGATATTGATCTCGCTGTATTCACCGCCCGGCTCCTGGTCGCCGCGCGCGATCTTACTTAACGCTGCTTCGTTTACTTTAAAGCCTTTCTTCTGCAGTCGGTCCAGTTTGCTTGCCATCACTCTGCCTCCTGTTCAATGCGCGTTTTCAGCTCGGCATACACCTTTGCATAATCCTTTGCCGGGTTGCTGCTGCGTGCACATAGCACAACCGGCGCACCAAGGCGGGTGCTATCCTTTACAGCCTGTCCCTTACGGATTTCGGCAGCAAACAGCTTGCTGCCCAGCTGGCTTTCCCGCAGTTCATTGCGGATCACTTCGGTCAGGGCAGTTTTTTCCACCATAGTCAGGATAATGCCCAAAACATCAATTTTTTCGCCCTCATCGTGCTCCAACTGCTGACACATGGCCACAGTGCGGTACACACTGTCACGGCTGTAGTCATCGCACACGCAGGGGATCAGCACAAAGTCACTGGCCATCAGGGCGTTGGTCACCATTACATCGCGGGACGGCGGGGTATCGATCAAAATATAGTCGTATTCGCCGGCAACCTGTGCCAGGCACATGGCCAAAAACATATTGATACTGGTGCTTTCGGACTGTTCCAGGATTTGCAGCTGCTTGGCCGCCATTGGGGTGTTGCCATTTGCCGGAATTATATCAATATTATCAAACTGCGTGCGGGAAATATAGTTCTGCGTGCCGCTGATGCCATAGGCACGGAACATATCATACACGCCAGCGCGATCAAAAGTATTATCGGTTACACGGGCGCCCGTCAGGGTATAGGTACAGTTGCCCTGGGCATCCATATCCACAACAAGCACCCGCTTGCCGTCCTGCGCCATCAGCGCCGCCAGGTTGCAGACGGTAACGGTTTTTCCCACGCCGCCTTTTTCAATGCAGACTGAGATACAATATCCCATTGTTTTCCTCCTTGCGAGCGCCCTTGTGCAGGCATCTCTTCGTTGCTGTCGCTTAATCTTTGCCTTTTGTTCGGTTCTTTTTGTAGTACCGCACGCCGGTATCTTAATCTAATGCAATACCGCGGGTTGCAAAAACGGGCACCCCATGCCGTGCGGCATCTCTTCGTTGCTGTTATAGCTTCTATTATATCATATGCTTCGCGTGTGTCAACGGATATTTTGACGAATATTATGCAGGCATCTCTTCGTTGCTGTTCACACCTTTTCTCTGCCGCTTTTCCTTCCCATCCTTCTTCACTTCATCCAGGCATTCCCGCTCACCTACCTTCATTCTCACCTATTATCCCAAGGGCAATACCGCATAATTCTAAGTGCCGATACGGCGAGCGAGGTGCGGTAGCTGCTAGGCCAAAAGCGCAGATAATACTGGATGCTGCAAAGGTGAGCGCCGCCAGTGGCGGATACAGCGAACCGAAGCAGGGGCAGCGGTCGCAGAGTGCGAGGGACTTTTGCCCCCGAAGCACGATGCGGGTACCGCAACCCGACATTATCGAGCATTTTGGCAACGCAGATGCCGTGCCGCAGCCGTCGGAGCGGTGCTTAAGCCGTAAGGCGGGAATTGTGCGGTGTTGCCCAAGGTCTATCTGAAATCAAAAAACGCCGGATATTTCCATTTCTCAGCTGCACCCCAACAAAAAAGCAGCGGCCAGCAATCTGCCAGCCGCTGCTTACCTTATTATAATAACGCTCCCGGATGTTCCGCTCCGCTTCATCTCAATTACTCTTCGCTGTCATCCGGGATATCTTCCTCAAAAGCATCCATCCAGCTTTCGTTGTGCCACTTATCTTTTTCACCTTTTTCCTTGGCGGCAACCTTCTGCCGTTGTGCCTGGTCGTTCATTATGGTGCCGATCGGGTTCAGCGCGCGTTCTTCAATAATGTGGTAGAACAGCCCCATCGGGTTATTCACGTTGGGGTCCTTGGCGGCCTTTGCCCAGAACACATCAAAGTCCAGTTCATGCGCCATAGCTTCCATCAACGGGGTCAGGCTGCCATACTTTTCAATCACTTCATTCATGCAGGCCAGGTAATGCAGCCGCATTTCGTCTTTCAGCCCATTGCGCAGGCTGGAAGGCGATGGCACGCACCGCGCTGCCAGGTGGCGGTAAATTTCGTGGTAAGCGCCGCGCTGGCCGCTCGTCAACGTCTTTTCCAGGTATCCATCATCTACAAACTTTGCAAACTCTTTTCGCATATCCTGCCGTTTTACAATCGTTTCGGGAATCAGCTCTACCTTGGGCGGCTCAGGCTCCGGCATCGCTTGCTGCACCGGCTCGTCCATCACATGGTACTCCGCTTCCAACAGCTCCTCTTTGGGTTCTGCTGCCGGCTTTGCCTTGCGGAAAATATAAATGCGATAGTTATCCATATCCTCGCGCAGCACCTTGTTCAGGTACCGCGCCGGGCTGCGCATCGTCTGCGACCGGGGAATGATCTCCTGTGCATAGCGGGGTGCCACACCGGCCAGCCAACTGGTCAGCCCGCCGCAATCCAGGATGATGGCATTCATCTTTCCAAACACCGTTTTGTTGCCGCCGTCCTGCTCGCCATCGCCTGCCTGGATGGTGCAGCAGGCATCTGCCAACACATCAATGATCACTTCCACCGCGTGCAGCTCTTCGGGCGTAATCTCCGCGCGCAGCTGATCCATGCGCGCTTTCACAACAATTTCCTCCCGCAGCTCGGTGCGGTGGCGTCCAAAGGAATAGGGGATCGTTGTTTCCGGTGCCGAAACATAATCAAAGGTGATCACGCTGGGGTCATCCAGCAGCGAATCCTCAATCGCCACGGTGGGGCGGCCCTTCTTTTTGCTCTTTTTGCGCACCGTGCTGTTGATGCTGTCCAGGTTGGCCTGTGCGGCGGCATCATCCACCGGGTCAATCGTTACCACCAGCGAAAGAACCTTCTGCCCTTTCTTTTCGTACACATCGTAATTAAAAATAATATCCGTCTTTTCGTTAATTTCCGCCTTTGCCTTTTCCAGTGCCAGGCGGCGGAAATCCGACCATCGGTTGGCCGTATACGAAAGCTGTTCATACAGCATGCTCAGGTTCCATACCAGCGGTTCCCCGGCCGCTTTCTTTTTCAGGTACAGGCTCTGGTAGCTCTTGCACAGCTCGTAAATGCGGATGGAATAGGTGGACCGCATCAGCATGGTGTAGGTCACATCCATGGTGGTATACAGGGTTTTCAGCTGTACCAGGTGCGGTTTCAGCACCGGATCCAGCGTGATGGTCATGCGCGCGCGGCCCTCATCAATGCGCACTTTATCGATCCAGCGGAATGTTTCCACCGTGGAAGTTCCGTTATTCTTGATCCACTGGATGGGCGCGTTGGCCAGCTCCTCAATATTTTTGCGCACCTGCTTGTACAGCGCCCCGCTGTGCGGGTCCATGCCGGTCATCTTGATAAAATCATAAATGCTCAGCTCATAAGAAGGCAGGTCCGTATCCTCCGGCTTAATCATCGAAAAAATATGCAGCATCAGGCGCTGCTGGCTCAGCGTCAGGTTGTTGCGCGTCATCTGTACAAGGTCATTGGATTTGCGAACGATGGTCTGGTCCCCGCGTTCTTCAAACGTAACGACAAACGGATCATCTTTTTTCTGTTTACTTGCCGCCATAAGCAGGGGCCTCCTATATCGGTTGCTGTATCCCGGGTGGTCACGCACATCATGCTAAACATTATAGCACATCCTGTTGTCCAACGCAAGAATTGCAAATTTACACAGGGTTTCACCGCCATTACCCTGTGCAAAATGCAACACCCGCGTTGTGGTTTGCCATATATCCTGTGGGGGTTGCAGCCCGGGTGCAGGTTACACAGGGTTTTATTGTGCTTTTCTGTCCTGCTGTTTCAGAGTTCTGTAACCTGATGGAATGGCAACACCAATTTTTTTCCGTTCTCCCCCATCTCCCGGCTTACCTCTGGTTGTTATTATGGCTTAGATGTTTAGTTTTATATTAGTAATAGGTAGAGCCTGTGTAATTTAACAACGCAAACCTGTGTGTTCAACCAACTGCAGCCTGTGCATTCCACCACCATTTTCCTGTGCGGAAAGCAACCTGCGTAAAGTTGCAAATAAGCCAAAAACAGCCAAACCTGTGTAAATTGCAACACGGGGAACGGGCCTATCCTGTGTGGTTTTCCAACAGGTGCGCGGGTCACGGCGGGGCAGGGGCGCGGGAATACCCTGTGTAAAATGCAACTGTTCCGGGGGTAACCTGTGCGTTTTTCCAACGGTAAGCGGCATAGGGAAACAAGGCAATCCTGTGCGTTTTTCCAACACGTTTCGGGAATGTTCGGCACAGAATGCGGGCAATACCCTGTGCAAAATTGCAACAGCTCACAGCTGCTTCAAATAGATCAGTTGCAAATTTACACAGGGCAGCACCCCTTTATTATAAGGTAAGTGCCGCACAGAATGGCGCGTGAGGGGTTGCAGTTTACACAGGATAGATTGAAAGCTGGGAGCTGGAGGTGTATCTGAAAACAAAGAAAATGACGGATATTTCGCAAACACAAGCAGGATTTAAGGCAGAGAGCCGCAGGAATCCTTTGTGGATTCCAAGGCGCTTTAACGCAAAATCCCGCTGTGTTTGTAGAAATAGACTAAATTTTCGACTTTTCAGATACACCTTAGTCCTATCTGAAACGTCAAAAAGCTCGTCTGTTTCAGCAAACGCAGCCGGATTTTATGCTTGCGAAAGATCCGCTATTTTCGTCGCTCTCAGAGGCACCTCAGGAGCTGGCGCAAATAGAAATCGGCAAGGGGGAACCGGGAATCAGGGGCGGGGCAGGGGGGACAAAAAAGCGAATGGCATATCTGCAGCAAACCCGCACCCCGCTGTAAAGGGAGAACGGCGTCCCGTTGGCGGGCGTGCAATCCACCAAACACACACCCGCCGCCGCAAACACTGCAAACCGTTTGCAGGGGCGCGGTGTACCCATCGCGCCGCAAAAAAACGGGAACCGTGCGCCGCAAACCTGCCATCCCTCCCACAAGGCGCCCACCCAGCCGCCAGGCCCCGCCACAAACAGGCGCATGCGAAACAAATAATTGCGCAAAAACAGGGAAATGTAGCAAAAAAGGCGAATTTTGCTGCAAAGTTGCGCTCTGTGTGCGCAGAGGATCATAAACGCGCGGTCAAAGTATATAAAAGGGAACGCTGCCAAAAAGAAAATCAGGAATAAATTATACAAAGGCTTTGAATACATTGTATAATTGGAGGAAAACGCAATCAGTAAAAGTGCTGAAAAACAGGAATTTACGTGGATTGTATTGCCTTTCTGGTATAAAGGTGCTATACTTTAACACTGAAAAGTAAATGCGCAATGAGAAGATTCGATGCGTAATTTTTTTGAAAACAACATGGCAACGGTTGCGCAATTAAAAGAAGATGGCTTCTTTTATTGTTCCACAGGGATCCCCTGTGGAACAATGTGCTTTCATTAAACCAGCGCGAAAGGCGAGTGAGCAGATTGAATAGAACAGGGAAAAACACAACAGGTTGGGCGCGCCGGCTGACAGCGCTGCTTGTCACCGCTTGCCTGGTTATGGCAATGGCCCTGCCTGTATACGCCGAGGTGGATCTTCTGCCCGACGCACCTGACGAAGTAGAGCTGCTGGAGGATGAGCAGGGAACGGCCTCCGGGGAGGATACCACTCCGCCGGAGCAGAACGCCGCCACCCCGGAACCGGAACAAAGTGCCGAGCCGGAGCAGCCCGCCCCGACCGAAACGCCGGAGCCCACGGCAGAACCCGCCCTGACCCCGGAACCGGCAGCCACCGCAACGGCCACCCCTGTGCCGACCGTGACCCCCACCGCCACCCCGGAACCGACCGAACAGCCGCAGAAGATGTACGCCGCAAGAAGCGTGGATAACGTGCAGGCAGTTAGTGAGACGGGAGTGCCGGCTACTTACACGCTCTATTTTGCAGTGCCTAGTGGCTGGAGCGATTGTACAGCGGTGAAAATACATGCCGCTGATGGAAAAAATCCAGATCAAGATCACTTTTATTATCTTGAGATGCATGAAGTTGACGAAACGAAGGATCGAAGAAAAATTTATTCTGTGGTTCTGAAAAAGGCCGATCACTATAAAAGCGGAGGGTTGAATGGACTTGAATTTTGCGGATATAATGAAGAACCAATTGAAGAAACAAAGCCTGCACGCAAAATAGTAATTGCTGAAGTAGGACAACAGAATCCACCGTGGATGACGTTCAATCCAGCTGATACAAATAATTATATCGGCGGCGACTACTATGACGGAAATAATAAGGAGGGCGGCTGGAATCGAGATGACTGGACTATCTATACGGTTGGCCATAAGCATTTCGCTGGCCAAACGATGGCCTTTGAAAATAAAACCAGTAAAACACTAACGAACGTCCAAGCCTGGTTTTATGAACTGAATGAAAAAACAGGAAAACTTGATCGGGTCTGTGACCCAATACCCTTAAATAGTGCTGAGTTGGCTTCTGGTATTGCTTCTGGTTCCACAGCAACCTTTAAAATTCCTAACGATTATTGCTCTTTTGTTCGCTTTACCGCGGGCGATGATGAAATAAGTGAATACTACAATTTTTATAATGAGGAAGTAACAGGAGAAAATCAGAAACGCTTCCAGTATTCCGAAGGTCAATGCTATTGCTACATGTACAATGATATTGAGGATGCAACATGGGGGCGTCCCGGTGCCACCCGTATCTATTACGATGCTACTTTTTCCAAGATGGCATTGAATGGAGATACCGACGACTTTTCAATCCCCAAAGCCAATAATAATAAAGAGACCATTTATTATCGGATAAAAGGAGACGGCGTAGAATCCGAAAGCGGCACGCTGGTAAAAGATGGCACAAACGAAAACCTTTATTATGTTGACATTCCCCAAGGATATAATTTAATCATCTTTTCCGGTGAAAAAATTAACGGTGACGAGGAGACAAAAGGACATGGACTAAGTACAGCGTGGCTGCCGATTCCCAAAGATGACAAAAATTGCTTCTATGCGGATACGAATGACGATGCAGTATATAAAGATACCACTCGTGGCGGCTACTGGGCTCCAAAAGGTACCCTGCGTGATGCCGAAACGTGGAAAAATCCTGACACTAAAGTAGTAGATATTGCCGCCGCTGAATTTACGGAAAAACCAAATACAAAGTATGTTACCAGTACGCTGTATGATTATTATACAGATTACGAACTGAACGGCAAGAACCGTGATAGCTACGATAATGATAATGCGGTTAATCAGCGCCACTGGGTACCCTTCCGCCAGTTCGATCAGGCAATCAGCGACTACTATCAGAGTTATGTAAATAAAAATACCGGAAAGTCCATTATATATCCCATTTATACAGGCCATTTCCAGCCAAGTGATTGGGCTCCAAAATTTGCGGATATTGCAAGTACATTGAATTTGTACGGATGGAGTTCTTACAATATCTTTATCGCAGCCAATAACTCGAACTATGATATAGGAGGAAACGCAAACGGGAAAAAAAATGCCTACGCTTTCCAGGGCATTGTTGCAGGCCAAAGAGACAGCGATGGCGACATCGTGATGAATGGCACGACCCTGAAAGAACCGCATTTCAATGAAAAGTTCCTGACCGGCCAAAACAGCAAAAATGCAAAACTTGGCAAAGTTTACCACAATGTTGAGTTTCCGTTTACCCAAAAAGAAGTTTTTGTAGAATCAGATCAAAAAGGCAAAGGTGTTAAATACTGGTGGTTTGACAGCAAAGAAACTTCTCTGTATCTGCGCAAAGATACAAATAGCGATCAGTTGTACCTTGGTAATGATAGCACGGGAGAGACAACCGCTGAATATCTGAGCGAGGCGTCCCACAACGTGGACAGTGCAAGTGATCCAAATAAAGTTTCAACGCAATACGGCTTTTTCCCGTTCAATGAAACCACAACCAGTAATAGCGCAGTCAGGTACAATTACGGTTACGGTGCAAAACTTGAAATCCCGTTTACCCTAACCAGTACCGGAACAGTTAAGGACGACTACAATAATGAAATTCCAATTCGTTTTTACTTCTCTGGTGATGATGATGTGTGGGTTTTCATTGACGATCAGCTTGTCCTGGATATTGGCGGTGCTCATGCCAGAGTTTCTGGTGTGTTGGAGTTTGACCAGCGCGATAATAAGAAAAACACCGTAACTTCCTATGTCAGCCGGGTCAAGAACAGCAAGACAGATAATTATGGCGCTGAAGATTGTGATGAAAACAAGCATGAAACGGAGACAAGCATTACTTACTTAGGAACAACCGAAAAGTATTATAAAAACGCAAGTGTCTCCATCCCTAATCTTTCCACCGGCAAGCACACCCTTACCATGTACTATATGGAACGCGGTATGTGGGAGTCCAACATGGCGGTGGCGTTCAACTTCCCGGATAATAACGAGCTGCAGGTTCAAAAAGAAGTCGATCTGACCAACGTTACTGATGATGACTTCAAAAACTGCTTTAAAGACCAGAAAATCTTCAACTTCACCATCCAGAACCAGGCAACCCATTATGGAGAAAAAGAGGCCGCTGGCTCGGATACAAGCGGTACCAAAGAGGTGAATTTGACTGCGGATTGTGACGAGATTAAACCCGCAACCAATTCAACCGAAGGTGAGTACATTTTCAAGTTGGATACAAACCCCGAGCAAGGTTCCGGGCCTGAAGGCGAAAAGGTCCTTCACTGGTACGCACGCTATACGGATACGGAACCCGTCAGTGCAGCGCGTAAGAAACGTTATGGCATCCTGACGCTGAAAAACCCCATCGATATCAAAGACGAGCGCTTCCTTACGTTCCAGGTTTACGTTGATCCAAAGGATCATGGAGGTGACCTTTCCCTCAACAACCTGTATCTGGAACTGCTGGATGAAAACAACGTCCAAAAAGGCAGCCTTGGCACAACAGGCATTAACGGCGCAACGTATGGCTCGGTCGAACTGGTGACAGGCAAATGGGTCACCGTAAAGCTGGACCTGAACAAGATGAAAAAGCAGGACGATTTTAACAACTACGTCAAAACCATCCGCGTGGGCGATAACTATAGCCGCCACATCTATTTCAGGAACTTTACCTTCATTCCCAAAGCGGTGCCAAGTACGATGACCGGCTTTACAACCGATCAGAAGGAAATCCCGGATTACGGCTCCGCCAAAAGCGGTAATTTGGAAAACGCCATAAACGCACAGTACACCTCCACCGAGGACAGCGACACCCAGTTGGTGGACGAGGACGGACGCTTTGTTCTGGAAGCTGGAGAAACCGTTACCTTCAGCGACCAGTTCCGCCGCGGCAGCTACATTTCGCTCAAAGAGGAACTGAACCAAAACCTGTACGACACCAAATGGACGGTGTGCGAGAACGGGCAGGCGGTTACTTCGACGGAGCCGGATGACACATCAAATGTAGAGACCGTAAAATTCGGGGAAAAGAGGTCGTTAGAAAAGCAGAATTATCCCCCCAAAGGCCCCGATGATGGCCGAACGGAAGTTTATGTCGATAAAGATGGGATAAAGAATGATGGCTACAAGGTGAGCAAAAAGCCCGAAGAAGCCAACACCATCGTCTTCCGCTCCTATAAGGACCCGGACGAAACAAGCTCCACGCTGACAAAGCTAAAGGTAAAATACGTCAACACCGTCAAAACCGGCGGGCTGAAAATCCAAAAGAAGGCCGCAGAGGGCGAAACCTTGACCGGAACCTACACCTTCAAAGTTACCTTTAATGATGTTGGCGGTGAGGGTCTGGAAGAAAAGCCCATCGAAAGAACCGTTACGATTGATATGGGCAAGGGCGAAAGCACCGGAACCATCACCGGCATCCCCGTTGGCACCCGCTATACCATCGAGGAAGTCAAAACCGATGATTCCAGACTGCAAAGCGTAACTGTTCCGAAAGGTCAATCCGCCCAGGTGATCTACAACACCATGGTGGAAGGCGAGATTGTGGCGGGCAAAAATCCGGACAATCCGAACGATCCGAAAGCTCTGGAAGTTACCGCAATCTTTACCAACACCACGCGCAAACTGATCAACATTGAGTTCGATAAGCTCTGGAAAGATGCAAATGATACGGTCCTTGGTACAACGAACCAGCCGAACGAGATTTACATCCAGCTCCAGCGCAAAAACAGTGCTGCGGATGCCAAATGGGAGGTTGTTGACTACCCGACCTCGGGCAGCAAATATGTTACGGTTCGCCATACAGATAACGGCTGGCTGTATCCCTTTAACAACCTGGATCAGTACCCGGTTGGCGGCAGTGCGGATAATAACTATATTTACCGCATTGTGGAAGGTACGGTAGAAAAGGGCGAATTTAAACAGGCAGCGGAAGACGGAACCATTACGATTGACGGCAATACGTATGTTGTAACGGCTGAAGCAACAGCAAACAGCGAAACGGACAGCGAAACCGGCGCAACTACAACGCCAGCCACAGCCACCGATGGAACCATCACCGGCGGCAGCGGCAAGATTGTGCTGACCAACACGCTGCAGAACCCGAAGTTTGTACTGGATATCATCAAGAAGGACGCGGAAAAAGACGAAAATAACAATGAAGTATTCTTGAAAGATGTTGAGTTCAAGCTGGAAAAGCTGGTCGAAACAACAACCGAAGGAAAAACGCAGTGGGTAGTAGATAAAAACTACCCATTCGATAACACAAACAAAGGTTCCATTACCGGTACAACCGGAGCGGACGGCAAGATAACCCCGAACCCGTTCACAAATCTGGAACCCGGTACATACCGCCTGACGGAAACCAAGGCACATCCGGGGTACAACCTGTTGGCACAGCCAATTGAGATCAAATTTACCCAAGGCGGCGAGTGTTTTATTGATGGGGAGAAAATTACGGACACAAAAACGTTTGTGCAGTCCGGCAACACCTACACCATGAACCTTACCGTTCTGAACCGTAAAACGCCTGAGCTGCCCCACACGGGTGCAGACGCGCCAAGCCTGTGGCTGCTGATCGGCATGCCGCTGGCGGTGGCAGGGCTGTTGATATTCACATTCCGCTACAACAGGAAAGGGGGCCGGCGACATTAACCATCCCCCGGAAACCCAGCAACCCCCAGGATGCAGGGCCTGCCCGCCCGTGCGCACCCGTTTACGGCAGGGCGCAGCCTTAAGCCAAGTGGGCAAGCGGCCCAGTTTTTCCTCCTTTTTTCTTCACGGCACAGTGCGGGCGGCGCGGCAGCGTTTCCCCGCTGCAGCGCCCCGCACTGCACGCCGTGCTGATGCAGAACCCTTAAGCCGGGCGGCCCCGCCGCCCATCCGATGATGATTTTTTTTAAGAGAAGAGGTACTGAAATGAAAAAAGCAAAACGTTTTCTCACAGGCCTGTTGAGCGCCGCCCTGGCCCTCAGCCTGTGCGCTATGCCAGCAATGGCAGACACGCCTGCACCCGAATTGCTAGAAGCAACGAATACAACAGACAGTGTAATCAATCCCAATCAGAAAGGCTCGATTACCATTTATAAGTATCTGCATGCAGAGAAGATTAATAGTGTAGCAGGTACAGGTGAAAAGCAGAATATTCCTGATGGCACGGAACCCGCAGAAGATGTTGGATTTACTATTTATCAGGTAAAAAATGCAACCGAATTGCAAGCATATTATGACGGTGAAACAAGTGATAAAGTAGCGAAAGCATCTGACTATTTGGATGAAAAAGGTAATGTTCTAAAAAAGTATAACACAACGATTGTAGATGCTGATAAAGTCGGCGAGGAGAAAAAAACAGACGCGAATGGCATGGTGCAGTTCACGAATCTCCCTGTTGGCCTTTATCTTGTGATGGAAACCAGCAAACCGGCTACAGTTACTGAGCCGGTAGAACCGTTCTTGGTTTCTATTCCTATGACGCGTGTGACAGAAGATCCAAACGCTCAGAAGCAGTGGTTGTATGATGTGGTTGTTTACCCCAAAAACAGCACGCATAAAGGTTCTATTACGCTGAAAAAGGTCGGCGTTGTAGGAGAAGAAGCTGGAACACCGCTGGCAGGGGTTAAATTTAGTCTTGACCGTCTGAAGGATGACGATACAAATACATGGGTACCTTATCCCGATGATAAAACTACTTTTGAAACGACTGCTCCTGACGGTTCAGTAACCATTGACGGTTTGAAGCCGGGTACTTACCGTTTCAAGGAAATTGGTTATAGCGATACAGTAACAGGTGAAAATCGTAAATACGTCATCAATGCAGGTGATTATTATGTATTTACGATTGCTGAAGATGGTAAGGTAAGCAGAGCAGAAGATGCAGACCATAGCAGTGACTATACCGCAGAAAACACAACAGTAACAGTTAAAAACTATGCACCTGACATTGAAAAGACGGTAAAAGACCGTACAAGCGACGAGTATCGTAAAGCTGCTGACTACAATGTAGGCGATGAAATTCCGTACAAGATTACTGTTACTGTTCCCCAGAATATCACCCGCCTGAAGAAGTTTGAAGTAACGGATACCCCGACCAATTTGGTCGATCAGGTAAAGGATGCTGATGGTAACGACCTTATCAGTGTCCAGTATAAGGATGGCGAAAGCTTGGTAGCCGTTCCTACAGACGCATACACCATTACTAAACTTGACAATGGCGGTTTTAAGGTTGCGTTTATTCCCGCCCAGATGGAAGCATATGCAGGTAAGCAGATTGTCATTAGCTATAAGGCAAAACTGACTGCTGATGCAGATATGACCACTGATGGCAACTCGAACCAGGCTAAGCTGGAGTACTCTAACAAAACAGATGTGAAAGATGAGGATAAGGACGCGCCGGAGAACAATAATAAACGCGGTGATGAAACTGTCGTTTATACGTTCCAGATTCAGATTGTGAAGAAGGCTGATGTCAAAGATGAAAAGGGTGATGTGATCTACCTTGAAGGCGTAACCTTTGATTTGTATAAGCTGGTAGGAAAAGATGAGAAGCTTCCTGACGGTGCAGTCAAAATTGATAACGATACAGCAAACGCACTGAAACTTCCGGCAGCAGGCGAAAACCAGGAATGGGTAAAAGTTAAGTCTGGTATCACAACGGGTACTGACGGTAAAGCCAATGTGGACGGACTTGCAAACGGCACTTACTATCTGGTAGAAACTAAAACGAAACAGGGTTATAACCTTTTGAAGGCTCCGGTAAAAGTAGAATTGAGTATTGCTTATAAGACGACATGGAATGAATCCTTGGAGTATAAAGGTGATGTACTGGTTAAGCGTGATGTGACAAAAAAGGTAGAAACTTTTACTAAGGATGGTACTCAGACTGGCGTTACCGAGGGCGATAAGACGTATGGCCGCCATGTTACCGAAATCATCAACCGCAAGGGCTTCAACCTGCCCACCACCGGTGGTTTCGGCACCCTGCTGTTCAGCGGCATTGGTGTGCTGCTGGTTGTGGCCGGTGTTGGCGTGCTGCTGAGCCTGAAAAAGAAGAACCGCGCCTGATGCGCCCGCCGCAAGGCAAAACAATTTTACAATTCACCAATAGGGTATAGAGGGATAATCCATCATACACAGGGGGAGGGCCGGGTTTGGCCCTCCCCCTATGGTGGGTTATTGGGAAATAAATTTTTTTGGGTGTACATGGCCGTTGTTCGGCTGATTTTTAGGCCCTGCGTGGGGAACCACCCTACGGGTTAGGTTTGCGGCGGGGAACCACCCCACGGGCGT
>UMBX01029821.1_pt1 | contig 16096 bp, 10 predicted proteins | sample 1964081 | NCBI WGS metagenome assembly UMBX01 (sample SAMEA4835952, study PRJEB28245) | human gut metagenome | biome: gut microbiome; material: fecal sample | place: Denmark | collected 2008
ATTAATGGGACTTCGCGATAGATATGAAGCATTCCATAAAGCAAAAATTACGGATGAGGCTATCAAAAAAGCGGTAGAGTTATCTTCTCGTTATATTACCGATCGTTTCCAGCCGGATAAAGCAATTGATGTTATTGATGAAGCCGCAGCTAAGGTTCGTATGGAGGCTTCTTCTACACCGGACGATTTGAAGAAAAAGGAGGAGGATCTTGCCTCTGTCCAGAAAGAGAAGGAAGCCGCCATATCTGCTCAAAATTTTGAACGCGCTGCCATATTAAGGGATCAGGCAAAAGAGCTATCCGGACAAATTGAAAAGATGAAGGGGGAATGGAAAGGCGGTGATCATGAACATTTAGTTGTTACAGAAGAAGACGTAGCTGAGGTGGTTGCCAAGTGGACAGGTGTCCCTCTTCAGAATCTGAAACAGAAGGATTCTGAACGTCTGCTTCATTTGGAAGAAGAACTTCATAAACGTGTTATTGGGCAGGAAGATGCCGTAACTGCTGTTGCCAAGGCAATCCGGCGCGCCAGAGCAGGGATGAAAGATCCGAAAAGACCAATTGGTTCGTTTCTGTTTCTTGGTTCTACTGGTGTTGGTAAGACAGAATTGGCAAGGGCGTTGGCAGAAACTATGTTTGGCAGTGAGAAGAATATGCTTCGCTTTGATATGTCTGAGTATATGGAGAAACATGAAGTATCGCGCCTTGTTGGGGCACCTCCAGGATATGTAGGATATGAAGAGGGCGGGCAATTAACGGATGCCGTTCGCAGGAATCCATATAGTGTCATTCTTTTTGATGAAGTGGAAAAAGCACATGCAGACTTCTTTAATATCTTACTACAGGTACTTGATGATGGACGCTTAACAGATGGGCAGGGACGTACCGTTGATTTTACAAACTGTGTCATTATTATGACAAGCAATCTTGGATCAGGATTGTTACGCGACAAAGAGAAGAAATTGGGCTTTATTGATAAGAATGAAGACAAGAAAGATTTTGAAAGTGCAAAAGCCATGATTTTAGACCAGGTCAAACATACTTTTCGACCTGAATTTATTAACAGGATTGATGAGATTATCGTTTTCCATCTGCTGACTACAGAAAATCTATCAGAAATCGCAAAACTCCTTTTAAAAGCAGTTGAAAAGAAATTGGAACATCTTCATTTGAAAATGGATGTTTCTGAAAAAGCTCGCAATCATTTGATTGCAGACGGTTCTGATTTTGAATATGGTGCACGGCCTTTGAAAAGAACTATTCAAAAAGAAGTGGAAGATGAAATCTCTGAATTATTATTATCAGGAAAGCTGAAAGGGAAGAGTACCATCCATGTAGATGTTGGTGAAAAAAACAATCTGGTGTTTAATGCAGACTAAGGCTTATCGGTAAAAAGTAGTATAATGGGCATAGGGACGATCTCTATGTCCATTTTATATTGCGGGAGAGATTGACGAATATGAACTCAAAAACCAAGACAAAATTTATATGTCATAATTGTGGAGCAGAAACGCCTAAGTGGATGGGTAAATGCCCCAATTGTGGAGAATGGAATTCATTAGAGGAAAAAATAGAAGAAAGTATTCCCAAAAGCATACGAACGTTATCTTTTCAATCCGGAAAAGAACCTACCAGTTTAACTGATATAGAAATAAAAGATACAGATAGAGTGAAATTGGGAATAACAGAATTAGATCGTCCATTAGGAGGCGGTATAGTCTCCGATTCCGTTATTCTTTGGGGTGGAGAACCGGGAATCGGAAAATCAACTCTTATTTTACAAATATGTGATTCATTTACAAAGATGGGAAAAACTGTACTATATTGCAGTGGTGAGGAATCAGATATACAGATTAAAATGAGAGCAGAACGGCTTTCTGTAAATACAGAGGGATGTTTTGTTTTTGCTGAAAGCAATTTAGAAACAATTCTTGCCGAGGTAGATAAACTACATCCGGATATGGTTATTATTGATTCTATACAAACCACTTATCTTCCTAACAGTTCTTCAGCAATGGGGAGTCCGACACAAATCAGGGACTGCACAGCAATACTTGTAAAGATGGCTAAAGAATCAGGGATTATCGTAATGATTATCGGGCACGTTACAAAAGAGGGAAATATTGCGGGTCCGCGTATATTAGAACATATGGTAGATGTGGTTTTTTATTTGGAAGGAGATAGAAACTATCAATTTCGTGTGCTTCGTACTGTGAAAAATCGATTTGGTTCTACATCTGAATCAGGACTCTTTGTAATGGGGCGGAAAGGATTGAAAGGGATTGATGATCCGTCTAAGTATCTTCTAAAAGGAATACAAGAAGCTCCTGTATCTGGAAGTACAGTTGCTGCCTGTATGGAAGGCTTACGTCCAATCTTGATTGAGGTACAGGCACTTACAGTCCATTCCGTACTAGCAGTTCCGCGTAGAATTGCATCTGGTTACGATTTTAATAGATTGGTTATTTTACTTGCCGTACTGGAAAAAAAGGGGAAAATTCCATTTTCTGCTGATGATGTATATCTCAATGTGGCAGGTGGCTATAAATTAAAAGAAACAGCAGCGGATTTATCAGTAGCACTGGCATTATTTTCCGTAAAGTATGATATACCTTTGAAAAAATTCTGTATGGCTTTAGGTGAAATTGGATTAACCGGTGAAATCCTCCCTGTTTCTAAGTTAAGCTTACGACTCAAAGAGGCGGTCAAAATGAATTTTACTGAATTTGTCCTCCCTGCGAGGAATCAGGAAGAGGCCGAAAACTATTTTAAAGATAATCACCGGGAGGAATTACTCTCGCATGTGGTATTTATAAATCATTTGGAAGAGGCGATCCATTTTTTTAAATCACAGGTGTGAGATAAGAGAAAGGTTTGTTTTTCAATCCGTTATGATTGTGCTATTATAATTAAAATGTGTAAATGTAGTATTTCAGAAATTATTTTATGGAAACTAAAGAGGAATTTATAATATGCCGGAAAAAGTATTAAAGGCCATATTTATTCTGCTTTTTTCTGTATTGGGAATAGTGTTGTCTACCCAGACGGAACCGTTGCTTACCGCAGTCATTCCTAAAAACGTTTTGACCGAGACAATTTTGGGAATTACAATTTTATCATTGGGTGTCATGCTGATAGGCGGAATTTTAGGTGCACTTGTAGGACGAGTCATTTCGGGCTATTTGATTAGCAGTTTGTTTGCCTTTACATCCCGAGTCGAAAAATCACTGCTGCTTATATCGACACAGGATCTTATAATTGGTACTTTAGGATTATTTGCAGGGCTTATTATAGCTAATTTAGTTGGATTGGCGTTTGGCAGTATTCCATATATAGGTCCTTATGTATCTGTGGCTCTCAGTATAATTTTGGGATATATCGGAATGCACCTGACAATTTCCAAAAAGGCCGAAATTGCAGGATGGTTTCATTTCAAGGCAGAATCTGGTACAAAACAGAAAAAGAAAAAAGTAGGGAAACTGCTTGATACGAATATTATTATTGATGGACGTATTTTGAATATTTATCAGTCTGGTTTTTTAGAGGGGCCAATCATCGTTCCTGTTTTTGTGCTGGAAGAATTACAGAAAATTGCTGATTCAGCAGATGTATTGAAAAGAAATCGCGGACGTCGGGGATTGGATATTCTTAATCAGATAAAGAAGAAAAGCAAAGATGAACTGATTATTTTGACGGAAGATTTTGAGGAGATTAATGAAGTTGATTCTAAATTAGTAAAACTAGCGAGAACTCATGGCTATAAAATTATTACTAATGATTATAATCTAAATAAGGTTGCGGAATTACAAGGGGTTGCGGTATTAAATATCAATGAACTTATTATTGCATTAAAACCGGCTGTTATTCCGGGGGAAGAAGTGTATGTCCAATTAGTAAAAAATGGCAAGGAAGAAGGACAAGGTGTGGCGTTTTTAGATGATGGGACAATGATCGTGGTCGAAAATGGGAGTCAATTTATCGGACAGGAAATACCTGTTATTATTGCATCCGTCTTGCAAACAAAAGCCGGACAAATAATTTTCGCAAAAGCTAAATTAGAGAGTGGATATGATGAATAGCCTTGTCTTAGTAGCGGCGGGAGAGGGAACCCGTATAGGCGGCTCAATAAATAAACTGCTCATGGAGATGCATGGACATCCTTTAATCTGGTATACCTTTAAAAATATTTTAGACAGTAAACTACTAGATGAAATCGTCATTGTTGTGAAAGATACTGAAAAAAGTCAATTTCAACAGATTCTTTCAGAATTTAAACATGCCATTCCGATTAAATGGGGACAAGGTGGAAATACGCGTGTAGATTCTGTCATCAATGGAATTTCTCAAATATCTTCTAAATCGGAGAAACTCCTGATTCATGATGGAGCGCGTCCATTGGTCGGCGGAGACGCGATAGATCAAATTCTTAACAAGCTGGGGCCTGCGCATCCAGCCGTCATTTTTGCGCTTCCCTGTATAGATACAATGAAGGAGATAAACGATGAACAAGTGAAGAAAACGGTAGACCGTTCGAAACTTTATCGTGCCCAGACACCGCAAGGGGTGCTTACGGATTTGTACAAAAAAGCCTTATTGCAAATAAAGTCATTAGAGAATATAACAGATGATTCCTCGATATTTGAGGCGGTAAAGATTCCGGTCACAATTATTCCCGGACGCGAGAACTTTTTTAAAGTAACCACGACGGAAGATTGGAACCGCTTTAGCAATATGATATATCCAAGCAAAATACCAGCTTACATCAGAGTCGGAGAGGGGTATGACATCCATCGTTTTGAGATATCTCGCCCTTTATTTTTGGGTGGAATAAAAATTGCTGATTCTGGTGGATTATCGGGGCATTCCGATGCGGATGTTCTGATTCATGCGATTATGGATGCATTGCTGGGAGCTGCAGGACTACCTGATATAGGCCACTTTTTCCCTGATAGTGATGTCCGGTTTGATGGGGCATGCAGTTTGGAATTACTTAAACAGGTAAATCGGCACATTACGAAACAAAATTATTTGATCGGTAATATAGACAGTACGGTTATTGCAGAAAAACCCAAAATATCCGAGTATATAGAAGCAATGAAAGCCATAATGTCTGCTGCGTTAAATATTTCAAAAAATCAAATCAATATAAAGGCCACAACGAATGAAAAATTAGGGGATATTGGCCGCGGGAAAGGTATTGCGGCACTTGCATCAGTCATATTATTCAGGAGGGAATATAATGAATAAAGAATTTAAAGTCCGTTTTGCTCCAAGTCCTACCGGTCCATTTCATATCGGCGGAGCAAGATCTGCATTATTTAACTGGTTAGTTGCCCGTCATCAAAATGGGAAGTTTTTAGTGCGCATTGAAGATACAGATCTGGCCCGTTCCACAAGAGAATCTGAAGAAAATATAAAAAAAGCGATGAAATGGCTTGGTTTGTATTGGGATGAAGGTATTGACGTAGGTGGTGAGAACGGACCTTATCGACAGACAGAAAGACTTCCACTTTATAATGCAGCTGTTCAGCGTCTCCTTGAGGAAGGGAAAGCTTATTATTGCTATTGTTCAGCGGATGAATTGGAGGAAAGCAGAAAGGAGCAGTTGAAGGAAGGGAAAACACCTATATATAATAACCATTGCAGCCATTTAACAAAAAAACAGATCGAACAATATAAGTCTGAGGGACGTAAACCCGCAATCCGCCTTCGCGTTCCTAAAGATGGTGTATTTGCGTTCGATGATATGGTTCGCGGGCATGTGGAATTTCAAGCAGCTGGTGTAGGTGATTTTATTATTGTTAAATCAGACGGAATCCCCGTTTATAATTTTGCGGTAGTCATTGATGACGCATCTATGGGAATTACCCATGTTATTCGTGCAGAAGAGCATTTATCTAATACCCCGCGTCAAATTGCTATATATCAGGCACTCGGATATGAAATCCCAAAATTTGGACATATATCTCTTATTCTCGGATCTGACCACAAAAAAATGAGCAAACGTCACGGAGCGACTTCTGTGGATGAATATCGTAAAATGGGATATCTCCCGGATGCAGTGGTTAATTACCTGGCTCTTCTTGGCTGGTCGCCTAAAGGTGAGCGGGAAATTTTCAGCCGGGAGGAACTCATTTCGGAATTTTCAATGAAACGTGTTTCTGCTAATGATGCAGTATTTGATATTGAAAAATTAAATTGGATTAATTTCCAATATATGAAGAAGTTATCGCCTGATGAACTTTTCCAGGTAGCACTGCCGTTTCTCGTTGAAGCGGGATATGTATCATTGCCGCTTTCTTTAGAAAAGGAACAGTGGCTGAAAGATGTTGTATGGTTCGTCCGCGACCATTTGTACTATGGAGCACAAACGCCAGAAAATGTAAAAATATTTTTTGAGACACATCCTAAAATTACTGATGAAGAAAAGATTTCTATTATGAAACAGGAAAACAGTGCCGTACTTATCCGTCAATTTGCTGATGCATTGGACGCATTGGATCCCTTTGATGAGGATTCCATTAAAAAGTGCTTTTCGTTCTTGATGAAGAAAACCGGAATTAAGGGAAAAGCGGCATTTGAACCTATAAGAATTGCGTTGACCGGAGAAACACATGGCCCTGGCTTATATGCTATGATTGCTTTATTTGGGAAGAAGAAATCCGTACAGCTTTTAAAAGACAGCCTCCAATATTGTTAAAATGTGATTTAAACTATTTCTGGAAAATATTTACCGGAATTTACCGGAAATTTTTATCTGATAACCAAGACCTCCGAATGGGGGTCTTAGTTTTAATCTGAAAGGGTTTTACTTTTACGAAACGGATATGAACAGGCTATTGACGCTTGCTTGGATAAATTATACAATCATACAAATATCTATACATGTACGAAATAATATTAGGGGAGTTAATATTTAAATGGATTTTGAACTTATACAACGTGCATTGCCAATTCTGCTTATGGGTGCGGGGGTAACAATAGAAATTACTGCATTCAGCGTAGCAATAGGTTTTTTTATTGGTCTCTTTGTTGGAATTGCCCGTATATCGCAGTTTAAAATATTACGAATAATGGCAGCGGTTTACGCGGACTGTATACGTGGAACACCATTGCTGGTACAGATCTTTTTGATTTACTTTGCATTGCCCATGGCAATTGGTCAGCGGGTAGAACCTTTTATCGCAGCAGTCGCGGCTTGTGGAATAAATAGTGGTGCTTACGTTTCTGAAATTTTTCGCGCAGGAATTCAAGCCATTGATGTGGGACAAATGGAAGCTGGACGTTCATTGGGCCTCACCTGGTGGCAAACTATGCGTTTCATTATATTGCCACAAGCATTTAAAAATATTTTACCGCCTTTGGGAAATGAATTTATTGCAATGTTAAAAGATTCTTCTCTGGTGTCTGTTATCGGATTTGAGGAACTCACAAGACGCGGTCAATTGATTATTGCACAAACCTATGGTTCATTTGAAATTTGGATGACCGTAGCAGTTTTATATTTAATAATGACAATGGCGATTTCAAGGATTGTAGCATTTCTGGAAAAGAGATAATTATGGATGAAGAAAAATATATTATCGATATAAAGCATATAGGTAAAAAGTTTGGAAATTTAACTGTTTTAAAAGATATAAGTAGTAAAATCAATAAAAATGAAGTAGTTGTCATTATAGGCCCTTCCGGTTCGGGGAAAAGCACTTTTTTACGATGCCTTAATGGATTGGAAACCGTTACATCAGGAGTTATTACTTTTGACGGGATGCCCTTGGATGGAGAAAAGCATCTTAATATTGTACGTACTGAGGCAGGAATGGTATTTCAAAAATTTAATTTATTTCCACATATGTCAGTGATACAAAATATTATGCTGGCTCCCATGAAGGTTCGGGGAATAAGGAAAGAAGAAGCCTATGAAAGAGGAATACAGTTACTTCGCAAAGTTGGACTTGAAGATAAAGCAAAATATAAGCCAAACCAATTGTCAGGAGGTCAGCAGCAACGCGTAGCCATTGCGAGAGCGCTTGCGATGAAACCAAAAGTTCTTTTGTTCGATGAGCCGACTTCTGCACTGGATCCGGAAATGGTTCATGAGGTGCTGGATGTCATGAAAGAAGTGGCGGAAGAAGGTATGACTATGGTAGTTGTTACGCATGAAATGGGCTTTGCCAAAGAAGTGGGTACAAGAATACTCTTTTTGGACAGCGGGATGATTTTGGAAGAAGGAACTCCGGAGGAGATTTTTAAAACCCCGAAAGAAGAAAGGACAAAATCCTTCCTGGCTCAAGTATTGTAAGGTGAAATATTATTTATCATTGACTCTATCTATGATTTGTGGTAATGTTAATTCGTGTCCGAATGGGGCAAAGTAGTAATATTTTTAGGAGGAACATTTTATGAAAGGTACAGTTAAGTGGTTCAGTGCAGACAAAGGCTTCGGCTTTATTGAAAGAGAAGAAGGCGGCGACGTTTTCGTTCATTACTCTGCAATTCAGACAGAAGGATTTAAAACACTGAGTGAAGGCCAGAAAGTAGACTTCGATATCATTGATGGTGCAAGAGGTCCTCAGGCTGCTAATGTAAAAGTGGTAGACTGATCACTTACTGAAGCGATAAAGCGTAGGTTTTTGATTCAAAAAGCAGGATCGAATTTTGATTCTGCTTTTCTATTGCCATTTAGTAAATTTTTCTTCTACACAGTTAATGTTTGGAGAGCATTTTATAAATAATTGGTATAATTAGCAGCAATTGTAATTTTCATTTTACATTCGTATCAAATACATTCAAATATCTAATAAAATAGACATCTAACCGATTATTATCAATTTGAAAATTTAGAGGAATATACTATAATAACTATAAAGGGCAGTACATAAATTGCTCATTCGTGAAAGGGGGATTCATTTATGGAATTGACAGTTAGAGGGAAAAATCTTGAAATCACAGAAGCTTTACGTACTTATGTAGAAAAACACACCGGAAAGATACAAAGATATTTTGATAAACCGATTAAAATTAATGTACTCCTTAGAATTTCAAACATGACTAAAACCTGTGAAGTAACTGCATTTGTGGATGGTGTTATTCTTCGTGGTGTTGAAAAATCTGATGATATGTATAAGTCTATTGATTTGGTTTTTGACAAGGTTGAACGTCAGATTCACAAATATAAAACCCGTTTGGCCAAACGTTTTAAAGAATCTAATGTTCTAAACAAACAGTTTGTCAGTGAGAAAGAATCCGTACCAGGCGAGAGTGAATTTGAGATTGTCAGACAAAAGCGTTTTACTATTAACCAAATGTCTCCGGAAGAAGCTATTTTACAAATGAATTTATTAGGGCACAATTTTTTTATGTTTTTTAATTCTGAAACAGAAGCGATGGCTGTCGTTTATCGCAGAGATGACGGAAAATACGGTTTAATTGATGCTGCAAAATAAGAATTAAATGAAGTGATTGAAAAAGGGCGGTTTTATCCGCTCTTTTTTGACTATATGTCTATGTTTTGCTAAAATATACTAGATATTCGTGTAAATGAAAATTGTTTTTGCTGGTAGGATAAGGAGTATTTTAATGTTCAATAAGTTTTTTGACCGCTTATTTAACGGTTCTAATGAACGTGATATAAAGAAAATGCGGCAGCTTGTAGAAGAAAAAATCAACCCACAGGAATCAGCATTGAAGAAACTGAGTGATTCTTCTTTGGCAAATAAGACTAATGAGTTTAAGGCACGACTTGCAAAAGGTGAGACTTTGGATGATATTCTGCCAGATGCATTTGCTGTCATAAGAGAAGCTTCCCGCCGTGTGTTAGGAATGAGGCAGTTCGATGTCCAGCTTATCGGCGGTATTATTCTGCACCGTGGCAACATTGCAGAAATGGGTACGGGAGAAGGCAAGACTCTCGTCGCTACGGCACCGGTATATTTGAATGCATTAGAGGGCAAAGGGGCTCATGTTATTACTGTCAATGACTACTTGGCTAAGCGTGATAGTGAATGGATGGGGCAAGTATATAAATTCTTAGGATTATCGGTTGGCCTTATTGTGCATGATTTGGATTTTGAACAGCGAAAAATTGCTTATAATTCAGATATTACTTATGGGACAAACAATGAATTCGGATTTGATTATTTACGTGACAACATGGTAAGCAGTTTGGATCAAATGGTACAGCGGCCTCTCCATTATTGCTTAATTGACGAAGTAGATAGTATTCTCATTGATGAGGCACGTACGCCGCTTATTATTTCTGGCCCGGGCCAAAAATCTACAGATAATTATTATGTGATGTCTAAATTAGTTCCTCAACTTAAATTAGGAGAGGATTATACCATTGATGAAAAACAGAAAACTGTTGCACCGACTGAAGCCGGTGTGTCAAAAATGGAAAAAATGCTTAAGGTCGATAACCTTTATGATACAGATAATCTGGAACTGAATCATCTTTTTGTACAAGCACTGCGCGCACAGGCCATGATGGAGCGCGACCGTGATTATGTCGTTAAAGATGGAGAAGTTGTTATCGTTGATGAGTTTACAGGACGATTAATGTATGGCCGCCGGTACTCCGACGGACTACATCAAGCTATAGAAGCAAAAGAAGGATTGCAAGTACAACGTGAAAGCCAAACCTTAGCAACGATCACATTTCAAAACTATTTCAGAATGTATGATAAACTGGCAGGCATGACTGGAACGGCAAAAACAGAAGAACAGGAATTTATTAAAATCTACGGGCTTGAAGTTTTCCAAGTTCCTACCAATAGACCTGTCCAACGAAAAGATCTGCCTGATGTTATTTTTAAGACGAAACGTGGCAAATACAGGGCAGTTGTCCGTGAAATTGAAAGGCGCCACGCTACCGGGCAGCCAATGCTTATCGGTACAACGTCTATTGAGCAGTCGGAACAACTGAGTCATATGCTGAAAGAGGCTGGTATTGTCCATAATGTATTAAATGCGAAATATCATGAATTAGAAGCACAAATTGTAGCACAGGCCGGGCAAAAAGGCCAAGTTACTATTGCCACCAACATGGCCGGTAGGGGAACTGATATTGTTTTAGGTGAAGGAGTATCCGAGCTGGGAGGTTTGGCAATCATCGGTACAGAACGTCACGAAAGCCGAAGGATTGACAATCAGCTGCGCGGACGTGCCGGCCGCCAGGGAGACCCCGGTTCCAGTCAATTTTTCTTGTCACTTGAGGATGACTTGCTCCGCATTTTTGGTGGAGATAACATCAAGAAGTTCATGGAAAAAATGGGACTGGAAGAGGATGAAGAAATCAGAAGCAGTATGGTTTCAAGCGCTATTCAGAAAGCCCAAAAGCGGGTAGAGGAAAGAAACTTTGATATCCGAAAATATGTGCTTGAATATGATGATGTTATGAATCAGCAGCGTAAAGTTGTTTATGAACAACGTCGTAAAATCCTTGAAGGCCAGGATATGAAAGACCAAATTTTAAATATGGTAGACATGCTTATCAATCATGGACTGGAAACATATGCGAATCCGAAGCTTTATCCGGAAGAATGGGATTTTGATGCACTGATAAAATATTGTGAAAAGTATTTTCTTGCCCCCGGTGAAGTTAAACTTGATGAAATTGAGAATATGAGCCGCGAAGAAATTGGGCGGAAACTTATGGATATCGCGCATGAAACCTATGAAGCAAGGGAAAAATCTATTGGATCTTCCATGATGCGTGAATTGGAAAAGGCTGTCATGCTTAAGGTTGTTGATTCCAAGTGGATGGAACACTTGGATGATATGGATATGTTGAAAGAAGGAATTGGACTTCGTTCATATGGGCAGCGAAATCCGATTGTTGAATATAAGGTGGAAGCATTTAATATTTTCAGTGAAATGCAGCAGTCTATGATTGAAACAATCATTTTATATCTCTATCATATTCAAATCCAATTTACACCGAGTCCGGAAAATGATGCTCCTTCTAAAAAAGAAAGAATTGATTCTTCTGTGAATAATTCTGAAGTGAGCGAAAATGATAAATGATAATTTTTAATAGATAAAACTGAAAGCGAGATGATTAACAGATGTTGGAAGATTTGAAAAAAACATTGACAGAACTGCTTGAACATGAAAAAGAAATAAGGGATTCACTTTGACTTACCTCAATTAGAGGAGAAAATTAGAAGTTATGATGTAGAAATGAGTGATCCGTCTTTTTGGGAAAACGGAGACCATGCGAAAGAAATATCTCAAAAAGCTACTGAAGCAAAAGCTGCTTATGACACGTATACCCGCCTTTTTGCACGTGCAGAGAGCATAAAAGAATTACTCGATATGGCCATTGAAGAAAATGACCAGGACATGGAAGGTGAACTGGAAGAAGAGATCAATGAGCTAAAAGATATATTAGACAAGAAGGAAATAGAACTGCTCCTAAACGATGAGTACGATGCGAATGATGCAATTATTACTTTTCATGCCGGGGCAGGTGGCACGGAAGCACAGGACTGGACTGAAATGCTGATCCGCATGTACATTAAATGGGCGGAGTCGGAGGGGTTTGTGCTGGAAGAATTGAACATGCTTCCCGGAGATGAAGCGGGTGTCAAAAGTGCAGAGTATATGGTTCGCGGGAAATTTGCCTATGGTTTATTGAAATCCGAGAAAGGCGTTCACCGCTTAGTTCGTATTTCTCCTTTTGACGCGGCAAAGCGGAGGCATACCTCTTTTTCTGCGGTTGATGTAATGCCTGAAATTGGTGACGATATAGAAATTGATTTAAATATGGCTGATGTACGTGTTGATTACTATCGTGCAAGCGGTGCAGGCGGTCAGCATATCAATAAAACAAGTTCTGCAGTGCGAATGACACATATTCCCACGGGAATTGTTGCAGCCTGTCAAAATGAACGTTCTCAGTTTCAAAATAAAGAACAGTGCCTGCGTTTGCTGAAAGCAAAATTGTTTGAACTGGAAATGCAGAAACGCGAACAGGTAAAAAAGGGGATTGAAGGTGAACAGCAGGCCATTGAATGGGGAAGTCAAATACGTTCTTATGTATTCCAGCCGTATACATTGGTGAAGGATAATCGTACCGGTATCGAAACGGGAAACATTCAATCAGTTATGGATGGAGGATTAAACCCATTCATTGAGGGATTCTTGAAGCATAAGAAGTTTAATAATGCGTAGTCCTTATCCCCGATTAATTTGAAGGATTGATTATGATAAAAACTTATCCGCATAATATATTTAAGATATTGGCCGCAATAATACTTCTCGGGGTAATAGCGGCGGGATACATTTCATGGCAGCGATACAATGTAGAAGCTCATGCGACTACTGTTGAAATGGTTTATGATTATAACAACATTTTAGAAAGCGCGTCTGTCGAAAGTACATCTGCAGACGAGCTCTTTTCCCTGTATAAAAGAAGTGGCATTACATCATTGGCTGTATATGATGAAACGCCGAAAAAACTTGCGGATCATGGATATATTGCAGTATATCATGGCTCAGAGCTTATATTGCATATGTCTAATCCGCTTATTCGTGGAAATCGTATTTATATTGCATCTACGAATACTTCTGAGGGTATAGAATATTTTGACGAACTCAAAGGGCAATTGAAACGTCTTTTAAGAAAAGATGATTTTCATATTATTCATTTAAACAACGAAGAATTGCTTGAAATAAATGCCAACTATGAACGCTTTTTAAATATGCCGCTTGGTATATTTAAGACTACTGTAAAAAAGGTGGAACAAACCGGATTATACATAGTTCTTCGGCCGATGAATGTTCCACATGCAACTCGTGAGGACATAGATCAATTTTTTAGTGTGGTTGATTCATCGGGAAAGATTAGTGCCATACTTTTCCAAGGAAAAGAAGCACTTGGTTACCCGGCACAATTGGAATATTTGTTGGGCGGACTCAAAGAGCGCCATTTACCTGTCGTTTTAATTGAAGCACAAAACCAACTCGGGTTTGAACGGCAGGAGGGAACTTTAACATTGTCCAATAAAGACGGCTATAATACTGTTCGTTTATATGCGATGTCTAAAGATGAATTGATTAAACTGGATCCTAAAGAAGCCGCATCACGTTTCTATGTCAGTACCATAGAACGTAATGTCCGGATGAATTTATTCCCTTCATATAAGTTTGCTGCCAATGGAGAAACTTTATCAGAGACAAATGCGCGATATATACACGATGTGACAAACCGGTTGGAAAAACATGGGTTCAATATCGGAAAAGCTTCCGTGATGGAGCCTTATTTCCCATCACGGATACTCCGAGCTGCATCTATAGCTGGAGCAGCCTCTCTTTGCGTGGTAGCAATTCTTTTAATTGTACCTTTTTTAGTTAAGTATGCATGGCCTATAGAAGTCATAGTATTCCTATTCACGCAGACCCTATATTGGACTGGTTATGAGGCCATTCTTCGGCAAGCTCTTGCATTGGGATGTGCGGTTGGTACACCTGTTATCGTGATGTCTTTATTTATGGATTATTGCGTGCAGAAAAAACAAAGTGCTTTTAAAAATATCGGATGGGGACATTTATTTATTGAAGCTGTATTGCTGCTTTGGGGATGCGGAATATTATCCTTAATCGGAGCAATTTATATCAGCGGGATCTTAAGTGATATCCGATTCTTTTTGGAGATGAATATCTTTAGGGGCGTTAAGTTAACTTTTATACTGCCTCTTATTTGTGTTTCTCTTATTTATATTCAAAGATTCCCGTTTTTTGGCAAAGTAGTTGTAACTGATAAAGATTTCATCGGTTTTGTAAAGAAATTTTGCCAAATTGACATTAAATTAGGCGTATTGGCACTTATCAGCCTATTGGGGATTATCGGATTTATATTTATCGGGCGCAGCGGAAATAATGGGGCACCTGTACCTTCGTTTGAAATTTCATTAAGACGTTTTCTTGAAGATATTATGTATGCCCGCCCACGGGAAAAGGAATTCCTGTTCGGGCATCCAGCCATTTTAGCATTATTGGCTGCACTTTATCATCGGTGGCCACAAATTTTACATTATTTTTTAGTTATTGCGATAACGATCGGACAGGGATCCATGGTTGAAACATTTGCTCATATGAGAAGTCCTTTTATCTTAAGTCTAATTAGAGGTATTGATGGATTAGTCGCAGGAACAGCAGTAATGATTATCGTGTTAGCCGGACTCATTATTCTGACACATATAACCGAGTTTTTCGGAGAACGTTATGGAAAAGAATAATATCGTAATCTCCGGATACTATGGATTTAGCAATGCCGGAGATGAGGCCATGTTGTTTGCTGTTCTTCGTGCATTGCATTATGATCCAAAACGTATGCGAATCACTGTTATATCCGGTAATCCCAGACGTACAGAGAATACATTTCGCGTTCATGCGGTATCCCGCTTTGACGGATATTCGATTTTGAAAAGTGTTTATCAATCCGATTTGTTAATCAGCGGCGGCGGAAGCCTGCTTCAGGATGTGACAAGCTGGAAAAGCATGATGTATTACCTGAGTATTATAGGGATGGGAATATTTTTCCGAAAGAAAGTGTTTCTTTACTCCCAAGGAATAGGACCGGTCAGATATCATTGGGGACGATGGATTTTGCGTACAGTAATGAACCATGTTGATGCTATAACCGTCCGTGATAGTGAGTCAAAATTTTTTTTGGAACAACTTGGTGTAAAAAACAGGATTTATTACACTGCGGATGCAGTCTTATCCCTATCTCCGGTACCGCATGATATAGGAAGAGAGATTTTAAGAAAGAATCATATTCCCACGAATAAAAAATTGATAGGCATTTCCATTCGGCGGTGGATGAATACTGAAGTATGGACGAAGCAACTAAAAAACTACATTATCAAAATAAACGGGAAAGAAGAATATAATTTTGTCTTCATTCCCATGCAGTTTCCGGAAGACTACAAAACAGCAAAAGAATTCTGTGATAAAATCCCACACACGTTCATCCTTTCCCATTCATATGGAACGGAGGAGTTAATGTCCCTTATCGGGAATTTGGATCTTCTTATTGGAATAAGGCTTCATGCCCTGATCTTTGCGGCTTTAATGCATGTTCCTTTTATTGGTAT
>UMBX01052899.1_pt1 | contig 16078 bp, 13 predicted proteins | sample 1964081 | NCBI WGS metagenome assembly UMBX01 (sample SAMEA4835952, study PRJEB28245) | human gut metagenome | biome: gut microbiome; material: fecal sample | place: Denmark | collected 2008
AGATTCCATTTACACAGAATTTCTTACACACTCGGCCATCAAATTATGGATTATCTATTCCTATGCAAAATGTAGCAATAACATTAGTTCATATTTCAACATATTTCTTTCTTATTTATTCTAATCTTGACGTTTGGACTGCTTGTTCCATTATGAACAAATTTTTAGATAAGATAATTGTGGAATCAAATAAAGTACAGGTTAAAATTGAGCAAAAAGAAAATAAACTAAGAAAAATTTATTCTAAAGTTTTAATAACTTCATTTAAAGGTAAAAATAATTCTTCTTCTATATTATTAAATAACATTCGTGCTAATCTTACTGATAAATTAGAATTAACAAATAGCTTTATAACAAGTGAAAAGGAATTAAAACAGAAAATTGATAAAAACAAATACAAATATATAATTTCGTTTGGTCAGAAACCTAACTGTAATAAACTTTATATAGAATTATTTGGTAAAAAAAATGATGATAAATTAGAGACTTTATTTCCATATAAAAAACTTGCATCTTTTTTGAAAGAAAACAATACAGAATATGTAATATCAAAAAATGCCGGGAATTATTTATGCAATAATATATATTATGAAGGTATGAAGTACATTAAAGATAACTCGTTAGATATAAAAATGATTTTTATCCATATTCCGTCTATAAGTACAAAATATGATATTGAAAAAACGGCTAAAATAATTTCTAATTTTATTGGAACATTAACTGATTAAACACATGATTTGTGATATAATAATTAATTAAAAGGAGGATTAATATGGAATATAATGTTTATTGCGATGAAAGTTGTCATCTAGTAAGCAATAACAGTAAGTATATGTTAATTGGAGCAGTTTATTGTCCAAAGTATAAAGTAAAAAAGGTAAATGAATATATAGAACATTTAAAAGAAAATTATAATCTTTCTGACAAAATAGAATTAAAATGGAATAAGATTGATAAAAAAACAGAAAAACTATATTTAGATATTATTAACTATTTTTTTAATAATGATGATTTAAAATTTAGAGTTATCGTAGTTGATAAGTCAAAATTAGATCATGAAAAATATAATCAGACTGAAAATGATTTTTATCATAAAGCGTATTATGATATGTTAAAATATATTATTATTCCTGGTAATTCATACAGCATATATCCCGATATAAAAGATACAAATTCATATTATTATCATCAAGTAATGCTTGATTATTTAAGAATTAAAATGTCAGATACAAATAAAAAGACTATAAAAAAAGTTCAACCAATTAGATCTTATGAAGCACCAATACTACAAATTAATGATATATTGATTGGAGCATTATCATATTATTATAGGAATCTTTCTGGTAATAGTGTAAAACTAAATATTATTAATGAAATTAAAAAATTATATCAAAATGATTTCGATGCTTCATCATATTATAGTAATACAAAATTTAATATATTTATTTGGAGATCAAGAGATGATATTGACTAAAAATAAATGCGGTTTAAATGGACCATTACCTGAAACAACTACAGATGATGAATTATATGATTATTTTATAAAAAATATATATTATGGTGATTTAAAAATAAATGGAATGAAAATTAAAGTTTTTACTACACCATTTGAAGATAATAGAATGCAGGGCTTTTTTCATTTAACTACTAAAACTCAAAAAACATTAGGTATGAAAATTAGAATGAAAGAACCACGTGCATATTTTATAAATTATGTTGCACCAATGCTAAGAAATTATTTAAATTGTTCAACTTGTGATGATTTAGAGTGTAGTAAAATAAAAATATGGACTGCGCCATATAAAAATACTAAAAGAACTAAATTATTGTATAGTGATGATTTATATAGCTATATAATAATTCTTGAAAGAAACAAAAACGATATGTATATTATAAGTTCATATTTAATTGATGAACCTGGATATCTACAAAATGTATTAAAAGAATATAATAAATATAAAAAAGTCTCTTAATTATTAGAGACTTTTAAAATGCAATGTAAACGGATAACGCAACTAATATATAGTTGCGTCTCCAGGACTCATATAACCCTTGGTCATTGAGTAATTAAATTGTAGCACAAATCATAATTAAAGTCAATCCATGGATTATTTGTCTACATTATATAGTATTTCCATTAATAAAAAAATATTCTTATTATTTAAGTTTACAATTTAAATAATTATTCGCTTTATCTTTTAATAATTCCATTTTTTCAGCATCATTTTTATAAGAAAATCTATTAAATAATTTATTAACATAATCTTTTTCTTTTATTATTTTCAAACTACTATTAAAATAAAGACCAAAAACAAATGCTATATAAGAAACCCAAATATCAATTCCAGTTTTTCTATCCTTACTTAAAATTGTCTTTTCGTTCATAAAATCATTATATACTTTATCTGTAATTTTAGATTTTTCAATATCTTTTTCAGTTATATTTGCCATTGTATAAATATCATCTGTCGTTTTGGCTCTAAAACTATCAATTTTATCTGCATCTCTTATTATTTTAGAATGTAATAATTCTTTATCAGTCATATTTGTTTCATCTAAAATGTATTTACTATGGTTCCCAATTGCCTTTTTAATAATTTCATCAAATTTACTTGTTTCAATAAAATTTCTTATTTCATTTTGTTCAAATAAAAGTTTAATACCTAAAGTAAGTAGCATGATCATAGCTTGTTATATCTTCTCTAAAAGTATTTATTTGTTTTGCTTGGTCAAATCTTCCAATATCATGTAAAAGTGCAATTACCATTGCTAAATCTTTATCTGCATCACTTAATTGCATATCTTCACAAATATATTTTGCATTATTTACTACTTGATAAGTATGCTTGACTTTATGCATAATCTTTTCATTATTTAAATCAAAATTACTTTTTATAAAAAAGTCAAAATACTTTTGTGCGTTATTATACATATTCATGTTTTCATCTCCTAAAACCTTTTTTTGAATCTAAATCGTTAACTAAAAATTGTTCAACAGAATTTTTAATTTTATCTAATTCATAACCAAATGCTTGGCAAGTATTCCATCCTCGTTTTTTTGCATTTTCAATATTTATTGAAGTATCATCAATAAATAAAATGTTATTTGGAGATGTTTGTAAATCCTGTTCAACAATTTGAAAAGCAGTTTCTTCATTTTTTCTAACATGAGTTATGAAAGAAAGCCAAACATGGTCAAACTGTGATAAATCTACTTGTTTATCTAACACTGGAGCACAACAATAAATTAAATCTGAAAATATAGCAATCTTACATTTATCTCTTAAAGAGTGAATATAATCCACTAAGTCTTTATAATATCCAACTTTTAAATGCTCCTCAATGAATCTTTTTGAAAATTCTTCTATAGTTGCATTAAGATTACCAGTAGAGTTAAGTCTATCTATCCATTTTATTTTACTTTGTTCATCATTTTGTCTACTTATAAATATACCATTTTCATCAACTAATGTTTTAATATAAATATCCCAAGCCTCATCATCAGTTAAAGAATTATTAAAACTTTTAATTGTTCTAATAATTGCTTGCCTATCATTATTATCAACTGGATGTTTATGCATAATAACGCCACCCCAGTCAAAGATAACTATTTTTTCCATAGAATCACCCTTAAATTAATTAATTTCATAAATATTATATCATTAAAAAATTGTTTTTTATCAAAATATAGTGAAAATGATTTGTTTTTATTTTAAAATATGGTATTATTATTTTAGTGATTAGTTGTTTATCAACTATTCCTAAGGTTTCGGATATACTATTTGTCCGTACCAATAAGTATTTTAGTCGAGTTGTTATTAACTCGTTTTTTGTTATATAATTTGGTTCAATGTCAAGTAGTGTTGGTGGAACCAAAAACTAATGATAAATGAATCGATGAAGAGGACTAGAAATAGTCTTCTTTTATTATGCAACAAGAGGATTATAAATGCCTTTTACAAGCATAACTCTAGCTTTTAAATGAGAGAATTTTCTATAACCACATGCATTATGTTTAAGTTGCTTAATAATATTATTAGTACCTTCAACTAATACGTTAGATAGTTCATAATCAAAAGCATTAACAATGTAGTTTTCAAAGTTTAAAAATGTTTTAATAGCAGTTTTATAATACTTATTTAATTTCTTCTTATCTATGTTATGAATAATATTTAGAAATTTATTTTTAATTTAAATGAAATTTTAAAAAAGGATTAACAATCTTAGAAAATATATTGAAAAGAATAATTAAATTATATATAATCGTGTTATAGGGGACACATTATATGGAAAAAATTAATTCTGAAATTTTAATATCAACACTATTTCTCATAGGCTTTGATAGAGTTGATTCTTTATTATTTAAATATGTTTTAGGAAAACTATCTATTGATAATATAGAAAAAAAAGATTTTATATTTGAAGATGAAGAACTTAGTGGAACATTTAACCAATATGTTGATTTTAATGGAAGTTTCTATAGTTTGAAAAATAATTATAGTTTAGATACTAATGTTTCATTAGTATCAGGTTCAAGTAAAATTTTGCCACTAAGAAAAGTTATAAACATTAATAAGAAATTACTAATGTATTTTAATTCTATAGATTTTACAACAATTATTTCTAGAAAAGTTAATGATATTGGATATAATAATTTGAAAGATTTTGATTATTTATTTAGTGAAAAGGAAAAACAAATAATATTTAACAAGTCAGAAGATATTGCACATTTAAAATGTAAAAAGTTACTAAATAGGATTAATAAGTATTAATTAAAGCAACAGGATTAGTTATATTATATGAATAGAGGTAATTATGAATTACATTATAAGAAAAATGAAAAAAAGTGACTGCTTTGCTGTGGCAAGAATAGTAACAACTGCATGGAATGAAACATATAGAAGTATAGTAAATAATGAATTTTTAGATAATCTATATTTAAATGAACAAGACAGGGCAACTAATTCCTATAAAGAGTTTGATGAGGCTACTAACCATCAATATGTTCTTGAAATAAATAATGAAATAGTAGGTTTTATTAATGTAGATGTATCTGATGAGAGAGAATATAATGATTGTGGAGAGTTATATGCTTTATATTTAATAAATGATTATAAAGGACATGGTTATGGTAGAAAGCTATTTGCTATGGCAATTAAAGAATTAAAAAATATGGGATTTACAAAAATGATAGTAGGGTGTTTAGCAGCTAATCCTACAAATGATTTTTATAAATATATGGGTGGAAAACTAATAAAACAAAGAGTATTTGAAAAACTAAAATTACCTGAAAATGTATATTTGTTTGAAAAAATTTGATTATGAAGATACATAGCTTATGAAGTGTGTATCTTTTTTGATACAATAGCAAAGTTATAAAAAGGCTCAAGTGAAAATTTAAATTGATCAAAATTAGAAAATATAATAATATAATGGTACTGAACGAGTAAATGGCTCAAAATAGTGTATTTATTTGACTGGTACACTATTAAAAAGTGGTAATTTTATTATTTCATTCTACGCCAAAAAGTGTTGAACACAATAACGTGAATGACTAAATGCACCTTTTAAGATGTAATATTATGAATGATTAAATGTGCCTAGAAAAGTTTAGAAGCTCTAGGCTTTTTTCATTTATTTTATAAAAATAAGGTGAGTTGTAAAAGTAAATGAATAACTAAAACTTAGTAAATAAAACTGAAAACTAAAAGAACTAAATTATTGTATAGCGATTATTTTTATAGTTATATAATAATTCTTGAAAGAAATAAAAAAATCTCCTAATATTAGATAGAGACTTTTAATGCAATATAAACGGATAACGCAACTAATATATAGTTGCGTCTCCAGGACTCATATAACTCTTGGTTATCGAGCAACTAAATTGTAGTACAAATCATAATTAAAGTCAATCTATGGATTGCTTGTACTACACTATATAGTATTTCTATTAATTAAGAAATATTCTTATTTTTTAAGTTTACAATTTAAATAAATTTATCTTTTGCTGTTTTATCCCTAAGACTATCAAATATTGTATCCTAAAAAATAAGATAAAATGATTTACTTTGAAATTATTAGTAATTAAAGGTAAAAATGTGATATTATCTTTTTAAGAGTTAGTTATCCATCAACTACCTTAAATATAAACACTAGACCTGGAGGATAAAATGAGACTAGAATGGAATTTAAAAGATTTATTTGTTGATAATAAAGCTTTTTATCAAGAAATTGATAATGTAAAAGCAGCATTAATTGAGTTGAAAAATAACAGTAAAGGTGAACTTAATTCAGAAAAATTGTTAACTTTACTAGATGCAGAATGGAAAATTAAAAAATCAATCAATTATATATTAGTATATGGTTCCCTAATGTATTATAAAGATATTAATAGTGAAGAGTGTATTACTCTAAAAAGAGAAGCTGAAGAATTTAATAATACTATTAGTAGTGAACTTAAAGCAGTAGATACTGTAATATTAAATTATGGCCAAGAAAAAGTTCTTGAGTTATGTAGAATAGATGATAGATTTAAAATTTATGAACAATATCTAAATAACTTATTTAGAATGCAAGAACACGTTCAAAATAGAGAAATAAATGCTAAGATAAAGAAAAATAATGATTTAATTAATAAAGAAAAAAATAATTATAATGAATTATTAAAGAATATTAACTATGGTGAAATAGAGAAAGAAGACTCTACCATAACACTGACAACAACTAACATTAATAAATATTTAGCAGCTCGTGATAGAGAAACTAGAAAACAAGCATTTTTAGCATTTAATAAAAGTTTTGAAACTATTACGGAAACTCTTGCTAGTAGTTTGAATGAAGTACTTAGACATAGAATAGAAAATGCAGAGTTAGAAGGGTATAACAGTGTTTTAGAAGAAACATTATTTACAGAAAATATAGATTCTAAAATACTTACTTCATTAATTAAATCAGTTAATGATAATCTACCATTAATTCAAGAATATTTAAAAATTAAAGCAACTGCTATTAATATTGATGAACCACATTTGTATGACTTTAATGTTCCTTTAGATAATGGAATAAAAAGAGAATTCACTCTTGAAGAAGCGATTGATATTATAAAAAAAGCTCTTGCTCCTTTAGGAGAAGAATACTTAAAGACAATTGATATATTACTTGATGGACACATAGATGCAACACCATCGGAAAAGAAAAATCAATCAATTATTTTTTCTTGGCAAGATTATTCTTTTTTGAATTTTAGAGGAAGATATGCAGATGTTAAAAATTTAATTCACGAACTTGGTCATATTGTTAATTACTACTTATCAAAGAAAAAGCTTCCTTTTCTGTATGAAGACAGTACTGTTTTTGTTGGTGAAACTGCTTCTATCGTAAATGAAATATTATTAACTCAGTACCTTATTAAAAATTCACAATCTGATGAAGAAAAAATATATTATCTAAGTTTAGAAATAGAAAATTATTTTACTTCTGTATTTAAACAAACGATGGATACAGAATTTGAAGATGAATTATATGATTATTGTCAATCTGAAGAGTTAACAGCACCAATCTTAGCGGACAAGTATTTTGAAATAATAAAGAAGTATTATGGTGAAGATGTAATTTATGATAAAGAAATAGAAACAGAATGGACTAGGTTAGGTCGTTTATGGCGTTGGAGTTATTACTCTTATAAATATGCTACAGGATTATTGATTGCAAGTAATGTAGTTAATGCTTTAACAATAGAACATACTTTAACTAATGAAAAGTATATGAAATTTTTAGAAGCTGGTAGTTCGTTATATTCTTTAGAGTTATTGAATTTATTAAATATCGATTTAACTAATTCTGACGTAATTAATGATGGTTTCAAAGTTTTAAGAAAAGATATAAATGAGTTGAAAAAAATAACAAAGAGGTAAAAAAATATGAGTGATTTTAGTAAGATGATGATTGGCAATATTGTTAAAAATACGGGCACTAGGCTTGGTGCGGTTATACCCGGAGAACAAATTCCTGGAATAGATTCATTAAATGAATGGATAAAATGGTTGTCTTATAAACCTTCTTTTGAACAAGAAAAAATAACTTCCATATCTCTTAAGACAGTAACTGACTTAACAGTTGATGATTTAGAAACATTATTACAATATAAAAAAGAAGAGAAAATGACTTTACTGTTTAAAAAGTATAAAAGTAATGAATGCACTGCCGATGAATTTATGGAAGTGTATAATTATATGAGTAATTCTATAACGGATTTGATGCTTAGAAAGCTAACAAGAAGCGAGTTAGAAGCTGCTAATATGGAATTGAGTAAATTTAATGATTTTGATACTGAAAAGCTAGACGAAAAGGTAAAAACTGCTAAAAATGAAGAGGATTATAATGCCTTATCTATGATAGATTCTTATGTTGTTCACATGCTAGCAATTAAAAAAGTTAGAATAAAATCTAAAGGTTATCAAAAATCTTTAACAGCTGAACTTAGGAGAAATAATGCCATGCATTATAAGAACTTGCTTAAATAAAACATTAATAGTTTGGAGTAATAACTTAAAGATAGGGTGGTACAAAAATGGAAAACAACTTAAATAACAGAAAAATAGCTATTTTTACAGATGCACATGCTTTATTAGAACCAACACAAGCGGCCTTAGAAGATATGTATAGAAGAGGAATTACAGAAATTTATTCTCTTGGTGATAATATTGGTGTAGGACCTAATCCAAGTGAAGTTATAGACTTACTTGAAGATTATGGAGTAAAATCATTGGCTGGGAACTCAGAAGAATATACAACACTAGGAATCGATCCCTTTAGGGTTTATTTTAACTCATCAAAAACGCAAAGTCAGTTGTGGACTCTATCTAAATTAAATGAATATCAAAAGAAAACTATTGCAATGTGGCCGCATTCAATAGAGTTATTAATTGGTGGAAAAAAATTAGCTTTATGTCATTTTGCTAATGACGTTCGATTTGATTATCGCTTAAATAGTACGTGGTCATATCAAGATAAAATAAACAATCATCAGGCAGGATATAAACAATTTTTATATACTAATAGTGATGAACAACTAGACTATATGCATAAAATGATAGAGAAGTATGGTAAAGATAAACCCTTTATGCGCGGTTTTGTTTCTGCTTTAGATGAACCTTTATTTGCTTCTAAAAGAGTAGACTTTTTTGATGCTATAATTCAAGGACATGTACATTGGAAAATTTATGAAAGTAGTCCTTCAACAGACTTTTACTCAATTCGTGCGGTAGGTATGGCTTATGCTAAAGACCCAATAGATACAGCTTCTTATGTTATTTTGAGTGAAAAAACTAATGGTTACGACTTAGAAGAAGTTCTAGTTAAATATGACCGTGAAAAGATGAAATATAGTATACTTAATAGTGATATGCCAGACCAAACAATTCAAAGATTTGTAAATTTATCATCAAGTGAAAATTCTGACTTGGGTAAACAATTGGTATTATCAAAAAAGCCATTACCTTTATTTCGTTAAAAAATGTAGTCTTGATAAAACTACATTTTTTTAACATATTGACCTTTTAAAGCTGCCGCTCCTTTTTTATTTTCTTGTGTTAAAGTTAAATTCTTAATAAAACCAAATTTTGCTTGTAATTCCATTCTATCAGCACCAAGACCTTCAACTTCTACTTCATCACCAATTTTAAGAATTACTTGGTCATCTTTATTCTTGATATAGTTTCTTGTTCTAACAAATCTAATATCATCATCTTGCTCATATTCAAAATAACCAGGTATATGTGTTGTTGTTTCTAAGTAAGCGCGTTCACTATCAATTCCTGTAATAGTGCCATGATAAATTTTTTCTCTATGTCTATCAACATAATCCATCATTTTTACCTTGGTAACTTCATTTTCTAATAAATCTGCTTGGATTTCTTTAAAAGAGCAATGTTCACAAATTTCGATTAACTTTTCTTCACTTTCTACACATACTCCACCGTGAGCAAGATAATTATCAATCATTTGATGAATTTTTAAATCAGGATATCTTCTAATTGGGGAAGTGAAGTGTGAATAATAATCAAGTCCTAGCCCAAAATGTCCTAGAGGAAAAGGAGAGTAATTAGCACGTGGTAAAGATTTAAGAAGTATTTCTGATACAATCTTGTATTCACTTTTATCTTTATATTCATCTAAAACTATTTGTAAAAACTTAGCAGGCTCAATATCTTTATCCTTAGGAAAATTGATACCTATACTAGCTAGTTTTTCTTTTGCTTGATCTAATTTATTTGCTTCTGGTGCTGTATGAACACGATTGATGGAGTGACCAACGGTAAAGTTAAGATATAAAGCAGCACAGTAGTTAGCTAAAATCATATAGTTTTCAATTATTCTTCCAGCTTTACCATTATCTTTTTCTTCAAAATCAATAACAGCTCCTGTTTCATCTTCGATGATTGCAACTTCTTCTTCATTAAAATCAAGCATTCCCTCTTTTGTCCTGATTGCAGTTAATTTATCAGATAATTCCGCCATTAATTTTAAATTATCTACAAAAGGAAGATAATCTTCGGGTATTTCTTCGTCATTAAGTATCTTATTTACTTTAGAATAAGCCATTTTCTTTCGCGAGGTGATAGCAGAATTTACTAACTTGTAACTAATTAGCTCACCATTTTCATCTAGTTCCATAATAATACTTTTAGTAAGTCTTTTTACATTCGGATTTAAGGAACAAATACCATTTGATAAAAAGTGAGGTAGGGCAGGAATAACGGAATTAGCAGGATAAACAGAAAATGCTCTATTTCTAGCAGTTCTATCAAGTAAGCTATTTTCCTTTACATAGTGTGCCACATCTGCTATATGAACTCCTAAGATATAGTGATTATTTTCATCTTTAAATAAACTTACAGCATCATCCATATCTTTAGTAGAATCACAATCGATAGTAAATGTTAATAAGCTATCACTAAAGTCATAGCGATCAACTAGTTCCTTTTTAGAAACATATTGAGCTGTATTGTAAGCTTCATCCATAACTTCTTTTTCAAAATCTAAGACATAACCATATTTAGCAGCAATAGAAATAATATCAATATTAGGGTCATCAACTCTTCCTAATTTATTAACAAAATCTGCTTCGTAAACATCATCAGTTTTAGTTAAAGAGACATTTACTAAAATTCTATCCCCAGGAGCTAGATTTCTCATACTACTAGAAGAAATACGAACTTTAACTTTTTCTTTTGATGGTAATAAAACAGGAGTAAGTTCTCTAACACCATCTCTTTCAATTACTTCTGCTACTAAATAAGGCATATCGCGGGAGATAATCTTTTCAATATGTTTACCTTTTCTAGTAACAGCTAAAATATCTTGTTGCATAGCTCCCTTCAATTCAGCACCAATCGGATAGATTTTTTTCTCACCAACTTTATAGAAAGCTCTTCCTCTTTTATCTAATTCTAACTTAGTTAAAGTTAAGTCTTTTGGCCATTTCTTATAAGAATTATTAATTTTGATAATCTTGCCCGTTCTTTCTAATTCGGTTAAGGCAGTCTTTAAAGCAACTATGGCTTCTTTATTCTTAGCAACGGCTAGTCTTTTTATTTGCTGATAGGTTAGTTCTTTTTGCTCTAATTCTTTTAATAAATAGGGAATAAAAGAAGCGATATCTCTTTTAAGAACTTTAGTAATTACTAGCTCTTCTTTATTTGTTATATCAATAATTACTAAGTCATTTTCAAGAATAGTAGTACCATTATTTATCTCCTCTGTAATATCAAGTTTTCTATTAGCAAGGATTAAACTATTATCTTTTTTAATAACTCTTTCAATATCGTGAGTATCAGATGGAAACTCTTGATAAGTGTATTTTTTAGAATTGAATATCTGTTTAGTTATTTGTAAATTATATAAAGCTTCAAGAAAGTTGCTACGTTCCTGATAATTCTTAATTTCTACTTTAGAGTATAAGTCTTTAAAACTAATCGTTTTCTCTACTCTTACATAATACATTATTTTTCTTTTAAAATCATACATTGTTTTCATCTACTGCTTGCTCCTTTTCAAATACAAAAAACGACACAGAATAATCTATGTCGCTCTTAGGCAAAGAAGTGCTGTTAGTTGTTTTTGGAAAACAAATCTCATAATAAGCACCTCCTTTAAATAAACTATATCACATATTTTTAAAAAATAGTATTTTTTTTACTCAACTGTAACTGACTTAGCTAAATTTCTTGGTTTATCAATATCCCTTTCTAATAACACCCCAGTATAGTAAGCGATTAGTTGTAACGGAATTACTTCTAAGATTGGACTTACATATATCGACCTTTCTGGAATTAAGATATTATCACTATCAGTATTTTTATTAGTTATTAGTAAAGTATTAGCTCCTCTTGCTGTAACTTCACATAGATTGCTTTCTGTTTTCTCATATAGTAATTTGTTTGTATTACCAGCGATAACTAAAGTGTCTTTATCAATTAAAGATATAGGACCATGTTTTAACTCCCCAGCGGCATAACACTCAGAAGAGATATAAGTTATTTCTTTTAGTTTTAAGTCTCCTTCTTTCATAATAGCATAATCTATACTTCTACCAAGGAAGAATATCTTTTTACTAGCAACTATTTTCTTTGCAACTTCTTGATACTTACTAGTATCTTTTAGAAGAGTTTGAACATCATTACCAATATTTTTTAATTCAGTTATTACTGCATCAGTTTTATCTAGTTTTCTATTCTTAACTAAAGAAGATAGGGTAAGTAAAGAGAAAACGGCTAGTTGTGAAGTATAAGCTTTAGTAGTAGCAACAGCTATTTCACTACCAGATTTAGTATAAATTACTTCATCAACTAATAAACTGATACTACTTTTTTCTACATTAATTATTCCTAATGACTTAGCATCTGTTTCTTTTATCTTTTTAAGACAAGCAAGGGTATCAGCTGTCTCACCAGACTGAGAAACAAAAATTACCAAGCTATCTTTATCAAGAAAATTCTTCTTATAACGATACTCACTAGCAAGATAAACTTCTGTTTCAATACCAGCTTCTTCTTCAAATAAATATTTTCCTACCAAGGAAGCATTATAAGCTGAACCACAAGCGACAATGTCAATTCTTTTAAACTTACTAATATCAATTAGATTTAAATATCTATCATCTTCTAAGTAATAGTTGATTAACTTACTTAAGGTAGTAACTTGCTCCATAATTTCTTTTAACATAAAGTGGTCATATTTTTCTTTTGAATAGGTTAAAGAGGCATCTTTAAAGACTTGCCTTTCCTTAACTATTTCTTCACCATTATCATTAAAGAAAGAAATATTATCAAGACTAACAATCGCCCATTCTAAATCATTTAATAAATAGTAATCTTCACATTCACAAGAAATAGTTGGTATATCACTAGCGATTAATACTCCTTCTTGATTAGTACCAATTACTAAAGGACTATCTTTTTTAATAACGAATAACTTGTCTTTAATGTCTTTACATAGAAGAACAATCGCATAACTTCCTTTTCCTTCTTTGATAAAATTAGTAATTGCTTCTTTCATATCTTTATTTTTTTGATAATAAAAATCAAGTAATGCTCCAGCTACTTCAGTATCAGTTTCACTCTTAAAAGTATAACCATTACTAATTAACTTTTCTTTTAGGGTTAAATAATTTTCAATAATACCATTATGAACAATAGTAATACTTCCCACTGTATGAGGATGGGCATTAATAGTAGTAGCTCCACCATGTGTTGCCCATCTTGTATGACCAATCGCTATGTTAGTTTTAATATTACTATCAACTAATTGACTTAGTTCTTTAACTCTTCCTTTAGTCTTAATTGTTTCTATTTCTAAATTATCTAAATAAGCAATACCACAAGAGTCGTAACCACGATACTCCAGTCTTTCTAAGCCTTCAATTACTTTTTGAATAGCATTGTTATCCTTATTTATGGTTCCCATTATTCCACACATATTAATTCCTACTTTCTAATGATATTTTATGTAGATATTTATTTGTTGTCAAATATCTAGACAGAAATTTACAGATTAAAAATTATGTGATAGAATATGAAGCATGTTCATATAGCTCAGCTGGATAGAGCGTTTCCCTCCGAAGGAAAAGGTCGTGGGTTCAATTCCCACTATGAACACCATTAGTCATAATACTTGAATTTTTCAAGATAATATAAAATCATAAATATATATCTATTGTAAAGGAGAATGAATAATGCATATAGATTTTAATGGCAAGATAATTTTAGTAACTGGTTCAACATCGGGAATCGGAAGGCAAATTGCTAAGCAATTATTGGAGAATAATGCAAAAGTAATAATAACCTATGGTCACAATGATAAAATGGCAGAAGAGACAATGAGCGAATTGCATGATTATGAAGAAAATATTTTTCTTATAAAAGCAAATCTGGAAAATGAAAATGAAATCAATGATTTGTTTTTACAAATTTCTAAGAAATATGACAGATTAGATGGAGTAGTAAATTGCGCTGCTTATGATAAAATGCTTTCCATTGAAGATTTGACTGTGGAGGAATATAGGCACGAGTTAAATGTAAATGTTGTTGCAAGATGGTTGTGTATAAAAAAAGCTATTCCATTACTAAAAAAGTCAACTGCTCCTAGAATAGTTAATATAGCTTCAAGGCTTGGGACAAAACCAATGGAAGACTCAATAGCCTATTGTACTAGCGAAGCTGCAACTATTATGCTTACTAAATGTTGTGCACTAGAACTTGCTAAATACAATATAAGGGTAAATACAGTCAGTCCTTCTTTGACACTCACTCCGTTGGCAAAAAAAATTTATACAGATGAAGAAATACAAATCACTTCTTTTAAAAATCCGAGTGGCAGATTAGGAACACCAGAAGATACAGCTAATCTAGTTTTATTCTTACTAAGTGATAAAGCTGACTATATCAATGGTGATAACATTAATGTGAACGGTGGAATACTTTTGAAGTAGAAAGACAAAGAATTTTATATGTGAATATTTTCATTTATTGGTATTGGATAGAAATAGTAATAAAATTGTTAGAAAAAAAAGTTAATGAAGCAATATCAAGGGCGGTAGAAATGAATATTTTATAAATAATAAGGCGATTAAATCAAAATTGGGGGAATAGGTAATGAATAAAGAGTTAGAAGAAGCATTGTACACTGCTAAAGAAAGGTGTAAAGGTAATCCTATTGTAGATGAAGAATATATATGGGACTTTGAAGATATTTTTCCTTTTACAACAGAAAATATAGCTGGTTATATAGATTACTTTGATTTGCAAGATAAATCATTATTAACTGTTGGTTCATCAGGTGACCAAATAATGAATGCCGCCTTTAAAGGTGCAAAAGATGTTACTTTACTAGATTTTAATCCATACGCAAAATATTATTATTATCTAAAAAAAGCAGGTATGTTAGAACTTGATTTTACAAAATTCAAAGAGTTTTTTAGATATAAAAATTATCCAGTAAGGTATAAAACAAATGTTGAAATGTTTAATAAAGCTTCATATGAAAAAATTAAAGGTACATTAAAGTCTTTAGATGCTGCTTCCTATCTTTTCTGGGATGAATTATTTGCTAATTTTTCTCCATATGATGTTAGAAAACATTTATTTAGTGGAGCAGAAAATCCTTGTTATGTTTTAAAAGAAAACAATTTCTACCTTCATAATGAGTCTGATTATTATAGAACAAAAGCTAAAATGAAGAATTTAGAAGAGAAATTTATAACTGAAAATATTTTAACTGTTAATCTTGATAGGAATTATGATAATATCTGGCTTTCTAATATCATTTATTTTCTGGAAGAAGATGAACTAAAACAAGTAACTGATAAGTTTTCTCATAATTTAAATGACGATGGTCAGTTAATGATTGGTTATCTATATAATGTTTCTAAGTATAATGCTGATAAACTAAATGATTCTTTAAAATTATTAAAAGATTATTCTCCGTTTTTTCATTCTTTTACATCAATAAGTGAACTCGAATATAATAATGATAATTGTAAAGATACTGTTTTAATTTATCAAAAGAAAAAATAATAATT
>UMBX01047896.1_pt1 | contig 15990 bp, 9 predicted proteins | sample 1964081 | NCBI WGS metagenome assembly UMBX01 (sample SAMEA4835952, study PRJEB28245) | human gut metagenome | biome: gut microbiome; material: fecal sample | place: Denmark | collected 2008
GACGGTATGGATGCTCTTCTCGCAACAGTTATGATGCCTACAGGAATTCCGGTTGCAACAGTAGCAGTTGACGGTGCGGCTAACGCTGCAATTCTTGCCGTTGAAATGCTCGCACTTTCCGACGATTCTCTTGCAGAGAAGCTTGAAAATATGAAAGCTGATATGGAAAAAGGCGTTGCCGAAAAAGACAAGGCAATGCAGGCTAAGGTGGCAGAGCTTTGATTAAGAACTATGTAGATATTGACACAAAACTTGACAAAGTAAATGACGAGTGCGGTGTGTTCGGTATTTACCGTAATGATGACGATATCGATGTTGTTGCCGCCGCAAATGACGCACTCTTCAGCCTTCAGCACAGGGGACAGCAGAGTGCAGGTATCACCGTGAATAAAGACGGTGAATTTACAACTGTCAAGGAACTCGGTATGGTGTCCGAGATTTTTACGCCCAAAGCACTTGAAAAACTTCCAAACGGTAAGATTGCAGTCGGTCATGTCCGTTATACATCATCGGAATCACTCGACCGTGCATCTAACCAGCCGCTTGTTATGCGATATATTCAGGGTTCAATCGGTATTGCAAGCAACGGCTCAATTACAAACTTCAATGAAATAAGACAGGAGCTTGAAACAGGCGGTGCTGTTTTTCAGTCCAATTCTAATGCTGAAATTATGGCTTATGTTATCGCAACCGAAAGATGTGTAACAGACACGCTTGAAGATGCTGTTCTTTCTTCAATGAGAAAGCTCAAGGGCGCTTACTCAACTGTAATTTGCGCACCGAGCCGTCTTATCGGCTTTCGTGATATGCACGGATTTCGTCCGCTCTGTATCGGCAAACTCAAAAACAGCTGGCTTTTCACTTCCGAAAGCTGTGTTATCGACAGTCTCGGCGGTGAATTTGTCCGTGATGTTGAGCCGGGCGAAATGGTAGTAGTTGACGAAGAAGGCTTTCACAGCTACAAATTAAAGCTTTTGCCCGATAAAACATCTTTCTGCCTTTTTGAATACGTATATATCGCAAGACCGGACAGCGTAATTAACGGTGTCTGCGTACATAATGCAAGATTCAAAGCCGGTGAACTTCTTTATGACGAGTTCCCGATTGATGCAGATATGGTGTGCGGTGTTCCCGATTCGGGACTTATTGCCGCACAAGGTTATGCAAAGGCTTCGGGTATCCCGTTCAGCACAGGTTTTGTCAAGAACAAATATATCGGCAGAACAGTAGGCTCGGGTAAAGATAAAAAGAAAAGACTTCTCAGAACAAGACTTACCGCTTTGAAGGCTAATGTTAAAGGCAAGAGAGTTGTTATTATTGACGACTCAATCGTCAGAGGTGAAACCTCAAAGCATATTGTTCGTCTTATGCGTGAGGCAGGAGCTGCCGAGGTGCATATGCTCATCAGCTCACCTCCGTTTGTATGTCCGTGTTACTTTGGTGTGGACATTCACGATAAAGAAAGTCTTATTGCAAACAAGTTGACAACAAGTGAAATCTGTGAATATATCGGTGCAGATTCACTTGGTTATCTCAGTATAAACAGTCTCAGAAAAATTGCTGAGGGTGCAAATATAGAATTCTGTGATGGTTGTTTCACGGGCAGCTACGACGCTGAAATTCCGAGAACAATCTTTGTAGATAAATACGCTAAAAAAATTAACAGAAAGTGACGGAGTGATTACAATGAACAACAGCTTTTCCGAAAGCTACAAAGCGGCAGGTGTTGATGTAACAGCAGGCTATAAGTCTGTAGAGCTTATGAAAAAGCATGTGGCACGCACAAAAATTGACGGTGTTATTTCAGGCATCGGCGGTTTCGGCGGACTTTTTGCCCCTGATTTCAAAGATATGGAAGAGCCTGTACTTGTCAGCGGTACTGACGGTGTAGGTACAAAAATCAAGCTTGCTTTTCTTCTCGACAAGCATGACACAATCGGTATTGACGCAGTTGCAATGTGCGTAAACGATGTAATTTGCTGTGGAGCAAAACCTCTTTTCTTCCTCGATTATATCGCAATCGGCAAGAACTATCCCGAAAAGGTAGCTGAAATTGTATCAGGCATTGCAGAAGGCTGTGTTCAGTCCGGTTGTGCTCTTATCGGCGGTGAAACTGCAGAGCATCCGGGTCTTATGCCTGTTGATGAATATGATGTTGCAGGTTTCAGCGTTGGTATTGCAGACAAGCCGAAGATGATTGACGGTTCAAAGCTTTGTGAGGGTGATGTACTTTTAGGACTCCGTTCTTCGGGTGTTCACTCAAACGGTTTTTCACTTGTCAGAAAAATCTTTGATATCAACGAGGAAACAATCAATGCCGAGTATCCTGAGCTTGACAAAACTCTCGGTGAAACATTGCTCACTCCAACAAAAATTTATGTAAAACCTCTTCTCGCTCTTATGGAAAAGGTTGATGTAAAGGCTGTTTCACACATTACGGGCGGCGGTTTCTATGAAAACATTCCCCGTATGCTTACAGATGGTCTTTCTGCCAAAATCAAAAAGGACAATATTCCTGTTCTTCCTATTTTCAAGCTTATGCAGAGAGTAGGTAATATCCCCGAGCACGATATGTTCAACACATTCAATATGGGTGTAGGTATGATAATCGCCGTTGCCAAGGAAGATGCAGACAAGGCTCTTGAGGTTCTTGCGGCTAACGGTGAAGACGCTGTTGTACTCGGTGAAGTAATCAGCGGTAATGACGGAGTAGTGTTTGAATAATGAAAAATATTGCAGTTCTTGTGTCGGGCGGCGGCACAAATCTTCAGGCACTTATTGACGCTCAGAACAGGGGAGAGATTAAAAACGGAAAAATCTCTCTTGTTGTGTCCTCAAATCCAAACGCTTATGCACTTGAAAGAGCAAAAAACAATTCGATTGCAACTGAGGTTATCAGGAGAAAAGACTATGCCGAATTTGATGAGTATGATTCTGCTGTAACCGAGCTTTTGAAATCCAAGGATGTTGACCTTGTTGTTCTTGCGGGATTTATGACAATTCTCGGAAAGCAGTTTATTTCTGCTTTTGAAAACAGAATAATCAATATCCATCCGTCGCTTATTCCGTCATTCTGCGGTGAGGGCTATTACGGACTCAGAGTTCATGAGGAGGCTCTTAACAGAGGCGTCAAGGTAACGGGTGCTACCGCACATTTTGTAAACGAAGTGTGCGACGGCGGTCCCATCATCATTCAGAAAGCCGTTGAAATTCAGAACGGTGACACACCCGAAATTCTTCAGAAAAGAGTTATGGAACAGGCTGAATGGAAGATTCTTCCAAGGGCGGTTTCGCTTTTCTGCGAAGATAAAATTATAGTAAAAGACAATAAAACCGAAATTCTTGACTAACGGAGGAAAAATATGAAACCTGTATCACTTTACAATGACATTGCTTCAACTTCATATCCGGGCAGAGGCATTGTAATCGGCAAAAGTGCAGACGGCTCAAAGGCTGTTATTGCATACTTCATTATGGGCAGAAGCGAAAACAGCAGAAACAGAGTGTTTGCAGAAACCGAGGACGGCATCAAAACTCAGGCTTTTGATCCGTCAAAGCTTGTTGATCCGTCACTTATCATCTATTCTCCCGTAAGAGTTCTCGGCAACAAAACCATCGTTACTAACGGTGACCAGACAGATACTGTTTATGACCTTATGAATGAAGGTCAGACATTTGAACAGTCACTCACAACAAGAGAATTTGAGCCTGACGGTCCTAACTACACTCCACGAATTTCAGGTATCGTTGAGTGCGAAAACGGCAAGATGAACTATGCAATGTCAATTCTCAAAAGTGCAGACGGCAATCCCGATTGTTGCGAAAGATACACATTTACATATGACAAGCCGATAAACGGTCTTGGCAGATTCATTCACACATATATGAGTGACGGCAATCCTCTTCCGAGCTTTGAGGGTGAACCTACACTCGTAGAAATCGGTAACGATGATATTGACACATTTGCCGAGAAAATCTGGAATTCTCTCAATGAGGATAACAAGGTTTCACTTTTTGTACGCTATATTGACATTGCTTCAAATAAGGCAGAGTCAAGAATTATCAATAAAAACAACTAATTTATTTTTCGGAAAGGATGAATCCAATGAACGAACTTGCTTTAAAATACGGCTGTAACCCGAATCAGAAGCCTTCGAGAATTTTCATGCAGGACGGCAAAGATCTTCCTGTTGAGGTTCTCAACGGCAAACCCGGTTACATCAACTTTCTTGATGCATTTAACTCATGGCAGCTCGTAAAGGAACTCAAAGCGGCAACAGGTCTTCCTGCAGCTGCATCATTCAAGCATGTAAGTCCTGCCGGTGCGGCAGTTGCAACTGAGCTTTCTGACACACTCAAGAAAATCTACTTTGTAGATGATCTTGAGCTTTCTCCAATTGCAAGCGCATATGCAATGGCAAGAGGTGCAGACAGAATGTCGTCATACGGTGACTGGGTGGCTCTTTCCGATACTTGCGATGTTCAGACTGCAATCCTCCTCAAGAGAGAGGTTTCTGACGGTATTATTGCTCCTGACTATACTCCCGAGGCTCTTGAAGTCCTCAAGTCAAAAAAGAAAGGCAACTATAATGTCGTAAAAATCGACCCGAACTATGTTCCTGCTCCTATTGAGCATAAGGATGTTTTCGGCATTACATTTGAACAGGGCAGAAATGAACTCAAAATTGACGAAGAAATGCTCCTTCAGAACATTGTAACAGATAATAAGAATTTTACAGAGGAAGCTAAGCGTGACCTTCTTGTTGCTCTTATCACTCTTAAATATACTCAGTCTAATTCTGTTTGCTACGCAAAGGGCGGTCAGGCAATCGGTGTAGGTGCAGGTCAGCAGTCGAGAATTCACTGCACAAGACTTGCAGGCAATAAGGCTGATATCTGGTATCTCAGACAGCATCCGAAGGTTATGAACCTTCCGTTTGTTGACAACATCCGCCGTCCCGACAGAGATAACACTATTGATGTTTACATCTCTGATGATTATGAGGATGTGCTTGCTGACGGTATATGGCAGCAGTTCTTCAAAACTAAGCCCGAACCTCTTACAAAGGAAGAGAAAAAGGCTTGGCTTGCAACATTTGACGGTGTTTCACTCGGTTCTGACGCATTCTTCCCATTCGGTGACAACATTGAAAGAGCAAAGCGTTCAGGTGTTAAATTTGTTGCACAGCCTGGCGGTTCAATTCGTGATGATAATGTTATTGAAACCTGCAATAAGTACAATATGACAATGTCATTTACGGGTATTCGTCTTTTCCATCACTGATAGAGGTGCGGTTATGAAAATTTTAATGATTGGTTCGGGCGGCAGAGAGCACGCTTTAATTAAAAAGCTTCTTGAAAGTCCTAAATGCACAAAGCTTTATTGCGCTCCCGGCAACGGCGGTATTTCAAAAGATGCCGAGCTTGTTAATATCGGAGTTATGGATAAAGAAAATATGGTTAAGTTTGCAAAGGACAATGCAATTGACCTCGTTTTTGTAGCTCCTGATGATCCGCTTGCTGACGGTATGGTTGACGCTATGCAGGAGGCTGGAATCAGAGCATTCGGTCCTAATGCAAATGCCGCTATTATTGAGGCGTCAAAGGTTTTCTCAAAAAATCTCATGAAGAAATACGGCATACCTACTGCAAAGTATGAAGTATTCAATGACGCTCAGAAAGCAATTGACTATATAAAGAACGAAAATACCGCTCCCGTTGTTGTAAAGGCTGACGGTCTTGCACTCGGCAAGGGTGTAATTATTGCTCAATCTGTTGATGAGGCAATTGAAGCAGTCAAAGAAATTATGGAGGACAAGAAGTTTGGCGACTCAGGTAACAATATCGTTATCGAAGAGTTTCTTACAGGTCCCGAGGTTTCTGTTCTTGCATTTACAGATGGTAAGTGCGTAAAACCTATGGTCAGCTCAAAAGACCACAAGCGTGCTTTTGATAATGACGAAGGTCTTAACACAGGCGGTATGGGTACAATCAGCCCGAACCCGTATTATACAGACGAGATTGCCAAAGAATGTATGGATACAATCTTTATCCCTACAATTGAGGCGATGAATAAAGAGGGCAGACCTTTTAAGGGTTGTCTGTACTTTGGACTTATGATTACACCGAACGGTCCAAAGGTTATTGAATACAATGCCCGTTTCGGCGATCCTGAGGCTCAGGTTGTTCTTCCAAGACTTAAAACTGACCTTGTAGATATCTGTGAGGCTGTTATTGACGAAAAGCTTTCCGACCTTGACATTGAATGGGACAACGGTGCTGCGGCTTGTGTTGTTATGGCAAGCGGCGGATATCCTGTTTCATACAAAAAGGGTATAGAGATGTTCGGTCTTAATGATAACGGCGGTGTCGATGGTGCAATCGTTTATCATGCCGGCACTAAGTACGAAAACGGAAAGTTCTATACAAACGGTGGTCGAGTTCTCGGTGTTACTGCAACAGCGGATACACTTGATGAGGCACTTGAAAAGGCATATGCCGCAGTAGGAAAAATTTCCTTTGAAGGCGCTCATTACAGACACGATATCGGCAAAACTAAATAATATATTAAGAGCCACTCTTAACGAGCGGCTCTTTTTTCAGCCTGCATTTTTAATCTGCAGTCTTAATTTGTCAGAAATCATGGCAATAAATTCGCTGTTTGTGGGCTTACCTCTGTCGTTGTGGATTGTATATCCGAAATATGAGTTCAGAACATCAATGTCACCTCGATCCCATGCAACCTCAATTGCGTGTCTTATAGCTCTTTCAACCCGTGAAGAAGTTGTTTCGTACTTTTTGGCAACCGACGGATAGAGCTGTTTTGTCACGGCATTGATAATTTCAGGATGCTCAACAGACATAATGATTGAATCACGCAGATAGTGATAGCCTTTGATGTGAGCCGGAACTCCTATTTCATGGAGAATATCGGTTACTTTCATTTCAATTCCGAAAGCGTCGATAACTCTGCCTTTGCCAAAATTGTTTTTCTTGCTCAAATCCGACAAATCGCTGATAATGGTGCTTAATTCGGAAATGTTATACGGCTTCAACACAAAATACGATGCGCCCGAATTCATAATTTCACGCTCAAGAACAGTGCTGTGGAATGACGAATATACCATAAACACAGGCACTTTCGTGCTTTCTCGTGTAATGCTTCTCATAACACCGATCGCATCAAGCCTTGTCATAAAAGAATCCATCAGTACAACATCAGGGCTTTCTCTTTTAATTTTATCGCACAATTCTTCTCCGTCTTTTGCGCAGAAAATAACGGAAATATTCTTACTTTGTAAGATATTAAGATTTTCCTGCGTAAATTCAGAAGCGTCATCGGTTACGATTAGTTTTATTTTGTTGTTCATTGTGATTTCCCCCAGTAATTTTTGTTGTACTAATATTACCACAAAATGGTAAAGTTGGCAATACCTTCCATAAAACTTTTTTGAAAAATTGAGAAAAAAAGTTTTATATTTTGCGTTACTAAATCAAAAATGAACAAACGATCATATATTTAGTGTTGATTATTGTAGCGATTTGCCATATATTGTGCAAATACACCGTAACCCTCTTTTGGATTATTCAGAAAAACATGGGTAACAGCGCCAATAATTTTGCCGTTTTGAACTATCGGACTGCCGCTCATACCCTGTACAATACCGCCGCAATTTTCGAGCAATCTGCTGTCGGTTATTTTTATGACAAAATTTTCATTTGATGTCATATCACGGTTGCATATTCTTTTGATTTCAATATCATATTCCTGCGGCGTATCTCCGACAGGTGTTGTTACCATAACAGCCTTTCCTGTTTTTACCTCATCGTCATTTGCAATCAGATATTTCTTGTTTCTTTTATAATTTTCACTTGTTAAATCGCCGAAAATTCCTAAAGGGGAGTTTACGCTCAAATTACCAAACTTTACATCAGTAAAATATCCGCAGAAACTGCCGGCTTTACCGCAGACGCTTTTTTCAATTCCGCTGATTTCAGCCCGAACCGCTTCTCCCGATTTTAACGGTAACAAAGCAGCAGTGTCACAGTCGCATATTCCATGACCGAGTGCGGCAAAATAATTATGGCTGTCATCATAATAGGTCATAGTTCCGATGCCTGCACAGCTGTCACGAACCCACGCACCGAGGAGATATACTCCCACGGTATTTTTAATCGGCAAAACGGTTTTATTTTCGGTTTTGCCGTTTCTATCAATTTCAACAGTAATTTCATTGCCGTTTGATTTTTCAATTTCAGACTTTAATTCTTCATTTGTGCTGATTTTTGTATTATTTACTTTCTTTATAATATCGTTTACTTTAAGTCCGCCGTCTTTTGCGGGGCAAACATATTTTTCACCGTCGTAGTAGCTTTCAAGCTTGATTATCATTGCTCCGTTAGCATAAAATTTAACTCCGAAAGCCTCACCGCCAATGTAAACCTCATTTTTATCATCAGCGGCATAAGGCGAAAAAGTCGAAACAGTAAATAATAATGTGAAAATCAGGGCAACTGATATAATTTCTTTAAATTTTCGCAAAAAATTCACCTTCTTTCCGTTGCCTTTATTATGATTTGCATTTATAATATAGATTAGTGCGTTGATGAAAATATTAAAAATGTTACTGGCAGAGGATTTTCCGAAAAGGCGATAAACAGCCGTGCATTGTAAATTATTTTCTGAAATTATATCATTTTCTTATTATGAGGTATATATGGAAAACACAAATTCTAACTTTGTCGGTCTTACCGATTCCGAAGTTCAAAAGCGTATAGATGAAGGAAAGGTAAATATTTCAACTAATATTAAAACCAAATCAATCAAAAGAATATTTTGCGATAACATTTTTACGCTTTTCAATCTTATAAATGTAATTTTGCTTGCGGCATTGATTTTTGTGGGTTCACACAAGAATATGCTTTTTATCGGTGTTGTTATCGCAAATATAATTATAGGTATAGTTCAGGAAATTCGTTCCAAAATAAGCGTTGACAAGCTGACTATTTTGTCTGAGAAAAAAATCAATGTTCTCAGAAACGGTAAAATTGCAGAAATAAGTAAAGATGAGATTGTTCTTGATGATATTCTTGTGCTTTCAAGAGGAAGCCAGATTCCTGCCGACTGCATTGTGTGCGACGGCAACTGCAGAGTCAACGAAAGTTTGCTTACAGGCGAATCGAATCTCATTGAAAAAAATGTTGGAGATGAACTTCTTTCAGGTAGTTTTATTGCGGCAGGAAAATGCTATGCTCAGGCTGTAAAGGTCGGAGCCGATTGCTATGCCGCAAAGATAAATAACGAAGCCAAATATATTAAAAAAGTAAATTCTCAGATTATGGAGTCATTCAATTTCATTATCAAAATCTGTACATTTGTACTTTTCCCAATCGGCATTGCATTTTTTATTCGACAATTCACCCTGCCCGATGCAACATTGCAGTCTGCTGTAATCAGCACTGTTGCGTCGCTTGTCGGTATGATTCCAAAGGGAATGATTCTTCTTACAAGTTCTGTTCTTGCAGTATCAATTATCAGGCTTTCATCCAAAAAGGTTCTTGTACAAGAAATGTATTGCATTGAAACACTTGCAAGAGTTGATGTGCTTTGTCTTGATAAAACGGGAACGCTTACAACAGACGAAATGACGGTAACAGGTGTCATTCCGTTTGGGGCTGATGACAATAAAATCAAGAAAGCACTTTCTTCAATTGTAAAAGCGTCCGATGAACTGAACGCAACTTTGTATGCACTGCGTGACTATTCGGATTCCGTTTCACCGTATGAGTGCAGTAAATTCTGCGATTTTTCGTCCGAAACAAAATGGTCGGGCGGTACATTTGAAAACGGCAAGACCTACATAGTCGGTGCGACTGAATGTATTTTAAAAAGCAGAGAAAAGTATTCCGAGGTGTATTCTGAGATTGAAAAGATAAATCAAACCGTCAGAATCCTTGTTCTTGCCGAAAGCGATAGTGAACCGGACAAAGACTCATTGCCTGATGATTTAAAACCGCTTGCACTCATTCTTATCAAGGATAAACTTCGTGATAATGTAAATGAAACGGTAAAATATTTTAAGGAACAGGGTGTCACCTTAAAGGTAATTTCAGGCGACAGCGTTAAAACTGTTAAAAATATTGCACTTGACACAGGAATTGAGGGTGCAGAAAATGCAATTGATATGTCAACCGTGACAACAGATAAAGAGCTTGAAGATGCGGCAGAGCGTTGTAATGTGTTTGGCAGAGTAACTCCGGCTCAAAAGAAAAAGCTTGTGGTTGCCCTTAAAAAGCACGGACATTCGGTTGCTATGACAGGTGACGGCGTAAATGATGTTCTCGCACTCAAAGAGGCGGATTGCTCCGTAGCTATGGCGTCGGGCAGTGATGCCGCACGAAATGTGTCACAGCTTGTACTTGTCAATAATGACTTTGGCGCAATGCCAAGCGTTGTGGCAGAGGGCAGACGAACAATCAATAACCTTGAACGAAGCTCCGCACTCTATCTTGTAAAGACAATTTATTCGGTTATACTCTCAATTTTCTTCATATTCTTCCGCACAGGATATCCCTTTGAACCGATACAGCTTACGCTTGTCGGTGCATTAACTGTTGGACTGCCATCATTTGTTCTCGCACTTCAACCGAATAAAGATATAGTAAAAGGTAATTTCACCGTAAATATAATAGCAAGATCACTCCCAACAGCTTTTTGTATTTCGGCAGATACAATATTACTCGCAATTTTAAAGTATATGACAGATATGCCGCAGGCACAGTTTTCAACTCTCTGCGTATATCTTACTGCATTTTCATGTATGCTGCTTGTAATCAGATTATCAATCCCGTTCAACCCGCTCAGAGCCGTTATGGTCATCGGATGTTCCGCAGGAATAATAATCGGTTCAATCTTCTTCGGCGGATTGTTCTCACTTGCACCGCTTACATTTGAAAACATCATATTGCTTGTAATCTTTGCTGCAGGCACATTTGTTGTATTTAATATACTCTACAATATAGCACAGCACTATATAGAAAAATTCAAAAAGGAAAGTCATCTTAAACTGACTGCAAAAAGAAATGCAAATAAACAAAAACGCTGAAAAATTAATCAGACAACTGAATAATCAAGGCTATGAGGCTTTTATAGTAGGCGGTTGTGTTCGTGATTATCTTCTCGGTTTGACTCCGCATGATACAGATATTTGTACAAACGCTTTGCCTGAGCAGACAAAAAAATGCTTTGAGGCTTATCATACTTTTGATACAGGTATCAAACACGGCACAATTTCCGTTGTATGCGGCGGTGAAGTCTATGAAATCACAACCTACCGTATTGACGGTGATTATTCCGATAACCGTCATCCGGACAGCGTAAGCTTTACACGAAACATAAACGAAGATTTGCAACGCCGTGACTTTACGGTAAATGCAATGGCATATAACGCTGAATACGGTCTTGTCGATCCATACGGCGGTAAAAATGACCTTAAAGATAAAATTATCCGTTGTGTCGGAAATCCCGATACACGCTTTAACGAGGATGCTCTGCGAATCTTGCGGGCATTACGCTTTGCTTCTGTTTACGGATTTTCAATTGAAGAGAACACATCAAAGTCTATATTTAAAAATGCAGACTTGCTAAAAAACATTGCAACAGAGCGTGTGATTTCGGAATTTCTAAAGCTCATCTGCGGTAAGGATGCCGTAAAAATTCTTGACGCTTACCGAGAAACGATTGCTGTTATTATCCCTGAAATTACCGTTATGTTCAATTTCAATCAGAACAACATTCATCATTCGTATGATTTGTGGCAACATACCCTGACTGCACTCGGCACAATTGAACCGAATCCCATACTTCGTATGACAATGCTCCTGCATGACATCGGCAAGCCTTCTGTTAAAACCACCGACAACAGCGGTCAATCGCATTTTCAGGGACATCAGCTTGAAAGTAAAAAAATTGCAGACAAAATTCTGCACAGACTAAGATTACCGTCTGATTTTATTAACAAAACTCTTCTGCTTATTGAATATCATGATGTCCGTTTTAACGACAGTAAAAAGCTTATGAAAAAGGTTATGAATGTACTCGGTACAGACCTTACAAAGCAGTTGTTAGAGGTTGAATATGCCGATATATCTGCACAGTCTGAATATCAGCGAGAAGAAAAGCTCGGATATCTTAAAACAGCTAAAACACATCTTAATGAAATAATCAAAGATAACGAATGTTTTAAGCTGAGTCAGCTTGATATCAACGGTAAAGATGTTTTAAACCTTGGCGTAAAAGAGGGAAGAGATGTCGGAAATATTCTCGATTATCTGCTAATGCTTGTAGTAGATGCAAATGTTCCAAACAAAAAATCAATACTCATATCAAAAGCCAAAGAATATATTTACGGTAATCAAATAAATAAGTAATTGGCACCCCATAAAATTCTGTGTAAATAATAATCCTTCAAGCAATAAATCAGTTGTGGATTGCATTGCAATCAGACTGTTTTGTTTGCTCCGTTCAAACATTATTGAAAGCCGGTTTAATACCATATCCCAATTTCAACACCCTACCGTTCAACATTCTACAATCTTCTGTGACGCCAAATTCACTAAGTTTTCCATAAATCATAAACTTTTACACAAAAAGTAATCCGAGACTCACTTTTTCTGTGAATCTCGGATTTTTTAGGCTGTTTTTTATACAGTGCCTTGTAACATATTATCCAAGCGTATCTATTAATTGTACAATATATTTCTGAATCTGTGTTGAGTCCATAATGTCTATAGTCCCATCACCGTTTACATCAGCAACTTCTTTTTGCTTATCGGTAAAATCTTCAAGCTGAACAATATACTTTTGAATGCAGGTTGCATCCAAAATAGTTATTTCACCATCACCGTTTACATCGCCTAAACTCAATGCATTGGGTTCCGCTACTATACTATCAATCGAAAAGCCATAGCATGAATTTGAAGAATTTGATGTCAATCTTATTCTAACAGTATCGCCGGTAACGGTAATGCATTGTGATGCAAGTGTGGTGCCGGTATATGTACCTATCAGGTTGTCTTTTCCGTCATAGATTTCGATATAATCATATCCATCTTCAACCTCTGTCTGTGATGAAAATGTAATGGAAACACTTTTGGCTCCCGGTTTATTTATTGTCCAAGATTTATCGTAATTATCCTCATACGGATGAGCCGATTCAATACACTCTAATTCGTCTTTACCGCAACGGGAACATATACCGTTAATCAAATTATGTCCATAAGCAGGAATTTCTTTTGTTTTGGTGTAACCGTGGGGGCATTTGTATTCAATCACACCGTCAGTTGTACAATCAGCTTCTGTTCTTGAGGTTTCAGAATAATCATCGCTTGATGTATTGTAATGAATATTAGCTGATGCTAAATTGTCGTTACCTGAACCAATCGATATATTCCTCCACTCCGTGTCGCTGTTTGAATAGAATACATCTGAAAGATTATAGCAACCGTAAAATGCATCGTTGCCAATACTTGTTACACCGTCGGGGATATTTATGCTTGTAAGGCTTCTGCAACCGCTAAATGCTCTATCACCAATCTCTGTAACACCGTCAGGGATAGTTATGCCTGTTAGGTTTGAGCAATCGTAAAATGCTCTATCACCAATCTCTGTAACACCGTCGGGGATATTTATGCTTGTAAGGCTCTCACAATAAGAAAATGCATACCAACCAATATTTGTGACACTGTTAGGGATATTTATGCTTGATAGGCTTGTGCAATGGGAAAATGTACTGTTTCCAATGCTCGTTACGCTGTTTGGTATTGTAATGCTTGTAAGGCTTGTGCAACCGGAAAATGTATAACCGTCTATGCTTGTTACACTGTCGGGAATACTTATGCTTGTAAGGCGTGTGCAACCTCCAAATGCACCGTCTCCAATGCTCGTTACATTATCTGGAATATTTATGCTTGATAGGCTTGAACAACAGTGAAATGCAGTTTTTCCAATGCTCGTAACACTGTTAGGGATATTTATGCTTGTAAGGCTTGAGCAATCATTAAATGTCCAATCACCAATACTCGTAACACCGTCAGGGATATTTATGCTTGTTAGGTCTGTGCAACCGGAAAATGCATACCAACCAATATTTGTGACACTGTTAGGGATATTTATGCTTGTAAGGCTTGTGCAGTCTCTAAATGCACTTTCCCCAATGCTCGTAACACTATCTGGAATATTTATGCTTGATAGGCTTGAACAAGGGTAAAATGCACATTCTCCAATGCTCGTTACACTATCTGGAATTGTTATACTTGTAAGGCTTGTGCAGTCTCTAAATGCATATTCTCCAATACTCGTAACACCGTCGGGAATACTTATGCTTGATAGGCTTGAGCAACCGTAAAATGCACCGTCTCCAATGCTCGTTACACTATCTGGGATATTTATGCTTGTAAGGCTTGTGCAAAGGTCAAAAGCATGCCATCCAATACTTGTTACGCTATATCCTTCAATTTCTCCGGGAATAATCAAGTTACTCCTTGTGCCGTTGTAGCGGGTAATAGTTACCCTTTCATTATATACACTGTACTCAAAATCACTTAAATAATCATATGGTTCTTTTTTAGATGATTCACCGATAGTAATTGTGATTGAGGTTTCCAGTTCACCGCCTTTATCATAAGTAAGAGTAACCTGTCCGGCTGATTCGGCAACAAAAGAACCTAGCTTATCTATTGTAAAAATATCCTTATTATCTGCGGTGAAAAAGCATTTTTTATATTCTGTTGAATTTTCAGGCTGGCAGGTTTTCTTAATATAATCATAGATATATCCATTGTCACCTGAATGTATTTCTTTTATTTGAGAGAGAGAAACAGAAGATGCATGTAATGTTTGTTGATTATTAAAAGCGTTTATAGTTTTGTTATAATCACTTTGATAAAGTTTGTTATAATCATCAAGAACCCATTCTTCAAACTGGTCATATAGGTGTTTCTTTGTTTCTTTACTGTTTCCAATATCATCAATCAGCTTAATACATTCGGAATAATCGTGATTAAACCAATCAAACCATTGAGTTGCCGGCGCAGAAGCTTTTACTTCTAACATATTTATTACATAGTCATAGCCCTGTAAAACAACTCTTTTATACATATTTACCGCTTGCATGTATGACGTAGCATTGTCTCTGCTTTTATTTTGTGTAAAATCATATTTTGAATTATCCATAACACGTCTTACGGCATTCTCCAAATTAACATCTGTTTCCAATTCATAATATGTGCGACATGTATCATCCATTTTGAAAACAGCATTTGACAGAACCCGCATACCGGATGCAGCCGCCAACACAACTGTTCCGCCGGGTATTACTGATTTGATTTTATCCCAAAGATAATCAACTGAAAGTTTAAGTACTGATTCTATTGTAGGATTAATAAATAATTCTGGATTATTGATAAGTCTTGAAAGTGTAGTATCAAAACTTTCATTTGTATAAACTACACAATCATTTGCAGCTTCTCTAAGATCCCAAGGATTTTTATCATCTTTCGCTATTGCTTCGAGTATTTCAGCATAACCGTTTTTCATATTACTGATAGTTTGGTAAGTCGCTATAGTATTAACAGCTTCATACAAATTATCACATACATCGACGATTTTCTGGACATTACCTGCAACATCTAACGCTTTAGCAGTTTTTGCGCCCTCTTCAAGAAAATTTATGTACTCTCCTGTTACTTCAAAATTTTTAAGTTCACTGACTTTTATATCTTGTGGATCACACACAGTCTTAGTTACCGATACAATATATGACAATCGTTCATCTTGCAAAACATTAGCTAAATTTGATGCAAATGTACTTGATTCCGTAATATCAAGCATATCAAAAATTGCTAATTTGTACATATCTTTTTTTGATATTAAACCACTATCAAGAGCATATGAGGGTGAGGTAACAATATGAGCCGCTTCCCATATGGCTA
>UMBX01017579.1_pt1 | contig 15857 bp, 4 predicted proteins | sample 1964081 | NCBI WGS metagenome assembly UMBX01 (sample SAMEA4835952, study PRJEB28245) | human gut metagenome | biome: gut microbiome; material: fecal sample | place: Denmark | collected 2008
GCCGATGCTTACCAAAGAGGTGCAGCCATCAAACGTCTCAGAGGGAATCTCTTTCAGGCTGCTTAAATCACCGACGGTTTCCAGCGCAGTGCATCCCATGAAACACTGCATCCCAATTGATTCCAATTTAGGCATATTGCCGATTGATTTCAGCGCGATGCAGCCCCTAAAGACAGAACTTTCAATGCTTGTAACATTGCTTAAATCACCAATGCTGACAAGCGCTTTGCAGCCAAAGAATGCACTACTCCCAATGGCGGTTAGTTTGTCAGAACAGTCAACGCTGATTAACGATACACAGTGTGAGAAAACATCGTATTCCAAGCGCGTCAAGCTGTACAAATCATCAACATGCTCCAGTGCACTGCAGCCGCTAAAAGCACCTTGCCCGATAGTTTCCAAGTTGTGCAGGGAACCGATGCTCTTCAGTGCAGTACAGCCCTTAAACGCATTCTGACCGATGCTGGTAATCTTGTCAAGTTTATCAACGTGTTCCAAGGCGCTGCAATTTGAAAAAGCTTCATTAGCGATGGACTCAACATTGTTCAAATCGCCGATGCTTACCAAAGAGGTGCAGCCATCAAACGCCTCATATGGAATCTCCTTCAGGCTGCTTAAATCACCGACGGTTTCCAGTGTGGTGCAGCTGACGAAACACTTTTGCCCCATTGACTCCAATTTGGGCATATCGCCGATTGATTTCAGCGAGATACAGCCTGTATAATGGCTGCCGTACCCAAATACGCCCTCGCCAAGGCTCACCAGATTATCTAAGTGTTCAAGACGTTCCAAACTGGAGCATCCAGCAAAAGCATAATATTCGATGGTTGTAACGCTGCCTAAATCACCGATGCTGACAAGCAATGCGCAGTTGAAAAATGCATTATCTCCAATGAATGTTAATTTGTCAGAACAGTCAACGCTGACCAACGATGCACAGTGTGCAAAGGCTCCGGATTCCAAGCGCGTCAAGCTGTACAAATCATCAACATGCTCCAGTGCACTGCAGCCGTTAAAAGCACCTTTCCCGATAGTTTCCAAGTTGTGCAGGGAACCGATACTCTTCAGTGCAGTACAGCCCATAAATGCATACTGACCGATGCTGGTGATCTTGTCGAGTTCATCAACGTGTTCCAAGGCACTGCAATTCACAAAACCGTTAGAATCAATGGATTCGACATTACTCATGTTGCCGACACGCACAAGCGAAGAGCAGCCTTCAAATGCGTAAGAATCAATCGAAGTTACGCTGCTCATGTTGCCTACGCTCTCTAATGCGGTGCAGAAGCCAAAGGTGGAATATCCGATGGATGTGACTTTGCTTAAATCGCCAATGGTTTTCAGCGCTTTGCAGCTATTGAAGGCACAAGTGCCGAGTGTTGTGACATTGGTCAGATTCCCGACGCTGGTTAAAGCGGTGCAGTCAGCGAATGCACTGCTGCCGATGCTATTCAGCCGGGGCAGTTCAGGAAGGCTGGTCAATGCTTCGCAATTAGAAAACGCATATTTGCCGATGGTGCGGACGTTGGATATGTCCCCGATACTCGCCAGCTTGCTGCAGCCATAGAATGCATCTTTCCCAATGCTGGTAGCGCTGCTTAAATCGCCGACTGAAAGAAGATCCTTCAAACAGTAGAACAGCTTATCAGGAACAGCCTTCAAGCTGCGTAAATCGCCAACCGTGGTTAGCGCAGTGCAGCCATCAAACACCTTGTCGCTGATGCTTGTCACACTGCTTAAATCACCAACGGTTTTCAGCGATTTGCAATTGCGGAATGTCTCTCGATTCAAGACGGTCAGCTTTTCCAAGCCGCTAATGCTGGTCAGCGATTCACAGCCGTAGAAGGCACCATACGCGATGCGCGTAACATTGCCGAGTTCCCCGATGCTTTGCAGGGAAGTACACTGCTTGAACGCATTTGCGCCGATGAAAGTAACGCTGCTGAGACTGCCGACGGTTTTCAGCGAAGTGCACTGATAGAAGGCGTTTTCGCCGATGGAAGTAACGCTGCTGAGATCTCCGATGCTTTCCAGTGACGCACAGGCATAGTCTTTTGACATGCCTTCGTCCGGAATCCAACGGCTGGAAACCCCAAAGGCAGAGTCGCCGATGCTTTCCAAATGGGGCATATCACCAACCCGAACCAAGGAGGTGCAGCCTACAAAAGCACTATCGCCAATACTTGTTACATTGCTCAAATGCTCCATGGATGTGAGCAACTCGCAATCTCTGAAAGCGTAAGCACCAATAGTGGTTACATTATCGGTGATATCAAGTGTTTCCAACGCATAGCATCTGGAGAATGCGTATGCGCCAATGCTCGTCACATTCTCCAAACCTTCTACGCTTTGCAGATTGAAACAGCTGGCAAATGCGCTATCCGGAATGGCAGAAATGTTCGTTAGACCGCTAATGGTGGTCATGGCGCAGGACTCGAAAGCACCGCTGCCGATGCTTGTTACGTTGCTTAAGCCCTCGATGCTTGCAAGAGAATTGCAACTGAAAAATGCTTCCGCCCCAATGTGGACGTCATTTCCTCCGATTTCAAGCGTATTCAACTGACAATCGTAGAAAGCCCATCTTCCAATCTTTTTAATATTGTCTAAGCTGCTGATTTCTTTGAGTGAAGTGCAATACCCAAAAGCCCAATCCCCAATTGTTGTGACATGCTGCAAACTTCCGATTTCTGCTAAAGACGCGCAGCTGAAAAAGGCTGAATCACCGATTTGTTCGACATTAGAAATGTCGCCAATACGCTTCAGTGAATCGCAATATTGTTCTGTTCCATCGTCCCAACTGATACTGTATGAAAAAGCAGACGCGCCGATACTTTTCAGATGGGGCATATCACCGAGTTGCGTCAGTGATTTGCAGCCTGCAAAAGCAGATTCGCCAATGCTCGTCAAAGAAGTCAAATCTCCAACATCTTGCAGTGAAATGCAGTTATAGAACGTGAAGTCGCTGAGATTTGTCACATTCTCCAGCCCCTGCAACTTTACCAGCGCCGTGCATCCATCGAATGCGTGCGCGCCAATCTCTGTCACGCTGCTGGGAATCGTGATCTCTTTCAGGCTCGTGCAGCCCGAGAAGGCGTAATCCCCGATGGCAGTTACAGAATCAGGAATTTTCACGCTGACAAGGCTCGTGCTGTTTGCAAACGCATATTCATCAATGCGTTTTACGTTTGCGGAAATTTCGTAAGTCGCGACATTTCCGCCGCTTGGAGCGTCCGCGCTGTCCGCCAGTGCGGGTAGGACCAGACAGCTTCCGATCAGCAGACTGGTCAGCGTAATCGTCAAAAGTTTCTTGGATTTCATGCGTATCAACCCCTTTCTCGATTTCCAGCATACAGCAATTTCAAGAAAAAGTCAATAGCAGAATCAAGAAAATTAAGGGAAAATACAGAAACTAAATCGAATGCTATGTCATGCACCGTCAAATCAATAAGGTGCTAATGCTATATTCAGAAGAAATTGTCAAGAAACGATTACCAATCATGTTGACAAGCTGGGAAAACCTGCGTATAATAAATATGGAAAACTGGCAGTTTGCAACAGGGAAAAAGCGGATGGAGGAGAATTGCACATGAAACGTTGGAAAGTCACATTCGGACTGTTCTTGCTTCTTTTTGCGCTGGCAACGACAGTTGCTTGCGCGGAGACAAAGGAAGCGAAAATGGATTGGAACGATCGGACTGTCATTTTTGCCCAGCCGGGGGAAACAATCCACTTTACTTATGATGTCCCAGAAGATTTCGTTGTGACAAAAGAGGAATGGCTGTGGTATTTCGCTTATACGGATGGTCACGGCTCTTTTGGCAGTGGTTCTAATGATGATGAATATGGTGCAACTCACTTTGAAAGCTACACTTATGAGCCAACAGGAATCCACGTCGAATGGGATGGAAAAGGAAGTATTTCACTTTCTGCAAATGAAATGGTGCGTATTCAACTGCGTTTAAATGGATATGAATATCTATATGCATATGTGCTTGTTGCTGACCCGGCAGAGTACTATACCTATGAGATTCAGAATGGGGAAGCGACGATTACAGGATATAATAAAGACCTTCTGCGCCGCAAAGTGCTTATTCCCCAGGAAATTGAAGGGTGTCCGGTTACGACGATCGGCGACCGCGCGTTTTCTGATATGCCGTCGGGCATCGGCAAGGAATTTTACATTCCGGACAATGTAACCACCTTTGGCAAGGAAGCCTTTGCAGGCAGCGCCTATCTTGATGCGGTTCGGATGCCGCAGAAGCTGACGAAAATGGGCGAGGGCGTATTTGCGGCATGTTTACAAATGCACTTTTTGGAAATCCCTGATTCACTGACAGAAATTCCGGACGAAGCCTTTGTGAACTGCTGGGGCTATGGCGCTGGGAGAGGAGATTATAGTGTTGAGCAATGCATCGGCAAAAACGTGACCAAAATCGGTAAAAGCGCGTTCGGTGGATGCTGGAATATGGGGAGAGCTTGGGGAGATGCTCGTCTGCCTGAGAAACTCGAATCCATCGGGGAAGGCGCATTTCAGTATTGTTATAAAATTAAATCATTGGAAATTCCGGCTGGTGTGACAGTCATTCCGGACCGCACATTTCAGGGCTGCGAAAGACTGGAATCCATTCAGATTGATGGCGATATTACGATGATTGGTGCGGAAGCCTTTGACGGCTGTGTTGCGCTGACTTCGATGCCGCTGTCGAAGTCGCTGAACCTGATTGGCGCGGATGCATTCCGTGACTGCACGGCGCTGACGGATTTCCAGCTGGCAGAGGGAAACACGCATTTTCAGGTGCAGCAAGGTGCACTGATGACGGCGGATGGCACGCGGCTGCTGACTTATGCTGCCAGCGCACCGCAGCAAAGCTTTGTCATGCCGGAAACGCTGACACAGATTGATGATGGCGCACTCAAAAACCTGCGCTATCTGGAAACGCTGACTTTCTCGCCGATTTTCAGCGATTATCAGGCGGGCATGTTTGAAAATGCAACGGGCTTGAAGACGGTGAATTTCGGCGAAGGTACGCTGACGGCGATTCCTGACCGATTCTTCAAGGGCTGCACGTCGCTTGTTTCGCCCAATGCGTTCACGGGCGTGACGTCTGTTGGCGAATCGGCATTTGAAGGCTGCACGGCGGTGCAATCGCTGTCGTTTGATGATTCGCTGTCGAACATCGGCACAAAGGCGTTCCAGAACTGCACGGAACTGGAAAGCGTGCATATTCCGGACAGCGTAACGAGCCTGAGTGCAGCGGCGTTCCGGAATGACGTTTCCTTGACGGAATTCCAGATGCCGGAGCGCCTCCATACCGTCTCCGCGTCGGCGTTCAGCGGCTGCACGTCGCTGAAAACGGTGACATGGAGCAAGTATCTGCAAACCATAGAAGCAAATGCGTTTGAAAATACGGCCCTGACGGAAATCATCTTCCCGGAGAGCCTGACCAGAATCGGCGCGTATGCGTTTGCGGGCATTGGCACGCTGGAAAGCATCGTCCTGCCGGAAAATTTGAACACGATTGGTTCGTCTGCTTTTTCTGGCACTGGGATTCAGACGCTGAAGCTGCCCAAGAGCGTCACGACGCTGGGCAACGGCGCATGGATGAACTGTGCCGCCCTGCGGGAAGTTCAGTGGGACGCCGCGTTGACGAAAATCCCGGCGAGCACGTTTGAGCACTGCACTGCGCTGACCCAAATCGAACTGACGGACGGCATTGTGGAAATTGGCGCAAGGGCATTCAGCGGCAATGAAAGCCTAACCAATGTGACTTTGCCGCGCACGGTGCGGCGAATTGAAAGTGCCGCTTTTGAGGGATGCAGTGCGCTGACGGACATCCTGCTCTGGCCGGACGTGGAGGAAATCGCGGCGGATGCTTTTGCGAACTGCGAGAATCTGACCATCCGCGGTTGGAAGGGGTCTGCCGCTGAAAAAGCAGCCACGTCACAGGGCGTGAATTTTGCCGCGGCGGATCAGGAAATTTCCTACACGCTCAATGCCGCGCAGGATGGCTATCTTGTCAGCGGCTGCGATGAAAACGCGGTACTGCTGGTGCTTCCGGCTGTGCATAACGGGCTGCCCGTGGTCGGCACTGCGGAAAACGCCTTTGCAAACTGCAAGTACCTGCAAGAAGTGCGCGTGGAAGCGGAAAGTGTGTATTTGCAGGTTTGTGACGGTATCCTGATGGACGCGGCGGGCAAAACGCTGCTGCTCTATCCGGCACGGCGCGCAGGAGCGGATTTGGTGATTGACGAAAACGTGACCGCCATTGCGGACTATGCGTTTGCCTACTGCCAGAATCTGCGCAGCATCACCATCGGCACGCAGGTGGAGACGATTGGCGATCATGCGTTTGACGCGGTGAACGATGCCCTGTGCCTTGTTGTGCAGGATGGCAGCCCGGTGCAGCTGTGGGCGAGCGCACACGGGGTGCGCTATGCCAGTGAAAGCACATCGTTTACCTATCGCCTTGAAGGGGACAAAGCGTATATTACGGGCTATACGGGCACGCTGCCGGAGACGGTTGTTCCGGCAGTGATTGACGGCTACCCGGTCTATGCAATTGAAAACCTCCGCAGTCCGATTCTGACGCACGTTGTTGTCAGCGAAGGGATTGAGGAGATTGGGGAATCGGCGTTTCAAAGCAACTATACTGGTAATCTGTTGAGTGTGAGTTTGCCGCAGAGCGTAAAGAAAATTTCAGATTTTGCTTTCGCTGGACAGCAGTATTTACAGGAAATCACATTTGGTGGTGTGGAGAAAATTGGTCGAGGCGCTTTTAGCAGCTGCACAAAACTGACACAAATTACATTGCCGGATACGCTGACAACAATTGAATGGAAAGCATTTGAATACTCTGGTCTAACGTCACTGACGATACCGGTCAATGTAACCAGCCTTGGAGACTCGTTTATCTCAGGCTGTTCAGCGCTGACATCACTGTCTATAGCCGAAGGAAATCCAACCTATGAGATGGTGGACGGATTGCTTTACGACATTCCTGCAAAGACGCTGCGCTATGCTCTGCCGGATGTGTCGGGGGATGTAGTGATTCGTGACGGCACGGTGCGCATTGGAGACGATGTGTTTAAGGAACATGCGATAACATCTGTTCAACTGCCGGATTCTTTGCAGAAAATTGGGAATTGCGCATTCCAGTTCTGCAAGGAACTGAAGGAAATTACCTTCCCGGAAGGGCTGATAACGATAGATGGTTTGGCGTTTGCCTACTGTACACAACTGGAAAATGTTGTGCTGCCGGAAGGATTAAAGAGCTTGGGCGACAGCGCTTTCTACGCCTGCGCCGGTTTAACAGAAGTAACGATACCTGAAGGCGTTACATGGATGAGCGGAACATTCTCACATTGCACCTCCTTGCGCACTTTGAATCTGCCAGATAGCTTGACCGGCATGTATAATGGCGTTGTAGAAGGCTGCAATTTGCTGGAAACGCTGCACCTGCCTTCCAAACTGGAGTACATCAGCGGCATTTGGCCCAGCAAGCTGAAGACGGTTACGACTGCGTTTGGTTCTGTACGCTATGTATCTGAAGATGGCGTCTTATATGACACGCAGGACAACAGCATTTTGTTTGTGAGTGCGTCGATTACAGGACATGTAACCGTTCGCGATGGCATTACCAAAATTGGTGAAGGGGCGTTCAAGAGCAGAAAAGGTTTAACGAGTGTCACGTTGCCGGAAAGCTGCACTGTCATTGATTCTTATGCTTTTGAAAACTGCACAGCACTAACGGATATCAACTTCCCGGAAAAATTAGAGTTCATTGGACGAAATGCATTCTACAATTCCGGCATTACATCGCTGAAACTTTCGCAGCCGGGTCTTCACGTTGGGAGTTTTGCATTTACTGATTGCCATCAGCTGAAGTCTGTGGAAATCACATCGACGGACTTTGACTTGATGGAGTGGGCATTTGCAAGATGCGAAAATTTGGAGACAGTAATTCTGCCGCCGCAGGTTTTCCGCATGGAAGGCGGATGCTTCACGGAATGCACGTCCCTGACTACGGTCGTTTTGCCGAAGAACATCACGTTCGTGCCTGGCTTTAAGGACTGTACGTCCCTGAAAACTATTGAAATTCCGGACAGTGTGACGAGCATCGGCTATGAAGCATTTGCAAACTGCAAGTCGCTGGAAAGCATTCATCTGCCGGATGGGGTAACGAACATTGGTGGACTTGCGTTTGCACATTGCTATGCGCTGAAAGAAATCAATCTTCCGGATTCGCTGACCACGATCGGAGAAGAAGCATTCCGAGGAGTTCCGATTGCTGAAGTTGTCATCCCGGCAAATGTGACCGAAATCGCGGACTGGACATTCTATTATAATGGAGAACTCCGTTCGCTGACGCTCCCCGATGGCTTGAAGAAAATTGGCGCGAATGCTTTCTGTGGAGCGTCCAAGCTCCAATCGGTGGAACTGCCGGAAAGTTTGGAGGAAATAGGGGATGCCGCGTTCCGTGAGAGCGGGCTGACCTCGATTACCATTCCAGGTAATGTGAAGCGCCTTGGCGGCGCATTCATTTACTGCAAGAATTTGGAGAAGGTCTCCATTGCCCCCGGCGTTGAAACGATTGGTGCTGACGCGTTCTTGGAATGCTCGAAGCTGACGGAAGCAACGCTCGCCAACACTGTTACGACCATCGAGAGCAGTGCGTTCTGCGGCTGCAAGGCGCTTCAAACCATTAACGGCGGTGCGCTCATTCAGTCCATTGGCGAACATGCCTTCACGAGCTGCGAAAACATTGAGGAAATCAATATTTCGCCGAATTTGACGGAAATTTCAGACTATGCATTTGATGGCTGCAAGAAACTGAAGCGCGTTTCGCCGTCGGTGGAGCAGAAGGGCGTTTCGCTGCCGCATGTGAAGTACATCGGCGAGTGGGCATTCAACGTCTGCAAAGCAATTCCGTCCTTCTCTCTGGGCGATTCGCTGGAAACGGTCGGGGATTATGCGTTTGCTTCCACGTCCGTTACGTCCATGTATTTCCCGGATACCGTGAAGCAAATCGGCATCAATCCGATGTGGATGAATTATGCCATTCTGTCCGTGCATTTGCCGAAATCACTGACGGAAATCCCGCAGGGGATGTTTGCGCAGGCCGCGCGGATGCAGACGCTTACCATCCCGCAGGGTGTGCGCAGCATTGGCACACAGGCATTCCACGGCAATGTTGCTTTGGCAGCGCTGAAACTGCCGGATGGCTTGGAGCGCATCGGCGCAAATGCATTTGGAAACGCGATGCTGCTGCTGGAAATTCCGGCATCGGTTACGGAAATTGCGGATGATGCGTTCAGCGAAGCGGTTGTGGAATTCTACACGCCGTCGGGCAGCGCGGCGCATCAGTACGCGCTGGCGCATCAGATTCCTGTGCATTTGGATGAGTCGATTCCGGCAGAATACCTCGGCACGGCTGACCAGCTGGCAGCCAAAATTGTCGCGCAGGTGATTACGGATGACATGACCGACTATCAGAAAGCAGAAGCGCTGGTAGACTGGATGCTCAGCGAAACGAAGCTGTCAGACATGCTGCCGCACACATATAGCGGCAAAATGGTGCTTGTCCAGCGTAAAGGTACGCGCTGGGGCTGGGCATTTGCATACAAAGCACTGCTGAATGCGGCAAATGTTACCAATGGCATATACTTCAACGCGAAAGGCATCATCGAAGGTGTTGGCATTGGTGATCAAAGCTCGGTGTTTGTTTCGTATTTTGACGGTGATGCCGTGAACATGATTCAAATTGACGGGCAATGGTACTTTACGCACCCGGCATTTGTGGAACATTTCGGAAAAGCACGCTACTTCATGCTCAATCGAGAAACGTATCGCTTGTCGTTTGGGGATGATCCGAACGTGGAAGACTGCGACGACTACAACCAGACCTTCTTGTATCAGGCGTACTCCAAGGATATTGAGGCGGAGGTTGTTGAGCAGGCATCTGCGTCCTTCACGGAGGGCAAAAAGCTGGTGTATGCGGAAGTTCAGCCGATTGAGGAACTGATGGATGCGCACTATGCGTATGTGCTGGACTTCGCAGGGCGGCACATGGATACGCTGGACTGGCAGAACGCGCAGGGCGAATTTGAGCCGACCATCATCGGCACAAACAACGGCTACTGGCTCAGCGACGATCTGACGGGTGAGTATGCGCAAGTGACAGTGAATACGCAGACGCTCTATCCGTATGGTGCGGAGGTACGGCTGGATGATCCGGAATACACGGCAATGCTGTGCGACTGGAATGTGGATGGCACACTGACGCTGACGGAAAGCACCGAAGAAGCAACCGTGGCGCTGTTCACCATAGAAAGGGGAGAAGATATAGAAAAGAAGCAGACCATTACTGGCAGAAAGGTCTATCATGCGACCTTCACCCCGACCCTGAGCCAGTACATTGACACGCTGGCACCGACGGAATTTGACTTGGTGCTGGAATGTCAACTGCCGCGCATCCTGGATGTTTCGGAGCTGGTGGACAACAAGCTGACGCTGACGCTTTCGGATTCGCACATTTTCCCGGAGAATGCGCAGCTGGATTTGATTTTCTGGCCGCAAGACGGCATATCGAGTGCTCCTATAACGCACTTCTATGTGGAGGATCGTGCAGAACTTTACCCGGACGGCAAGCGCGAAATTACGCTTGACCTCTCGGCGCTTCGCTGCGACCTGGGATATGCTCTCTACATTGCGCAGACAGCGGACAACTATGTGGAATCCGAGTACAGTTATGTTACGAGCCGCATCGACATACCGCATACGCCGTACATTGAGACGGTGCAGCCTGCAACATCGACGGAAAATGGGCGGATAAGTGACATGGTTTGCAAGATTTGCGGCACATGGCTGGATAACGGCTATGTGATTGCATCGGATCATATTTTGCAGCTGCCTGCGAATTTGAAGGCAATCGAGGAAGAAGCCTTTGTCGGCATGTGGCAGGTGCAGCAGGTGAATATTCCGGATGGTGTTACTGCGATTGGAAAGCGCGCCTTTGCAGACTGTACGCTACTGCGGCTGGTCATTATCCCGAACAGTGTGCAAACGCTGGCGGATGATGCCTTCAGCGGCTGCCATCCGGTGATTCTCTGCGACGCGGAAAATCAGCAGGTGATTGACTGGGCAAATGCACAGGGACTGATGGTCGTTTTCAAGGAAAGTAAATAATACTATTTCCAGATTCACCTGCGCCATCTGCTTGCGCCTTTTCCATTCTGGCGTCCGCTCATTCCACTTAGCGTAGCGCTGCTACGCTGCGTTCCATTCACGTTAGCCAGAATGAAAAATTCGCGGCGCATCTTGGCGCATTCTTATCTGGAAATAGTATAACACATCCCTTTGGCTGCTTCGGGGACACAGCTTCTCCGAAGCAGCCCCTTTTCTTTTCAAAAAAATCTCGAAACAGGATTGACAAAATGGGCTTGATACACTATAATAGAGACAAGGTTGAACGTTAAACCTAACGAAAATACGCCATGAACTCGTGAAGGAGGTTTTCCCATGAGAGGGTCGATGAAATTGGTTTCCATGCTGCTGGTGCTGTGCCTGACGCTGGGTGCGCTGCCGCTGGCGATGGCGGAAGAGGTCGTTGATGCGGACTTGACCTGCACGATTACGCTGGGCAACTGGCCCGCGGATACGGCGGCGGAGGCGGAAAAGGCGCTCTTTGAGAGCTACCGCGAAACGATGAAGAAGCAGTACCCGAACGTGACGCTGGTGCCGGATTACTACTCCTACACCCTGAGCAGCTACGTTCCGATGGCGAAGGGCGGCACGGCGCCGAGCATCTTCCAGCCGCCGTTTACCGACCCGCAGCTGCTGATCAGCCAGCATCTTGTCGGCGACGTGACCGATGCGCTGGAGCGCGCGGGCGTGCTGGATGAGTTCAGCCCGTCGTACCTCGAAATGCTGTCTGACGAGAACGGCCGCATCTACGGTCTGCCGCGCGACGGCTATGTGCTGGGTATGCACATCAATGTCGCCCTGTTCCGCGAGGCGGGGCTGGTGGACGAGGAAGGTCTGCCGATTTACCCCAAGACCTTGCAGGAAGTGGCGGAATACGGTCAGATTATCCGCGAAAAGACGGGCAAGGCGGGGCTGGTGTTCCCGGCGAGCGAGACGTATGGCGGCTGGCTGTTCACCAATATCGCGTGGAACTTCGGCTGCGTGGGCGAAAACGCGCTGGAATATCAGGATGAAGACGGGCGCTGGGTGTGCAACTTCACATCCGACGAGTGCGTGGCGGCGATGGAGTACATCCGCGACCTGCGCTGGAAGTACAACATCCTCAATGCCGACGCGACCACGACCGACTGGGCGGGCGCGCATTCTCTGCTGGGCACGGGCGAAGCGGCGATGAACTTCGCGGCGGATGACTCGGTTGACCAGCCGACCTCCAACAAGGGTCTGCCGGTGGAGGACTTCGCGCTGATTCCGTTCCCGGCGGGCGACGCGGGACGCTATGCGCTGGCGGGCGGCACCTGCTACATGTTCGCGCCGAACATTACCGATGATCAGGCGACGGCGCTGATGGCATACCTGACCGTGCTGGGCAAGATGCCCTACCTGAATGACCAGATTATCGAGGGGATGCGCGCGGACTATGCTGCCAAGCGCGACCGCGGCGCACCAGTTCTGCCCGCCATCAGCGCGTGGAACGATGAGGACTACAACGCGGCGAAGCAGGCGATTATTGACGAATACTGCAATGTCGATATGCGCTTGTATAACGACTTCTTCGATTCCATCACGCAGGGCACGATTACGCTGCGCTCGGAAGAACCCGTCTTTGCGCAGCAGCTGTATCGCGAGCTGACCGCAGTCATTCAGCGCGTCATCACCCGCGAGGGCGCGGATGTGCGCAAGGCGCTGCAGAAGGCGCAGGATTCCTTCCAGGAGTATCTGGATGATGAAATCAATGATTATTAATTTCTGATTCTGCATGGCATTGCACTGTTTGTTGCAGAGGGTTTCGCCTCTGCGGAGGCGACCAAAGGGCTTTCCGATCGCCCTTTGGAAACCTTCGGCGCCGCTGCACTTTGGGTTAGCCCTTGTTGGTGACAAGCGAAAGTCAATGCGGACGGGGCAGTGCGGTGCCATCGGGCAATTATTGCTAATTGCTAATTCCTCATTTCTAATTGGAAAAAAGAACACCGGCGGAGGAGAACCGATGCCGGTTTCTTTTACACAAAAATCGCTCAAATCTTCGCGGAGGAACGCCTATGAGCAGAAAAAAGGCGCAAGTCGGCTTGCGCGCACGGACGGTTGACCACCTCAATGCTTGGCTGATTATGCTGCCGAGCCTCGTGCTGATGCTGTTCTTTGTCTGGGAACCGCTGTTCGAGAGCGTGGTGATGAGCCTGTACAAGACGCGCAACATCGAACTGGTGAACTTCATCGGCTTCAAAAATTACATCAGCGTCATGGGCAAAGATGACTTCCTGCAGGCGCTGACGAACACGTTCTCGTACACGTTCTGGTCGCTGCTGCTGGGCTTCTTCCTGCCGATGGTGCTGGCGCTGCTGATTGGGGAGACCGTGCGGAGCAAAAGCTTCTTCCGCACGGTGGCGTATCTGCCGAATATGCTGCCCGGTCTGGCGGTCGTCATCCTCTGGTCGGCGTTCTTCTCCGGCGAGAAGTCCGGCGTGCTGAACATCCTGCTCAGCCACTTGGGCATTGCGCCGCAGACGTACCTGACGCGCTCGGAGTGGGTCATCCCCATCATCATCCTGATCGCGACGTGGAAGGGCGCGGGCGCGACGGCGCTGATTTACATGGCGGGCATGTCCAGTGTCAGCCCGGAGCTGTACGAAGCGGCGGCGATTGACGGCGCGGGCATCTGGCAGCGCATCATCCACATCATGATTCCTGCTATCAAGAAGCTCGCGGGTACGCTGCTGATTCTGCAAATCATCTCCGTGTTCCAGATTATGTATGAACCGATGGTGCTGACGAAGGGCGGCCCGGATAATGCGTCCCTGTCGCTGATGCAGCTGATGTGGCAGTACGCGTTCGGCGGCTCGATGAACTATGGCAAGGCATCTGCCGTCGCGGTGATTGTCACGCTGATTTTGCTCGTCATGACGGCGATTTACTCCTACTTCGACCGCAAAGAATCCGACTGGGATTAAGGAGGGAGAACGCATATGGCAAAAGCACAGCGCACCGGCGTCATCCGGGACTACGATATGCACTCCGCGTCTGTCCGGGTTGGGTATGGGTTCATCATCTTCTTCTGCCTGATTATGACGGTTGTCGCGGTTTTCCCGATTATCTGGGTCGCGCTGGCGGGCTTCAAGGACTTGAAGGAGTTCATGTCGTCCACCAAGCTGCTCCCGGAAGTGTTCGATTTCTCCTTTTTCGCGAAAACATGGTCGCAGCTGGGCATTGCGCAGAACTACCTTAACTCGCTGATTTCCGTCGCGGGCAGCGTCGTCTGCGCGATTGTGTTCAACGGTCTGTTGGGCTACGGGCTGGCGATTTTGAAACCCAAGGGCTACGGCATCGTCAAGAAGCTCGTCATGCTCTCCCTGCTCCTGCCGACGACCATCAGCATCGTGCCGCTGTTCATGAACATCCAGAAGCTGAATCTCGGCGGCTCGTTCGTCCCGCTCTGGCTGAGCTATGGCGCGAACGCCATGTACGTTATCCTGTTCGTGCAGTTCTTTGAATCGCTGCCGACTTCCATCATCGAAGCCGGGCGGATTGATGGCTGCACGCAGCTGCAAACGTTCTTCTACATCGTCCTGCCGCTGTCCAAACCGATTTGCTCCGTGATTGCGATTTTCGCCATCAACGCCGCATGGTCGGACTTCCTCCTGCCGTATCTGGTGCTTCGCGGCAGCGCGCTGCAAACAGTGATGGTGCGCCTGTTCGTGTTCAGCACGGAACAGACCGTCAACGCCGACACGATGATGCGCTCCGTCGTTTTCTCGATGATTCCGCCCATCATCCTTTTCTTCATCTTCCAGAAGCAGCTGACCGAAAACGCCGTGTCTGTGGGCATCAAGGGTTGACATTATAAAAACTCCGCCTATCACCCAGTAACATGGGAGGGCGCGCGAAGGAGTCCAGAGGGCGACCGCAGACTTCGTCTGTTTTCATTGCCCTCTGGAACTTGCTTAACAGCCCATTCACGGAAAAGAAGACAACCTGCAATACCGAAAAAAAGAGCTTCTACTTCTTTCTTGCCAAAAAGAAAGAACCGACAGGAGGACACACAATGGCAAAAGCCGCTGACGTATATTTCCAAGTAGACCCGTGGAAGGTCATTGAGCAGGGCTTCGACCCCGCCTACGCGCGCGTGAGCGAATCCATCTTCTCGCTGGGCAATGAGAGCATCGGCGTGCGCGGCTGTTTCGATGAGGGCGGTCATGTCGATAGCCTTCGCGGAGCGTATACCAATGGCATCTATGATATGGAGAAGCTGAGCCGCTCCTATAAGGGCATCATCGACAAAACACACTTCATGATTCCCTCGGCGGAATGGCTGATGACGACGATTTCCGTCGATGGCGAAACGCTCGATTTGGGGCAGTCGCAGTTTTCTGACTTCACCCGCGAACTCAACCTCCGCGCCGGCACGCTCACCCGCCGCTTCCTCTGGACGACGAAGAGCGGCAAGCAAATCCGCCTGACCTTCCTCCGCTTCCTCGATATGGTGCACCGCGAACGCGCGTACCAGCGCATCACGCTCGAAGCGCTCAATTTCACGGGCAGCGCGATGGTCACGTCCGGCGTGTCCTTCGACGTCGTACATGAAGGGCGGCAGAAGTGCTTCTGGCAGGAGACGCGCACCGACGCGAAGCCGGATTGCCTGATGGCGCAGTCCCGCACGACG
>UMBX01024733.1_pt1 | contig 15569 bp, 11 predicted proteins | sample 1964081 | NCBI WGS metagenome assembly UMBX01 (sample SAMEA4835952, study PRJEB28245) | human gut metagenome | biome: gut microbiome; material: fecal sample | place: Denmark | collected 2008
AATTTTTTGGGACATTTTCCAAAACTATTGACAATAGTAAGTGTTTAAGTTTCGGTTTTTGAATTTTTTTAGACCTATAAAATGGTCTTTTTGTAGTGAAATAATATTTTGTTTTTAGAGAAGAAAAAAATTAGATAAAATTATTTTTGCACATATTTTATCTAATTTCAGTCAATTTAATTTATTTGCTTTTTTTATTGTATTTTTACTAATTACTTAATTTTATATATTTCTTTATATTTTCTGAATCTATTTTTGACATTGTATCATCATAAACTATTGGTAGATTTAAATCGTATAGTTCATTTAGCAATACTATTTGTGATAAAGTTATTGGTTCATCTTTTATTGCTAGTAAACTATCAAAGTGATCTTTTGTGATTATATTTTTCACTTGATATTCTCCATCTTTTCCTGTTCCTCTAATTGGGTAACTTGTATTTCTAAAATTATTTATTAAGATTTCTGGAATTATTAGTTCATTATCATTAAATGTTTGCATATTATCATCCAATATAATTGTTCCTGTTCTTTTATAAGAGTTGTGTATTGATGAACCGACTTTTGCAATACAAATATAATGTTCTCCATTCGATCCTCTGCCACCATTATGTTTTCCATAATATGAAGATGTTATTGCGCCATCTTTAAATACATTATTTAATGTTTCTACCGAGCGTGTTGTATGTGAATAGTAATTATTTGGTATTACATAGTCATGTTCATTTAAGCTTTCCAGATATGCTTCTATCTCTTGTTCATTTATTTTTAATTTCTTTTCATCTAATATATTATCTATTTTATACTTTGGAATATAAAATGATTTTTTATTTTCTTTTTCTGGTATTTTAATATATTCTTTTACCTCTTGAAATAGCCTTTTATCATTATTATTATAATAAAAATCATATGTTCCATCATCTTTTTTCCCAACAAACCAATCTTCTCCTATGTATCCTGATTTGTATATATTATATATTTCATGATACTTTTTACTATTTTGAAGACAATAATCATAATAGATAGAATTCATTCTTATTTTTAATAAATTTTCTTCTAATTCTTCAAATCTATTTACTTTTTCTCGTTCACATAAATAGATTGGTTCTACATCTTTTGTATCTAAATTATCACTATATTTTACATATAAAATTACTTTATTTTCTGAATCTTTTAAGTATAATTCTTCTTTACTATTTGGTGTATAATTTTCATCTGTTATTTCATTTAATTTTTGAAGATTATCTATATAACTATTTTTTACATCTATTGGATTTCTTCCTATCAACACAAGTTTTATTCCACCATTTTTTTCTTTTTTTGTTTTTTCTACTATTTCTTTTGCTGCTTTCATATATATTTCGTATATTGCTTTTTCTATATCAGGTATTTTTTCGATTTCTTCTGTCAACTCTATGTTATCAAAACATAATACATCTCCTGCTCTCCATATCCAACTATATGCAACTATTTTATTATTTTTTTCTATTTTAAAAAAACGTCCATTTGGATTTATTGCTCCATGTTCGAGACAGGTTTTTGCTTTTCCATTTGGAGTTAAGCAACTAGATGCTTTTAAATTATTTGGTAAGATATATTTACCTATACCATTTGAAATAATTCTTCTGTCATGTAACGAAACAAGTCCATAGTCTAGCTCATTACTTTTATCATGATAATCTGGAATAGATGACTTTATTCTCTTTCTATAATCTTCATATAATTTTATTCCTTTAATTTTTTCGAATAATGGTTCTCCCTTAGCAACATAATTTAGTAATTCTAGATTTTCTTCTATTTCAATATTATATGGGACTAGCAAATTCTTTATAGATTTTATTATTTTATTCATTTTTATAATAGTTGGCTTTTGATTATCTGCTAGAATTTTTTCAAAAACAGAAATATATGCTGCTAAAGAATATTCTTCTAATATTCCATCTTTCTTATTTGATTTCATAACAAACATTTTAAACTCATCAATAAATTCTTTTGGTTTATCTTTTAAAATATCTACTATATTTTTCCATGTGTGTACATTATAATTTATAAGTTTTTTTGTTACATCAAAATCTAATAAATTTAGTGATCTGATTATATAATCGTCATCTTCACTTGAAGTGTAAATAAAAGAAAAAAGACTAGATACATTACAATTTTCTTTTTCCTTTTTTATACTTTTTATTTTTCTATATTGTTTAACATTATAATCTTTTATATTTTCAATAGAAACATTACTCGTATCTTTTAGTAAATCATCTGATTTATAATTATGTATTAAATTTTTTTTGTTATTTATTAAAAATATTCTATATACATTATTTCTTTGTATACCTCTTCTAAACATTCTTTCTAAGTATTCTAAATCTTTACTAGTCAATTTATCATCATAGTCTTTAGTAAATTCTTTTAAGAAAGTTTTAAAACACATTAAAAATAACTTACTCTTTTTATTTTCTGTGTAACTTTCTTTTGAAAGACTATTTATAGCAAGTAGAAATTCAAAACTATAGATTGAATCAATTTTATTTATATTATTTATTCTTATTGATTCAATATTAATTTCATCATTTATAAAACTCCAAAATCTATCTTGAAATAACTCTTCTTTTTCTTTATCATATCTAGATAGTTTTTGTCTCTTTACAAGAAGTTTTTTCATTAATTCTTTATTTTTAAATACATTTAACCACTCTGACTTTTGTAATATATTTGTTAATTTAACATTTTTACATTCTCTTGAATTTAATATTTCTATTATTTTATTAATTGAATCTATATTATTATTTCTAATTTCTTTTTGAAGAAAATAAAATACTTCGTCCTCGTCTAACGATGCAAGCACTCTGTAATCATATTTTTCTATGTTATCATTAAAAAGTATTTTTATATCTTTTTCAAAATACTTGTAGAATACTTTCATTATGTTTGAATGGATATTTTCAACTGATACTTTATAATTTAGTTCTTTATATTTATTTGAAAATCTATCTTCAATTTCCCAAACACTAGTTAATTCATCTAACTCTGCTGATGGAATGTAAATAGTTTTTTTTACTTCTTCTAGAATCGTTTTATAATTATCATTTATTATTTTTTCACATATATCTTCATTATTAATCATCATACATAAATTAACTAATTCTTTTCCCGTCATTTTTTCTTTGTAAATTTCGTATATTTTATTAAAATACATATCTATAATTTTTTTATCGTCTTCTAATTGTTCGTTTGTCTTTTTATAATCATAAGAAAATGACAATCTTTTGCGAGGATTATTCCTGTAATCTATGTAATCAAAGATATCCAATAAAATTATCCTTATATTAGTTGGTGATAATTCAGGTTGTTCTTTTATGATTCTTTCTAATTTTTTTTCGTATAATTCATTTGGATTATCTTTCTCAGAAAAAACAATTGATAAATAATCTACTATTATCCAATTGTCTTTTCTTTTTCGCTCATACATACTTTCACTATTCAACTAATTCCCCCCTTTTTTAATTTTATTTTCACTTTATTATTTTTTGAAGTTGTACTTTCAATAATATTCCATAACTCATCATTTTCAAATATACCTATTTCTTCTAAATCTAATATACTCTTAACACATTTTTCTAGTTCTTTTCTTTTTTCTATTAATACTTCTTTTTTCTTTTTTAAAAGTAATGTTTTATTTTCATCTAATACTTTTTTTAATTCGCTAATAGTTAAATTATTACAGTCTGGAGTTTCTGTTTCTACCTCAATTCTACTAAGTAACTCAATTTGATTACTTACATCAGTAGTGCTTTTAAACAATTTTTCTTCAAAATTATTTAAAAGTAAGAGAAGCTCTTCTTTATCTTTACTTTCTAATGTCGATATTTCTTTAATAAACTCACTTTTATTTTTTATTGTTAAATTTGTTTTTATTTTGTCATTTAAATCATTTACTTTCTTATGATAGTAATAGTTTTCTATTAGTTCATTTACAACTTTTGCTTTTTCAATAAATGTATATTCTTCTAATATGTTTATTAATTGTTCTAATTTTTTTATGTTATTTTCTTCTTTTAATTTGTTTATTTCAACTTGAAATACTTTTCTTAACAATTCATTATATTTATTCCAAATACTTTCAAATTCATTCTCTTTATTTGTAAGTAGTGATTTTTTTGTTAAAATAGCATTTAATTTATTTTTTAAATTAAAAATTGTACTTTTATTTTCTATTAAGTATTCTAAATCTATTGTGTCTATTACATTTTCTAATTCTTGCTTTATACTATTTTCTTGTTTTAAAATATCATCTAATGTTAAATTACCAGTTTCAAATCTATCTACTAATTCATTTTCTTCTTTTTTTAGTCTATTAAACCAATCCTTATTTGTACTTTTTGCTTCACTTTTATATAAGTTAAATGCATCCTTTAAACTATGTCCTTCATTGTCCCTACATTCAATATCAAAGTCTGTTCCTAAAGCATCTAGTATTGGTATAACTCTTCCTAAATAAACTTCACTAGCAAGAGCTGTGTGAACAATACTGTCTCCATCATTATCTTTTGTATTTACATCTAAACCATATTTTTTAGCTAAATTTATTAAATTTAAAATAAATTCTTCTGAATATGAATAATCTTTCTCATCATCTGTATAACCATATAACGCTAATTGTATAAAGTTATATCCTGTATTTTCTCCTTTATAGTTTACATCATATCCGTTTTCTAATAAAATTTTAATGAATTTTAAAACTTTTTCTTCATCAAATTTATTTTGAACAGCTGCATGTAATAAGTTTCCATATTCATTCTTATCTTTACCTGAAAATTTTCTTTTTATTTCACCATAATTAATTTTATCTATTGGTAAATCCCAAAAATTTATGATGCTTTCATTTAATTCTGTTTGCATATAATCTCCTTTTTTGTCTATTACTATAACATATTTAAAAGAGAAATGAAAAATAAATATTTTTCATGAGAATTCCTATTAAGATATATTATTGATACAAGATTACTATCTCGGTTTTTGTGGTTATGTATTTTTTATATTAAGCATCTACTTGTGATAATATTTTAAGTATAACTTTCCTATTATACAAAAAAAGACTAATATTAGTCCCTTTATATCTAGTAATCTTCCCTCTTTAAATCATTCTTAGCAGTTAATTTTACTTTCATATTATCGACTTTATAAACAATATCACATAGCTGTTCAATATCTTCTTTAATATGAGTCGCTAGAATAATAACTTTACCATTCTCTTTCTCTTCTAAAAGAATCTTTCGTAAAGTATTAACACTATCATCATCTAAACCATTAAACGGTTCATCAAGAATAATAACATCAGGGTTTTCCATCAATACTTGAGCAATACCAAGTTTCTGTTTCATTCCCAAAGAGTATTTATAGTATTTCTTATTATCATTTGGAACAAGACCTAATCTCTCCATTGTAGAATCTATCTCTTTTTCCCCTATTATATTTTGAATAGAAGCTAATAAAAGAAGATTCTGTTTTCCTGTTAAATCTGGAATAAAAGTTGGTTTCTCAATCAAAGCTCTGGTACTAGGTGGATATTTTTCTTCTTTGATAATATTTTCACCGTCATATAATATTTCCCCACTACTAGGTTCATAGAAAGCACATAACATCTTTAGAAGAACACTCTTTCCACTACCATTACGACCAATCAAACCATATATTTTACCACCAACAAATTCAAGATTAACATCATCTAAAATAACGCTGTCTTTAAATCTTTTTGTTACGTTTTTAACTTCAATTTTCATCTTATCATCCCCACTCTTTCTATTAATTTACTAGGTCTTTTCTTATGAAGGAAAATTAAACTAATCACTAATACTATTATTAAGATACTACTAATATCTTTAAACCAAACAACTCCAAGACTTACTGCTAGAAGGAAAATAAGTCCACTAATAATACTAACTATTTTATAATCTCTTAGATATAAAACATAACTATTTAAAAATAACAATTCTAATAGAATAGTATAAGCTAAATCTCTAATTAAGATAGCTAATTCAAAAGAGATACTACCTGCTCTAAGAGATAATGTCAAAACTACCAAGATATAAGATATAAACTTAACTAATATTGTCAATAAAATAATAGTAGTTAACTTCATTTTAGACCAACTAATTATCTTTTCTCTTAAAAATATATTATCTAAACTATACATTAAATCCTTCGTATATAAGTTAACAGCAAGATAAACAAACATTGTTAAAGATAAGAGATAGTAAATAACATTTAGTATATTATACTTATTTAGATTAAGATTTACTAAGAACATACTGTTAAGATTTTCAGTAACTGATAACAATGGACTATAAGTTAAGAAAGGAATAAGTATGGTAGTACCTAGAAATAAACCTAGTAATAGTTTATGTTTATGAAAGAAATAACTAATATCATTAGAGAAAAGGTATTTATTTTTCACTTTAGTATTTTTCTTTACGTTGTATAGATAAAAAATAAGCACTTCAAAAAATAATAAATAAAGTATAGAATAAGTAATTTCTAATGAAAATGACCCATATCTTGTTACTTGAAAATAAGACCAAGGAGCTAACTGAAAGGAATTAGTTACTTCCAAACTAGTTATTCCTAAAAACAAACTAATACTGAAACAGATAGTAACAAATAAGGAACTAGTAAAGTTATACTTATAATTAATCAAGATAATAATAAGACTCAAAGATACCATATAAGTAACATATCTAAATAGATAAAATAGAATATAAATAATATCTGGAATACCTTTATAAACTGTACTAATATCTAGACCAATATTACCAGCTTGAAAGAAAACTAGAAAAGTATAAAATATAAGGAAAAACATTACTATTAACAAAATATTAGAAGAAACTACCAGAGAAATGATTTCTTTTAGATAGTTCTTCTTAGTTTTAAGTCTTATAATATAGGAATCAAAATCTTTAGAAAAGGTCTTATAAGTATTGTAGGAATTTAACATTATTAAAAGAAAAAATAATAAATTAAAGATAGAGAAAGTAAAAGACATTAATGTTGCTTCTACCATTGTTTTCGTTCCTGACGATAATATATAAGCGCCATAAAGAGCTAAAATAATAGCAAAAATATAGATACCTTTAAAGTTTTCTTCACCAGTTATACCATTCAAAATAGTAAATTTTCTATGCAGTGATTTTTTCATTTTTCATTATAAACCTTTCTTTATTCTTATAAGATAAATAGTAAACTAATAAAGAGAATAGAAGAAAACAAATCGCGATTACAAACATCAAAGCAACATTATCTCCTTTACCTAAAAACCAATAAGTAGTAACCATAAAGTATTCCGATAGTTTTTTAATTCCAAAGATTTTATTAAGTATAAGAGCATAAAGACCAACATTGATAAATATTACTATTAAAGTTATATAAATAAAACTAGTTAAGATTGATACTAAGATATTTTTACTATTCTTACCAAAAGCTAAAGCTAAGGCACCAAAAGAAAAGCTTAATATATATTGAAATAAACATATCACTGTTCCATAAAGGAAGAAGTGTTTATATTTAAACGGTGTATAGATATAGTTATCAATAGTTGTATCACCAATATTAAAATTAAATCTCGTTATGAGACACGATAGAAGAAAAACTAAACATAATACGATAGGAAAAGTTAAAGAAACAATTCCTAAAAGTTTTAAATTTTTCCGTAGATATTTTTTATAATCAGTTCTTGTAAAGTAGTTTTTAACCATTCCACTAGCAACTTCTTTATGAATATTAGCTATTACCAAGATAGCAATAAATAAAGGAGATAACAATTGAAGGTTATTAAAGAGTGTCTGTTCCACAATATAGCAAGTAAGTGTTATAGCATCAAGTTTTTTATATTTAGCAACCGGATCATTTTCTCGTTTATATTTTTCAACATTCTCATCAGTTTTATGCCAGTAGCACAATTCATCATCAGGGTCACTCCCACTCTCTCCACATTTGTCTATTACTTTATAATAATCTTTAGCATATGAAAAATGAAGAGAAAAATAATCATGAAAAGACAACAAAATAAAAAAGAAAAGAAATATAAATACAAAAGTAACTGTTCGCTTAGCAAAAAACATCTTTTTCATATATAAATCCTCCATATTTTAAAGGAAGTAGGCATATTCTTAATCTTTATTTATTATAATCTATAGTCCAATAACCCCAGTAAGTAGCTGTTGTTGGTAATTTTTTCTCAGAATAATATACAGTGTAAAACGTACCAGAATCTGTTGTATAATCATAAAACACTACATCTTTCCCTTTTGGTAGTAACTCACTTTTGCTAACCTGTCCTCCACCTACAATTGCTCTAATATAACCTCTAATTGCTCTTGGATCACCACTAATGTTATCTTTGCAATCAAATTTATTCAACATATGATATCCGCCTGCATCATATTTAACAATTTGATTACTCTTTACTAAACCATTATTTACCGGTATTTTTAACCCAGTAACTGTATACATTGTAGCATTTACTCCCATCGAAGATAAAGCTAAAGTAACAAAAAAAGCTAACACAGTTATTTTTAAATATTTCATATTTGTTCGTCCTCCTAATAATTGCCTACCTTCCTAGCTAAAGAGTATCACATTTGTCAGATATTGTCTATATTTTTACTGAATTTTGTGCATATTAAATTCGACAAAGTCGCTAGACAAATCTTTTTTTATATAGTATAATTTATGTCGGTTAGTTCTTTCTTATTATTAACTTCAAGAAAGGAGAAAAAATGAATAAGTCAGATGAAACAAAAGTTATTGTTCTTGGTGGCTTAGGTGAAGTAGGACGCAATATGTACTGCGTTATGCATAAAGATGAAATTATTATTTTAGATGCGGGAGTTTCCTTTGCAGGAGACTTACTAGGAATTGATTATGTCTTACCAGACTATTCTTTTTTGAAACAAAACGAAGATAAAATTAAAGCTTTATTTATAACTCACGGTCATGAAGACCACATTGGTGCTATACCTTTTTTATTACAGATGGTAAATGTACCAGCTATTTATGCACCAAATCAAGCTAAAGAGTTAATCGAAATGAAGTTAGCTGATAAAAATATTCGCTATGATAATCTTTATGTTTACAATGATCAAACAACAGTTAAATTTAAATATTTTGAAATAGGTTTTGTTAGAACAACACACTCAATACCAGATTCACATGGTATTATTGTTAAAACTCCAAATGGAACTATTGTAACAACTGGAGACTTTAAGTTTGATCTTACACCTATCGGACCAATGGCAGATTTATATAAGATGGCTGTAATGGGTCATCAAGGAGTAGATTTATTAATTAGTGATTCAACTAATGCTTTAAATGAAGGAATGAGTATTAGTGAATCAAGAGTTGATGATACTCTGACTGATATATTTGATAAGTATAAGTACAATAGAATTATTATTGCTACTTTTGCTTCCAATATATACAGATTAAAGCATATATTTGAATCTTGTTACAAACACAATAGAAAAATCTGTGTCTTCGGAAGATCAATGGAAAATAATATTGATATTTCGATTAAAGGTGGATATATTGATCACAAAGAATTACTAATTCGTGCAGATGAAGCTAATAATTTAAAACCAGGAGAAGTAACCATTCTTTGTACAGGATCCCAAGGGGAACCACTTGCTGCTTTATCAAGAATTGCAGATGGAACTCACAAACAAATTAAGTTAAGACCAGATGATATTGTAATATTTTCAAGTAGTGCAATTCCTGGAAATGCGATAAGTATTTCTAAAACTATTAATAAGTTATATCTAAAAGGTGTTAAAGTCTTTACTAATATGACTATTAATAACTTACATACTTCAGGACATGCTAATCAAGAAGAATTAAAACTTATGATTAGATTATTAAATCCCAAGTATTTAATGCCATTCCATGGTGATTATCGAATGCTTAAGAAACATGCTGAGCTTGGAATGGACTGTGGTATTCCTAAAGAAAATACTTTCATTTTAAAAAATGGTGATAGTTTAGTATTAAAAAATCACAAAATAACAAGAGGTGAAAGTTATCCTAACTCTCCTATTTATGTTGATGGTTCACGTGTCGGAGAAGTAGGAAGTGCGGTTATTCATGATCGTAAGATTATGGCTAATGATGGTATTTTAGTAGTAATTGCTAATATAGATTTTAGTGCTAAAAGATTACTTATCAAACCTAATATTACAACTAGAGGATTTGTCTTAGTTAACGAAAATGAAGAGTTATTAAGAAAGATTGAAAATATGGCTGGTAATCTTATTACTAAAAAGTTAAATGACCAACATGTAACATTTAGTGATTTAAAAGTTACAATCAGTCAAGACTTATCTAGTTATATATTTGAACTTACTGGAAGAAGACCACTTCTATTACCAATAATTCTAGATGTAAAAAAAGAAGTCAAGGAAAAAATTTAATTCCTTGACTTTTATTTTGCTTCTTCTAAAGCTCTTGTTTCACGAACAACTGCTATTTTAATAGTACCTGGATACTTAAGCGTTGCTTCGATTTTTTCTTTAATTTCTCTTGCAATACGATGAGCTTCTAAATCATCAACTTGATCTGGTTCAACAATAACTCTTAACTCACGACCAGCTTGCATTGCAAACGCTTTAGAAACACCTTCTATATCGCGAGCAACAGCTTCTAGTTCCGTTAATCGTCTAATATAGTTTTCTAAAGAATCATTTCTAGCTCCAGGACGTGATGCCGATAAAGCATCAGCAATAGCTACTAGATTAGAAATAACACTAGTTGCTTCTTCATCACCATGGTGTGATGCAATCGCATTAATAACTTCTTTTCCTTCACCATACTTTTTAGCAAGGTCAACACCAATTGTTACGTGACTACCTTCAATCTCATGATCAACAGCTTTTCCAATATCATGTAATAAACCAGCTCTTTTAGCAAGATTAACATCTTCTCCTATTTCAGCAGCCATTAAACCAGAAAGTTCGGCTACTTCAATAGAATGACTCAAAGCATTTTGACCATAACTAGTTCGAAAATGAAGCTTTCCAACTAATTCAATCAACTCTGGATTCATCTTTGTAATACCAAGTTCAAATAAAGTACTATTACCATAATCCATTATTTGTTCTTTCATATCTTTAGCAACTTTATCATAGACTTCTTCAATTCTAGTCGGATGAACTCTTCCATCTTTGATTAAAGTCTCAAGCATAACTCTAGCTATTTCTCTTCTTAGAGGATCAAAACTAGATAAAACAACCGCTTCTGGCGTATCATCTATTATTAAATCTACTCCTGTTACTGCTTCAATCGTTCTGATATTTCTACCTTCTCGACCAATTAGCCTTCCCTTCATATCTTCACTAGGTAAAGTTACAACTGTTACCGTTTGATCACTTGCTATATCAGCAGCATATCTTTGCATAGCAGTAACAATTAATTCTTTGGCTTTCTTCTCAGCTGTCAACTTAGCTTCCATTTCTTGTTCATTTATGTAAAGAGTTACTTCTTTCGCCATAGCATCTTTTACTTTTTGCATAACTACTTCTCTAGCTTTTTCTTTACTAAAACCAGATATTTTTTCTAACAATTCTAATTGTTCTTTTTTTAAATTTTCCACTTCAACTTGTTCTTGTTGAATTTCTTTTTGTCTTTGGGTTAGCTTTTCTTCACGCTCATCAATGGTAGTTTCTCTTTTCTGACAGATTTCATCACGTTTATCTAAACTACCTTCACGTTTTTCAAGGCGTAATTCACTTTCTTTTAGTTCTTGTTTCTTCTCTTTAATTTCTTTATCAAGTTCTTGCTTTAATTGAAAGTTCTTCTCTTTAGCTTCCATTAGCGAATCGCGTTTTAATTGATCAGCTTTTTTTGAAGCTTCTTCCATCATTAAACTTATTTTTTTACTTGCATTATTCTCTCGTAATGTATTAATTAATAGGGTTAACCCAAAACCAACTATTATTCCAACTAACAATAGTAAAGTGGAGATTATTATATGATTCATTTCTGCCTCCACTAAGATTAATTCTTATAATCTAATTCTATTGTACGTTGCAATAAAGATAAATGTCAAGGGAAAAGAAAAGGTTACATGGGAAACAAAAAACTCCATTTTCTTTTAGTTATATATTTAGGAAATAGAGTTTTTAACTATTTATTTTTCTTTATTTTCGTCATTATTAAGTGTTATTCCATAGAAGTCCCTTACCCTTTTCTCGATTTCGTCTCTAAGTTCTGGATTATCTCTAAGTAATAGTTTAACATTTTCTTTACCTTGACCCAACTTTTCGCCTTGATAAGAAAACCAAGCACCCGCTTTATCAACAATACCAGCTTCTACACCTAAATCAATTAGTTCTCCTTCTTTAGAAACACCTTCACCATACATTATCTCAACCGTAGCATTTTTAAATGGTGGCGCCACTTTATTTTTAACAACTTTAATAGTTGTTTTGTTTCCAACAATTTTATCACCAATTTTTATTTGTTCATTACGACGAATATCAAGTCTTATACTAGAATAGAACTTTAAAGCTCTTCCACCAGGAGTTGTTTCTGGATTTCCAAACATAACACCTACTTTTTCTCTTAACTGATTAATAAAGATAGCAATCGTATTTGTTTTATTAATAGTACCAGATAGTTTTCTCAAAGCTTGACTCATTAACCTTGCTTGAAGACCAACATGTGAATCCCCCATCTCTCCATCTATTTCTGCTTGTGGAACAAGAGCTGCTACCGAATCAATTACAATAATACTAATCGCTTCACTTCTAACTAACGCTTCACAAATTTCTAAAGCTTGTTCACCAGTATCTGGTTGTGATAATAAAAGTTCATTAGTTTTAACACCAAGTCTCCTAGCATAATCAGGGTCAAGAGCATGTTCGGCATCAATAAAAGCTGCTCTTCCTCCTAATTTTTGTACTTCAGCAATGGCTTGTAGAGCAAAAGTAGTTTTTCCACTAGACTCTGGTCCATATATTTCAATTATTCTTCCTTTCGGATAACCACCAACTCCTAGAGCAATATCTAAGGACAAACATCCACTAGAAACAACATCTATTTTCATATGAGTGTCTTCTCCTAAACACATTACTGCTCCCTTACCAAATTGACGTTCAATATCCGCTAATATCTGGTCTAAATCTTTATTATCTTTTTTAATCGCTTTACTCATAAATCCTCCCTGTGCAAATGTCTATATACCCATTTTATAAATAGAATTTTGAAAAGTCAAGACATTTTTTCGAACATCAGTTTGTCATAATTTGCCATTTTCCGCCTAATTTTTTCAGCAATTTAACAAATTCAGCTAAATAAACACCGGAATTTAACAAATTCAGCCATAAATATTCTTTATTATTACTTAAAATTTTCATTTAAAAAGACTCCATAATAGTATGGAGTGCATTACTATGCTATAAAATACAGTTTTTATTATATAGTGTTCAGTTGGTTACAGTAGTTAAAAAATAATTATAATATTACTTTTATCATTATAAGAAGCAGTTACCATATGACCTTTGAGAAAAATGTCCAAAAGTAAGGAAATTTTTATTTACAAATTACTGCGTTACAGAAACAATGAATGGATTCAAAGCTGTTCCATCGCCCTTAGTTATTTGAACATCTGATTTTAGCTTTATCACCGGACGGGTCCCGAAGGAATATGCTACGTAGTTCCAAGGATACAGACTGCCCGAAGGATGCACGCGCCAAACGCGTGCAGAAGAGTAGTCAGACCCAAAGTAAGACGGAGACAGCGTCCAAAAATCTTGTCCATTATATAGATAATAATTACTATTTGGTGTATTATATACTCCTCCTGCCATTGCTACTTCATCGGCTGTAATAAGGAAGATTGGATAATCTAAATTAGCACTTGCATTTGACACCTTAAATTTATCGTTATCTTGCGCACATTTTAAACTTGGTATTTTCTTATTATATAAACGATTGAAGGCTCCATAGTATGTGGTTGGTGTTGTTAAATATCCTGAACCTCCTGTTACACTTCTATCATTACAAAATGTCTCATCTGCTAGATATGATGCATCTTTTGTTAAATTATTTTTATACCATGTATCTAGAGTGTTCTTCATAGTTGAATTTGTATTATTTTTAACAGCATCGGCATAACTATCACTACTATATGAAATCGGCTGAACAATCATTGTTGTATCATTTGAATATCCTGTTATTTTATAAATAATATTACATTCTGTATTTAAACAACTATATAGGTTACCTGATACTATTTCGCTAGAATTATCTTTCCATATTAACTGTTTAATAGTTCCTGTTAATGTGAATTTCTTGGTTGATTCATCAAATGTGTATCCTGTTCCAAAATTGTATTTTGTTGTATTAGTAAACCAGTTGTATCCTGTTGTTCCATTACTTTCATGAAGTGAAAATTTTTCATTATATTTATAACCAACATATGCTGGGTCCCAGTATTTACTATTATATTGTGAATTTCCTATAGCTGTAGCTGCTCCTGTATCTGATGTTGTTGTTCCAGAGTAGATTAAACGGACGCTTCCATCTCCATTACGACGAATAATTCTCCAGATAAATCCTGCGAATGATACATAGTTATTTTTGACTGCTCCTCTATAATAATAACTATCTCCCTCATCATCTTCTGCCATAAATAAGCCTTCATCCGTTGTGGCTGTCTTTGAAAAATCAGGTGTACCCTTAGCAGTTATGTTTTGTTTAGCAGTCTCTACTGATGCTTCATGATTATTCATTACTAACATACAATCCGACAAAGTAGTAAAGCCATTATCTTTACAATAGGTATCCTCTACTTCTGCTACTGTATCACTAGTTTGTCCATAAACATTTACTTTTACTTTATATACTAGTCCTCCATTATCACTCTGCGGATTATAACTTTCATCTACCCATAATCTTAAGCGATATTTTATTTCTGTGTCTCCTTGCCGATTAAGATTACCTACAAATAAACTCATCATATCGGATGGTCGTCCTGTATAGACATTACTGGTTTGGTCTTCTGAATAAGTTTTAGGAGGCATCGCTTCTTCTTCGGTACCATCGGAATTGACTTTTGTTAGATAGAATTTTACATTTTGGCCGGAAAAAGTATTACCATTTTCTTCTTTTGCTGCTATTTCATAGTTGATATCAGTGTTTCCTGTGATTGATGATTTAACAGTAAAATCAAAATATTCTCCGGAATTAAGTCTTTTCTTTCCAGTCGTATCAGTCGTCGGAAGAGCATTACTCATAGATATAACATTACTACTTTCTGTATAATTCATCGTTATTGCACCAGTAGTTATGGTATTTAACTTTTGACCTATTCCTGAATAATTAAAAGCAGCATAACTAATACCTATTACTGCAATTAACAATATAAAAGTTGTTCCGATAGTTAATATATTTTTAAACTTTTGTTTATTCATAAAAACTTATTCCTTTCATTTTAATATTTAACAAAAAAAGATAGACATATCATCTAGTGATATTAATCTATCTTTGTTCCACGATAAAAGAAAGTAAGTCTTTTTCTTAAA
>UMBX01034304.1_pt1 | contig 15311 bp, 13 predicted proteins | sample 1964081 | NCBI WGS metagenome assembly UMBX01 (sample SAMEA4835952, study PRJEB28245) | human gut metagenome | biome: gut microbiome; material: fecal sample | place: Denmark | collected 2008
CACGAATCTGGTCGATGATTGCCTTGTCCTGGTCCTCGGCGGTTTCAGCGGCCGGAGCGGCGTCTTCCTTTACGCCCTCACCAACGGCCAGCCACTCGGGGAGCGTCAGCAGATGACGAGCACAGACTTCGGATACGTTGATTTCGCCGTTGCGGTCGATTTGAATAGTACCGTCAACAGGAACGGTAAGGCGCGAACCATACAGGGACGCATTACTGGTTTTCAGTTTCATGGTTTACGATTTAATGAAAAACAGGAGCGGGGCTACCCCCACCCCTGTTTCTCGGTTGAACGATTGTTGCGTTAGTTGGAAGCGCGGCCGATGTTGATGAGGCGAACCATCTTCTTCGGAGCGTACAGGAACGGCGTACCGTACAGCAGCACCATGAAGCGGTACGCGGGCGACAGAATCGCCAGGTCCATCTTCATCAGCGGGGCCAGCTGAGCGAACTCGATGACCTCGTTGTCGAACTGTACCAGGAACGCCTGGTCGCAGTCGGGCAGGAAATAGTTGTTGTCACGGCACAGGTCGCCGGCGGCGCCTGCATAGCCAAGTTTCAGCTCAGCCACCGAGATGTCGAAAATCGGGTAGAACTTGCTGTCCTTGGTACCGCCTTTCTTCGTGCGGTAAATGCGATAGCCCGTAGCCGGGTGAGCGTTGTCGGTAATCGAGAACTTGAGGTCAACAGCCGAGCCTGCCGTTACGGCAACCGGGGTCTCGTTGACTACCAGCGACGACTCGCCGTGGCGGTTGATAGCCGCGATGGCGTAAACGTAGTTGCCGGCATCCTCCGAGTTGAATTTCGAGGTCGTCGTGTCAGCCACAACCGTAGCCGCAGCAGCAGGGTCCCATACGGGAGCGGCGGGCGACTTGGGATGCGTGGACTGAGCGCCAGCCATCTTGAACGGTGCCTTCTTGAAGAAGACGTCGTAGTTGAGGCCGATGCGGCCGAACTGCGAGTCGAACGCCTGAACGCGCTGACCCATGATGCCGGCGCTGGTTTGGGCGGTGTTGGGCTGGATGAACTTGTTGCCGTAGAACGTTTTGACGAAGTCCGACAGCACGGCAGGGGGAGCGTACAGCTCCGTGCCGAGGCCGTAGTTCTCGACGATCGAGTTGGCGGCGCTCTCGATGGGGTCCTCCGTCAGGCCGCGACCACGCAGGTCGATGACGTTCTCGGAGTTGAGGTAGGCGTCGAGGCCACTCCATGCGTCCGACTGCAACTGCTGAGCCAGAAGACCGTTGAACTCCTGCGGGATGATGTCCGAGTTGCCGAAATACAGCGACTTGTTCAGCTTGCGGAGAATCCACAGCGTACCGTCCTTGATGGTACGCTCCATGATGTTACCCACCATCGTGTTGACGAGGGTCATCTGGTGCGTAACGGACTTGGTTACGCCGAGGTATTTCACCAGCTGAGCCCGACGGATGTAGATCGAGTCTTCCTCGTCAGGGAGTTCGCCCTCGTTGGTGAAGCCACCGCGGTCAGCACCATACGATGCCAGCTGGTTGTACTCCTCAACGGTGTTGTAGGCGGCCTTTTTCGGCAGGTTCTTCCAGAGAACGATGTCGCTCTCGCGGAAGGTCAGGTGCTTCAGAGTGCGCTCCAGCGACTCCACCTTCAGCGGAGCACCCGAGGCATCGGTAAGGTTCGTCGTCTGACGACCCGTGATGTCGGTTGCTTCGAGGGCTTTGTTCAGCATAGCGACCTCTTCCTGGCTGGACGAGCCGTACTGAGCACCACGCGCTTGGATGCCATAGTCGGCGAGATTGATAGAAAGTCTGTCCATGGTTTGGAATTGATTATGTTATGGAAAATTGTTTGGGTGTTTACTCTACTACCTCGTACCCGGTCTCGGCCTTGAGGCGGGCGATAATGTTGCTGGGGAGTCCGTCCTCGGGACGAGCCTCAAACGCCAGCAGCGCGTCGCCATACTCCTTGTCGTATCCCTTGGCGAACGACGCCTGATCCAGGAGTTCTTTCACGGCCGCGGGGTTATCGGTGAACGAGATGCGGTTGGCGCCACCCTTCTCGATGTCACCCTCGGGTTTGGCCTTGGCGAAGGCGCGGTCTACTACCACAGCCGACCGCAGCGATTTGGGGCGCGGTACGTCGTTGCCGTAGCGTTCCAGTTTGTCGGAGAACTCACTGATGGTGTCAGATTGGCCCTTGATGATGTTCTCCAGTTCGGCGATGCGTTTGGAGTCCTCGGCGCGCTTCTGACGAAGATCGTTCACCAGCACGGCAGTAGCGCGGATGTAGGTCTTGAAGTCGTCACCAACGCTCTGAATAGCCTTCAGAATGTCGTTCGACTTGCCCTTCTTCATCTTAGCACCGTTCTTGTCGCACTGCTCGAAGCCTTCGTCGTCCTCCTCGGTCTCCTCCTCGGTCTCCTCTTCGGATTCCTCCTTCTTGCCGGCCTTGGCATTCTTCATGTTGGCGGCATTGTGACGCGGTTCATCATCATGGGTTTCGTCTTCCTTACCCATCTGGCCGTCGGCGTCGTCACCTTTCTGCACGTCTTCAGCACCGGAAGCCTTACCCTCGGGCGTGAGCCCCAGAGCATCGTATGCCTTCTCGATGTCCTCGGAAGTGATGGATTTGCGTTTGTTCATAACCGATATATTTTTGATTAGTGTATACACTTCGTGCGCATTCGGTATTGTAATATTTGGAATATCGCGGAAGATAGCTTCCATGACGGAAGATTTGGAAAACGTTTTCTTCGGCTGGCCATCGACTGACTCCGGAACCAACGCCGCACCAGACTCTGTAGTCAGAGCCTTTTTCTCGGTTTTACCACCACGCTCTTCGGTGTTATCGTCCTCTTCCTCCAATTCAACCTCAATACCGTCAGCGTCCACCTGACCTTTGATGATGTTAACGAACGTATGCGGGTTTTTGGGCATGTGTGTTACGGCGACACCCGTAATAACAGCCTTGACGATTTTGTTATAAAGAGGCGATTTCTTGTCGTTAGAACCACGCTTCAGAACCTTTCCCTCGATGGAATACCCCAGGCGGCGCGTCTTACTGTCCTCTTCGAGGGTTTTGGCCAATTCATAGACTTCGTTGGCCATAGGAGACGAAGCGTAAAGGTCGCTTTCTATCCAAAGACCCTCGGGTCGCAGTTCTACTTTCGACGGTTCGCCAATGATAGCGGCTGGAGAGTTCTTGGCCTGGTGGTGCCAGTTGACCATTCCCGACTCCTTCAGGGGCTGGATGTCGAAGCCTGATGGATCGAGTATTTCACCATCAGCATCACGATCGACGGTTGAAGCGATACCGCCGATGCGCATAACAGGTTCACCTGTTTCCTCGTCGGTAGCCTTCTTTATGGGCTCGATAGGGCACCAAAAATTGAATTTATCGTCCTTAAACATGTTTACGGCACTATTGTTACCACCGTTATACTTGTAATGGCGAATCGCGTTGGTACTTTCTCTGGCTCGACGAACGGAACTACTGCTCAATGGACAGAATTAGGCGGCGGTGGAGACGGAGTCGAGCAACTTTTCAGTGGCGATATTGCGTTAGTTAATGCAGCACCCGAAACATTCAATTTAGGCGGAGAGGTGAGTGACGGTGACCGCCTTATGATTGTTTATAACTTTATATCGAGCGATCACACCATGATCGGAAGCAAACAAGGACGGAGCATAATTTGGGTCAGCACCAGCGGCACCGAAGACCTAACCATAGAAGCGCTTAATTATAATACCTCAGGAGGCGTTACGGGGTTAGTTAACTTTAATCTGATGTTGTCGGCTTCGGGAAGCGTACTCATCATGGAAGCGACAGGAGATGTTGATACAGTCATTGAGGCTTTCCATGTCGTAGGTATATACAGGCTATCCAAGGCGCTGTAAATGGAAAAGCCCCTCATTTAGAGGGGCTTTTATTATATTCAAGCCTTGAAATATATCCCTTTTATTTGGATAATATCCGATACGTCAGATAAGTTATCCGATTGCACAATAACGTTCATGCCTTGAACGCCGCTGGCTCCGGTGATAACCGACCAACACATAAGTTTGATAGAGCCCGGAGTAGTGTTAATACCCAGATACATCGATAAAATATCAAACAATACTCCTTGCCCGGTTCCATTAATGGCCGCGACAGTAAGCGGCACCGGAAACTTAATCACGGCCGTTGTAGCAGGAGAGGCTTGAATGACTGCTTCGATGAGAATTCTTGAACTGGTAGGTATCTCCTGATTGAAATTAATAATTCCTGACGTTCCGGTTGGTCCTACTGCGATACTCCACGAACTTACGATTCGTTTCCAACCAGGGAATATTTCGTCTCCACCGCCGCCTAATTCTGTCCATTGAGCAGTAGTTCCGTTCGTCGAGCCAGAGAAAGTACGGCTACCATCAGCTGTTTGGAGCAGATAGGTGTACGAATTTTTCAAAGTGTTCTTGATACAATGCCCGTAAAAGGCCGTATTAGTAACGCCCGAAGGTAGTCCAATGGCGTTGGCTAAAGCGTGTATGATCAAGCCTTGACCTGCGCTCAAGTTTTGTATGACTGCATTCGTTGGGGCTACGAAGTTAGTCACCATCACTTTTTGCGCCGCTTGACCTACCATGGCGATGCCTACTCCCTTCAGATCCACGGCCCCGGTTGTTGCGTCAACAGCGATGCGTTGCAGTGTACCGCCTAACGTTGCGCCAGTATCTACCGAAGGACAGACGAAGACATATTGATCAGTTTTATCGTTGTCTTGAGATCGGATAAAGTCTAACTGAACGTAGTCTGCCTGATCGGGGGTACTGAATACCATGCGGAAGATATCGGCAACCTTGACTAATTTCAAATCGTCGGTCGGTACGTTGTCAGCCCCCTCTCTGTATGTGAATTCGTACACCGAGGCTTCTATTCCCGTGGGGGTGCCAAGAACACTCCAGTTTGTAGCGTAAATGCTCGTAGACTGGTAAGTGTACAGATACGAACGTTTATAAGTATTAATTGAAGGAGAGGTACCAATGTATTTAACCGACAAAACAGAAACTTTTACGGCATAACCTACTAAAGCCGATCCAGGACCGTTAGCAGCGTCAACGGCGCTCGTAAATGTGAACATCTCGCCAACGGCAATATCACCTATCTTGCCATTGCTGAAAGTGTTACTCTTAAAATCAGTAACCGTCAGATATTTCATGGCGCTGCCGCCACTTCCGGCCCACTCCATCGTTACACCCAGACCACCCCAATCGCCAGAAGCGGTCGAGTGCAGTTTCGTGATGATTGCTTCGTCGGTAAGCGTCTGCAGCGTAGGCCACGCCATAGCAACACTGGACGAAGGAATGACGCGAATATAATCGTTGGTAAGATGGAAAATTTGGAGACCGTTCGTGCCTCCGGTTTCGGCGTTCGTTCCTTGGAGTATATTGACAATAAACGCCATTTCAGGTTTTCCTGATGCGCCTGACGCAGGATTCCCTGACACGATACGCAGACGTCCGATATTCGCCGCTGCGGTCAGTAGTTTGAGCATACCGAGAAGCGTAGTCTTGTTATCGACGTACTTCAAACGGCTGTTAATAGGCAAATCGCCCATATTCGGATTCTGCGCAAACGTCAACGCCGCAATCTGGCTTGTGTTGATCTTGTTGGACTCAGAAACCTGAATTTCTTCTTGTCCGCTGGCTGAAGACTTCAGCGTCAACGCAGACATGTCAATAAAAGTAGGCATATTTCTATTATTTTATGAATTTACAAATTTATAGTTGTCACGCCATAATTTCAACGTGGAGTGCAGGCTCGTTGGCGTCGATCGACACCTTGGGGCTTTCGTACTTTACATCAGCCAACGGCGTGATGATCTTCCGACACTTGTCCTCTTTGGCCAGCGCGTTGGTGAAGTCACGCGGATTCTTCATTCGCACAATCGACAGGTCGATGATGTTACACTGGCGATACAACTCTTCCGTCGTACAATGAAGCGATACGCGCTGACCCATGGCGGCCTGACGTTCGATTTCAGCCACCATCAGTTTCTCAACCTCGGAACGGGCCATTTTCTTGCAGTTGTCGTCGAATACCTTGGTGACGGCCGCACCCGGAGCGCGGTAACGAATACGCTTGCCGGCGTAAAGGTTATCGGCCATGGCCTTGGCTTGGGCTTCAGGAGTACGCAACGTCGAAGTGATAACGACGTCGGGGTTTTTAGTAGCGTCAGCCACGCGGCTGATAAGGTCCTTCACGGTGTCGTTAATCGCGAACGCCGAAGGATTATTGTACGTAATGTTCGCCATGGTGTACTGTAATTTTAAGCGATTCCAAACTGATTGAGTTCATGTTCATCCAATCCAGCAAGTAATCCGATTTATCGGAGTTGCTTAATTTTACAAATTCGCCAGGCGTAATACCTTGCTTCCGGAGGTAACGCGTGAACCCGTCCTCCATAATTGCGATACGATGACCCTCCATGGCCACACGCTGGAACAGAGGACTCAACTCGTCCAACGATAGCGTCTCGCGAATAGTATCACGAAACTTTATGGCGTCAATATCGTTCAGCATCGGCAAATCGCCTTTGAACGGTATCAACTCCGAGGGTTGTTTAAGATTTACATACGGCGACGCCATACCGCCAACAACCGAGGTTGTCCGCATGCGCGATATACCGTATTGTGGTTTCTTTTTCATACTATTTTCGAGCAATGATTTTCGAGCGGTTCAGCACAATCATGAAGGAGTTACCACAGTAGTTACCGTCGGGTTGGATGAGAGCGTCGTATCCTTTCAAAGCGGCATAAACTCCCAACGGTTCCTTATCGTGGCCCTCATGAACGCTTTTGTAAATAGCGGCATAGATATCCTTATCAGGGTCGCCAACAGAGGTTACGTTGATTTTGCTCACCGCATCGCGCTTATCCTGATAAACGGTGTACGCCTTACGCTGCTCTCCCTGAAGACGCTTGATTTCGTCGCCGAGGTTGTTAACGGCTTCTTCCACAGCGTCCTCGATTTTACCGTAGTGCTCGCGCATAATCCATTCCTTGAACTGGCGAACGGGGTAGTTGTAAGGGCGGGCGAAACCGTTCTTGCGCTTGATGGCGTCGTTCTCGTACCGATAGCGCGAGAACACGAACCGTTCCGCCGTATTCGGCATCTTGATAACGTAATCGCCCGTACCGTTACCCTTTTCCGTGATAGTGCCGCCGTTAGCGGTGACCCAGCCACGGAGGTGGTTGTCCATGAAGTCGTCGAATTTCATGTACGCCGGGTTGCCGTCATCGTCGATAGCACCCCAGTCGATTATTTGGTCAATCTGCAACGGAATGTCGATATACGAAGCATCGTCCCAGTGCATACTGGACTTAACCTGCTTCTTGGTGTTATCGGTAAGGTTTTCGAGTTCGTCGCTAACACGGTCATATTCGGCCTTAGCGTTGTCGAGTTCGGCCTGTGCGGCTTTCAGTGCTGCTGAGTTACCAGCAGCCAACTGCCTGACCTCCTCCATGGCGTCCGCGACGGTTATGACCTTGGCGTCGTCCTCGAGACACGCCTCAATAACGGCGCCAGCGCCAGCGTATCCGAGTGCGTTATGGTATGCCGAAGTCTTTTTGTATCCCGAAGGAGTGCGGTCGGCGTTGCTGGAGTCGTTGACGTGAAAATAAATTCCCTCGCCGTAGATACCAACAGTTCCATAATAGCAGGCGTCGTTGTATTTGAAGTCGTCGGCAAAGTAGTTTTTGTCGCTTCCACGCGGGGCAACGCCGCGGAACATATGATACTTAGCCGAAGCCGCCTTGGCCCAGAACGCAGCGTCGTCAACGACATCGGGGCGGGCATCAAAACCACGAGCAGCGCAAATGGTGGAAAGCAACTCCCACCCGGTATCTCCGCCGTGTCTTTGTAATTTTCGATAGTAGGCGCCACCGTCCTGATTCTGCCAAAAATCGTTCACCTCGTCCTCTGTAAATTCGCGGTACATATCCGCTTGAGATTTCAGCGTCCGAGGTTTAACTTGGCGCGTGGTGCGGCGCAACTCAACCTCGTAGTACCCGCGGATGCGGTCCAGGTCCTTGAATCGGGCCTCGATTATGGCACGCATCTTAGGCTTCGACGCCAATCTTCCAGCGTCGAAAAATGCCAGAATTTCTTCTTTACGGGCTTTAAGCGCGTCAATCTGGTCAATAAAATCCTGTGGCTTGAGGTTGGCTATGATACTGGGATTGTAGCGTACCATGCCGTCCCAGTCGATTTGGTCGTTGAACGGTTTTTTGGCTCCTTGTGCCCGGTAATTGAACGCACTGCCATTATCGACGCGGTAAACCTTTCCTGCCGCATCTACCAGGCAGTTGTCGTTCTGATAGACATCCCAGTTGGCCAGAAAGGCGTCAACAACAAAACCTTTAGCCATGGCGTCATAATCCTTAACCTGGGGTTCGGACATACCACGCATGTAATTCGAGATAAGCGTCAGGTCGGTGCCGTCGTCATACAACTCATAGTCCGGCGTGTCCAACCCCAAGAGACTGTACACCTGCGCGGCGTAGTACTCTGCCGCAACGTGACCGCGATTGGTGTTCTTTGAACTCTTGACGACAAATTCGCGGCCCTTGGCATCCTTCATCAGAACGGCTCCCGTGGAACCGCCTAATTTCTGTACAAAGGTCAGCTGCGAGGGGTCGGCGGGGAACATTTCATTCACCTCCTTTTCCTGTTGAGCCAACATGACTTTGGAACGAAAAGCCCCTTTTCCAACAGGTATGCCTTGAGGATTCTTGTACACACGCCAGTCGTAGGTAGTTTTGGCGTTTGGTGTAAGCGTCCAAATGTACACCACGCCATTGACTACCTTAGTCTGACCAGGCATGATGGCCTTTACGATGTCCGGGTCCTGTTCAACGCCGTGGAGATGGTCGTACAACGACTTGGTTACATACAGGCTGTACTCGTAGTCATCGACGAACTCGGAACGGGCCTTGTACGCTTCACAGGCTTTCTCCAATACGGCGTCAGAAACATCGCCCTCGGCATTACGGAGGGCGAAAGTTTCCAGCGCTTTTCTCAGTTCGTCCATAAACTATCCGAACAAAAGGGTTTCTGCTTTTTCAATCGACATATCGTCGGCGGGTAATGCACCGAGGTCCGTGGCGCGGGCTTTCCACGTATCGGGAATCATATCCTCGGCACCGAGTGTTTTGGCGCGACGCTTGATCCAGCGGCGAGCGCGTTCGGGGTTCTTAGCGTTGCCGGCGAGACGGATGGCGTTCTTCAGGTCGGACTTGTTACGAATCGGGAACGAACCATCGGGGAGAGCCTCCTTTTTGTCAGCAAGACGCTCACGCTGCTTTTCGGTAAAATCGGCCTTTTCGAGCGATTCTGCGGAGTCGAGCAGCGCTTCAGCCTTGGCTATCTCGTCGGAGGTTTCGACGGGCTGGATGGCCTCGTACACGAATCCTTTCGTCAGTGCACGTACTGCGGCCCGCTCCCACTCCTTTTGCTTATCGCCGATGAGGTTGGTCCACTCACCGCCTATCCTGGCCATCCTGTTAGAACGGTCGGTAGAACGCTTCTCCGACAGGATGGTTCCAAAGGTACGGGTGGTAAACTTAGCGGGGTCGATTTTGTTCTTATTCTTGACGATAAGGTCGTACAGCTCCTTGCGCTCCTTCTTGTCCTCTTCGGGGTCTTCGAGGTGCGGCTGCTGGGGGATGTCCATTTCCTCGTAGCGGTCCTTCAGAACCTCGATAGTTTCATCGACGGTAAGATATACCTCCGACGTCAGCGTAGCACGCGAAATGATGGCCTTAGTGTCCTCGTTCTTCGAAAGATTCACGAGGTCCTTGTTGGTCATGATAATGATACGGCCCGTGAATACGAAATTCGACTTGACGTCCTCCGGGTCGCCGACCACGCGCTTACCTGAAGCGGCGGTGGCTTTCTTCATGATAGAAGCCAGGTCGGTGCGGGTGATAACGGAATCGGTATCGTCGAACAGAAGAATCTTACCGTTGTGGGCTTTCAGTACGCCCAGCAGTTGCTTCTTGGAGTTGATATCGCCGAGTTCAACGTAGTCATAGTCGCCGTCACCCGGAGAGTCGGTTTCAGCGTCGAACGGACGCTTGTTGAGCAGTTCGGCAATCTTCTTGAAACCGTAAGATTTACCGATACCTGCACCGCCAGCCGATATCATGAACCGCTGCTCCTTGTTATCGAGGAACTCCAGATACTGGCGGTTCAGGTCGTACATGACCTCAACGGGCGGTTCGTAATCGGGGTCCTTTTTCTTCATCGCATAGACGAAGCGGTCGTAAGCGATACGGTCTTGACGGCTCTGGAGTTTGTTGAACTTTTTCTGAATGCGCGGGTCCTCAGGGTTGAGGAACCAGTCTTCGACGATTTCGCCATCGTCGTTACCGCCCTCGCCGTCGTTGATGTCCACCTTGGCTCCGGTGGTGGTAGGCGCAACAGGGTCCTGTTGAGTAGTCATCTTCAGCAACGTGGACAGCGTTCCGCTGGTGTCCACCTGCGACATATCGGCGTTACGAGATTTCAACTCGTTGTAGGCAATATGCCGCAACTGGGCGTTGCCTTTAGGGTTGTTAACAACCTTCAAAAGGTTATCGTCGCTGGTCTTCTTGGCCCACGCTTCAAGACTCGTCACAGGACCTGAATTACCCGACTCTTTGCCAGTATCGGCGCTGGACTTGGGTTTAGCGTTCTTTTTCTCGTGACGCCAATCGAATTTGCCAGGCTTATATTCCGTCCACACCCACGGCTGGGTAGGGTGGTGGTCGCCGACGTTGTGCTTCGCTTTTTCAAATTGTTCTACCATAAAATAAGCATTTGTAAACTTATATTTGGCATACAAACAGGGGATGCCTCGAAAGCATCCCCTGTTGTTACTTGTTCTCCCATTTGAGAGGCAGTGGTATGTGGAAAAATTCTTCCATCATCTTATTGGTACTCTTTTGCACCTCTGGAGAATCTTCGCCACATTCCAGGTGTTTGTTGACATATTTCTTCCCACCCTTACAAATACGAATTATTTCTTCAGCATTGGCGCGAGCGTTAAACAATTCCAAAGCCACTTTGTAATTATGGTCCGTATCAGCGAGGTACTTTTCAGGGTCCATACGCAAAGCGTCTTTTAACATCTGAGCAAACTGTTTTGGGGTCGCATCCCAGGGAATGGCTATCTTTTCCATTACGTCGAAAATCGGGTCTTCAACTGTAAGACTTTCCGGCGTAATGCCACGATAGTCTCGTATTACGGGGTATGTACCATGAACAAGTGCTTCGATGATGAACCCATTTATGTGAGTACGGCCATGAAGCGAACCATACGGGCTGTATTGCGGGTCGATGGCAAACTTAGCGTTATCCAACACGTCGCTTACCTGGCTAACACTCAACAGCCCAAAGTACTCCATGCCGCATTCCAAGGCCCGGTTCCAAATAGTAACCTTACCCTCAAGGGCCGGGTCCAAGTCGGGATCATAGGTTTTAGAGCATATGTATCGCGGCTTAATTTTCACCGGAGCCGTCATGTAGTTCTGTTCGATTCCTGCACCCGCCAACCAACATGTGTGCTGCTTCTTGGCGTTAATGTACGGAATAGCGCGAATGTACTCTTCCAAGTGCTTAACTGGCTTGAAAATGTGCCCTGCAAAGAAATCCACCTCGCGCGACTTCATCGGCGTAGCCGGGCTCTTCTTCTCGTCAAGAAAGCGTGGATTGAGAAGCAAAGAGCGCGGTATGCCGATATTCTCACAGCATTTGTATCCCACAAGGTGAGCAACGGCCAAGAACAGAATCTTGTCCTTTAGCACAGAAAGATATGTATTGCGTTTGTCAGGCGAAATATCATGCACGATATACACCTGCGATACACTGGACGGCAAGTCGAAGAATTTGTACCAATAATCGAACGGCTGTCCGTTTTTACCCTCCCAGGCGCGGTTATGCGTAGGAAGGAAATTCCATAGAACGATATCCGCCGTGTCCGCCAATTTATGCCACTGTTCGAGCGCCCCCTCTTCGTAGACCGGAATTCGGTTAGAGGGCGGAAGCATGTAGCCCTCTATGCTGTTGCACCAATAGCCAACATTTGCGTCGTATTCAAAACCCGACGACGACTTATACTTATAATCGCCAGATTTCAACTCAGCACATTTAGCGTCATACGCCTTTTGGGTTATCTTACTGGGAGAAAGCCGAAACAAGTCGACATCACACCCCAGAGATTTGAACCCTTTAATTATCTCCGTTACATAGGCAGCGATGCCTCCGTAAGGGCTCATTACAAATTCACCAATAAGAACTTTCATATTTTGCAATTTTAGGTTTACACGTTTGATATACTTGTGAAAACGTGAACACAACGTCAAAACGGTAATTCACCCTCGTACCATATTTCCTCGGGCGGGTTCTGCTCTATAAAACGCTGGTATTTATCCATAGTGGCTTCCAACGAAGGATAAAACCGTATAACCAACTCCCACTTAACGTCAAACATATCGTCGCACGATACCCGGCGTTTCATCAGTAGGTTTTCGCTGTTATAACATTGCACGCGTACTTGTTCACAGCCTCGCGATGCATACGAATAAGGGAAGTCGCGATAATATTCCGCGCTGGACGCCGTGTCATATACCGTATCGTGGATAAACTGGTTGAACGGGTGTCCTGCACCGAGAGGCGCCAGTAACGTGTAACCGGGGTTGCGGCGCATAAACTTACGCAAATAATCGCGAAGCGTTTGTTCAGCGAAATTAAGCCCGTCAGAGTCGTATTTATTCCGAAGATACGTATAGACCGCTTCATAGCTTAAATCCCTACATTGGCTCTGAAAATTGCTACAACGGACATCTTCTAACTCCAGGTCCAGATAGTCCATAGCTATACCAAGAAAATCGTACAGTTGGCGCTGTTCCTCGACGCGTTTTGGGTCGCTATCTACAGTAAGCACCCGAACGTCATATTCGGGTGCTACTAAAACGTGACAAGCGCTCATCAGGAGGTCACCTGCGTGCGGCTCGACACAGAGGTACTTTATTTTTCCCATGGCCGTTTGTAAATCTCGGCGCAGGGGCCGTCCTTCGATACGTCCTCAGCCATACGGCGAATTTCCGGCGTGATAGGCGGGAGCGTTTTCTTGCCCATCTTATCAGGCAGGAAACCGACGCGGACGCTGACGTGTGTACAACCCTGGCACGGACGGAACCGACGGTCGTTGTTGTACAGCATCACGCGGGCAGCGTGGAAGCGCGGATGATTCCAGAGGTCTTCGATAGGCATATCGTGGATATTGGCGATAGGATACTCGCCGCGGAAGTCGTCACAGCACAGGCACACCTGGCCGTTCCAACGTACATCCAGTTCGCGGAACGGGAAAGTACAGCGTTTGTTGTTGAATGAGTCGTCGAGCGGGAACGCCGCGCCGCAGTGGTTAGCCAGACGACGCGTTCCTTTGTTGATGTCATCCTCGGTAAGTGGCGGCAACAGCAAGATGCGGCGTCCCTGCTTGGGGAGATAGTACGGAACGCCAGGTTCAAGGGCCGTGACGTTGTACTTTTCAATGTCGATTTTATCCACAAAATTCCAGTCCCCCTTGGCGGTATAGCAATCGACCAAAATGTCGTTGATTCCTGCTTCGAACAGACGGTCGAGATAAGCCGCCGTATCATCTGTGCGGTTGATGCCATAGCCGTTAGTGTACATGTGAAAAACGGTTTTCGGCAAATACTTACGAAACACGCCGATAATATCAACCAACTTAGGGTTTAACGTAGGTTCGCCATGCATAGCAAACACGATTTTACATTTCCACCCCACGCGAGCCACTTCCGACGCAATACGCTCAGCAGTTTCAAGTGTCATAAAGAGCCAAGGTTTGGTGCCTTTTTCACGCATGCCGCGTAAACCACAAAACGAACACCCCAAATTACAACCTTCAGTAGGTTCGACCTGGATTGTGAATGGGGGGTCTTGTACGATTTTGTTTTTCATTATTTTGTAACTTTAATGTTGAGTTTCACGTTCTTTAACTTTGGGTCTTTGAACTGACGCTTGACGGGCTTGGTAAAGGCGCGAGTGGTGGGGTCCCAATCGTAGCCCGGCGGAACGCGGTTGACGGTACAACGGCAGTAGGGGTGTGTTGGGTCAATTGTCGGGAGCCACTCGGCTACCTTGCGGCCGATGTTGTTGCCGTTAGCTATGAGGTCTGCAAGCCGGAACACTTTAGGCTTTGACGCGGGATCCTCGGGATCTTCGAGATACAACTCCCGACACTTAGCACACGCACCTGGATAGACGTCGAAATACACTTTGGCGTCAGGCCCGTGTTGCTTGTAGATACTTTCAGAGCGGCCCACGTTGTAGGCTTCGTGCAGGAGGTAGTACGCAATACGCAGCCAATCGCGTCCCCAGTCTTGGGTAAGGTTCCCCAGTTCGCTGGCTATATATCGGGCTCCCTTACGGAGTTGAACGGCTTGAATGGCCTTGTCTTTGATTTGCTGACGTATTACCGATTGCTGACGGAAATTCGATTTGAGGATGGCATTCCGTGTTCCGGTGACGATACGGTTGCCGAGTGACGTGATGTCGGTATAGGCGCGGTTCTTGAGGTAGTTGAGCGCGTTTTCCTCCTGCTCGGTGAGCGGTACGAAATTTCCCGACTTCAGGAACTGGAGAAACTGCTTGTAATTCATCTTCTTGGCGCGTTGATCGCCGAGTGCCTCAGCCAAGATTCCAAACAGAAAGGCGTGTTCGATGATGCCTTTAGAGTTCTTGTACTTATCGACGTTGACCCCTGACGCCACCAAGATGTCGATCTCCGACTGGGTCAGGAAATCCAATCCGACGTGCTTAGCAACGAACAGGTACTGCCAGCGCCGGAGAATACCGACCATGTCGTCTATTTGGCGGTTGTTGAAAATCATAGTTTCTCGACGTCTTTTCGCGGAACCCACTTACCTGTACCACGTGGCGCACCGCTATACGACGGTCTGCCTACAAATTGAACGTACTGCGTTGTAATGCCGTTTTCAGTCAATTCTTTGGTTGCGTAAACGGTTTTCACCTTGCCGTCATAACGAACCTTGTCGCCGTTTTTCACTTTTTCATAATGACGCTTGGCGTATTTACCGACTTCTTGATTATCGTAAAAATCGTTACGAGCAACGCCATCGTCGGCTATTTCGACTGCTTCAGCGCCATCACCCACCGTAAGTGTACGAATATACGTACCTTCTTGACGGTGCTCGGAATCTCGACGCTGATGAGGCGCGGGGAAGCGTGATTTCTTTTCATACGGCATTCCGACGCGTCCTAATTTCCGATTTT
>UMBX01006661.1_pt1 | contig 15133 bp, 8 predicted proteins | sample 1964081 | NCBI WGS metagenome assembly UMBX01 (sample SAMEA4835952, study PRJEB28245) | human gut metagenome | biome: gut microbiome; material: fecal sample | place: Denmark | collected 2008
GCCGTAGGTGCCGGCAATGCCGCAGCACTGCGAGTCGAGCACCGTCACCTCGACGCCGGGGATCATGCGCAGCAGCTCGATCGAGTAGCAGGCCCACCCCATCTTCTCCATGTGGCAGGGCGTGTGGTAGGCCACGCGCAGCGGCGAGGCATCCTTGAAGCGGAGTTTGTGACCCTCCTCACGCAGCAGACGGTAGAGATAGCGCGTCGCCAGCTCGATCCGCTCGCGCACGTCGTCGTTCTGCAGGCCGAGCAGGTGGGGATACTCGTCGCGCAGCGTGAAGGTGCAGGTCGAGGAGGTGGTGATGACATCCAGCCCGCGGCCGCCGACCGCCGTGCGGAGCGACGCAAGGTTGGTCTCGGCCTGCCGCCGGGCCTGCTTGTAGAGCCCGTTGGAGATCAGCGCCACGCCGCAGCACCGCTCCTTGTCGAGCAGCTGCACGCCGTAGCCCAGGGCATTCATGATGCGGATGAGGTCCTTGCCCAGCTGGGGGTTGTTGTAGTTCACGTAGCAGCCGTGGAAGAAGGCCACCTGCCGCGGGAAAGCCTCCTGCTCGGCGGCGGCATGGCGGCGGTACCACGAGGTGAAGGTCCCGTGGGCGTATTTGGGGAAGATGCGGCGGTGGTCGATGGACATGACCTTGTCCATCATGACCCGCACGGGCTTCAGGGCCACGGCCGTATTGACGATCGGCGCAAAGGGCGTGGCGAGTGAACCGACCAGGTCGGTGTTCGCCAGTACGAAGTTGCGCAGCGACGTGTTGCGCTTGGGCCCGTACTTGATCCGCGCCGACTGGATGATGTCGCCGATGCGCACGTTCGAGGGGCATGACACCTCGCAGCGCTTGCAGTTGAGGCAGTATTTGAGGGCGCTGTCGAAGAAATCGGGCTGCTTGAGGCGCAGCCGTTCGCCGTCGGGACCCGCCTGTTTCGGTCCCGGGAAGATCGGGTTCACGGCTGCGACGGGGCAATACACCGTGCAGACGGTGCACTTGATGCACTGCTCGAAATTGTTCTCGCTGACGGTATTCTGCTGGATATTCATGATCTTGGGCTGTTAAGGATCTGATCTGCTGCATAGAGGGCCGAGAGCAGGGAGACTCCGGCTCCGCATCCCTCCTGTACGGGGTGGAACCCGGCCAGGCCGGCACCGACGCAATAGAGGTTCGCCACGGCCGCTCCCTCGCGGAGCACGCGCAGCGAACGATCCGTCCGGACGCCGAACGCCTGGTAGTTCTGCCTGTCGAAGAAGCGCAGCGTGTACCACTGCGAGCGGTCGGGGATATAGGCCGTATCGGCGCCGAAGACCGGTTCGACGATGCGGTCGGGCGTGGCCACGAGGCCGCGGCTGAAGAAACTGCCCGAAGCCAGCACGAAATCGTCGGCCCGGAAGGGAATGTTGCCGTGGTTGGCCGTGAAGAGCTGCTTGACGCGTCCCTGCTCCCATTCGGCCGACACCACCGTGTCGCCCAGGAAATATTCGCCGCCCAGGGCGCGGAACCGGCGCTGCAGCGCCTGCTGGGCCTTGATCCCGGGGATCGACGGCGGCAGCGTGGGCAGCAGGTAGATTGGCACGCGGACCCGCGACCTCAGCGCATCGAGCGCATCGTTGCGGTTGAGCCCGACGATGGCCGGGAGGATCACGGCGTCGCACCCCTCGGCGAGTTCGCACAGCCGGCCGGCCAGCGCCTCGAGGTTGCGGTCGTGGTCGAACACACGGGCGATGTTGGCCGAACGCATCTCGCTCGGGTTGCGGCGGATCTGCTCCAGGTCGGGCAGATTGACGCACCCGAAGCGGCACTCGACGCCGTGGCGGCGGAACTCCTCGGCGATGAACTCCGGGTAGAAGTCGAGGAAGCCCTCGACATTGACGATGCAGACCTTCGCGAAGGGCAGGCTGTCGGCGCTTTCGGAGGTCAGGTAGCCGTCGATGGTGAGCCACGTGGGCTGCGCCTTGCCCATCGGGGTGACGCGGAAATGGTTGCGGCGGCAACTCCCCGCAACGGGGATTCCGGCCTCACGCAACAGCGTCTGCGCCCGGTCGGCATACGAACCGCACGCCTCGGCGCCGATGAGTGCATAGGGATGCTCGGGCTCGGTCCGCTCCAGGGCGGCGATGCCTTCGATCGGGTCTTCGACCCGCGTGCCGTCGGGCAGCCGGCCCAGCAGGTCGAACGACCCCGAGGAGAAATGGAGCGCGCTCTGTCCCTGCGAGACGATCGCGCAACGCTTGCCGGCCTCGGCCAGCCGGATGCCGCAGGCCATGCCGGCCAGGCCTCCGCCAATGATTACCGTATCGAATTTCATTTTGCTGCAGTTTTTTGCGTTTCATCCGACAATCCGCACACGCTCTCGTAGACCCAGGTCGTGTACTCGCTTTCGCGCAGGGTGTCGCCCCACGCAATGGGGGCCATACCCTTCCAGCGCTCGTTGAGGAAAGAGACCAGATCCGCCTTGGCCTTGCGTGCACAGACGGGATCCTTGCGGCCCATGATCCCGGCGGCCCGGCAGGCACACAACTCGCCCTGGCAGGTGCCCATGCCGACGCGCGTGCGGCGGCGCAGATCGACCAGGTTGTTCACCGAGAGGTTTTCGAGTGCATACTCCACCTCTCCGATCGAAACCTCCTCGCATTCGCACACCAGGCTGTTCTTGATCGAATCCGTGCCGTCGATGCGGGTGGCCAGCGCCCCGTGGCGGGCGATCGACGAACGCCGCTGGGCAATGGGCTTGTTGCGGGTCTTGCGATCGACCTCCTCGCGGCTCTCGGTCGAGCCCGGCAGCGGGATCTCGGCCGTGCGGCACTTCCCGTCGTTGCCGATCTTCTTGCAGATGAGGTCGGTGGCCCACTCGGCCATCAGGCGGTAGGTCATCAGCTTGCCGCCCGTGATGGTGATGAAGCCCTCCATCCCGTCGCGCGTGGCGTGGTCGAGCAGCACGATGCCGCGGCTGACCGTACGGCCGCTCGGATCGTCGTCCGAGGCCACCAGCGGACGCACCCCGGCATAGGCCCTCAGGATGCGCGTGCGGGCCAACAGCGGCGAGAGCTTCTCGCCTTCGCGCAGCAGCAGGTCCACCTCGTCGGGCGTGATGATCATGTTGTCGATCTGGTCGTAGGGAATCTTGCTCGACGTGGTGCCGATGAGCGAAATCGTATCGCCCGGCACGAGGATGTCGGCGTCGGCCGGCTTGCGGCAGCGGTTGAGCACCATGCGGTTCACACGGTGGCCGAAGATCAGCAGCGCCCCCTTGGCCGGGAGCATGTTCACCGTGATGCCGGCCTTGGCGGCGATGCCGTGGCCCCAGATGCCGCCGGCATTGACCACCACCTGCGCGCGGAACTCCACCTCGGCATGCGTGCGGTGGTCGTAGGCCTTCACGCCGACGATGCGGTCCTGCTCGCGGATGAGCTCCCGGACTTCGGTATAGGTGCGGATCTCGGCGCCGTGCGCCGTGGCATCGAGGATGTTCGACGAGGTCAGCCGGAAGGGATCGACCGCGCCGTCGGGGACGCGGACCGCACCGATCAGCGCCGGATTGGCCGCTGGCTCCAGCCGCCGGGCCTCCTCGGGATCGAGGACGTCGGCCCGGATGCCGGCCTTGCGGCAGGCCTCGACAAAACGGGCCTGATAGTCGAGCCCGTCCTCGGGAAGGGTGATGAAGAGGCCGTCGGTCTCCTCGACACAATGCGCCGCGATCCGGCGCAGGATCATGTTCTCGCGGATGCACTCCACGGCCGACTCGTGGTCCGTAACGGCATAACGCGCTCCGCTGTGGAGCAGGCCGTGGTTGCGTCCGGTCGCCCCGGTCGAGATGTCGGAACGTTCGAGCAGCAGGGCCTTGATACCCCGGAGCGAGCAGTCTCTGGCGATACCTGCCCCGGTCGCTCCGCCGCCGATGATGATGACATCGTAGGTTTGGTTCATAGGTTGGATGGTTTATGCTACCACAAAAATAATCATTTTCATTTAAAAACAAAAGAAAATGAAAGATTTTTTATTTCGTTTCATTTCGATCAACTCAAAACAACGCTTACAAAACACAAAAATCAAGCCAAAACGAAATAAAACAAAATGCAATGGTTTAATTTCGAAACATCACTCAAATCACCTTCACAGCCCCTTCGGGGCGAGGTTCGGGCATTTGCGGCGGGAAGACCGGCAAGAAAAGGGGCACGGCAGCCGAAAGGGCGCAGGGCCGGAAAACGAAAGCGACGGAAACCGGCAGGGAGGAGAGAAAAAAAATCGGCCGCCCCTTGCGGGGCAGCCGATCCGGATGTATCGACCGCAGGGACTACTCCTCGTAGTCGTTGGCCGAGAGGTTCGTGGTCCACGAATCCGAGCCGGCGGGCGCCAGAGCTTCGGCCTCCGCGTCGGTAAGGAACTGCGACTCATCGAACATCAGGTCGTCGAAGTGGCTGATCGAGCACTGGTAGGCGCCGTAGCTCTGATCCCAATACTTCGCATAGATGCCCAGGATGGCCAGGATATCGCCCTTGCCGCCGTCGCGCACCACGGGCTGCTTGGCAAAACGCGAGTAACCGCTCGTACGAACCACAAAGACTCCTTTCGTCATGGTCTGCGTCGGCAGTCCGACGTAGGAGAAGAGCACCGAACCGTAGAAGTTGCAGTGGAGGTTCTTCTGCGAAGTGTTCGAGTAGAAATTCTCATTGACCGCCCACTTGTACCAGTACTTCGACTCCACGGGACGCAGGTCGGTGCACATCCACGACGGATAGAGGTTCGAATCGACCTCCCCGTAGTGGCACGTGACGCCCTTGATCAGCACCAGACGGCCCAGATACTGCTGGCCGGCCTCGCCGAAATAGTCGCCGTAGTTCGACTCGTCGATCTCGAGGATCTCCTCGCCGAGCTTCAGCTCGGTCTCCTCGCCCAGGAAGACGCGCTGGGCGATCTCCGTGGGGTTCTCGATGTTCGAGTTGGCGTAGAACTTGTGCTCGCCGACCTTGTTGTAGGAGTCGGTGGGGGCGCTGCCGATCGAGAGCATCATGCGGTAGTTGCCCACGTAGAGGCCCGTCACCTTGACATACACCCAGTGGGTCGGGATCGTGCCGGTGGCCTTGTCGTAGGTGCCCATCGGGTAGTCGATGTAGAGGCCCGTCGAGAGCTTCACCTCGATGGCGCCCGTCTCATCGACCAGGTGCAGCGACTTGTAGATGTTGCCCTCCTCGTCGCTCGACTGCACCTTGCCCTTGATGTAGTAGTCCTTGCCGCTCTCCGACTGGCCGATAAGCGTGTATTTCGTGTGTTCCCAGTCGCTGTTTTCACCCGTACCGCTGATCGATCCGTGCTCGGTGAGGAAAAGCTGCTTCACATCGGCGATCGAGATGCGCTCCATATCCGCAAAATCCGCATCCGTCGCAGCGGGACGGGGAACCGGCATGTCGAAATCGTTGTAGCACCCCGCAACGCCCATCGCCACGGCCAGCGCAGCGCAGAATTGAATGATTTTTTTCATAGTCGTCATGTCTGTATTAGAAGCGGAAATATACATTCAGGTAATAGGTCGTACCGAGCAGGTAGAAGTACTTCGAGTCGAAGGGCGTGTAGTACTGGATCGGCTGGACCGAAGCACCCTCCTTATTGACGTACGTGCGGCGCGAGAGACGCATCTGCTCGTAACCGCCCGTGCGGATGGTCTGGTCGTTGAGCAGGTTGTTCACCGAGAGGCTGAAGCCCAGCTGGTAGTTGTTGTAGATATACCAGTTCTTGCCCACGCTCAGGCTGAGCGTATAGGCCGGATCGAAGGTCTCCTGCTCGCGCAGGGCGTTGAGCGCCTCCATCTTCACCATGCCCGGGAGCTGTGCCGTCTCGCCCGGACGCAGCACCGTCGAGTAGGTCGCCGTCGTACGGCGTGCGGGGTTCATCGACAGGTAGATGCGGTCGTAGTAGTTGAAGTCCACCGATGCGAACCAGTTGCGCGGGCCGCGGAAGTTCAGGCCGACATTGACGGCCGTCTGCGGCGAGCTCTCGACGTGGAGGTCCTTCCACAGCACCTTGTCACCGCGGAGCACCTCCTCGCTGTTGTCGCGCGTCTGCGTGAAGTTGGCGTTCGACGTGTAGCGGTAGTCGCCCAGGCTCAGGGCTCCGTTGAAGGAGATTCCGCCCCAGATGGGCACCTCGACGCCGACCTCCAGGCCGTAGTAGCGCTTGTCGATGCCGCTCATGGCGAAGTTCGTGAAAGAGGACTGCGTGTCGTCGTAGTAGGAGATCACCTTCGACTGGCCGGTGATCGTCGTGCAGCAACCCGAGATGCGGGCCGTGATCCACGGCAGGGTGATGTCGTAGTTCAGGTCCAGGCCGAAGACCTTCTCCGAGTCGAGACCCGGCGTCGTGGTGTTGCGCGTGCGGGCCGACACGAAGGCGTCGCGGAACTGCGGCGGATTGACCATGTAGGCCACGTTGGCCGACACGGAGTGCCCGCCCGAGATGCGGTAGGCGAACTCGCCCTTGAGCTTGTAGGTCAGGTAGTCGAGCTTCTCGGAATCGCCCAGCGAGTTGTCGCTGAACAGGCCCTTCATCAGCAGACCCTCGCGCCACATGGAGGTATAGCCCACCTCACCGCCGAGCGTCACGACGAAGCTGCCGAACGTGGCGTTGTACTGCGCCCACAGCTGGGCCTGGCGCAGGTGTGCGTAGTAGTCGTAGCCGAACTTGTCGCCCTCCTTGACGTGGCGTGCGTCGCCGTGCTCGAGGTAGTAGAGCAGGTCGTTCTGGTAGATCGAGGGATCCGAATAGCCGTTGTCGCGCAGCGCGAACTTGTCCACGTCGAGCCAGTAGTCGGCGCCGAGCAGGTCCTTCACCTCATCGTAGTACTCCGTGCGGTTGATGCGCGCCGAAACGCCGCCGCGCAGGATCGACTGGTTGCGGAACGTATGCGAGACGTTGGCCGCAAAGTTGAAGTCGCGCTGGTCGGTGTGGCGCTCCTCGATCATGTAGATGCCGCCCTCGCCCGCCTGGTTGCGCAGGTAGTTGCGCTGGATCATCTGATCGAAGTTGATCAGGCTCTTGTTGGGGTCGGTCACCCAGTCGCGGATCGCCTGGATGCGCATGTCGTTGTAGGAGCCCTGCCCCACCGGATCGGGATCGATGCCGGCGGCCGTCTCGTACATCTTGTTCTCGTAGTAGCTCGGCAGGTAACGGTAGTAGTCCGGACGCGGGTCGGGACCGTCGGTCCACGTCAGGGCCGAGTAACCGTTCTTGCCGAAGCGGAACGACGTCGCGGCCGTAAGCTTCGTGGCCGACGAGATGTCGAACCCGTAGTTGAGCATCACGATCGGCTCGTGGTAGTCACGCACGCGCGTGTTGCGCAACTTGCCGTCCTGACGGCCGACGTTCGGGTTGTAGTAGTTGTTGTCGAGCAGGTCGTAGGCCTCCTGCGTCGAGGCCTGCTGCGCACCGCGCTCGGTCGGGGCGCCCATCACGGTCAGGGCCAGGTTGTGGCGGTCGCCGCCGAAACGCTTCTCGACCGATGCGAAGTAGCCGTAGGCGTTGTAGTATACCCCGTCCACATAGGAGTTGCCGCCCTGGCGCGTCGAGAACGACAGCGCATAGGACCAGCCGTTGTCAAGCAGGCCCGATCCGTAGGAGACCATCGCGCGGAAGCGGTACATCGAGTTGGCATTGACCACGCTGGCGCGGAATCCCTTGCGGAACTGCGAGGCGCGGGCATTGACGTTGGTCGTACCGCCGATGCCGTCGATGCCGAAGCCCGACGACTTGAGGCCCGCGGTGTTCTCCTGGTTGCGCGTGGCGTCGTTCAGACCGCTCCACAGCGACCACGGGCCGTAGCCGGTCATGGCGTCGTTGAAGCGGATGCCGTTCAGGTAGATGCTCGAATACTGCGAGTCATAGCCGCGGACGTTGAAACGCATCTCGCTGAACTTGTACGAGGCGATGTTGTTGAAGGCGTCCTTCGACGAGGAGAGCGACGACGGCAGGGCCTGCATGTCCGAGGCCACCTCGGAGTCGAACTCCGCGAACACCGAGTCGTCGATCACATACTGCACGTCGGGCGACAGCACCACCGAGTGCAGGTCCTTGACCATGTCGCCGACGCGGACCACGAAGTCGAGGTCCTCGAAATCGTTGGCCTCGAACTTGATCCGGTAGCTGCCTTCGGGCAGGTTGGAGATATCGAAATAGCCCTCTTCGTCGGTCATGACCGACACACCGAGCGGCTCGATGAGGACCTTCACGTTGCTCAGCGCCGTGCGGCCCGAACGTGAAACGACCTTACCTTTCACGCCGCCGTCCTGCGCATAGGCCCCCACGCAGAGGCATGCGAACAACAAGGTGAATAGATTTCTGATCTTCATAAATTAGGTTGTTGGATTATTTGCCGATATAGATGAACACGGGGAAGTGGTCGCTGTAGCCGCCCTGGAAGTTGTTGCCGACGAACGTGCGCTGGGGGTATCCCTTGAACTGGCCCTCCTTCTGGAAGAGGTAGGGGGCGCGGAAGACGCTGCCGTAGAACTTCGTGCGGGGCACCTGCTTGAGACGCAGCGCACCGGTCGATCCGGTGGCCAGGTTGTCCGAGACGATGATGTTGTCGAACAGGTTCCACTTGTCGTCGTAGGCCAGCGAGCCGATGCCGGCCTTCAGCACGGCGATGTAGGGGTTGAAGTAGCCTCCCTCGGCGACCTTGCGGATGTCGCCGGCGGCGCCGATCACCTCGGTGATGCTGCGGTCGGTGGCATCGTCGTTCAGGTCACCCATCATCACCACCTTCACCGCCGGGTTGGCCGCACGCACCGAGTCGGCGGCGTGGCGCATGATCTCGGCGGCGCGCTCGCGCAGGTAGGCCGAAGCCTCCTTGCCGCCCAGACGCGACGGCCAGTGGGCCACCATGAAGTAGAACGGCTCACCCTCGACCGTACCCCACATCGTCACGATGTCGCGCGTGCGGAAGTCGGGACGGCCCTCCAGCGTGAAGGGGATGGCTGCGCTGCCCTCGAGCTTGAAGACGTCGGGGCGGTAGTAGAAGGCTACGTCCACGCCGCGGGCGTCGGGCGAATCGTAGTGCACGATCCGGTAGTTGGCCGGGGCGAGTTTCGGCGTGGCGATCACGTCCTCCATGACGTTGCGGTTCTCGATCTCCGAGACGCCGATGACGATCGGATACTCCTTGTCGATGGCCGCGATGTCGAACAGCACGCGCGAGAGGTTGTTGATCTTCCGCTCGTACTTCACGGCATTCCACTTCTTCGGCCCCTCGGGCGTGAACTCCGCATCCTTGATCTCCGGATTGCGGATCGTGTCGAAGAGGTTCTCGAAGTTGTAGAAAACCACCTTGTAGGGTTTCTGAGCGAAGCAGGCTGCAAGCAGCAGGGCGAACAGCCCGGTAAAAAGCAGTTTCTTCATGGTCGTATCATTCGGTTATTCCCCATGCCGTGGGGTTGTGTTGTGCTTTCACGTCGGCGGCGATCGCCTCGTCGAGCATCGGGAAGAACTTGTATCCGGTCTTCTGCTCGATCTCCGCCACACTGGTCGTATATTCCGCAAGCCCGTCGGCGCTCGCCGAGGAGTTCTCGGCCCAGAAGCCGATGGCGATCAGCTCCGAGGCGTCGTGGATCTCGTCGATGCGCTTGCGGGTGTTGCCGTTCTTCGTGCGCAGCAGGACTTTCCAGCAGTACTCGGGCATGGCGACCTTCGTCCCGCTGCGGTCGGTGCTCCAACTCCGGACGCCGTAGTTGCCCGTCACCATGTAGAGCGTGTCGGCGCACGACTTTTTCGTGGCCAGATTCTCGATATCCTGCCACGACCCGCCGTTGAACGCACTCTCCTGCGGCATGATGTTGGTCGAATAGAAGGTCTGCTCGTTGAGCAGCGTCGAATAGGGCACATAACGGTGGTTCGACATGCACTGGTGTCCACGCACCCCTCCGCCCCGGTAGGATCCCGACCGCAGGTCGGCCTGGTCGGCTTCGGGAATCTCGGGATCGAAAGCCCATTCGTCGGTCCGATTATATTGTCCCTGCATGTAGCAGGCATGGATCGGATAGGCCACCCACAGGGCGATGCGCTTGGAGCGGTCGTAACAGATGGTGAAATTGCGCGCCTTGGGCTGCGTCGAGGAGATCGGCGCATAGTGCGTCACATAGGTGCAGTTGTCGATGCTCTTGTAGGCGGGCAGTTCGGCCCACGGGTGGTCCATCACGGCCGGAATCGAATACTCGGGCTGCGAGAGGGTCAGGTCGAACTCCAGACCGCCGTCAAACGCGACCCGGACCGTCGCCGTACGTGCGGCCCCGGAATCGTTCTCGGCCAGATAGAGATAGACGACATCGGCCGTGGTGACCAGCGAACCCGAACGCGAGGTCGCGTGCGTATTGCGGGAGGTCCAGCACCAGCTGCCGCCCTCGGTGACAGTGACCGTATAGGAGGTTCCGACGGTTCCGGAGAGCACGATCCGGGGATCCGAAGCATAGCCGGGAGCCTCGAGCGAGGTGTTCTGCGATTCCAGGAAACGCGCGCCGAACGACGTACCCTGCCCATCTTCCGACGAGCCGCAGCTGACCGACAGTGCGACGAGCATCAGAAAGAAGGCTGCGAAACGAAGGGCGCCACCTCTCGAAAAGATCGAAATCATCGGCAAAAATATAGGGAGAAAAAATCAACCCCCGGACGAGGACGGGAGTCCCGCTGAGGGTTGATTGGATATTAAACAGAGATTAATAGAGTTGAATGCCTGCAATAACGGCACGGGGAGCCGAGCTCGATGCCGTATCGAAATCTGCACTGGTCGAAATCGTAACCGTCGAAGCCTCCGTCAGGTCCGTAAGATCAAACGTGTAGTAGTCCGAATCCGTTACGGTGATGGTGAAAGGAGGAATGCCCGTTGCACCGTCGTTGGCCGCAAGATCGACACTTGCCGTGCTGACCGATCCGCCGTTGTTCACGCGAACATAGATCGTTGCGGACTTACCCTTCCAGGCCACGGCATAGAACGAAAGTTTCTTGGCTCCCGTAACACCCACGGCCTGCGAGGTGAAATAGCCTGCGGCGCTACTTGTTCCAAGCTTCACGCCGGACGCTGCTTCGCCGTTGAAAGTGGATTGGTTGCCCAAAGTATAGGCTTTGGCAGCGCTATCGTCCTCCGTGCAGGTGAAGATGTCCATCGAGGTAAAGGTCTTCGTTTCACCGCCCTGCGACACTCCGTTCTGCTTCAGGGCGACCGTTGCAGTTGCGACAGCCTCACCGGCCTTCATCAGCTTGACGGTCAGCGTGCCGCTGATGGCCTCCTCGGCCGTGTTCTCCTTGGCGGTCACATTCACCTGATCGCCGCTCACCTCCACCGTGAACTGCTCGTTGTCGGCCGAAGCCTCGATCGTGCAGTCGTCGGCGTTCTTCTTGGTTACGGTCACCGTCTTGGCCTCACCGGCAGCGGCAAACGTCAGCGACGTCGGGTTCACCGTGATCGAGGGAGGTACTTCACCGGCAGCCTCGATGCTGTAGGGCAGCACGTTTACATACTTGCCGGACGAAGTTCCCACGAAATAGCCCTTGACAACGACAACGGCACCGTCAAGATCCGAGATGGTCGTATTGTCGATGTACTTGACCGAACCGATAGCCTTCGAAGCGCCGTCGATTGCCACATTGACATAATTGCCATCGATCGAAAGGGTTCCGGTAAACTGAATCTCCGTGCAGACCGGATCTACCGAAAGGAGCTGATCCATGGCCGAAGCATCGCAAACCGTAGGATTATAGGTCCAGGCATTGCCCGTAGACTCGACAGTCACAACGGCGTCCTCCGAGAACTGGGGCGTCGAAGCCTCGTTGTAGATGGTCACTTCGCCCTCGATCGAGATCTTGTCACCGACGGCACGCTCGTTTCCGTTGTGATATACCATCATGGCTCCGGTCTCGTCGGCAATGATGTAGGCAAGTTTGCCGCGTGCTACGACCGTACCGGCCGTCTTGTATTTTCCAGCAGTCTTGATTTCGCCGATCTTGGCTCCGGTCGTGGGAGCGACATAGTTCAGATCGACCTCCTGGCCGCCGACACCCTCGAGGAGCGTCACGTCATCCATGCGGTAGGAGGATGCGATATCGGCATTGAATTTAATATAAAGCTCGGCGGGAACCTCCTTGAGCGTGAAGTTTGCCGTAGCCAGAGCCCACGTACCGTACTGGGAGTGCTCGTCGTCGGCTACCGGACGGTCGTAGGTGATCTCCACCCAGTTATCGCCGTCCTTGCTCAGCGAAACATGGAATTTGGATGCATCAAATGCATTGTCGGACGCACCGTACTCGCTCAGATAGGAGCCGAACGTGAGGCAGAGGTTCTTCTGTGCAGCATCGAGCGTGATCTTCCCGATCACGAACTCGTTGTTCGAGCCGAACAGCAGGTTATTGACACCCGAACCTTCGTATTTCGAATAGTTGTTGTTCGAGGGAGAGTTGGCGCGGGCGCTCATGCCGCTGAACGAATAGGTCACTGCGGAGATACCCGTGCCGGATTCGTTCTTCCAGCCCTCGAACTGATCCAGATAAGGCCACGACTTACCCTCACTTCCATAAGTCTGCGTAGCCTGCTCCTTGTCGAAGTTGTTGGCATAGATCGGGTCTCCCGTGGGGGGGGGCGTAACGCCGGATGCATACTGCTTGACGGTCACGGTGGACTCGGCCTCACCCCATTTGCCGAACTCGGGGTGGATCAGCGAGAAGGCGATCTTGCCGCTGCGCTCGCTCAGGCCCGACGCCATCTCCGACACCGATACGGTGATCGTGGCATTGCCCTTGCCGCTCATAGGCTCTACGGTAGCCCAGTCCAGATCGGTCTTCACGACCGTCCACTCACAGTTGGCCTTCACCGAGATGGTCTGAACGGTCTCCGTCTCCTCGGAGAAGGTCAGCGTCTCGGGCGATGCCGTCAATTCGGGCACCACCGACTTCTCGTCGTCATCGGAACACCCCGTAAACACGGATGCCGAAACGAGGCACAGCGTTCCGAACAGGATTCTGAAAAGATGTTTACTCATAAGAATTTGATTAAGTGGTTATAAACAAAGCTATGAATTAATAAAAATATAAAAAACAAACCCGTTTTCAAAAGGGGAAACTTGTGCAAAGATAAACTATAATTCGCGAATAAAAAATAAACAGGCCACAAAATTCAACATCTAAAGATCAAAAAAAGGTCTATCGGGTTGTTTCGGCACCCAATATCCGGCAATGAAGGATTTCGAACGGACCGATTCCGGACGCCGAATCCGCCATACTGCCGCAAAAATAGGAGTCGGAAGTTTCAAAACGGCTACAAAAACATCACGGGCCGGTAAAAAACCCGACCCGTGAACGGCATACCTAAATATATAGTGAATCCATACACGATCACCGGATCTCGCCGATGTCGTCGAGCGGCCAGTCGTCCGACCGGAAAGGCGCGAGCGGCTGCCCGGAGGTCGTGAAGACATTGGCCTCGGGGCACCAGTTGCGGAAAGCATAGCGCACGGCGACCGGTTCGGCCACCTCGGGAGAGGAGACCTCGATGCGTCCGTCGCCCCACAGCACCCGTCCCTCGGCGGGATGGAACACCCTGTCGGTCCCGGCCACCTCGAAACCTCCGAGCCGCAGCTCCCCTTCGGGGCCGTAGCCCACGAAACTGTCCGCGCCGCTCCAGTCGTCCGAAGGCGACAGGTTGTCGAAACGGAGCAGCAGTTTGTCGCCGCGACGCTCCATCTCCCGGAAGGTCGGAGCCGGAGCCGGCAGCCCCTCGATGCCGTAGTCGTTCGCCAGCGCCAGCCAGGCCAGGCGCTCCCCCACCTCGCGTTTGCGCGCGGGGTGGATGCATGAAGGCATTCCCAGATCGGTCGTCGCCGCCACGCCTGCATGTTCGAGCCGTGCGGCGGCACGGTACTGCGCCTCGACGACAAGCGGCAGCGAACGCAGCGAAGCCCCCTCATAGGCATACGGGGCGAGCTGCGTGATGTAGAACGGCATCCGCCCGTCGCCCCACGTCGCACGCCAGAGATCGACCAGCGAGACCTGCAGCGCCTCATAGTCGAACCAGTTGCGGCGGTTCGACTCGCCCTGGTACCAGATGAACCCCTTGGCCGTGAAGCGGCACACGGGAAGAATCATGCCGTTGTAGAGCCGCTGCGGAATGCTGTTGTCGTAAGTTCCCGACTTGGCGAGAGCATGGTCGATTCCCGGCGTGGAGTCGATCGCCTCAACGGTCATCCATGCCTCGATGGCCGAACCGCCCCAGTTCGGGGTGATCAGGCCGACGGGCACGTCGAGCACCCGGCAGAGCATCCGTCCGAAGAAATACCCCACGGCACTGAAGGAGCGGACCGATGCCGGCGTGGAGCACTGCCATGCGGCCTCGCAATCCTCCCGGGGGCTCTCCGAGGAGACCTTCGGCACGGTGAACATCCGGATGCCGGGGCAATCCCCGGCTGCGGCCACGGCCTCGGCACTCCCCTCGACGGGCTGGTGGAGAAAGCCGCCGACGGGCATCTCCATGTTTGACTGACCGGAGCAGATCCACACCTCGCCCAGAAGGACGTTCTCAAGCACGACCGGATCGCCGTCGCTCACCGTCACCGTATAAGGGCCTCCGGCCTCGCCCGTGGGCACCTTCAGGGCCCAGCGGCCCGCATCGTCGGCCCGGGTCTCGTAGCTCCGTCCGTTCCACGAGGGTGTGACCCGCACGCGGCTGTTCGGGGTTGCCCCGCCCCAGAAATTGACCTCCGTGTTGCGCTGCAACACCATGTTGCTGCCCAATACGGCGGGCAGCTTCACCCGCGCGGCGACCGGCGCCGCCGCCAGCAGCATCACGGCTGCCAGACAAAACCTTTTCATGATCTTTTCCTATTTTTCATGTTGTCTGTTTCCTTTCCCGTATTCGGGAGACTCGATCTCCACCCGGTCGCACTGATCGACGACAAAAGCCTCCGCTCCCTCCTGCGCACAGGGGTATTCGTCCGTATGCTCGATGACGTTGTCGCGCGTGAAGCGGAATCCATCGACCGAGTAGATGTGGACGATTCGCGGGTCGGAGACGCGGAACGTGTTGCCCTCAACGAGGATGTTGCGGTGGTAGCGTGCACCGGTTCGGTCCGGGATGCCGCTGCCGACGGCGATGCAGGCCGCGCCCCA
>UMBX01063477.1_pt1 | contig 14733 bp, 11 predicted proteins | sample 1964081 | NCBI WGS metagenome assembly UMBX01 (sample SAMEA4835952, study PRJEB28245) | human gut metagenome | biome: gut microbiome; material: fecal sample | place: Denmark | collected 2008
GAAGAAAAAAATGCAACAACAACCATTTTATTACCATTAAATTTTTTTGAAAATTTAGAAGTAGGAAATTATTTTCATCTAAAAGAAATTCCTAAAGAATTACAAAATGAAAAAAAATAAAATAGCATTATTTCTATTTATAATTTTACTTATAACTTTATTTATACTAATATTTATATATTTTTATCAAAGTATTCATCAAGAAATTCAAACTAAACCAAAAGAAGAAAATGTAATAGAAGAAATTTTAAAAATCAATCAAAATGAGAAAATAACACAAGATTTTTTAGAATGGCTAGAAAAAGAATATGGAAGAACAAAATTGTTATCTTTAAAAAATTATTTAAATAATAATGAAGAGAATATATGGCATATTATTTATAATTATTCATTAAATGTATTATTAGATACTTACAATAATACTTACAACGATATAAATAATTTAAAAAGAATAGACACAATTACAAATAATATTCAATTAAGTTTTATTGGAGATGTTTCGCTAGCAGATAATTGGTATATTGTTCCTAAATATCAAGAAAGAAAAAAACAAATATATGGAATATTGTCTGAAGAAACTGTTAATATATTAAAAAATAGTAATATTACCATAGCTAATAACGAATTTACTATTAGTAATCGTGGTGAAAAAATGCCAGGTAAGTATTATACATTTAGAGGAGTACCAGAAAACCTCAATATCTATAAAGAAATGGGAATAGATTTAGTAACCCTTGCTAATAATCATGTATATGACTTTGGAGAAATTGCATTTCAAGACACATTAGAATCTTTAAAAAAATATCAAATCCCATATATAGGTGCAGGAAAAAACATAGAGGAAGCAATACAACCTTATTATTTTATTATCAATGGATATAAAATCGCTTTTTTAAACGCAACAAGAGCAGAAAAATTTATTTTAACACCAGGGGCAACAACTAACTCAAGTGGTGTATTTAGATGCTATAATCCATCTTTATTAATTAAACAAATTGAAAAAGTGAAACAAACTAGCGATATCGTAGTAACCCTTCTACATTGGGGAAAAGAAGATTCAACTGATCTAGAAGAAGTACAACGTGAAACTGCTAAAAAATATATTGAAGCAGGAAGTGATATTATAATTGGAACCCATGCACATATTTTACAAGGAATAGACTTTTATCAAGGAAAAGCAATAATATATAATTTAGGAGATTTTATTTTTAATAATGAAACAAAAGATACAGCAATTTTTCAATTAACAGTTGATAATGAAAAAAAATTTCAATATAAAATTATTCCTTGTCAACAAAAAGATGAATACACTTCATTAGCAACAGAGAATGATAAACTAAGAATATTAGAAAAATTAAGGAATTTATCCCCTAATGTATTTTTTGAAGAAAATGGTAACTTTTATGAAAAAAATACAAATTAAACATTAGATAGAGTATTAACTTTTTTAATACTCTATTTTCATTTCTTTAAAAATTATAACAAAATTAAAAATAAAGAATTCTATCTCAAAAAATTAAAATAATATTAATCAAATATTTTTATTAGAAATTACGTTTCTTTTGAAATACTATAAAATTTAAAAACTCAAATTATTACTTTTAATTAAATAATAACAGTGTATCATTCTTAACAAAGAAATTTTTTACTATCATGTTCTAAATAAAAATAGTGAATTATTAATTAACAAATAATCGTTATATAAATCGATTTAACCAAAAAAATATTAATGAAATAAATTAAAAAAATAATATATTAAAATTAGAAGTACTTCTATTAATTATTCATATTTGTAAATGAAAATAATAGAATGTTATAGTTGTCAAGAATGATAAGCAGTATATCATATCACAAGGAGGAATTTTATGGTAGAGACAATTTTATATTTAAATGGGAATAATCCTAAAACAATAAGTTATATAGACGAAGATACAAAAAATTATGTAACTTTGAAAGTAAAACTAAAAGAAGAAGTTAGTGAATTTGAATTCAAAAAATTTTTAGCAGAGTTAAAATACTTAAAAATAAGTTTATTATCAAATGGAAATACTAATTTATATTTAATTCAAGAATTAAAACATTGTTTTAAAGAAATACTAGCGACAGATTCTATAATTAATTTAAAAAGATTATTTGAATTAATGAATAACTTAGAAACTTCGGAATTTACTATTTTGAATGAAAAAGTAGAAGAATTTTATAATATGTTTGAAATAGTAAATAAATGTGAATATAGTTTACCAGTATATAACGAAATGATACGTCATCTTAAAACAAATCAGTTATTTAGGCTACAAGATAGTAATTTTGAAAAAGAAGTAGACTCTATGAAATATAATAGTTATTTTTTTAATTCAGAATATTTATCTAAATGTGAAAAATTAAAGCAATCTTCACAAAACAAGAAAAGAACTTTAACTAATATAAAAAGTATGGGATAACTTTATTTTTATAAACTAAATTTTAATTATAACAAACAATCATACATTAGTTTTAAGATGTATGATTGTTTTCTATGTTCAAATTAGTATATATTTTAAATATAAATTTATTTTAATCAAAATAAGGTAATAAGAGAATTTCACTTCATAAATCATTTATACCATAATTTCCCATATTTAAAAAATTCTATTGACAAAAAATAATCATCTTTTGTATAATCATTAATGTTAGTTACCTTACAAAAAGAGGTGGAAAATGAATCCAAAACAAAATATTGCATTAGAAATAAAATGTATGGACAATATGATTAACAGACATATTATAAATAAAGCAAAAAATTTAAAAATGACATTTACATTGACACCAGTTCAATTTAGAATTTTACACTATCTCTTTAAAAATAAAGAAAAAATTATTTATCAAAATGATATTGAAAAACTAATTGAATCACGCCGGTCAACTACATCTGGTATTTTAAATACAATGGAAAAAAACAATTTAATAAAAAGAGTAGATAGCAAAAAGGATGCCAGAAAAAAACAAATCGTATTAACATCATCTTGTAAAGGATATTACAACAAAATGTTAAAACAACGTCAATTATTTGAAAAAAAATTAAAAGAAAATATTTCAAACGAAGAACTAGAAATATTTTTTAAGGTAACTGAAAAAATTAAAAGTAATATAATGAATATGTGAGTCTTATATTACAAGAAAAAATATTTTAGAAAGGAAAAGAATATGTTTAAATTATTAAAAAATATTAATAAAAAACAATGGTTCTTTATTATGATTAGTTTTGTCCTAATCATAGGTCAAGTATGGCTAGAACTAAAAATGCCTGACTATATGTCAGAAATTACCGTCTTAGTTCAAAGTGAAGGAAGCAACATGAAAGATATTCTAATAAATGGTGGCTACATGTTAGCTTGCGCCTTAGGAAGTCTTTTATCAGCAATTATTGTAGGATATTTAGTTTCTAATATCTCAGCAACCTTCTCCATGAAAGTTAGAAAAAAAATATTTAACAAAGTTGAAAATTTATCTATGCATGAAGTAAAGCAATTTTCAACAAGCAGCTTAATTACTAGAACAACCAATGATATTACACAAGTCCAAATGTTAATCGCAATGGGATTACAATTAATGATAAAAGCACCTATTACAGCTATTTGGGCAATTACCAAAATCTTAAATAAAAGTACAGAATGGAGTATTATCACTGCTATTGCAGTAGCCGTTCTTCTAACAACAATAGGAATCATTATGATTATTGTCCTACCAAAATTTAAAATTGTTCAAAAATTAACTGACAATTTAAATAATGTAACAAGAGAAAATCTAACAGGAATTCGTGTTGTTAGAGCGTTTAATGCAGAAAAGTATCAAGAAGATAAATTTGAGAGTGTTAATAATAGTCTAACCAATCAACAACTATTCAATCAAAAGACATTTGCAATTTTGTCTCCTATTATGTATCTAGTAATGTACTTTTTAACATTAAGTATTTATTTCGTTGGAGCTTCTTTAATCAAAGAAACAGTTTTATCCAACAAATTAACAATGTTTGGAGATATGATCGTGTTCAGTACTTATGCTATGCAAATCATCATGTCCTTCCTTATGTTGGCTATGATTTTCATGATGGTACCCCGTGCTAGCGTTTCTGCAAATCGTATTAATGAAGTACTAGATACAGAAGAGAGCATCAAAGATGGCAGTATTGACAAAGAAACAACGAAAGAAAAAGGAACGGTTGAATTCAAAAACGTTTCTTTCAAATATCCTGATGCCAAAGAATACTTATTAAGAAATATCTCCTTTAAAGCAGAAGAGGGTCAGACAATCGCTTTCATTGGTTCAACAGGAAGTGGAAAATCAACTTTAATTAATCTAGTACCAAGATTTTATGACGCTACTGAAGGAGAGGTTTTAGTCGATGGCATAAATGTTAAAGACTATACCCAAGAATTCTTACGCAACAAAATTGGTTATGTTCCTCAAAAAGCAGTCATGTTTGATGGAACGGTAAATACTAATATTGCTTACGGTGAAAACGGGAAACCAGAAGTAACGGAGAAACAAATCAAAAAAGCCATTGAAGTTGCTCAAGGAAAAGAATTTGTTGAAAAGATGGATAACAAATACGATAACCATATTGCAAGTGGGGGAACTAATGTATCTGGGGGACAAAAACAAAGATTAGCAATCGCAAGAGCAATCGCCAGAGATCCAGAAATTTATATCTTTGATGATAGTTTCTCTGCACTAGACTATAAAACTGATGCAACACTAAGAAAAGCCTTAAAAGAACATACTAAAAAAGCAACCAGCCTAATTGTTGCCCAAAGAATAGGTACCATCATGAATGCCGATAAAATTATCGTTCTAGACAACGGAAAATGTGTAGGAATGGGAACACATAAAGAATTATTAAAATCATGTAAAGTATATAAACAAATTGCATTATCACAATTATCAAAGGAGGAATTAGAAAATGCCTAGTGAAAGTAATCAACCAAAAAGAAGACAACACGGACCAGGTATGGGCCCAGCACCAGCTGAAAAAGCCAAGAACTTTAAAAATGCTATTTCTAGATTATTTAAAGAACTAAAAAGTTTTCATATTCTAATCTTAATAGCTTTAATCTTAGCAGCCTTAAGTTCTGTATTATCAATTATTTCTCCAAACAAATTATCAGACTTAACTGATGAAATATCCAAAGGATTAGTCATTAAAACAGATGTTATGAAAGAAATAACAGAAAAAGTAACAGCATCTGTCTCAGAAGATAAATTAAAAACAACCCTACCACAAATCTTACAAATGAATTTATCCGAAGAAACATCAAGAGAAATCTTAACCTCTCCATCAATTAAAGAAGAATCTAAAATAGCTTTTCAAAATAGCATGGCAAAAATTGCTACCATGGCGAACCAACAAGATATCATGAAAGAATTATCTAACTTACCAGAAGATGTTTTAACTTGTATCTTGAAAACTTCTACTTATCAAGAAATAGAAATTACCTCTCCTGAAAAAGTCACTTTCTTAAAAAGTGTTACTCAAATGATGGATAAAGAAAATAAAACAAGTACATCTCTTGAAATACCAGAAAGCATTCAAAAAGTACTTTTCCAAGATTTTAAAATCAAGAGTACTACCATAACTTCCAGCGACCAAGCAAAGTTTTTAACCATAATGAGTGGAGTAGGAGATAAAACTAACACTAAAGAATTATATACAAAACTAGATAAATTACCAAAGAATATTAAAAAAGTAATTGAACCAACAATGAATATGAATAAAATTAAAGGAATTGCTTTATTCTTAGTAATAGTTTATTTACTAAGTGCATTATTTAGTTATATAGAATCTATCTCTATGACAATAGTTGCTAATAAATTTGCTAAAAAACTAAGAAGCAATATCTCTACGAAAATTAATAAATTACCATTAAAATTCTTTGATGCCCATCAATCAGGGGATATCTTATCTAGAGTAACTAACGATGTAGATACCATAGCTCAGTCAATGAACCAATCCCTATCTACTTTAGTTAGTGCAATAACTCTATTTATAGGTACCATTATTATGATGTTTGTAACCAATTGGATTATGGCAATTACGGCTATTGTTTCTAGTTTATTAGGCTTTGTCTTTATGTTCTTAATCTTAGGAAAATCTCAAAAATACTTTACCGCAAGACAAGTAGAATTAGGAAACCTAAATAGCCATATTGAAGAAATCTATTCTGGATTAAATGTCGTAAAAGCCTATAATGGAAAAAAAGAATCCAATCAAAAATTTGATGAATTAAATAAGAAAGTATATGAATGTAATAGAAAGAGTCAATTTCTATCAGGACTAATGCCTCCAATGATGAACTTTATTGGAAACTTTGGTTATGTAGCTGTATGTATTGTAGGTGCCTTATTAACCATGAATGATTTAACAACATTTGGAGTAATCGTAGCATTTATTGCTTATGTAAGACTATTCACTTCTCCATTATCACAAATTGCCCAAGCAATGACCTCACTACAATCAACAGCAGCTGCAAGTGAAAGAGTATTTGAATTCCTAGATGAAGAAGAAATGCCTAGTGAAGAAAATAAAACAAAAGTTTTAGATAGAAAAAAAGTAAAAGGAAAAATAGAATTCAATCAGGTGGTCTTCCAATATGATGGAAATGATAAACCAACTATTCATAACTTTAGTGCTGTAGCAAAACCGGGACAAAAAGTAGCAATCGTAGGACCTACCGGAGCTGGTAAAACAACAATGGTCAATCTATTAATGAAGTTCTATGAAATCAATGGAGGAGATATCAAAATCGATGGTGTATCTATCAATGATTTAACAAGAGAAAATGTCCATTCCTTATTTACTATGGTGCTACAAGATACTTGGTTATTCAATGGAACCATTAAAGAAAATATTATTTATAATCGTGAAAATGTCAATATGGGTCGTGTTGAAGAAGTATGTGATACCGTAGGAATTAGTCACTTTATTAATACCCTATCAGATGGCTATGATACAGTAATTAGTGATAACGATTCCGTATCCGCAGGACAAAGACAATTAATTACCATTGCTCGTGGAATGCTAAGCGATTCTCCATTCCTAATTTTAGACGAAGCTACTTCCAATGTTGATACAAGAACAGAAGAGTTAGTCCAAAAAGCTATGGATAAACTAACTGAAGGAAAAACATCATTTATTATTGCTCATCGTCTATCAACCATCAAAAACGCCGACCTTATTCTAGTCATGAAAGACGGAAATATCGTTGAGCAAGGAAAACATAATGAACTAATCAAGAAAAATGGTTTCTATGCAGATATTTATAATTCACAATTTCAAAAATAAAATACTTAAAAAGAAATATCCTTAAATTAAGAGTATTTCTAAATAAGTATTTTTTTCATTTTAATAATCAATATCACTTTTATATACTTCTATTACTGGACGAACACCAACAAAAGTATCAGTTCTTTGTACTTCTACACTATGAACACGTCTTGCTGTAGCATAAATTATCCAACTATAATTTGACATCGTATTTCTAGGTGTCTCTAACCAGTATCCATCAAATTTAGAATTATCTTTCTTTGAAAAATTAGTATTTTCAACAAGATAAAGATGATTATCTAATTCTCCAGTTTTCCAAGTTGGAATATAAAAATTAACAAGTTTTCTCACTTCAGCAATAGTCAAAAGACGTGCAGCATATTTAGAATAACTAAGTACTTCAGGAAAGGTATGACCATCTTTTGTACTAGTAGTACCATATTCATTAATTAATTTTCTTTCTGTATTAAATAAACTAACATTACTCCATTGACTAGTAGTAGGAAGTTGTTCCATAGCAGTTCTAGGTCCATGCCAATTTTCTTTTGAACTATCATATGGATAATACTTCTCATTATTTGGCATTCCCCCACTAACATTATTATAATAAATTAAAACGGCTACATTACTATTATTTTCCATATCAGTAACATAATAAAATCTTTCTGTTTCTGCATCATAATTTCCGTCACCATTCACATCACAATCAAAAGCATCTCCTGATATCAAATTTCCTGCAGTTCCCAAAGAACCATAAGTTATTGTTTTAGTTCCCATACTACCATCAACTTTATAACCCATACCAGAGCAATAGTTACCCTTACATTCTTCAGTATGAAGAACAACAGCCCTTTGACATATTGGCATCTTAAAATAAAGACGAATATCTCCATTAACATTAGGCAGAACTAAATTATTATTTTCATACTGATAATCTTGCCCTATAGATAATCGCTTATTATTCATAAATACATTTAAAAAATAATCAATATGATTAGAAATTGTTATATTTAGTTCTTCTCCTTCCATTATTTCATGAGGAAGATTAGTAGAATCAATATCGTAATAACTAATAGAATAGATTCTTCCAAAAAGAAAGTCTAATCGCAGATCATAAGAAGTATTAGAAGAATTATAACCATTATCCTGATAAGAAACTTTAATTTTCACTTCTTTTTTACTACCTAAACTACATTTCCCTTCATCATCACATAATTTAGACTTTAAATCATAATTAAGTATTTCAAATTTTAAATTATCATAATTTATACTAATATTCTTAATTCCCATTAAAACATTTCCTAAATTATAAACGTCAATATTATAAATTACATAAGAATTAGCATTCTTTAAATTAACTTTAGAATTAATATTATATGCATTATATTCTTCATAACTACTATCAGCATCATTTACACTATCTATACTAACACCCATTATTCTAATATCTTTATCAATTCTTACAATAGCTTTAGTATCATCTATAGATAAACTATTTTGAAAAGCAGAAAAACCAACACTTAAAAGTAGAACAGATAAGATAATTAAACTAATATAAATAAAAGTATAATTTTTAACTTTATTTTTCTTTTTTATCATTTTTTCCTCCAATATTATTAACTTAATTATAACATAAGAAAGATAAAAATAAATAAACTAACGTTCTAATCTTTATTGAACTCATTATCAAAATATTCATACTATATTTATAGAGGTGAATAAATTTGAACTTATTTGGAAATTTAAATCCTATTTTACAAGCATTAATTGCAACAACTTTTACTTGGGGAATAACACTTTTAGGTGCTTTAGTTGTTTGTTTCTTCAAAGAAGTAAACAAAAAAGCATTAAATACCATACTAGGTTTTAGTGCTGGTGTAATGATAGCAGCTTCTTTCTGGTCTTTATTGCTTCCTTCAATAGAATTATCAGAAGAATTAGGATATATAGCCTGGGGACTACCAGCATTAGGATTTATACTTGGAGGATTATTTGTTCTTTTATCTGATAAATTCTTAGACAAGACTTTAAGTGATAAAAATAGTATAAAAAAAGATTCATTAAAAAGAAGTATTTTATTAGTATCTGCTATTACTCTTCATAATATTCCAGAAGGAATGTCCATTGGGGTTGCCTTTGGAGGAATCTCTAGTGGTGTATCAGGAATGACTTTAATTGGTGCTATCATGTTAGCAGTAGGTATCGGTATTCAAAATTTTCCCGAAGGAGCAGCAGTCTCACTTCCTCTTAGAAAAGAAGGATTTTCGAGAAAGAAAAGTTTCTTCATCGGTCAGGCTTCAGCTCTAGTAGAACCTATATCTGCAGTAATTGGTGTTATACTTGTTTTAGCAGTAAGAAGTATCTTACCCATTCTCTTATCTTTTGCAGCAGGTGCAATGATAACGGTTGCATCTCGTGAACTATTACCAGAGTCTATTTCTGAAAATAAAAACTTATCTACATTAGGACTTATTTTTGGCTTTGTTCTAATGATGGTATTAGATGTTGCTTTAGGTTAAGAAAAAATCTTAACCTTTTTAAAAAGAAAAATCTACTCTCAAACGAAGAAGTTGTGCTATAATGTTAAAATAGGAAGTAAGGTGTAAGATGAAAGAAAAAATAAAAACCAAAATTAAAAATAATAGATATATCATTTATATCTCTATTCCATTTTTGCTAATTATTCTTTTAATTACAGCAAAAGTAATAGCAGGAAGAGAATTATATATCGATAAATTAGCTTATCAAATATTCATAGAAAAATTAAGAAATGATAAATTAACCACATTTATGAAATTAGCAACCAAACTAAGTAATCCAGAAGTCATGATCGTAATCGCAATTATTTCTATCTTCTTTTGTACAAAACTAATAAAAAATAAAAAACTATCTTTAGGAATTATCCTAAATTTAGCAGGAATAACTATAATTAACCAAATACTTAAATTTATCTTTAGAAGAGAAAGACCAAATGGGTATCGTTTAATTGAAATGTCAGGGTACAGTTTTCCCAGTGGACATGCAATGGCATCCCTTGCTTTTTATGGTCTACTTATCTATATTACCAAAAGATTAGTCAAAAATAAGTATTTAAAAATCTTGTTAATTACTCTAAATATTGCTATAATTATATTAATAGGAGTAAGCCGAATTTATCTAGGAGTTCACTACTTAAGTGATGTCTTAACCGGATATTCTATCTCAATAATCTATTTACTTATTACAACAAAATTATTAAATAAATATAAAGTTTTCCCTTAATATCACATAATTCTTAGATATTTTAATCACAATTACTCCATATAATTTTAAATGAAAGAAGGAGAGTTTATGCGAATAAAACCAAGAAAATTACGAAATGAAAAAGAAATCATTATTGATGTAACACCAGATGAAACAAATAAGAATGATAATGTACGAGAAAATACTTATTCATCTTATTCTGGAGTAAATCATCAAAATATAAAAAATAATAATCAAGTAAGTATACCAGTTGTCATTATCTTATGTATCGTTTTATCCCTAATTAGTGGAGGATTAGGTGCTTATTTAATGATATCGACAAGACAAAATACTACAACGACAACTAACGGAATAACAACATCAACAGCAAAATTAACAGAAACCAATAGTATTTCTGATGCAGTATCTAAAGTATATGATGCAGTAGTAGTTGTTGAAGTATATAGCAATAATCAATTAGCGTCCACTGGAACGGGATTTGTTTATAAAAAAGCAAATGGGAAAGCTTACTTAATGACCAATAATCATGTTATATCAGGAGGAAAAACAATAAAAGTATTATTCCAAAATGGTGATGAATTAGAAGCAACAACCGTAGGAAGTGATACTTATTCAGATATTGCCGTTTTAAGTGTAAAAGATTCTGATAAAATTGTTGCTGCAACAACAGGAGCATCTGATAAATCCACAGTAGGAGATACTGTCTTTACTGTAGGTTCTCCAGAAGGATCAGATTATGCTGGAACAGTTACAAAAGGAATATTAAGTGCAAAAGATAGACTAGTCGAAGTTGCCTTAAGTAATTCACAAACCTCTGATTATTACATGCAAGTTTTACAGACAGATGCTGCTATTAATCCAGGAAACAGTGGCGGACCTCTATGCAATACAAATGGAGAAGTCATTGGTATTACTAATATGAAATTAGTTGATGACACTGTTGAAGGAATGGGATTTGCAATTCCAATTGAAGATGCCTTAAAAGTAGCAGAAGTCCTAGAAAAAGATGGAAAAGTATCAAGACCATACATTGGAATATCGATGTTAGATTTAAGTAACAGTTATTATTTGTGGCAAGCAGGAATTATGGTTCCCGAAAATGTTAATAATGGTGTTGCAGTTGTTAAAGTAGAAAGCAACTCACCAGCAGATAAAGCGGGAATAAAGAAAGGTGACATCATAACAAAATTAGCTGGAAAAGATACAAAATCATTAGCAGAATTTAGATATGAATTATATAAACATTCTCCAAATGATTCCGTTGAAGTAACTTATATAAGAGATGGAAAAGAACAAAAAACTAAACTTACTTTAGGGAAAAGTGAATAATTTTTAGAAAAAATACTGATAGAGAAGAAAAATCTTTATCAGTATTTTTATTAAATATGTGTTATGATATTTTTAAATTGAAAGAAGGAATATTATGGGAAAATTATCAAACATGCTCTATATGATTGATTTATTAAATTCAGGAAATGTATATACTATTCATGAACTATCTCAAAAAATAGGTGTAACTGAAAGAATGATTAGATATTATAAAGATGAAATATGTAATAATGGAATAATAATAGAATCATTTAAAGGGCCAAATGGTGGATACTTTATGATTGATAAAATAAAAAATTACACAACGGTAAATAAGTATGATATTCAATTATTAGAAAGTATTACTAAAATATTAAGTAAGAATAATTTTAAATATATTGATAAATATAATGAGTTAATTAAAAAAATGAAAACAACTTATTCTATATATGATGAAAAAAGTAAATATATCTTTAATATAAACTTAAAAGATGTTAATGAATTAGAAAAAATAATTAACGAAACCATCATAAAAAATGACAAAATAGAAATTATTTATAGTGATGTCGATGAAAGTCAATCCAAAAGAATCATTCATCCAATCTATTTGTTTTCATACAATGGAGAAAAATATGTAACAGCATTCTGTGAATTAAGAAATGATATTCGTCACTTTGAAATAAAAAGAATCATTAGCATAAAATAATAGTGACAAAATATTTCACTTTTTCGTGATATAATACCATCGAAGGAGGCAGTCCATAATGAAAAATTACACATTTATTGACTTTGATGGAGTTATTCTAGATTCTGAACAAAGAATATTAGATAAATGAAAAATATTGAAATGAGAGTAGTAAGTATTGGAGATTTAGTAATAGATTACTATTATAAAAATGAAAAATTATTAGGAATAAATGGGGGCATGACTTGTCATAATATAATTGCAAATTTAGCAAAATTTGGTTTTGAAACATCTGTCTTTGGAGTCTGCGGAAATGATTTACAAGGAGAATTTGCAACCAAAAGTTTAGAAATATTAAAAGTTGATATAAGTAATATAAAAAAGATAAATGGCATTAGAACAAGATGTTTCCATGTTTCTTATTTTGAAGAAGAAAATCAATTATCCTTTACTTCAAAAAAAAGATGTCCCTTTTGTAAAAAGAAAAAATGGTATGATAACAGTTTAATTGATTGTAATGATGTATTAAGCAACATAAAAGAAGATGATATTTTAGTATTTGATAATTTAAATCCATGTAATCAGGAAATAATTGATAAAACAAACAATAAAAAAATAATTGATTTGGGGCAATATTTTGAATTTGAAGGGTTAGATAAAAATAGAATAATTGATAAAATAAACAATAAATTTGAAATAATAAATTTTAATGAAAGAGTTTCTAATTATTTAATAACCAAGTTAAACTGTAATAGTGAATTAGAATTATATCATATTTTAAGCCCAAAATTAATGACAATTACAAAAGGAGAAAACGGTGCAACATTTATATTCCAAGGTAAAGCACATCATTTTAAATTATTAGATAAAAATGATGTCATAGATTCAACTGGTGCTGGAGATGCTTTTATTTCTAGTATAATTAAAGAATGGATAAAGAGTGATTTTAAATATCATGAAAATTTATTTGAAAAATGGTATAAAAATTCCAATAAGTTAACCGCAAAGGTAGTTTCAAAAATGGGAGCAAGAGGACATTTAAATTCATTATTCAAAATCAAAAAGATGAAAGATTATTGTTCATGTGATAAATTTACTTATAATGAAAGAAAAAAAATAAAAAGATGTAATATCAATATCAACAATTTAGAAAAAAGAGTAATCAATGCTATTCATTCTCAAGCCATCATAAAAATAAAAGAATTAAATTTTTCAGCAAATGATAATTGTTTATTTATTGGAACAGGTGGTTCCTTTGCAGGAACATATTTTTCCGCTAAAGTAATAAATTTATTATTTGGTTGCAATACTTATTCATTATATCCAAGAGACGTTTTATACAGAAATAATACTAATATAAATAAAGTTATACTATTTTCCTATTCTGGAACAACAAATGACATTATAAATAGTATTAAAGATTTTTCTAAAGAAAATATTTATATGATTACAAAAGGAGAAATACAAAATATTGTACAAAAAACAAAAATTTCTAAGAAAAACATTTTAAGTTATAGAACATCATCAAATAAAGGAAAAGAAAGAGGCTTTTTATCTTTCGAAGGAGCAGTAGCACCCGCGGCAATGTTCTTAAAATACTATTACAGTAAAGTTGATACCAAATTTGATGTTGATAATTTTCTAAAAAAATCGATGGATTATTGGAATAAAATATTAGATAAAATGATAAGTAAAGATCTAGTAGAAAAAATAACCAATAAAAAAATAGTAAATTTATTTCGTGGAGATTATGGAGATACTGCTTGCTATGACTTAGAAAGTAAAATAATAGAATCAGGTATTTTTAATTGCATAATTCATGAAAAGAAAAACTTTTCTCATGGTAGATTTATAAACTATGAAAATTTAAACAATAATTTTTCTGTTTACTTTAAAGAAAAAACTACAAGCAAGTATGAATTTGAACTATTACAATATTTAAAAGATAATAACTTAATTATAGAAAGTCCTTATAATGGAATTCTTGCTGAGTTTGATTTATTAATAGCGTCTCAATTAATTATATATTATTTTGGAAAAAGAATGGATATCGATGTATCTAAACCAAAATATTCAGAAGAAGCCATGAAAATATATTTTTATAAGGGTGATTTATAAAAAATATACAAGTAAAATACTGATATAGACATTTAATCTTTATCATATGGCAATCGCTTAAAAATTGTACATTTTTTAT
>UMBX01007662.1_pt1 | contig 14499 bp, 6 predicted proteins | sample 1964081 | NCBI WGS metagenome assembly UMBX01 (sample SAMEA4835952, study PRJEB28245) | human gut metagenome | biome: gut microbiome; material: fecal sample | place: Denmark | collected 2008
GGTGGTCGCCCTTGGTGCGCAGGCGCTGGGCGCCTTTGGCGGCCGCCAGGCCCAGGCCCACGATATAGGGCGTGTTCTCGGTGCCGGGGCGCATGCCGCGCTCCTGATGGCCGCCGACGTAGGGTGGGTGCAGCGTCTGGCGCTGGCTGTCCCGCACGAAGAGTGCCCCGATGCCCTTGGGGGCGTGGATCTTGTGGCCGGAAACGGACAGCGTGTCCACGCCGGGCCACTTTTGCAGGTCGATGGGGATGCGCAGCCAGGCCTGCACCGCGTCTACATGGAAGTGGGTGCGGCTGTTTTTAGCTTTGATGCCCTTGGCCAGGGCAGCAATGTCCTGACGTGCGCCGGTCTCGTTGTTGACAGCCATGCAGGTGGCCAGGACGGTGTTTTTATCCACAGCAGCAAGGAATTTTTCAGTGTCGATATGACCGTCCCGCTCCGGGGCGATCTCGACGACGGTGAATCCTTCCTCTTTTAAAGCGCGGATCGGCAGCTGCACGCTGGGATGCTCGAAGCCGGTGATGACGATCTTATTGCCCCAGTGGCGGCGGGGCAGCGCGGCACCGTAGATGGCCATATTGTTGCTCTCCGACCCGCAGGCCGTAAAGCAAATTTCATCGCTGCGGCAGTGCAGCGTTTTGGCAATGCGGGCGCGGGCCGTTTCGATGCCGTCCTGCGCGGCCACGGCGGGGTCGTACAGGCTGCTGGGGTTGGCCCAGAGTTCCACCAAAGCATCGTGGATGACCTCGGTCACGGCGGGGTCCACGCGGGTGGTGGCGGCGTTATCCAGATAATGGATCTGCGGATCGGAAAGCATAGACATTCCTCACATTTTGAACAAAATTATACAGGATAAATTATACACGCCCAGGGCCTAAAAAACAACTGGTCCTGCAAAAAAATACGCCAACTCCCGCCTGCCCGCTTGACTTTTTTGCAGGGAGCAGGTATAATGATATAGTTTCCTGTGCCGGTGTGTTGGAATTGGCAGACGAGACGGACTCAAAATCCGTTGGTGGTGACACCGTATGGGTTCGACCCCCATCACCGGCACCAATCGTACCTAAGTGGTTTTTACCGCTTAGGTATTTTTTGTTTGGCAGACAAAACGGATTTATTTTCCGTTGGTTTTGGCGGACAAGTTCGCCCAACGGAGTTTTTCTCCTAAGCGATTTTTCGTTTGGGAGATTTCTTTTTTTCAGGAAACTCACCAAGGCTGATTTTGCTGGCAATCATGTTCGCGGCTTTCATCTTGCTGTCCACGTCGATGTGGGCATAAATATTGGCCGTGGTGGAAAAACTGGAATGTCCCAGCCACATCTGTCCCTCTTTCATTGTGACTTTGTTCTTGATTAGCAAGCTGGCGCAAGAGTGGCGGAGGTCGTGATAGCGAATCGGGCGGAAACCATTCTTCAAGAGCATTTCGCGGAAAACCCGTGTCACATAGTCCGGGGCCACAAGATACCGGCACCGTAATCTTTACCGTCAGCGTTGATGAAACACCGCCCCCTAAAATAAAACAGCACCAGCTGTCACGGAGACGTGACGGTTGGTGCTGTTTTATAGGCACAACGACAGCAGCGCCCGGGCGGCACAGGAAGAAAAGCCCCTGCTGTAGCTTTCAATGGCGCTGACAAATGAATGGCAAACGGGCTTTTCGCGCTCGAACCAGCAGAATATGCGCCTTTGCCAATTCCTGATTCTGAAAAAATAGCGCATTACAGTATTTTGCGCATCTCCTGCACAAGATCGGCAATCACGATGGGCTTGGACAAGAAACCGTTCATACCGCTTTCCAGGGCGTTGCGGCGGTCCTCATCAAAGGCGTTCGCCGTCATGGCAAGAATGGGGATGCACGCCAAGGCAGGGTTTTCCAATTCTCGGATGCGGTGGGTGGCGGTGTAGCCGTCCATGATCGGCATCTGCACGTCCATCAGTACCAAATCGTACTGCCCCGGCGCCGCGGTGCTGACCTTTTCCACGGCGACCGCGCCGTTTTCGGCGGTATCGACCTCAAAGCCATAGGCGTTCAGAATCTCCACGGCAATCTCGCGGTTCAGCTCGTTATCCTCGGCAAGCAGGATGTGCTTACCCTTAAAGTCGGTAGCCTTTTGGGGCAACACGCCCTGCTCCTCCTGCGCCTGTTTCTGCCCGATGGCGGTCATCAGCGTGTCGCGCAAGTCAGACAGGAACATCGGCTTGGAGCAGAACGCCGTGACACCGGCTGCCTTTGCCTCCACCTCAATGTCGGACCAGTCATAGGCGGTAAGGATAATAATGGGCGTATCATCGTGCAGGCTGCGAATCTGGCGGGTGACCTCAATGCCGTTCATATCCGGCAGACGCCAGTCGATAATATAGGCCTTATAGGTATCGCCCATCTCGATGGACTGCCGTGCGCGCAGCACGGCCTCCTTGCCGGAAAGCGTCCACTCGGCACGCATACCCACCTTGACCAGCATCTTGGTCACGCCGTCGCAGGTGTTGAAATCATCATCCACCACCAGCGCCTTCAGACCCTCCAGCTCGGCAATTTTTACCTCCTTGCGGGGTTCTGCCTGTGCGCGCAGCGGCACACGAACGATAAATTCAGAGCCTTTTTCCGGCGCGGTCTGCACCTCAATGGTGCCGCCCATCATATCCACAATGTTTTTGGTAATGGCCATACCCAGCCCGGTGCCCTGTATTTTGCTTACCGTGGAAGTGCGCTCGCGCTCAAAGGGTTCAAAGATCTTTTTGGCAAACTCCGGGCTCATGCCGATGCCGCTGTCTTTGACGCGGAACTCATACTGCCCGCAGCCGCCGACCTTGCCGGCGAGCTGGCGCACCCGCACCGACACGGTGCCGCCTGCGGGGGTGAACTTAATAGCGTTGGACAAAAGGTTCATCAGAACCTGATTCAGCCGGGTCTTATCGCAATAGACGTCCTCATCGGTAATATCCATTGCGTCCATATACAAATCCAGCTGCTTTGCGTAAATCTGCCCGCTGACGATGGTTTTTATGTCGTGCAGCACATCGGACAGATTGACCTCCGTTTCGTCCAGCTGGATTTTTCCGCTTTCGATGCGGCTCATATCCAGAATATCATTGATGAGCGAAAGCAGGTGGTTTCCGGAGGCAAGTATCTTGGTAAGGTATTCCTTCATGCGGTCCTTGTCGTCCAGATGGCTGACTGCCAGCGTGGTAAAGCCGATGATGGCGTTCATGGGGGTACGGATATCGTGGGACATATTGGAAAGGAAGGTGCTCTTGGCGCGGTTGGCGTTTTCGGCGGCGGCAACGGCATCCGAGAGCGCCTGATTCACCTGCCTGTCGGCGGTGCGGTCAGACAAAACCAAAATGTACTTGGTTTGTCCCTCGACCTCGCTGCCCATGGCAACCACATGGAACCAGCGCCGTTCCCCTGTTTTCTGATGTACATACTCCATGTCCCATTCGCGCTGTTCGCCGCCCGCAAGCCCTTCCAGATAATTTTTGGTGCGGTCGGGGAAATCCTTCGGGTGCAGCAGCGCCAAGGTATTGATATTTTCGCGCACACTCTCCCGCGTCAAACCCAGCAGCCGTTCCATGTTCGGGCTGATATAATCTGCCTTGTAGGTTTGTGCATCCAGCATCAGGAAAACGTCGTCCACGTTTTGGGACAGCTTTTGGAACAGCTCGTCCCGGCACAGAATCTCGTAATCCTTGCGGCGCAGCTTGACGTGACCCCAGCGCGTAACCAGCAGAATGATCAGCACGGCAATCGTCAAAACAATGCCGGTTACAATCTGCACCGTGCGCAGCCAAAGCTGATTCATACCGGCATTGACGACATCTACGGGGACAATGCCCGCCATGATCCAGTTCTGGACACCGGCGCTCTCGTAGACCAGATAGTATCTTGTGCCGCCCATCGTCACCTCACGGTTTCCGCTGGCACCTTTTGCAAAGTCGCTGGCAAGCTCTTGCATCTGCGTCTCGGTAAGGTCGGAATAATCGCGCAGTACCGCAACAAGGTTATAGATGGATTCCTCGCCCTCTGCAATATCTTCAATCACGACCTGCCCATCCGGGTAGATGACATAGCTGCTGGCAGCACCGCCGAAAGCCGATTCGTCCACAGTTTTCATCACGTCGGCATTGTAGCGGCTGATGGCGATGGCATCGTAGGCAAAGCCGCGGTAGACGCCCTTGGTTTCGGGGCAGATAAACACCAGCATCGGTTCCTGCCCCGGCAAAACCGCGTTCATCACAATGTCGTTCTGGTCGGCAAGCTTCTCGTCGAGGTTGCTCTGCAAACCAAGATAGCCTGTTTCACCGCCGGGTGTCATGTAGTTGCCGTCGTAAGAAAGAAAGTAGAATCCGGCAAAGCCAAGCTCCTTCTGCGCAGACTCCAGATACGCCTGCGTTCCGGCATCATCGGGGTTGCTGTCCAGAAAGCCGTTCCACAAATGCAGATAGGAGATGTTTTTGTTGGCGATCATGCTCAGCATACTGTTGGATTTATGCAGAATTTCATCCAGATGCGCGGTGCTTTCTTCGTAGACGGTTTTGGATACAAACGAAAGGTACTGCACGCTAAGGCAGACAAAAAACGCGATCGCCAGCAAAACAGCGGCAGCGGTCAGCCTTTTGCGCGGAAAACGGCGCTTTGTTTTCAGTTTTCGCTTATCATCTTCCATAGCGTTTTACCCCCCCCCTAACGTAATATAGCTTTCCGGCGCGGCAAGCATCACGCTGCCTTCGGAAAGTGCCTTGCTCCAGAGGTTTTTGACCGTATCCGCCCCGCGCTCAAACGCGCGGGTTTCGTCCTGCAGCAGCGGTGCCATCTGCTTTTCTGTCGCCAGGCAGGTCACGGTAACGGTATCATCGTCCCGCAGGGGCTGCCCGCTGCGGGTAACGCCGGTCAGCGTATAGCTGCCGTCGTTCTCCTGTACCTGCAGGGCGATGCCGCTGACCACCGGCAGGGAACCGCGGTTGAACGGGGTAAAGCCGCCCTCGCAGCCCTCCACAAAGGCGCGCAGGGTGTCCTTCAGCTCGGCGCCCGTCATGGTGCGCTGGTACGACATAAGCCCGTTGGGCATGATCATAGCGCGCGCCGCCGTTTGGGTATAATCAGCCTGCAGCACGCTGCCGGTAAAGCTGCTGGCGGGTGCCACCAACACATCCGTGCTGTAAAGCCCGCGCAGCGTGTTTGCCATAACCGAGAAGGACGCATTGCCGCCGTTTTTGTGGAATACATTGGAATAGGCGGTTTCGCTGGTCAGCACAATGTCGCTTGTGTCGGGCTTTTCCCCTGCCAGAAGCTGGGCATTAAACACTCGATAGGCTTGCTTGGCGTCATATTCGCCCGCGATCATCTTGGAGACCACATCCTGCGAGATGGCAAAGAAATCGTTGGAGGCGATGCGGATATACATATGGTTTTCTTCCACCACCGAGCGCACGTCCTTCATGGTGTCGGTCAGGTGGTAGCTTACGCTCTGGCTGTAGCTCAGCAGGTCCTGCCCTTCCGAGAGGATCTGGCTCTGCGCCCCCTCCGACAGCATAACGTGCAGGATCTGCATCGCCTTTTCGCGCCGGGTGGGATCCTGCTCCAAATCGCGGTTCAATGCCACTTGGAAGTAGGGCGTGGTCATCAGCCACTTTTCCCCGTTCTGGCTGAAGATCGGCAAAAAGGTTGCGTCAATACCCTGCTCTTGGAACATCCCTACACCGGCGGAGGAGCCGAAGTACATGGCAAGCTGCCCATTGCCGAACATCTCGACCACGTCATCGTAATTCAGCTCCAGATCCGCCGCCGTAAGACCTGTGTCCTGGATGAACTGCTCCATACGCTCGAAGCCGCCCGGCCACACGGTATCGTCCAGCCCGACACGGGTGTTGTTGGCGGGGTCGCTGTAGGCGGTGCGCCATTTGCGCCCTGCTATGGTCGTAAGCTCGCCAGCAGAAAGCCCCTGCAGCGTTTCCATGCAGGTGTAGTCGTACAGATAATCGGCGGTATAGCCGCGGATTCCCACTTCCTCAAAGGCTTTGCAGGCAGCGACAAAGCCGGCGTAATCGGTGGGCAGCGGGATGCCGTACTGCACAAAAAGGTCGCGGTTGACCACAAGACCGTGGGCATCGGGGCATACGGGCAGCCAGTTTACGCTGCCGTCCTCATTTTTGAAGCTGTTGAGGTAGGTATTGTAGATAGCACCTGCCTCGTTGGTGGTAGCAAGGTTCATCAGGCTGTCCTTTAAGGGGGCAGCATCGTGCAGGGAGAAACGGCAGCAGGTAATAATGTCCGGCAGACCGCCGTTTTGCTGCAAAAACTTATAAAAGTCCAAGTCGTTGTTGCCCACGATAAACTCAATGTTTACATCCGGCAGCTGTGCCTGCACATAAGGGGCGTACTTTTCGTACAGGTTGTTGGTCCACAGATATACCTGAATGGTTTCGGCGTCCTCCTGCGCCTGCACTGCCTCGGTGCTTTTTCCGGCGCATCCGGTCAGCAGGGACAAGCTCAGCACCATGGCTGCAAGCAGGACAAAAACTTTGTACAGTCGTTTCTTTTTCATCCAATCGTTCTCCTCACGGCCTGAAGACAGCCTGCCCTTATCCGGCAGGCTGCCCGGGCTTTTTATCACGACCTATAAAAATACTGCTGTAATTTCTTTGCGGGGTTCCTGTTTCGTGCGCCGCGTTCTGCAAAGTACGCGGGCAATGTCAGACAGGATAATTTGAATATTTTATCATGATAACGACAAGATTCCAACATCCACTCCATGTTTTATAAACATATTCAAAAGCTATACAGTTGTCAAAATGTTGACAGCCGCGCCTTTGCTTCGCCGGTTATTGAATTTTTATCTTTACCAGAAACCACCTGTCTTGATTTGCAAAAAGCTGTCATGACTTATTCAGATTTCTCGCAATGACTTTGGCTACCTCTGCCACATTAAGAGGCTTGGAAACATGACCGTTCATGCCCGCATCCAGAGAGGTCTGCACATCCTCCGCAAAAGCGTTGGCCGACAGTGCAATGATGGGGATTTCTTCTGCATCCGGGCGTTCCGCCTGCATGGCGCGGATGGCTTTTGCTGCCTGCAGTCCGTCCATTTTCGGCATCATAATGTCCATCAGGATAATATCATAGGTACCCGCCGGGTGATTTGCAAACAGGTCGACAACCTCCTGCCCGTCCGCCGCACGGGTTACGATCATCTCCGAATCCTCTAACAGTATCGCGGCAAGCTCGGCGTTCAAATCGTTATCCTCTGCCAGAAGCACCTTGATCCCTTTCAGGCTTTTGCGCTTTGCCGGCTTCTTTGTTTTTTCGACCTTTTCAGAGCTTGTCAGCTCCATGGGGATTTCCACGGTAAAGGTCGTGCCGACTCCCTTTTTGCTTTCCACCGCAATGGTTCCGCCCATCAATTCTACATATCTCTTTGCGATGGGCATACCCAGACCTGTGCCTTTATACTGCGTTCTTGCGTCGTTTTTCTCCTGTTCGAATTCGTCAAAGAGCTTTGTCTGGAATTCCTCGCTCATACCGACACCGGTATCCTGAACTCGATAGCAAACCACCCTGTGCTGTGCATCGGCTCCCAGACGGTTGCTCACATCTAGACGGATCGTACCGCCGTCATTGGTGAATTTTACGGCGTTGTTCAGGATGTTGACCAGAATCTCCCGGATGCGGACAGGCTCCGTCATGACATAGGGATTTTCCATCGGTTCACGGTGTACCTCAAAGTTCAGGCTCCGGTTCAGAAGGGTACCTTTTATGATCTCAATTGCACTATCCGTAACGGCGGTGATATCTGCCGGAACCGGGGAGAATACCACCTTTCCGCTTTCGATGCGGCTCAGATCCAGTATATCATTCAACAGGGACAGCAGATGATCCGAGCTGTCCTCGATTTTTTTCAGGCAGTTGTGGATTTCGGGTACAGAATCCTGATGCAACGCGATATTCGTAAAGCCGATGATGGCATTCATCGGGGTACGGATATCGTGGGACATATTGGAAAGGAAGACACTTTTTGCTTTGCTGGCGGCCTGCGCCTGCTCTGCAAGGGTGGTCATTTCTTCTGCTTTCTGCTGGGCGGCAAGCTGTAATTCTCTGCGCGTCTGCAAACGGCTCATAATAATAATCAGCGCGACCGCCATACACGAGATAAATACGACGATAAGGACAGCCGCAACCGGATGCAGGCGAAGCATATCTGCAAAGGTCAGATTGGTCGCTTTATATGCGGTGTACTGCGCCGCAAGATCCTCGACAAGATTCTCCGGCATCGCGTACATTGCCTTTGTCAGGATACCTGCCAGCGCGTGATTTTCCAGGGAGGAAACCACCATGCGGTAGCTGAAGGTGGGCTGTTCCAGCGGCGTGTAGGTCATGGTGCCTGTCGTGTCGCCGTTGATAAACGCCTGTGCCATATAATAGTAGACAAACGCTGCATCCGCCTTGCCGTCACGGACAGCCTCCATCATCTCCTGACGGGTACTGCACATCAGTTTTTCCGCACCGGGTGCCAATGCATCTTCGATCGACTTGGCCACGGTCTGATTGACCGTGGTGACGACATGGATGTTCCCGTCAAAATCTCTCCGCGTCACCCTTGCCATGCGCATCGTGATATAGGGTGCGGTCAATCCCCATCCTTTGGTTTCTGCGTAATTGTCCGTATCCAATCGTGCATCAATGCTGATGTCTACCGCGGTCTTATCGCTTTGATACGCGATATATTCATCTCTGGTTGCGGGGACAAGAAATTCATAGGAAAGCCCGGCATAGTCCGCTATCTTCCGGAAATAGTCCGGGAGAATGCCCTTTACCTTGCCATCTTCTGTATAAGAATAGGGATACCGGGTGGGGTCGCACAGGATGTGAAGAGGATTGTCCTTGGAATATTGGGCGATGATGCGCTTTTCTTCTTCCGTATACTCCAGATTTTTGGCATCAGCGCTTTCGTAATTTTTGCTATAGAGGGTCGTTTTCCAGTTGCCCTCGGCGGCGTTCATCTGATCGATTGCATAATTTACCTGGTCCAGAAGTTCGGTATTTCCTTTTTTGACAATCACATAAAAATCACTGCTGCCGAATTTTTCAAGGATGCGCTCGTTGTTTGTCCTGTACAGGGAACTGGTGACCATGGCATCGACCGTTCCGTTCTGAAGGGCCTTTGCCATCTCCTCAGTCGAATCGAAATAAACCGATGTGTAGGTAAAGCCTTTGGCCTGTGCATACTCTGCAAATTCAACATTCCGGGAGTTTCCGTTCAGGAGTGCAACACGCATCCCATTGTAGGTACTGTATTGCCCCTCAACGATAGCAGTATTATCGCCGCGGATCGTCAGGATATCGTTGCTGGTTCCGATGGGACGGGAAAAATCAAACAATTCTTCGCGGTCAGGCGTTTTGCTGGCAGAAGTGACCATGTCGATCTCGCCGTCCAGCAGCATCTGCTGCATATCCTCCCAGCTTTTGTCATAGCCGATGTACTCATAGTCTGCATCCCAATAGCGCGCCATCAGGCGGAGGAAATCATAGCCGTAACCGCTGCGGTTTCCATCTTCATCCATCATGTGATAGCCGTCCATCGCAAAAAAGCCAACGCGCACGCGCTCATGCTGGCTTTCCGCCTCTTCCGCACGCGCCGAGAAAGACAGCAGCGCCGTTAGAATCAGCATCGCTGTCAGAATGGCCAGTTCCCTGTAAACACCGGCTCGCTTTATAAGATTCATAGTACAATCCCCTCTACCTTTATATGTATGGCGCCTAAAAAACAAACAACGCTTTCAAGGTATGGCGAACCCATACCTGAAAGCGTTATCTAACCTTATAAAACAATATTTGCGGGCAACCGAAAACGGCAGAGCATTATAGTTGCTCTGCTCTGCTCCGCTCTGTTCTGTGGTCAGCATATCGCTGTGCATTCACCCTTGTCAACCCATGTTTTCAAAAAAGAACACAAAGCTACTGATGACAGAAAAAGCAACAATTTCTTGCTGGCAACTGGCTGACCCAATGGGTCCCTATAGCTTTGCGTCGCCGGCTTGCGCCGGGTTTGCTTATGAACTTGGATGCAGGTATTATACCATATAAGTCGTCGATGGACAAGTCAAAAATCATAATAAATTCAAATAAATTCATTTTTTGCTGCTTACAGAAAAGTTGTACCGGAACACATTGCTGTTTGAAAAATGGGCGGCGTTGGTGCTTCTATCATCTCTCTGATGTCGCCTTGCCCGGCTTGGTCGTGATGAGCTTATATACCGCCGTGTCCTTGGGTTCCAGATGGGAAGATTGGCTTGTAAGTCAGAATCACTGCTATATAAACCAAAAAGCCGCCGGGGATGCCTTCCAAAAACGGGAAGGCTCCCCGGCGGTATTCGTTTACAGGTTGTATTGCGGTCTATGGGTCGTTCTTATATACGACGACTTTCTGTCCGCATCAAAGGTATTTCCGCAGGGTCGACACAAGAATGTTCATATCGATCGGCTTTGCGATATGGTCGTTCATCCCGGCATCCAGCGCCGCTTGTCTGTCCTCGGAAAAGGCGTTTGCCGTCATTGCGACAATGGGGATATTCGCCTTTTGGGGGTCGTCCATCCTTCGTATCACTCTTGCCGCATCGTAGCCGTTCATCACGGGCATCTGGACATCCATAAGGATAATCTGATACGTTCCGCTTGCCGCCTTTTCCAGCATATCCACACATTCCACGCCGTCTTTTGCGCGGTCTACCGTGCAGCCTTCCTCCTGCAATAGCTCGGCGGCAATCTCCGCATTGAGGTCGTTATCCTCGGTCAGCAGAATTCTTGTACCGCACAGGCACTTTTTGTCCGAGGGGTTGATCTCTCGTTTTGCCTGTGCTTCCGCCTCGGACGCAATGCGGCTGGGAATGGTCACGGTAAACGTGGAGCCGACACCGATTTTGCTCTCCACCTCCACGGTGCCGCCCATCAGCCCGACCAGCTTTTTCACGATGCCCATCCCGATGCCGCTGCCTTCCACCTTGCTGACGGTGGACGTGCGTTCCCGTTCAAACGGCTCAAAGATACGCTGCTGGAACTCCTGCGACATGCCGATGCCGTTATCGGCAACCGTGACCACCATATCGCACCAGCCCGCTTTTTCGCAGGGCTTCTGCGTAACATCGCAGCGGATCGTGCCGCCGGTTCCTGTGTATTTGACAGCGTTGCTGACAAGGTTTGTGCAGACCTCGGTCAGGTGCGGGATATCCGCATAGATATACGGGTGCAGCAAGTGCGTGGTCACCGTAAGCGTCTGATTCTTGCTGTCTGCCTGATTCCGGAACATGGCAATGCAATTCCGGAAATCCTTCTCGACATCCGAAACCGAATACTCCATCTCCGTTTTATCGTTCTCGATGCGGGCAAGGTCCAGCACATTGTTCAGCAGCATCAGCAGGTTCTGCCCGCACACCTGAATGTTCTTCATGTATTTTTTCAGCTTGGCAGGGTCGTCCGAATGTCGGGCGGCCAGGTCTGCGTAGCCGATAATGGCGTTCATGGGTGTGCGGATGTCATGCGACATATTGAACAGGAAGGTGGATTTGGCGCGGTTCGCGCTCTCGGCGTTTTCCGCAGCGATCTGCAATTTTGCATTCAGCTCCTGCGTGTCGTTGGCGGCTTTTCTTGCGGCAGCCTCGGCTTTGAGCGCCTTTTGAAGCAGCTTCAGGATCGCGAGCAGAATAACTGCCACAAAAATGCTGCCGCCCAGCAGAACCATAACGAAGTTGTCCCTTATAAACTCGCCAAGGGTAACCTTCCGCGCGGCGCTTTTATACATCGCCAGCGCGCCGGTAAGCATATTGGCTGGCATGGCCTTGATCGTTTTGTTCAGGATGGACAGAAGGATGCGGTTTCCGCTATTGACCGCAAAGCAGGATTTGGCGGGGTTTGGCAGCGGAACGCTGTAAAAGTCGTATTTCTTGCTGTAATTTTCCTGGCTGCTGACCCCTGTGACAAAGCAGTCTGCCTGTCCGTCCTTGACCAGCTTTGCCGCGTCCTCCTGTGTAGCACAGTCCACGATTTCCCACTGCGGATAATAAACCGCAAGGTACCTTGTCAGCGAGAGCTTGTTTTGGGGAACGGCAACGCGGTTCGTTTGGTTTTCGTTAAAGTGCTGTTTGTTCGTGACCGCCATCATGTTGGAGGTCCACGTTGTGTTGGTGCAGGCAACGCGGTACTCTTCCGCCAGATTGGGACTCTGGTCGAAATGGAAAACCATGTCGATTTCGCCAGATTTCAGCGCATCGAGTTCCGATTCTTTGCTGTCATAACCGACCATCTGGAATTCCAGTTCCTGATTGCCCAGACAATCTTTGGCAAACTGAATATAGTCGGTGATTGTCCCGGTAATCTCCCCTGTGGCAGGGTCATAGGTGCTGACGCCGCTGTCGCTTGTCAGAAAGCCCATCTTGATGGCACCGTGTTCTTTGACCCACGCCTTTTCCTCGCCCGTAAGGATGGGGGTATAATCCAGCGAGAAATACCGTTTATACAGATCCGCCGTATAAAAAGGCTCCGATTCGTCCAGCGCGCGCATTGCACTGTCCAGTTCTTCCTTGATGTCGGAGCGGTCTTTGTTGATTGCATAGTAGATGCCGGAGCTTCCCACGCGGGTTATGGTCGAGATGCCAAGCTCTGTCCAGAAGGCTTCTTCCAGCGAAACAAAGCAGTCGATTTCGCGGTTTGCCAGCTTTTGCTTTACATCCTCATTGTTGGCGATGTTGACGTGCTGCGTTTTCAGGTCGTATTTTTCTTCCCACTCGGTCAGCATCACCTCCGGCTCGGTTCCCATCAGAACGCCGATTGTTTTGCCGTTCAGCGTTTTGAAGTCGGAAGCGGTGATGTCCTCGCGCGAAAGATCGGCGTAGAGGTTGTATTTTTCTTCGCCCATCGGCTCGTCCGAAAACAGCATTTCCTCGGCGCGATCCGGCGTATAGGAAATATCGCCCATAATGTCGATTTCGCCGTTTTTGAGTTTTTCAAAGCAGTCGGACCAGTCACAGCTCACATACTCGAACTGCCAGCCTGTATAGCCGGATAAGGTCTGCAGCAATTCGTAGCCGTAGCCCTTTCTTACGCCCTTCTCGTTGACATAGTTGAAGGTGTCCTCAAACGAGCCGACACGGATGACCTTGGCGGGGGCGGTTTCTGCGGCAGTCTTCACGGGGAGCAAGGCTGACAGCAACAGCAGCAGGCACAGCATTGCACAGATGCTTTTCCTTATCGGGGTCTGCATGGCTTTGCGCGTTCCGGAGTTTTTCATTCTTTCCCATCTTTCTCCGCTGATTTCAAAATACCATGGAAGCATCATCCCCGTCTGGTTGTCAGCAGCTTTTTTGAACAGTATATACCAACGAATACAATATGTATTATAGCATTGCCGCAGAATCGTTTCAAGATTTTTTTCGTTATGTGGATATAAAATTATAACTAACGGTTGAGCCGGCAGCATGAGCAAGCCCTGACCCCGCCTTGCATAAGTCTACGAGCCGCCCGCAGATAGTCGTTATAATCCTTACCGAAAATGCGTTTGGAATTTGACATTTATATCGAAATGTGGTATCTTTTTTCTAAAGAATGGCGGAAAATAAATCTCCCAAAACTCCTAAAAAGTCCGCGGGGTTCCGCTGGTTTGGGCCGACTCAAAATCCGTTAGTGGTGACACCGTATGGGTGCAGGAGTTGCCGGAAGCCGTACACTTATAACCACAAACGAGGGACTATGGATACCAACACATTCAACACCACCGCCTTACAGGATGAGCTGACCGGGGCGCTGGTGGGGCTGGCGCGGGCGGCGGATACCGCCCCTGCGGTAAGCGATGCGACCTGGCAGGTGATGATCGAAGCCCTGGCGGCGAACAGCCCGGCTGCCGCCTGCAACGAGGCCGAAATCCTCTCGCTCATCGACCGGGTGCATGCGGAAAAGTTCAAGGTTGTGCCCGATTGCGCCATCTGCGCCTCTCCCTGCGGGCGGACGGCCGATTACAACATGGCCAACATCTGGAACGCACCGGAGGACGTCCGCAGCTTAAAGGTGCTCATCCTCCTGGGCGTCCACGGGCTGGCGGGCTATGCGCACCGCGCCCTGGCGCTGGGCGTGCCGGACGACGAGGTGAACCGCTTTTTTGCCGAGGCACTGGCCACCATCGGTGAGGAACTTAGCCCGGAGTACCTGCAGCCCACCCTGCTGAAAACCGGCGAGATGGTCTGCAAGTGCAAGGTGCTGCTGGACAAGGCCAGCGCTGAAACCAGCAGCACCCCCTCCCCCGCCGCGCCAACACAACCTACGCAGTAACTGTCCACAGAATCAACAAGCTGCGCCCCGTCTATGCCGAGGTGCCGCCCCGTGTGGAGTATACCCTGCCCGACCTGGGCTACAGCTTAAAGCCCGTATTGGACACTATATGGGCCTGGGGCGAGGGGCACCAGGCGAAGATGCGGGGATAAATAGGACAATACCGCATAATTCTAAGTGCCGATACGGCG
>UMBX01039715.1_pt1 | contig 14297 bp, 10 predicted proteins | sample 1964081 | NCBI WGS metagenome assembly UMBX01 (sample SAMEA4835952, study PRJEB28245) | human gut metagenome | biome: gut microbiome; material: fecal sample | place: Denmark | collected 2008
CGTTATATATATAATTATTATATAGTACATATAATGCATTGCAGCATATCGATAGCCTCCGGTCCCCGGACCTCTCCTACAATGATCCGGTCCGGCCGCATCCGCAGAGACGAACGGATCAGTTCCCGGATTCCGATTTCTCTGCATCCTTCGGTATTGCCGTTACGAGTCTCTAAACGAACCAGATTCGGAAGACCCTGCAGCTGTAGTTCCGCACTGTCTTCTATGGTGATCACCCGCTCTTCCGCCGAAATATAGCCGGACAGAACATTTAGGAATGTTGTCTTACCGCTTCCCGTTCCTCCACTGACAAAAATGTTGTAGCCCGCCTTCACCAGTGTCTCCAGGAACTGGGCTGCCTCCAGCGAAATGGTTTCCAGACCGATCAGCTTCTGCATGGTGACAGGCTTGTCCGGGAATCTCCGGATCGTGACGATCGGACCATTCAGAGCAATGGGATTCATGACAATATTTACTCTGGAACCATTATTCAACCGGGCATCTACGATGGGTGACGCTTCATTGACCACGCGATTACACCCCGCCACAATCTGCTGAATGACATCCTGTAATTTTTCCACGGAATCAAAGGCTCGATCCAGTTCCCGCAGTTGTCCATCCTGTTCTACAAAAATGTGATCCATGCCGTTGATCATGATCTCTGTAACAGAGCTGTCCTCCACAAAAATCTGCAGAATATCCAGTCTTCTCAGGGAATCAAACAATTCCTTACGCAGACGTCTCCGCAATTCTACCGGGCATAACTCCAGACTTTCCTGCTCCATCAGTACTTCATCGATCGTATCCTCCACTTCTTCATCCGTATAATCTCTTCCATAATCCAGTCTTTCCTGTACCATCTGACGAAGTTTTCTTCTCTGCTCTAAATAATCCATTTGTCCTTCTCCTATTCTACTCTTCCAATGTCTCTATTTCTTTTCTCACATAATCTGCCAGTTCCCCTCTGGTATACTGTTCCATTTCCACGGGAAGTCGCTGAAAGTATGGCAAATTCAGCTTTCTGGTCTTCCCCTTTACTTCCTCTTTCTCGCATAGTGACAATAGCTGTTCATATTGATCCAGTTTACACTGTGACATCTTGTCCTCTCTGGTCAGCGTAAATACTTTGATACACATCTGCAGAACATCCAACAGCCCCTGTATGCTTTCACTCAGATCCAGAATGACATATTCGTATTTCCCCAGCTCCTCGATCCTCTGGAACAGACTTCTCCATTCTTCCCAGGTGATCCCCAACAGGTTCTGTCCGTTCCGCATGGGTGGAATATAATCCAGATTGCCTTTTCTCTGAATGACCGTCTGCATGCGAAGAGGAAATTTTCCTTCATCTCCTGCTAAAAAATAGAGCAGATCTGCCAGATCCCGATTCTGTCTCTCCGGAAGCAATTCTATGATCCCCACATAATGTTCGAAATTCAGATACAGCGTGGGATGTTTTTCTGCCATCAGCTGTGCGAAAGTCAATGCGAACGTACTTTGAAGGCATCTGTGAACCGGAGAGTACATTCCGATAAAACGGGTCTTATATTCCGCACATAACAGCGGCATCCGTATCCCCGTCGTCTCTACATACAACGCCAACAGTTCCTTCCACACCTGTCCCGCTTCCTGATATTTGTTAATATTGGGAAACTGATGAAAGCGGAGAGTTCCGCTCTCATTTAAAATTGCCTGACATGTCGGCTGTAATGTGTTCAATGCCTCCTCACAGGAGGATTCCGCCACCACCAGCATTGTTACCTCCCCGCTTTTCTCTCCCGCCAACAGTTCTTCCGCTCTGGTATAAGTATGGATCTGCCAGGGCAATTCCTTTTGCCTCTTCAGGTATTCTGAAAAAAGCCGCGCGTATTCTTCCTCCCGGTCATACAGAACCAGAACCGGTTCCTTTTGTTCCATCAATACATTCCTCCCATATACATCAATGCACTGCAGAACACCGGTCCCGCCATGCAAATCCCTGCTCCGGCACCTTCCCGTTCTCCGGCAAAATAAAGTTTCCATCTTCCACACCGGAATACGTCCCATAAGTACTCTCCCAAATAGTACAAACGGTCTTTCATATTGCGTTCCAGATACATTTTGAAAAGTGCAATTACTGCTGCAATCATGAGCGCGAAAAACAGAAAATAAAGTACTTTATTCCAGGGAAAAAAACCGGCACAGACTCCCAACATCTTAACATCACCGGCTCCTATGGCTCCGATCCAAAAAACAAAATAAAGTAATATCGTTGTCAGTAATGCACTTGCCAGATATTCCAAAACGCCTTTGTGCCCGCCGCTGATCAACCGATACCCCAGGCCTGCAAACATGCAGCATACGATCAGCCAATTGGGTATCCTGTGCGTTTTGTAATCAAAACAGCAAGCTATTGCCAAAAGTATACATAATACCCCAAATATCTCATCTCCTTCTCCTGATTTCACATTATTTTCCTGCGTATAGTCCTGTCGTCACCTTCCTCCCAACTATTCAAAATCAGTCTTCTGGTAATGCGGGATGAATCTATCCCAAAATAGAAATTCTAAAAGATCTTATAAGATGCTCTGAACAACCATCGCGATTGGTTGTAAGATGAATTATAAATGCTCACTTTCCGTCTGGCAATACCTTTTTCGTAAAAAGATAAACTTTAGTACATTTTAACAAACAGAATTGTTTTTCATATTTTCAGTCATCCTGAAATACGCTATTTTACACGCTTTCCGTATGTCAAAACACCTTTTTATAATATTTCATAAATACTTAGCCCGTACAGCATCACAATGCCCGGAATTCCAAGGATTCCCGTTGTCAAAATACTTACTGCATTGATTCCAACCACTGAAGTAAATCCAAGGAAAGTCACACCCATATTAATAAAATAAATGGCAATGGTTCCCATAATGCCCCGCAATGCAAAATTGAGGAGCCACTCTGCCTTTTTCCCCAAAAAGCTTATGAGCAGCAATAATGCCGCCACTGCTATCAGCCATAATAAATTTTCCGGATGTTCCACTGTTGTTCTCGCATTCCCGACAATTCTTTATCCTAATCTATTCCTCTTTCCGTGTAAAAATGTCTTCCGTTTTCCTCCATGTCAGGTATATTTTTCCTTTTTTGTTCCTATACTGTTAGCAGAAAGGACGGTTAATGTTATGAAAATCTTTTTTAGTCAGGCAGATGCCTCCCCGGAAATCATTGAAGAGGATTTCTCTCCCATAGATCTGAAAGAATCCATAAGAAAAACCCGCCAGGCGTTGGAAATCGCCTATGCGGGTTTCGATAATGCTTTGGAAAGTGATCTCATTGACAGTTATATTTATGAAATCAATGCGTTACAAAAAAGGTATCAGCATCTCACAGAGCTGGCCGCTCTGCAGCCGGCGGATCAGGAAAAAAATCTATACCAACATTCCCCGATTCGTGCCCTGGTCAGCCATGTTTTCGGTTAACTGGTTCCTGCCGTAAGTCAGTCCGGCATATACTGTCTGAGAATTGTTCATCACCGGGCCGGAAGTATCCTGATCCTGGATCTGCCTGTACGCATCGCAGAGAGGTGCGATCACTTTGCGAATCTCTTCCAATATTGTGCGGTCTCTGCGGACTTCACATACAGCAAGTCTGCGAAGGCAGAACAGGTACAGTCTGGAAAGCTCTCCTGCCGGGCTGTATTCTCTGTGCAGAGAGTTCAGGAGCTCTTTGATACATCCCCTGGCTCTATGAACAGCTTCCGCCAGTCCGGCATCATCTGCTGCCTGCTCTCCGTCTGCCAGATATTGTAAGGTCATTTCATACAGGATCACGATCAACTGCGTGGAATTCGCCTGTGTGATCCGAAGTGTAAATTGTTGTTTGCATTCTTTTGTCATTCTGCCATGTCCTCTTATTCAGAACTTTCCTACTGTAACAACTGCAGTACCTGAGACGGTCTCTCGTTGGCCTGTGCCAGCATGGAGGTTCCTGCCTGTGCCAAGATCTGATAAGTCGTATAAGAAGTCATTTCTTCCGCCATATCTACATCCATGATACGGGAATATGCGGAAGTCATATTTTCGCTGGTAATATCCAGACTGTTGATCGTAGATTCCAGACGGTTCTGGAATGCACCCAGTCTGCCTCGAACGGAAGATACATATTTGATGGCGCCGTCTACGCGATCAATGGCATCGTCCGCACCTTCTGCAGTACTGACATCAACATTCTCGATTCCCATATTCTGTAAAGAAACCGCAGGAATATTTACTTCCAGCACCTGATGTTCATTAGCTCCGATCTGTAAGCGCATAGCGCCGATACCTGTGGCATTGATCTTCAGATCCTGAACCGTTGTTCCTGTCTGTGCTCCATTCAAAGTTCCGCTCACATCAAGGCGCATCTCAAATCCGTTTTCTCCGGTGATGGTCAAAAGATCATCCTTCAGTTCAGTCTTCAGTGTCTTCGCATCCGGGAAACCATCTCCGAACGTCACATCTCCGTCCAGCACAATATTGCCGTCCGCATCCTTTGTCAGCGGTATAGACTTTATGGTATATTCTTTTACCGGCACGTCGGTAGAATAGTAGTTCACCTTAACTTCCTGCTTGTTGGTATATCCCTTCAGATCGTACTCCCCATTCAGCAGTTTCTGTCCGTTGAACTCTGTTACGTCAGAAATTCTGGTGATTTCCTCTTTCAGTTGCTTTACTTCATCCTGTACGGTAGCTCGGTCATCATCCGTCATTATACCGTTGGCAGCCTTGACGGAGAGCTCATTGATTCGCTGCAGCATCTCACTGATCTCGGTCATGGCGCCATCTGCAATCTCGATAATGGATACGCCGTCGCTAGCATTCTGGTTTGCCACGGACAGGCCCTCGATCTGGGCATTCATACGTTTGGACATTGCCAGTCCTGCCGGATTATCCTTTGCATGATTGATCTTTAATCCGGAAGAAAGTCTCTCTAATGATTTGGACAGCAGGTCATCATTGGTAGATAAGGCATTGTTGGATAACATTGCCGATACATTGTAATTAATTCTCATGTTTTGTTACTCCTTACTTTCCGCTGCTGTCTGCGACAGCCTGCAGGAATCCTTTTGCCAGGCGGTACAGTTGCGCCGCATCTGCCCGGCTCTCTATTGTTTCTGCATTTTGCGTCTCACCGGCAGCCATCCTTGTCATATCCCGGGAGCTGACAACAGAAAGCTTTTCCGCTTTCCAGTCTGCAGAGGTATCTGTCTGAATCCATTCAAGGAATATATCGGAGGTCTTTTCCAGTTTCGTAACCTCTTCCGGGGTATTTCCTACGAGATAACCTTCGATGTGTTCTCCGTTGACCTGTAAATGCGCTTCCAACTGTTCGTCTCCCGCATCTACCCGGATATCCACAGCCGAGGTCTCTCCGGCTCCCTGCTGTAGGGTAAGATGCACTCCTGCCAGCTGGTCTCCCAGATACATCGGCAGGAAATACTCCTGCCTGTTCTGAAGATTTCCTGCAAGGCGCAGCTGTTTGTGTACCAGTTGTAACTGTTTCACATCCAGATGGCTCTCTGCCTGTTCCAGACTGATCGTCTCTGTCTCCTGTAAAGCATCCTGAAGCATGGTCCGGTAATCATCTGCAAAATTCGGCTGATCCAGCTGTTCCCACAATCCGGAGGCTTCTGTTCCGGCAGGCTCCCCTCCGGTTGCCGCCACAGGTATTTCTTTCTCTTTGTTGTATTTCTTACGATAGCGTTGCAGGTCGCTGAACAGTTCCGCCGGATCCTCCAGCAGAGCCTGAGCTGCCAGCAGGTTAGAAGTACTGGTATTTACCTCTCCCCTTTCCAACATTTGTGCTGCTCCCGGTTCGGTCTCTACCGCTTCCCGCATCTGCTGCAGACATTCCTGATAATATGCGTCTCTGCTCTCAGCGTCTTCTGACACATCTGTCAATATTTCTTTTGCCATCCCTACAGAAATCTGCTCTGAAATATTGTTCTCCGATAAACGTACTTCCTGTGTCAGTCCGGTATCATCCGACACTTTCCAGTCCATATGGGAGGTTCTTCTGCTCCTGGAAGCTGCCAGGAGTGTGGAAAATTGCAATTCTGCGCCGATATTTACCACCGCGCCTACTGCGGCACCATCTTCTCTCTCAATCTGGTGTACCATACGATAGATACCGATATAAGCTTTCCGCTCATTCTCCGTGATATCTTTCTTTTGTTCCAGCTGATACAGGAAACGGCTGTAGTCCTCCGCCTCTTCCTCATAACTCTGAGGATTTTCGGCAAAATAGGACTCCAGTTCCCCAAAAGTCTTCTCCAACGGATTTACGCCGTCCCGGATCATCTGTAATACATTCTTCGGTGTCAGTTTCTCAATCACTGCAGTGACCTGTTTGTCTGCTTCTTTGACTCTCTCGATATTTTCTGCAGTAATCTCCATCCGGTTATACGCGAGGATGCGGACCGCCCGCTGGTTCTCCAGTGTTTTATCCAATGACATATCTGTCAGAATGTCATCTACATTGGAAAATGCCTTGCGGATGCTGTCCCCCAGATCTCTTCTGGGGGCTGTCATCAGTGTCTCATAACGTTCATTTGCTTCTGTATAGGCCGTCTGCAACGCCTTACCTTCGCTGTGAAATTCTGCCACGGTCTCCTGAGAAACTTTCTGTTCCAGGCTATAGGGTCCCAACACGCTGACCGGCAGTCCCGGCAGTTCGTTTGTCACCTGTACGGTCTGTGTATAGGTCTCATATTTTGCCACGGCATCCGCATCGTTGGGGAAATACTTATCCGCAACTTCTGCCTCCGCTCTACGCAGTGCTTCGATCAGCTGCTCCATAGGGGCCGTATCAATGGAAAAATCACTCTGTAAGAGTTTCACATTCACTTCCGCTGTCATGCGCAACCGGATCTCTTCCAGTTGTTTTCTGGCCGCCAGATTCTCCGCCGTGACATCCCATTTTGCATCCGAGAACCAGTCCTGTACCATTTCTGTGGCTTTCTCGTATATATTTTCCTGCCGTGCCAGATTCGCATGAACAGGGGATTTCCCCTCCGCGAGTGCCGATGCCGCTGCCTGTGCAAAAGCATCCTCACTGACGGGATAGTCAATCGTATCCAGTTCTGCCAGCTGCTGCAGGGTATCCGTTGTCAGTGGCAAACCTGCTCCCACCAGCCACTGCGCTTTCTGGCGATTCTCATCATTGACCGGCAGGCCGGCATCCGTGATCACCTTATCCATCTGGTCCTGCAATTCCTGCGGTACGGTATTCTGCTGTACTTTCGCACCGCTGTTCTCTGCCACATACAAGTTCCAGATCTCCGGCTCCAATCCATTATCTACAAGATACCCGACCTCGCCTTCCTGGGGCTGCTGCAGAGAAGATGCCAGCTCCCAGGCGGTTTTTAATTCATCTACATTTTCAGGAGTCAGAGGTATATCCGTTGCCCGGAACTGTTCTTCAATACTTTGTGCCAGTGTATCGCTGCCCACAGCTGCCGCCAGGGTGTCCAGATCTATGTCGTCCGTGTATCCGGCAATGTTCTGTCCGGAACGCACCAGTTCTGCTTTGATCCTGTCCACGATGGTAACTGCGGTATCCTGATCCAGTTCTCTGGGGTCAAATCCGTCCTCACAAGCCTTCGCATAATCCTCCTGGGACATAGTATGTGACAGTAGTGTCATGTAATCCTGCTGTAATGCCACATTGGTGTTCCCGGCATCCTGCTGCAGTTCAATCAGGGATTTTCCCTTATTATTCTCTTCATTTCCCACAGGCATTGGGATCTGCCCACTCTCGTATACGGCTCCAAAAGTATTTGCATTCACACTTTTTTTATTGCGCTGTATTTTATCTCTGCCCCAGGTATTTTTCTCCGTCTGGATACTTTCTGTTCTATTTTCTGTATCAGTTACCGTCTGATTCTGAAATGTTATCTTCACGCTTGTCGTCCTTCCTGGTAATAACTCTTGAAATAACTATTCAGAGACTCATTCGCAAAATCGCTCTTTCAGAACTTTCCTTTTGCCCATTGAGGCTATATCGCCCTATAAATATCACTAAATCCTCTTACGAATACAAGCATTCAAAGAGGCCTTAGTGATATTTACATGTCTCTGAATAGTTAAGAAAAAAGATGAGTGCACCTTTTGGTCACACTCATCTTTTATTTCGGTCGTTTCTTATAATTTCTTAACCGGACTTAGAACAGAAATACAGCAGCTCCATAAGGGGGCAGATCAAAGCTGATAGAATAATCCTTGTAATGGTAAGGTTTTTTCTCTGCCATGATCTCTGCGGGAATCTCATTGCCCCAGCCGCCAAAACGTTCCTCATCACTGTTGAGCAGCAGCTTATATTTCTTCTTTTTCGGCACGGGTACGGTATAATTCTCCCATTTCATCGGAGTCATATTCAATACAAACAGCAGATTGTTTTTGCCGCTGGAACCTTTTCTCACGAAACAATAGGTGCTGTGTTCTGCATCATCCGCATTCATCCACTCGAAACCGTCCCAGGTATTGTCGATCTCATACATTGCAGGATACTTGCGGTACAGTTCCAACAGTTCCTTTACATAGGTATGTACGCCCTGATTCAGCTTCTCGCCTAACAGATACCAGTCCAGTTCGCGCTCTTCACTCCACTCACGCTCCTGTCCGAAATCCTGTCCCATGAACAGCAGCTTTTTGCCGGAATGTCCGAACATGTAGGTATAGCCCACACGCAGATTTGCGTATTTATCCGCAGTATAACCTGGCATCTTATTTACCATGGAACACTTCAGATGTACCACTTCGTCATGAGACAGGGGCAGAATGTAGTTCTCACTGTCATTGTAGCTCATGGCAAAGGTCATAGCGTAATGATTGCCCTTACGATACAAAGGATCCAGCTTCATGTATTCACAGAAATCATGCATCCAGCCCATATTCCATTTAAAGGAGAAGCCTAATCCCTCGCCTCCGATATCGCTGGTCACATTCGGCCACGCCGTGGATTCCTCGGCAATTGTCACAAATCCGGGATACGTTCCACGGATGACAGAATTCAGATGGTGGAAGAACTCAATGGCCTCCAGATTCTTGTTGCCACCGAATTTATTCGGCAGCCACTCACCTTCTTTTTTACCATAATCCAGATATAGCATGGATGCCACCGCATCTACACGGATGCCGTCCACATGGAACTCTCTGAGCCAGAACAAGGCATTGGCTACCAGGAAGTTCTTTACTTCATTTTTGCCGTAATTGAAGATTTTGGTTCCCCATTCGGGATGCTCTCCCAGACGGGGATCGGGATGTTCAAAAATGCACTGACCGTCAAATTCAGCCAAGCCATGGGCATCAGTTGCAAAATGCGCAGGTACCCAGTCCAGAATCACGCCGACTCCGGCCTTGTGCAGTTCGTTGATCAGGTACATGAAATCTTTCGGCGTTCCGTAACGGGAAGTCGGTGCATAGTAGCCGGTCACCTGATATCCCCAGGAACCGTCAAACGGATGCTCTGCAATACCCATCAGTTCTACATGGGTATACTTCATCTCCTTCAGATATTCTATGATCCGGTCCGCAAACTCCCGGTAATTGTAGAATCCTTCGGCGGTACCGTTGTTAGGATGCTTCATAAAAGAACCGATATGGCATTCGTAGATCGCCATAGGCTCTTTATTCATATCCTTTTTGTCCCGGGCTTCCATCCACTTGGAATCTCTCCAGTCAAAGCCTGTAATATCGGTAACGATAGATGCAGTGCCCGGCCGGTATTCCGCATAATTGGCAAAAGGATCGGCTTTGTAGAGCTTTCTGCCATCCCTTGCATAGATCAGGAACTTATACATCGTTCCCTCTTCCACGCCGGGAATGAACAGCCCCCAGATACCGCCTTCTCCCAGCTTCTGCATGGGATGGGATTCCTCATTCCATTCATTGAATGTGCCAATGACATTCACCTGTGCTGCATTTGGTGCCCATACTCCGAAATAGACTCCCTGCACGCCGTCTTCCACCGACAGATGTGCACCCAGTTTTTTGTAAATATCATAATGGGTCCCCTGGGCAAAAAGATACTGATCTGCTTCGGAAATAAATACCTTCTCCTTCGTCATGGCCGCGCCTCCCGCTATAAAATTTAACTGTTCAGAATAAGTTATACAAAATCTTTCTCGGTGAGGATGATCATATCCTCATCGTCATATCTCTTGGCGAACAGTACATCGAAGAAATGCTTCAATGTCTTTTTATTTGCATGAGCGATCGCTTCATCCACGATCTGCTTTACATCCACTACCGTAACCACATGATCTATCGTCTGCATATCTTCGATTCTGGTATGTAACGCCAGCTCTCCGAGTTCGTCAATAGAGTATTCCATCTCCCGTGCATACTGTTTGCCGAATGCCACCAGCGTGTTATTGCTGAGGGCTTCCACATCCATTCGTGCGGTAAAGCACTCTCTCAATTTTTCATGTTTCTCGAGGAATTTATCAATATCCCTCTTCGTATCTTCCAGAATAATTACGATTCCCTGACTCTCCTGCTGCAATGCCTTGTGAAGTACATTTGCCGTAGCATCGTTCATTTCGGATGCCTTGCAAATGATCAGCGCGCCGTTTTTCAGCTTGGATAAGGTATCTGCAGTATCCTTTTTATTCAATGCATGTCCAGAGATCTTTGCCACTTTTCCGGAGAAATTGCTGTCGGTTGCCTGAATTTCGCGAACCATGTTCTTCGCCAGAGATAAGGTATCCATACCCTCTTCTCCAGTGATGATCACGTTGCCGGTGTAGGCTGCCAGACTGATATTATCAATGGCCTTGACTAACTGCTCTCTGGCAGATCTGCTCTGGATAAAGGGTGCGTACAGTTCTCTCTCTTCTCTGGTAAGCGCACGAACCTTTGCTTTGTCTCGCTCTACTGCGGGGCGCTCCGGCTGTTCCGGTGCTTCCCCGGCCTCCGGCGTTTCCTCAGCCGTCAGTTCTATCTCTTCGCTGGCTGTTTCCTCATCTACCGATTCTACTGCTTCCGCCGTGGGCTCCTCTACAGGCTCGTCATCCATTGCTTCTTCCGGTTCTGCCTGTTCCTCGTCTACGATTTCTTCCTGCTCATAGATTTCTGCTTCCGGTTCCTCAAATTCTTCTGCTTCCGGCTCATATGCAGGTTCTTCCGCGAGTTCTTCTACAGTATCCTCTTCCGGAAGCTCTTCTACAGGCTCTTGTTCCGCTTCCTCTACAGGAGCAGCCTCCGTCAATTCTTCCACGGGTTCCTCTGTGGCAGGCTCTTCCGTGATCTCTTCCAGCTCTTCTACCTCATCGGTATCTGTTGTATCTTCTGCCACGGTATCTGCCGTGTCCGCAGCTTTTTCTTTTTCCAGTTTTTCCAGCAATCCGTCTCTTACCGCCTGCTCAAACTCCGTGAACATGGCTCCGGTCTGCTGTAATACATGTTGGCGAACCTCTTCTTCTCTCTTCTCCAGGTTCTCCTTCTTCTTGCGTTCCCACTCTGCCAGAATATCCTCGATATTCATCTGGCCGGTGATCTGTTTCTCAATGCTCTCTGCCTCCGGCATTACCAGGCTGATCTGACCGTCGGATTCCTGTGCCAGCACATCGGCCAGTTCCTTGGGCGGCTCTACGGGAGCTGCCGGGGTTACCGGTGCTACAGGAGCTGCCGGCGCCGATGCCGTAACTTCATGAATCTCCTGCGTTCGGGAAGCTTCCGGTACTTTCTGTACTTCCGGTTCCTTCACGATTTCCTGTACTTCCGATGTCTTCTGTACTTCGGATAGCTCCGGTACTACATCGGTTCTTCTTGCAACAACAGGCTCTTCCGGCAGAATCTCTTCCGTCTCTACCTGGGGCACCTGTGACAGATCGCCGATTTCTCCAGTCTCCCCAAAGAATACTTCCGAGCTCTCCATCTGCTCCGTCTCCGGCTCCAGATCGTCTTCACTGACATCTGCGATCTCCGGATAGTCCAGAGACTCCGTATCGGAATCCCCGGGATCGATCATGGGTGCCACGATAGAACGGGTAATGGAATCCGAAGTCTCCTTCGCATGGTCCTCACTCAGTACCTCCCGCAGGCCTGCTGCCAGTTCTGCCTGTAGATTGATCGTATTATATTGTCCCACATCCATGGTCTTCACATGAATGTCGAAATCATCTTCCGCCGGCTGCGCGGGTGCCTGCTGGGGCTGTACCGGCTGCACCGTTTCATAGACTCTGGTGTCACCGGTCACCTGCTCGTAGGTTTCCTCCTGTACATAACCCTGATTCGGCTCATAGCCTCCGTCCTGTACATAGCCCTGATTCGGGTCATAACTTCCATCCTGTGCATAGCCCTGGTTCGGGTCATAACTTCCGCCCTGTGCATAGCCCTGATTCGGGTCGTAACTTCCGTCTTGCACATAGCCCTGATTCGGATCATAAGTTTCGTTCTGTCCATAACCGGGATCCTGCGCATAATTCTGAGAATACTGCTGCGTACCGGGCGCGTCAAAACGATGATCGTATTTTTCCTGCTGTTCCGGTGTTAGCGGCTGATGGAGCATTTTCAGCTCCATTGCCTTGATAACGTATTTGCCCTCGCCAAACCAAAGGATCAGCTCATCACATTCCTCTACACATCTGGCAGCAAGTCCTACTCTATGATATAGATAAGCCAACTCATATGCCCATTTTTCTCTGTAATCTCTCTTTTTCAGTTCTTCCAGAACAGCAATGCGCTCTTCCAGACTGACATCCTGCGCCTCATATAATTTGTACTGCAAAATATATCTGCCGGGATCCTTGGGCGCTACCTGCACAAACTCTTTGTAATACTCGATAGCCTGTACATACTCTTCCATTTTGATGGAAAGTTCGCACAGAGAATAGCAGATCGTCCTTCCTCCCGGACGGCGTTCATATGCCAGAAGCAACATATCTCTGGCATCCTCGTATCTTCGATTGATCTTGTAAAGGTCACTGATAGTGCACAGCATCATAACACTTTTGACTCTGCGCCAGTCAATGGTATCCGCAATCTCCGCAGCCTGCGCATACTCCCCACGGCTGATCAAGTCTTTGATTTCTTCCGCTCTTAATTTATATTCACTCTTATCCAAGGTATTTCGCTCCCTTAACCTTTTCTTATCCTAAGCTTCTCATTTCCCCGGGTACACTACCCCACTTTTTTCTTATTCAGTGTACCATAGTACCCATTGATATGTCAAAATCAAACTGGGCAAAATGTATGGAAATCTCCCCTTCGGAATACTACCCACGAAAGTGGGATGACTTCTTGGGCTTTTGACGTTTTTTCGCCTGTCGGATTGCTTCTTTGCGTCTGTTACGAAGGTCCTGATCCACCGAACGATACCGGGATCTGGAACGATTTCTTCTGCGGTTAAATCTCCAGGTCAGGCGGGTACTGCGGTGGGCAAAATGATAATTCTTGAAAAACGTACGTAATAACAGTGCAAGGAAGATCAATACCGCAATTCCCACGATACAGAAAAATACTTTTACCACATTAATGAAAATAACCGCAGGACCGCCGGAAGTGCTGTTTTCCTCCTCCGGGGATGTCTCCTGTGCAGCCGTTGGAATTCCACCATTGTTTCCGGTGTTATCTCCTGCTGTTTCGGTTGTCTCTGTATTGTCTGCCTCTGTGGTCGTTGTGCCTGACTGCGTTTCATCGGTTGCACCGCTTTCCTCTGCAGACTCCGTGGTCTCTGCCGTATTTTCCCGGAAGACACTACTGCCCTTTTCCGCTGCCGTAAAGTCCAGGGATGCCGTTCCCAGTACCACATCATTGTAAGTATAAGTGATCACAGCCACCTGTCCTGGTTCTGTATTATCATAGGAAATACTGGACACCGCATCCTGAAAGGTGATGGTGTTCGGCAAAGTGATGCTGTCCGTCTGGTTCAGTTCCAGAATCGGTTTGGAGTTGCCGAAAATATCATTCCCACTGTAAAAAGATCCTGCATTCTCGATATTATACTTGGTCTCTGTCTGAGAAATGTTCACTCTCTGAAAATTGCTGAAACCATAATCAAACAGAGTGATTGTATCTTCATAGTAATTCGGATTTTCGTCTTTCATGACCACACAGATCAGCTTCATGCCGTCTTTTTCCGCACAGGACACCAGTGTACTGCGGGCAACATCGGTGTAACCGGTCTTACAGCCTACCAGATACGGATATGCATATTTACCGCCGGGGATCAGTTCCATCTTGTTGACTTCCATAATATCATCCGGCTGGCGTTCCGACGGCAAAATGTGCAGCATATGTGTCATTGTCATTTTACACAGCGCTTCGTTGGCAAAAAAAGCT
>UMBX01043415.1_pt1 | contig 14198 bp, 9 predicted proteins | sample 1964081 | NCBI WGS metagenome assembly UMBX01 (sample SAMEA4835952, study PRJEB28245) | human gut metagenome | biome: gut microbiome; material: fecal sample | place: Denmark | collected 2008
AATTTACAATCTACATATTATTTAACGGAGGAATATATATAATGGGAAGATTATTCGGTACAGACGGTGCAAGAGGTGTTGCAAACGCAGAGCTTACACCCGAACTTGCAATGAATATAGGCAGAGCGGCGGCAATGGTTCTTATCAGCGATGAGGTTGAACACCCCACAATTTTAATCGGAAAGGACACAAGACTTTCGGGCGATATGCTCGAGGGCGCACTTATTGCAGGACTTTGCTCGGTAGGTGCAAATGTTCACATTCTCGGGGTAGTTCCTACTCCTGCGGTTGCTTATCTTGTAGGCAAATACAATGCCGATGCAGGTATTATGATTTCCGCATCACACAACCCGTTTGAATTTAACGGTATCAAAATTTTCAGTTCTGACGGATGCAAGCTCCCCGATGCCCTCGAAAACAGAATTGAAGAAATCGTACTTGACCATGTTGTTCCGTATGCATCCGCAACAGATGAAAATATCGGCAGAGTAACATATGATACAGAGGCGGCTGATTTGTATATTGACCACCTTGTTTCGGCAGTTGACTGCGATTTTGATGGTATGGAAATCGCCCTTGACTGCTCAAACGGTTCTTCTTCAAGAACAGCCGAAAAGCTTTTCACAAAGCTTGGTGCAAAGGTTCATATGCTTTTTGACGAGCCTGACGGTGTGAACATCAACCGTGACTGCGGTTCAACTCATATGAGCAAATTGCAGAAGTATGTTCGTGAACATAAGCTTTCATGCGGTCTTGCATTTGACGGTGATGCCGACAGATGTCTTGCGGTTGACGAAAGCGGAAACCTTGTTGACGGCGATTATCTTATTGCAATCTGTGCAAATGATATGAAGCAGAGAGGTGTACTCAAAAAGAATGCCGTTGTCGGAACAATTATGACAAACATGGGCTTTAACAAGTTCTGCGAAGAAAACGATATGCACTTTGTTTCAACAAAGGTTGGCGACAGATATGTTCTTGAGGCTATGATGCAGGAGGGCTACAACATCGGCGGCGAGCAGAGCGGTCACATCATTTTGCTTGACTACGCAACAACAGGCGACGGTCAGCTTTCAGGTGCAATGATTCTCAGCATTATGAAGAGAACAGGCGAAAAGCTCAGTCAGCTTGCAAAGATTATGGAGCGTTTGCCGCAGGTGCTCATTAATGTAAAGGTCAGCAGAGAGGGCAAGCTCTCATTCTATACAGACAGGGAAATCAAGGCTGAAATCGAAAGAGTTAGCGAAATCCTCGGTGACAGAGGCAGAATCCTTGTTCGTGTGTCGGGAACAGAACCTCTCGTAAGAGTAATGCTCGAGGGCGAAAACCTCGAAGAAATTCAGAACCTTGCGGAAGAAGCCGCACAGGTAGTAAGGGAAAGACTTGCATAATGCGATTATCTGATAAATGGAAAGATTATGAACTTATAGATACCTCTGACGGGGAAAGACTTGAAAGATGGGGAGATATAATCCTTATCCGTCCCGATCCGCAGATTATCTGGTCAAGCGAAAAGAAAAATCCTCTTTGGTATTCGGCACATGCCCGTTACCACCGCTCAAATCGTGGCGGAGGAAGTTGGGAGCAGTACAAAAAAGTTCCCGACCGCTGGACTGTAAATTACGGTGACCTCGTTTTCAACATCAAGCCTATGGGATTCAAGCACACGGGCGTGTTCCCCGAACAGGCAGTTAACTGGGATTTTGCCGCAGAAAAAATAAAAAACGAAAACAGACCGCTTAAAATTCTCAACCTTTTCGGTTACACAGGCTGTGCGACTCTTGCGTGTATGAACGCAGGCGCAACCGTTTGCCATGTTGACGCATCAAAGGGTATGGTTCAGTGGGCAAAGGAAAATGCCGCATCAAGCGGTATTGCCGACAGACCTGTCCGTTGGCTCGTTGACGATTGCGTAAAATTTGTACAGCGTGAAATCCGCCGTGGCAACAGGTATGACGGAATCATTATGGATCCTCCATCATACGGCAGAGGTCCGGGCGGTGAGGTCTGGAAACTTGAAGAACAGCTTTATTCACTCGTAACCCTGTGCAAACAGGTTCTCTCAGACAATCCGCTGTTTTTCATTCTCAATTCCTACACAACGGGACTTTCTCCCGCTGTAATGGAGTATTTGCTCGGAGTTCTTTTGCAGAAGGATTTCGGCGGAAAAGTATCAAGCGATGAAATAGGACTGAAGGTGAGCGACACGGGACTTGTATTGCCGTGCGGCTCAACCGCAATATGGGAGAAATAATAAATGAGCTTTATTTCACTTGACAACATCAGCTTTTCATATTCCGACATTGAAAGCGGTCAGCCGTATAAAAATGCGGTTGACGGTGTTTCTCTTAATATCGAAAAGGGTGAATTTGTTGCCCTTCTCGGTCACAACGGATGCGGAAAGTCAACTGTTGCAAAACATCTCAACGCAATGCTATTGCCGGATAAGGGCAAAGTGTATGTTGACGGAGATGACACATCAGATGAAAACAAGACATATGACATAAGAGAAAAAGTGGGACTTGTACTTCAAAATCCCGACAACCAGCTTGTTGCAAGCGTTGTTGAGGAAGATGTTGCATTCGGCCCCGAAAACCTCGGAATACCGCCAAAGGAGATCCGACAGAGGGTTGATGATGCCCTCAAAGCCGTTGATATGTACGATTACCGTGAACACGCTCCGTTCAAGCTTTCTGGCGGTCAGAAACAGCGTATTGCAATTGCCGGAATTCTTGCAATGCAACCGCAATGCATAGTTCTTGACGAACCCACGGCAATGCTTGACCCTAACGGCCGTGACGAGGTAATGACAACGCTTTTAAAACTCAACCGTGAAAAGAATATGACGGTTGTCCTCATCACACACTATATGGAAGAGGCAGTCCTTGCCGACAGAGTTGTCGTTATGGACGCAGGAAAAATTCTCACTCAGGGTACACCCGAAGATGTTTTTTCACAGGCGGAGCTGCTCAAAAAGCACCGTCTTGATGTTCCGCAGGCAACAGAGCTTGCATACAGACTCAGGGGGTGCGGAGTGAAATTTGACAAACTTCCTCTCAATGCAGAGCAATGTGTAAAAATGCTTGAGGAGGTGCTGTCATGAGCAAGGTGCTTGAACTGAAAAATTTAAGCTATGTTTACGGAACAGGCACTCCGTTTGAGAAAACCGCTGTCAATAATTTGAGCCTTTCAATTGAAAAAGGCGAGTTTATCGGCATTATGGGACACACTGGCTCGGGCAAGTCAACACTTGTTCAAATGCTCAACGGACTTATGAAACCAACTTCGGGACAGGTTCTTCTTGACGGCGAGGATATCTGGGCAAATCCCAAGGATATCAGAAAAATCCGTTTCAAAGTCGGAATGGTATTTCAGTATCCCGAATATCAGCTTTTTGAAGAAACCGTTGCCAAGGATATCGCATTCGGCCCTACGAATATGGGCAAGAGCGGTGCAGAGCTTGAAAAAGCGGTAAATGACGCCGCAAGATTTACCGGACTTAAAGATGAACTTCTTGAAAAATCTCCGTTCGACCTTTCGGGCGGTGAAAAGAGAAGGGCGGCAATTGCAGGCGTTATAGCAATGAATCCCGAGGTTCTCGTCCTTGACGAACCGACCGCAGGTCTTGATCCTATGGGCAGAGATGTGCTGTTGAGCCAGATTGTGCAGTATCACAAGGAACGCAAAAACACCGTTATCCTTGTATCCCACAGCATGGAAGACATTGCAAGGGTTGCCGATAAGATAATAGTTATGAATAAGTCAAACCTCGTTATGTTTGATAAGACGAAAGAAGTTTTCTCAAAGGGACGAGAGCTTGAAAAAATAGGACTTCGAGTACCGCAGATAACAAAGATTATGCTTGAACTGCGTGAAAAAGGTTTTAATGTTCCCGAAGGAATACTTACTGTTGATGAGGCAATGGACTGTATTTCCTCACTGCTTGACAAGGAGGGTAAAATATGGTAAGAGATGTTGCGTTCGGTCAGTATTTTCCTGCGAACAGCGTAATCCACAAATGTGATCCCCGTGCAAAGCTGATTATGCTTGTCGGATTTCTCGTAATTATTTTCTGTACTTTTAATTATGCTTCGCTTGCGCTTGTTGTGCTTTTTACCGCACTTTTTGTTGCGGCAAGCAAGGTGCCTGCAAAGTTCTATTTCAAAAGCATGAAAGTAATTATATTTATTATAATAGTAACCTCAATTCTCAATGTGTTCTACGGTTCGGGTGATCCGCTTGTACAATGGGGAATTTTCAAAATTACCTTAAACGGCATTAACAGAGCAATTTTTGTTTCGGTAAGAATCATCTGTCTTATCCTTGCAAGCTCCTGTCTTACATTCACAACCTCTCCGACAGAGCTTACGGACGCAATCGAAAGACTGATGAAGCCGCTTGCAAAACTGCACTTTCCCGTTCACGAGATTGCAATGATGATGTCGCTTGCTTTAAGATTTGTTCCCACACTTCTTGAAGAAACCGACAAAATTACTCAGGCTCAAAAGGCACGAGGTGCCGATATGGAGTCGGGTAATATTATTCAGAGGGTAAAGGCGTTTATCCCTATTCTTATTCCGCTTTTTGTTTCGGCATTCAGAAGAGCCTATGAGCTTGCAACAGCTATGGAGTGCCGTTGCTACCGTGGCGGAACAGGAAGAACACGAATGAAAACTATTCATATGGCAAAGCGTGACTATGTATCTTTTGTAATGGTCGCACTTCTAATCGGCGGAGTGATTTTATGCAACATATTCCTGCCTGCGGCAGTTTAAGAAATCTTCTTCTCACAATTTCATATGACGGAAAAGAGTTCCACGGCTGGCAGATTCAGCAGAACGCAATGACGGTTCAGGAGGCTTTTCAAACTGCTCTTTCAAAGATTATCGGCAATGACTTTGATGTAAAGGGATGCAGTCGCACAGACAGCGGAGTTCACGCAAATATGTACTGCATCAGCCTTAAAACAGTGCATCCCATAAAGCCCGAAAGGCTCAAGGCGGCGCTTAACCGTTGGCTGCCGCTAAGCATTGCGGTTCTTGACTGCAAAGAGGTTGCACCTGATTTTCACGCCCGCTATTCCTGCACAAGCAAGGAATATATCTACAAAATCTGGAACAGCGAGGTGCGAAATCCGTTTCTTGACGGATACGCACTTCATTACAGATACAAAATTGACGAAAATCTGCTCGACAAAGCCGCTCAGGCATATGTCGGCAGACACGATTTCACTTCCTTTTGCACGCTTGATAACCGTGAAAAAGGGGATATGACCAGAAATGTAAAAGCCTTTTCGGTAACCCGTGAGGGCGACCTTGTTACAATGAAGGTTGAGGCTGACGGCTTTTTGTACAATATGGTTCGTATTATGGTGGGAACACTTCTCAGGATTCAGCAGGGTAAAATTGCTCCAGATGAAATCCCCTCCATTATAGAAAAGAAAAACAGAAAATATTCGGGTCCCACCGCACAGGCTTGCGGATTGTACCTGAATCGTGTGAATTATGAAAATGACAACAGTTCACAAAAAAGGAGTGAACGCTGATGTTTAAAAAATTTAAAGGACATTATTCAAAACGAAAGACACATAAAACCGACAGAGATGTAATGAGCTATGAGGATATGCCTCTTGACGATTATGAACAGGAAAAAACCGAAATGTCGCCCCAGGCTGTCAAGAAAATCGTACTCGGTGCGTGTATTGCCATTGCGGCAGGACTTATAGTTTTTGCCTTTGCAAACCGTGACAAGCTCACATGGGAGAACATCTCAAACTGGTGGACTTATGATGTACTCGGAAATGCCGGTCACGGCTATCCTGTTGACATTATCGGTTCCGAGGTTTCATCGGGCAACTTTGCAGTGTCACAGGGACATGCCGTGTATGCGTCGGACACCTCGTTCGTAACCCTTACAAATTCAGGTACAGAGGTTGCACGACTTCAGCTTACACATTCAAATCCCGTAATGAAAAACAATGAAAACAGATTTCTCACATACGGAATCGGCAGTTCAAGCTATGAGATAAGCAGTTTTGACGAAACGCTTTACTCAGGAAATGCCGAAAATAAAATATACACAGGTGATGTTGCCTCAAACGGTACATACTGTCTTGTTACCGAGGACAACGGTTATCTTACAACGCTGTATGCATACAGCAAAAATAATAACAGAATTTACAAATATTCTTTTTCGGAGTATTATATAACATCGGTAGCAATTAACAAGGATGGCTCCGGTTGCGTTGCCGCAGGTGTGTCAAGTGATAAGGGCTCAGCGGTAACGGGCGTTTATGTGCTTGATTTTTCACAGGAAAAGCCTGTTTCAACCTACGAAATTTCAGGTGACAGCGTGCTTGATTGCAAGTATCTGACCTCAGATACGGCGGTTCTTGTGGGCTCACAGGCAAGCTATATTGTTAAAAAAGGTGAAAAGAATTACAAAACAGTAAGCTATGAGGACAAAACTCTTTCAAATTACTGCTTTAACACAGATACATCAACCTATACAATGGCTCTTTCAAGGAGCGGTGACGGAAGAAGTGTTGCTCTCATAAGCTATAACAGTAACGGCGAGGCACAGTACACAATAAATACCGAACACAAAGCCGATTCGCTTTCTGTCTACAAGGGTACGGTTGCAATCCTTGACGGAAATGTTGTTTACGGTTATAATCAAAATGGCGATTTGCTTTATTCGACAAATTCGGGAACCGGTTCAAAAAAGATTGTGCTTGCCTCGGACTACACCGCTTACATTCTCAGCGTAAATCAAATTAGGTTTATTGACCTTGACAGTGTATCGAGCGACGATACCGCTCAAACTTCAAAACAGGAGTAATAAATTTGGTTGCAGATATAATTATTATTGCCGTGTTTGCGCTTTTGTTTTTTATTGATTTCAAGCGTGGCATAGCAATTACAATTCTCAATGTTGCAGGTGTGGCTCTCACGGGCTTTCTTGCATATCACATTTCAAATTTTCTTGCATCGTGGGTTTATACGGCATTTGTTCAGCAGACCTTAACAACAAATCTGCAACAAATGATTGACACTCAGGGCATCAACTCAGCCATTGCAAACAGTTTTTCGGCTTTGCCAAACTGGGTTATGGGAATGCTCGGATTCTTCCTTTCAATTTTCGGATTAGATTCAAGTGTCTATACAAACGATTTTCAGGTTCCGAACTCTGCCGCAGCGGCGGTGTCAGCTTCGGTGGAAAATCTTATTCAGCCGGTTATCACAGGAATGTTCCGCTTGGTTATCGGTGTAGTTATTTCAATAATTATCTTTATAATTATAAAAATTCTTGTCAAAAAACTTGCGAGAGTGTTTAAAATACCCGTGGTGAAACAGATTAATAAGCTTCTCGGCGGTGTGTTGGGACTTGCGGAGGCGGCAATCCTTGTATTTTTTGCCGTTAATATCTTTTCGGGAGTACTTGAATTTTCAAATCCCGAAATGCTTAATAACCCGATGATTTCGGGTGCTGTTTTTAAATTTTTCAGCGTTGCAGTCTGAATGAAGAAACAGGAGGGAACAGTAATGGAAAAAGAAAAAGATGTGTGGAGCTTTAAAACATCCGATTTGGTTACTATACCTAATATTATAACTTATGTAAGATTTGTGCTTATAATCCCGTTCGTATATTTTTTCCTTGCGGAACAGTATATATATGCGGCAATATGTATAGGTTTGTCGGGACTTTCCGATTGCTTTGACGGAATGGCTGCCAGAAAACTCAATCAGGTAACTCCTCTCGGAAAAATCCTTGATCCCATTGCAGACAAGGTAACGCTTTTTGCGGTCGTTATCTGTATGGTGATTTATGTGCCTATGGTTCTTCCGATTCTTGTAACACTTCTGGTCAAAGACCTTATTATGCTCCTCGGAGGTGCCGATTTAATCAAAAAAAGACTCACTCCGCCTTCTGCAAACTGGTACGGAAAGGTCGGAACAATTATTTTCTACTTTTCCGTATGTCTTATCGTATTTCTCAAGGCCTTTTTTGCCTACGAAAATATGGTGCTTGATCTGATATTGCTTTCGGTTACAGCCGCATCCATGCTATACGCTTTGTATCGTTACGGCAAAATCTATTTTGCAATGATTAAGGAGTACAACGAATCACTTAAAAAGACAGCTGACATTAAAAATAAATAAATTCCGACAAATAAATATTGAATTATTTGTTAAACAGTTGTATAATTCTTATATTACCATGACAGCAAATGTGCAATTTGGTGTCCTAAAAAGGAGTATGCTATGCTTTGTACAAGATGCGGAAAACGGCCTGCGGTTGTTTTCGTTTCAAATAATAATTCCAAAGATGCCCCAACGGCAGGTTATTGCCTTACCTGTGCAAAAGAGCTTGGAATCAAGCCGGTTGAGGATCTTATCAGCAAAATGGGTATCTCGGATGAGGACCTTGAAAATGTTCAGGATCAGATGAATACCCTCATGAACAGTATGGGTGACGGCGATATGTCGCAGCTTATGGAACAGCTTGGTGCGGATAACCTTGCCGAGCAGATGGGCGATTTTTCTAAAGACGGTGACGGCAGCGAAGATGATGACTTCTCTCACGGTGCACCTGCATTCCCTGCATTTTTCAACAGTATGTTCGGCGGACAGAACAACAATGCGACAAATCAGGATAATAATAAAAAGGGCAAAAAAGAGAAAAAAGAAAAGAACAGAAAGCACATCAATCTTTACTGTGAAGACCTCACACGCAAGGCGAGAGAGGGCAAAATCGACCGCATTGTCGGCAGAGACAGCGAGATTGAGCGTGTAATTCAGATTCTTTCAAGAAGAACAAAGAACAATCCTTGCCTTATCGGTGAACCCGGTGTAGGTAAAACCGCTATTGCAGAGGGGCTTGCTCTCCGCATTGCCGCAGGAAATGTTCCTCAAAGACTTAAAAACAAGGAAATTCAGCTTCTTGACCTCACCTCACTTGTTGCAGGTACTCAGTTCAGAGGTCAGTTTGAAAGCAGAATCAAAGGACTTGTTTCCGAAATCAAGGAGAACGGCAACATAATTCTCTTTATTGATGAGGTTCACAGCCTTGTCGGCACAGGTGACAACGAGGGTACAATGAATGCCGCAAATATCCTCAAACCGGCTCTTTCAAGGGGCGAGGTTCAGGTCATCGGTGCTACAACATTCAACGAATACAGAAAATATATCGAAAAGGATTCTGCTCTTGAAAGAAGATTTCAGCCCGTAAAGGTCGGCGAGCCTACAATTGCTCAGTCAATTGATGTTATCGCAGGCGTAAAAGGCTATTATGAGGCACATCACCGTGTAATTGTTGACGATGATATCGTTCGCAAGACGGTTGTTCTTTCCGAAAGATACATAACAGACCGTTTTCTTCCCGACAAAGCAATCGACCTTCTTGATGAAAGCTGTGCCTGTGCCGCTCTCCGCAATAAAAGCATGGAGCGTCACGATAAGCTTGAGGATGAAAGACAGAAGCTTCTCATCAGAAAGGACGCTCTTACAAATGCCGATGATGTAAACTATGAACAGCTTGCCGAGGTCAACACAAGCCTTGCAAGAATTGACAGCGACCTTAAAGAAATTGACCCCGAAACTCTCGTTTCAAAGGTTACAGAGGAGGATATCGCCAAGGTCATCGAACTCTGGACAGGCATCCCCGCATCAAGAATCAAGGAAAACGAGCTTTCAAAGCTTGCCGACCTTGAGAACGAGCTTAAAAAGAAAATTATCGGTCAGGACGAGGCTGTAAAGGCTCTTGCATCTGCAATCAGAAGAAGCAGAGTTCCGATTGCACCTCGCCGCAGACCTGCATCGTTCATCTTTGTAGGTCCTACAGGTGTCGGTAAAACAGAGCTTGTAAAGGTTCTCAGCAAGGAACTTTTCGATACCCCCGAAACTCTTATCAGACTTGATATGAGTGAATTTATGGAGAAACATTCGGTTTCTAAAATTATCGGTTCACCGCCCGGATATGTCGGTTACGATGAGGCAGGACAGGTAACGGAGAAAGTTCGCCGCAGACCTTATTCGGTTCTCCTCTTTGATGAAATCGAAAAGGCTCATCCCGATGTTCTCAATATTTTGCTCCAAATTCTTGACGAGGGCAGAGTTACAGACGCTCACGGCAGAACAGTAAACTTTGAAAATACTGTTATCATTATGACATCAAATGCCGGTTCTGCATCAAAGGACAGCGCATTAGGCTTTGGCAAGACTGAAGAAGATGCCTCAAAGGAAAAGGTTATGAAGGCACTTTCTGAGTTCCTCCGTCCCGAATTTATCGCAAGAGTTGATGAGGTTATCGTATTCAACAGCCTTAAAAAGGACGATTTTGTTAAGATTGCAGACCTTATGCTCTCTGAGTATGTTCCGACTCTTGAGGAAAAGCACATCAAATTCACATTTGACGAAAAGGTTTGTCAGCTCCTTGCAGAAAAGTCATGCAACGGTGCAAGCGGTGCTCGTGACCTCAGAAATACAATTCGCAGAGAGGTTGAGGAGAAAATTGCAAACGCAATGATTGAGGCAGGTGCAGGCGGTGTTACTGCAATGCACCTTACAGCCGAAAACGGTGAGCCTGTTCTTCAGTCAATCTGATTTTTACGGTAAAAGTTAACACATAAAATTTCCGCATATCGGGCAGTCATCACGATTGCCCGATTTTTTGTATGCAGTATAATTCTATTAAAGAACAATCCCACACGGCGAGCCGCCGTACCCTGTTCGTGAAGATAGTTTGTAAATGTCAAAAAACATATTATGCCCGAGCGGAAGTTTTTTTAAATTGAAAGTTGAAAATTGAAAATGTAAAATTGTGGTCGGGCAGACAGTTTGCAAAATGCAAATCATTGTCGCCCGATTGTCTTTGTATATATAGAAGTTGCGTTTAAATGTAGAGGCGGATATTATCCGCCCACACGGCGAGCCGCCGTCCCCAATTCGTGTAGATAATTTGTTTTGCATTATACAAACTGTCTACACGAGAGAAATAAACACGAGAGAAAAAACACAAGAGAAAAAAACGGCTGTGTAGCATAATGTACACAGCCGTTTTTTGAAAATAAAATGAAAGAAAGATTAACCTTTTACAGCACCTGAAACAACACCCTCGATGATGTATTTCTGACAGGCAAAGTAGAAAATAATAATCGGAACGATGCTCAGAACGATAAGCGCCATAATAGCACTTGTGTCCGTATGACCGTAACTGCCGTTAAGATACTGAATGTGAATCGGAATAGTTTTGTAATCCATATCAAGAATAAGATAGGGGAGAAGGTAGTCGTTCCAAATCCACATTGTTTCAAGGATTGCAACCGAAATAAAAGTAGGTTTCATAATTGGAAGAACAATACCGAAGAATGTTCTCAAAGGACCTGCTCCGTCAACATCTGCGGCTTCCTCAATTTCAACAGGAATTGATTTAACAAATCCCGAGAACATAAATACCGCAAGTCCTGCTCCGAATCCGAGGTATATAATCAAAATACCCCATGGAGTTGTAAGCTTGAGACTGTCGGCTGTCTTTGAGAGGGTAAACATTACCATCTGGAAAGGAATAACCATTGAGAAAATGCAGAAATAGTAGATGATTTTGCATATACGAGAATTTGAACGCTGCAAGTACCACGCACACATTGATGTGCAGAAAAGAATAAGCACAACACCGCCGATTGTAATGAAGAAGCTCCATACAATTGACTTCCAGAACGGATAGTTGCCGTGGAACATACCTGTCATATAGCTTTGAAAGCCCTGAAAACTGTTTGCATTCGGAAATTCAAAGATTGCACGGCTGATTGCCGCATTACTCTTGAAGGAGTTCATCAGTACAATGAAAACGGGAGCAACATAGAATACTGACACAATAGAGAAGAGAATTGTTAAAATTTTCATTCCTACGGTTTGTTTTTTCTTTACAGGCCTATCCTTAGCCTTTGCTGCAACTTTTGCCATTACTGCTGAACCTCCTTTCTTCTTGTGAAGTAAAGCTGAATAAGGGCAATGATAACAACAATTACGAAGAAGATAACGCCCTCAGCCTGACCTACGCCACGAGAATTCTGGTTTGCATAGAATGTATTGTAAATATTGAGAGCCATCATTTCCGTCTGATAAACCATTGTACCGCTTCCCTGTGATACAATACCCGGAGCACCGCCTGTGAGGGCAAGGTTCTGGTCGAACAGCTTAAATGAGTTTGTAAGTGTAAGGAATGTGCAGATTGTGATGGAAGGCATCATCATTGGCAATGTTACATTTGTAAGCAACTGTTTTTTGCCTGCGCCGTCAATTTTAGCCGCCTCATAAAGATCATGAGGTACGCTCTGGAAACCGGCAATGTAAATAATCATCATATAACCTGCCTGTTGCCAGCACATAAGAATTACAAGTCCCCAGAAACCGTAGTTAGCATTAAGCGCAAGGTTTGTTCCGTAATACTGAAGAATACCGTTAAAAATGTACTGCCAGATGTAGCCGAGAATGATACCGCCTACAAGGTTAGGAACAAAGAAAACAGTTCTGAATACATTTGAACCCCTGATTCCGAGTGTGAGTGCATATGCCACAAAAAACGCAATGAGGTTAATGAGTATAACCGATACTATAACAAACAGTACCGTAAACCAGAATGAATGTAAAAAGCCCTCATTCTGAAAGGCCTTGACATAGTTTCCGAACCCAATGAATACTGCGTCGCTTGTTGTTCTGAATTTACAGAATGAAAGGTAAATGCCGTTAAAGAACGGATATACAAAACCTATAAGGAAAGCAGCAAGAGTAGGAAGAACAAATATAAGAAAATAAATTTTTCTTTTAGGTTTTCTAAACATAATATTTTGCCTTTCCGTTCATAAGAAAGGGGGGCGGAATGCCGCCCCCCTACCGAACCTGTTAAATTAAAACAGAAATTTTACAATCAGCCGTTAGCCTTTGCATATTCTGTTTTCCAACCCTGTACAAATGCAGTCTTAACAGCGTCCCAGTCGCCTGTACCTGCTGCATACTGTGTAAGAGCTGTGCCAACACCGTTTTTCCAATCTTCACTTGGCATTGTTGTGAAGTTCCAGCTTACCGGAGTTTTGCCTGCTGCTGTGAGCTCGTTATCAGCCTTAACAAACACATTGGTTGCTTCCTTAGCATTCTTGAAAGGAATTACAAAGCCCATATCATCAGCAAGAGCAGATGTACCTGTTTTGTTTGTTACACACCAGTTCAAGAATTCAAGAGTAGCTGCCTGATCGTCAGCACTTGCTTTGTTGTTTACACACCAGTAGTTCTCTGAACCTGTGCAAAGACCCTGATTAGCTTCATCGCCTACGCCGATGTAAATCGGGAGCATGCCGAGTTGGTCGTCCTTCATACCTGCCTTGGTAACTGTTGAATATTCCCAGCTGCCGTTCTGGAAGAATACTGCTTCGCCTGATGTGAACTCAGTTTCAGCGTCTGTACCCTTCTTGCTTGCGAGGTCTGCAGGATCACATGTTGAATCTTTGATGTAGAGATCCCAGATGTTCTTATAGTTTTCAAGGTATTTACCCTCGATAGCGTCTGTTGATTTGATGCCCTTATCCTTGTACTCAAAGTAGATAGGAAGGTTAGCAAGGTGAGTTTTGAATCTCCAGTCAGATGAAGAATCCATACCTGCTGATGTGAATGCACCCTTAACGCCGAGTTTATCCTTATTCTTCTGGATTTCATCGGCTACAGTCTTTAACTTCTCAAAGCTGTTGATGTCCTCAATTTTCTTAACCGAAGCAAAGTCAGAATCGCAATACTTCTGGAGAAGAGTCTTGTTGTAGATAATGCCGTATGTTTCAATTACATAAGCAATACCGTAAACCTTGCCGTCTTCTTCAAGCGCATAATCCTTTGAAGTAAGCTGATTGTAAATTTCTGATGAACTGAGGTCTGCACAATAGTCTTTCCAGTTTGCAAGACCTACAGGACCGTTAACCTGGAAGAGTGTAGGAGCGTTGTCCTTGTCCATCTCTGCTGTAAGTGTTGACTCATAAGTACCCTCGGCAGCTGTCTTAACAGTTACATCAACACCTGTTTCTTCCGTGTACTTCTTAGCAAGAGCCTGCCAATCCTTGTCCTGCTCAGGCTTAAAGTTAAGATAGTAAACTTTACCGTTTTTTGCGTTGCCTGCTGCATTTTTTGAATCATCTTTTGATCCTGATGATGAAG
>UMBX01039099.1_pt1 | contig 14167 bp, 9 predicted proteins | sample 1964081 | NCBI WGS metagenome assembly UMBX01 (sample SAMEA4835952, study PRJEB28245) | human gut metagenome | biome: gut microbiome; material: fecal sample | place: Denmark | collected 2008
GAGCTCACGAGCCTTCTTAGCGTCAGCAGGTGTATCAGCGTTTGTTCTAACCTTAAGAGTTCTGTACTTGTCAGCCCAAGCCATGATTCTGCCGAACTCACCTGCGATTGTAGCGTCAACTGTTGGGATAACGCCGTCGTAGATGTTACCTGTAGAACCGTCGATTGAAATGTAGTCACCCTCGTGGAATTCCTTGCCTGCGAGTGTGAACTTCTTGTTAGCTTCGTCCATTGCAATGTCACCGCAACCTGATACACAGCATGTACCCATACCACGAGCAACAACGGCAGCGTGTGATGTCATACCGCCACGAACTGTGAGGATACCCTGTGAAGCCTTCATACCTGTGATGTCCTCAGGTGAAGTTTCAAGACGAACGAGAACAACCTTTTCGCCCTTAGCGTTCCAGTTTTCAGCATCTTCGGCTGTGAATACGATCTTACCGCAAGCAGCACCGGGAGAAGCGCCGAGGCCCTTACCGATTGGTGTAGCAGCCTTAAGAGCAGCAGCATCGAACTGTGGGTGAAGAAGTGTGTCAAGGTTACGAGGATCGATCATTGCAACAGCTTCTTCTTCTGTTCTCATGCCCTCGTCAACGAGGTCACAAGCAATTTTAAGAGCAGCCTGAGCTGTTCTCTTACCGTTTCTTGTCTGGAGCATATAGAGCTTCTTGTTTTCAACAGTGAACTCCATGTCCTGCATATCTCTGTAGTGGTTTTCGAGTGTCTGACAAACATTCTGGAACTGCTCGAAAGCTTCCGGGAACTCTTCAGCCATCTTAGCGATTGGCATAGGAGTACGAACACCTGCAACTACGTCTTCGCCCTGTGCGTTGATGAGGAACTCACCCATGAGCTTCTTCTCACCTGTAGCAGGATCTCTTGTAAATGCAACACCTGTACCGCAATCGTCACCCATGTTACCGAATGCCATTGACTGTACGTTAACGGCAGTACCCCATGAATAAGGGATATCGTTGTCACGACGGTAAACGTTTGCACGAGGGTTGTCCCATGAACGGAATACAGCCTTAACTGCGCCCATGAGCTGTTCCTTAGGATCGTCAGGGAAGTCCTGACCGATTTTCTCTTTGTATTCAGCCTTAAACTGGCCTGCAAGCTCCTTAAGATCGTCAGCTGTAAGCTCTACGTCATAAGTAACGCCTCTCTCAGCCTTCATCTTGTCGATGAGCTCTTCAAAATATTTCTTACCTACTTCCATAACTACATCGGAATACATCTGAATGAATCTTCTGTAGCAGTCCCAAGCCCAACGAGGGTTGTTTGACTTCTTAGCGATAACTTCAACAACATCTTCGTTAAGACCAAGGTTAAGGATTGTATCCATCATACCCGGCATTGAAGCACGAGCACCTGAACGAACTGAAACGAGGAGGGGGTTCTCCTTGTCGCCGAACTTCTTGCCTGTGATCTCTTCCATCTTCTCGATGTACTCGTTAATCTGACCCTGAATTTCAGCGTTGATTTCTCTGCCGTCCTCATAATACTGAGTACAAGCTTCTGTTGTAATTGTGAAGCCCTGTGGTACAGGAAGTCCAAGACCTGTCATTTCTGCAAGGTTGGCACCCTTACCGCCGAGGAGCTCACGCATGTTAGCATTACCTTCTGTAAAAAGGTAAACCCATTTGTTTGCCATAACTGGTAATCCTCCTAAAAAATAAATTAAGATATACGGCTGTGGCAGACTTACCCCTTGGTAAAACCTGCCTGCTTGTATAAGCCTATCGAATATTATAACAAACTTTGGTCAAAATAGCTATATTTTTTCAAACTTTTTTCTTATAAAAAACGAGTTTTATTTTCGACAATATTGTATAAATCGTTTAAAATGCCTTTTTTTGCCCGATTTTTGTAATTTTCTCTTGAAATTTGTGATTTTTGTGAGATAATATTATGGTATGAACGAGTGCCTTGTGACAGGACTGTCTGCATCTTTGTCGTTTTGTCACAGATAAAAGGAGAAAAAATGAAGAATTGTGCCGTTATCCTCGCAGGTGGCGAGGGCAAAAGAATGAAATCCGACAAACCGAAAACATTGTCGGAGGTGCTCGGCAGACCGATGCTCTGCTGGGTTATGTCGGCTTTAAGGAAAGCCGGTATTGATGACATCTGTGTTGTCAAGGGCTTTAAAAAAGAGTGTGTCGAAGAGTATCTTTCAACCCTCGATTTTTCCGTTGAAAGCGTGTTTCAGGCTGAAAGACTCGGAACAGGTCACGCTGTGATGATGGCAAAGGATTTCCTTAAAAAGCACAGCGGCAATGTCGTTATTCTCAACGGCGACGCTCCGTTTATGGACAGCAAGACTATTGAGGATTCCCTGAAGGCTCATATTGAGAACGGTTGTGCCGCAACGGTTATTTCCGCAAAGGTTGACGATCCGACAGGTTACGGCAGAATTGTCCGTGACGAAAACGGAAATCTGCGTGCAATTGTTGAGCAGAAAGACGCCGATGAGGAAACTCTCAAAATAAATGAAGTAAACTCGGGCGGTTTCTGGTTTGATTGTCAGCTTCTTCTTTCGGTTCTTGACAGAATCAAGTCGGATAACAGCGCAAAGGAATATTATCTTCCCGACGCAATCAAGCTTTTGCTTGAGGACGGAAGAAAGGTCGGAGCATTCACGGCTCAGTGCAGTGATACGGTTCTGGGTGCAAATGATCCGGCTCAGCTTGAACAGCTTAACGAAATTGCAAGAGCAAAGGGTTACAGCTGTTAATTGCTCGGTTAATCATTGGTAAACATATACTACACACATTAAAATTCAAAGGAGTTATTGCAATGAATTTTCACGGTAAGGACATTAAAATTTTCACCGGCAGTTCAAATGTTGATGTAGCTCAGGGAATTGCAGGCTGTCTTGGTCTGCCGCTTGGTAAGAGTGACTGTACACAGTTCTCAGACGGCGAAATCTCTGTTTCTCTTCACGAATCTGTTCGTGGCAGCGACTGCTTTATTGTTCAGTCAACCTGTGCTCCCGTCAACGACAATCTTATGGAAATGCTCATAATGATTGATGCCATGAAGCGTGCATCTGCTGCAAGAATCACAGTTGTTATGCCATACTTCGGCTATGCAAGACAGGACAGAAAAGCTAAGGCAAGAGATCCGATCTCGGCTAAGCTTTGTGCAGACATCATCACCTGTGCAGGTGCTGACCGTGTGCTTACAATGGATCTTCACGCAAATCAGATTCAGGGCTTCTTCAACATTCCTGTTGACCACCTTCAGGGCGCATCACTTCTCGCAAACCATATGAGAGAGAAAATCGGCGGCAAAAATGATGATTATATCGTTGTATCTCCCGACCTCGGTTCTGTAACTCGTTCAAGAAACTTTGCATCGAAAATCGGCACAGGTCTTGCTATTATCGACAAGAGAAGACCGAAGGCCAATGTTTGTGAAGTTATGAACATCATCGGTGACGCAAAGGGTAAGAAGGTTATCCTTGTTGACGATATGATTGACACAGCAGGTACTCTCTGCAATGCCGCTAACGCTATTGTTGAAAAGGGCGGTGCAACAGAGGTTTACGCTTGCGCTACTCATGCAGTTCTTTCCGGTCCTGCAATCGAGAGAATCCAGAACAGCGCAATCAAAGAAGTTGTTCTTCTTGACACAATTCCTGTTCCGAAGGAAAAGATGATTGACAAGTTCACAATTCTTCCTGTTGCTCCTACATTTGCAGAGGCTATCGCAAGAATCTACAACGACAAGCCGTTCACAGCCGCTTTCGGTTGATAAGCGAACAATTTAATTATGTAATTAAACAGGCGGGTTTTAACTAACCCGCCATTTCGCTGTTTTACTGCAAATTTTTCAGGAATAAAACGGTACAATATGTGAGGATGATTTAATTTTGTTTGGTATAGTTTACGGCTCCGATTCAGATAACAAAATAATGAACCGCTTTGTCGATGAGTACGAATTGTGGTGCAATGAGGGCAAAAATCCGGATATTGCGTCAATCGACCTCGACTTTGCGCTTGACCTACAGAAGAAAAGACTTGATGAAAAGGGTGTAAAGATTCAGACCGCTTTTACCGATAAGGAAACGGTGAAGAATGAAGTCCCCATAAATGCTTGTACTGCCTACGATATGGGCGAATGTAAGAGTAACATTGCGTCAAAGACATATGAGGTTACGGAGAAATACTTTAAAGACGGAAAGAAAAAGAAAAAAATCAAGGACAGATTTTTCTTTTACACAATGATTACAAGGCTTGAAAACCGAAATTCCGAGGTTGCGTGTTCGTGTCCGAACTGCGGTGCGGTAAGCAGTGTAAGAGAGCTTCTCAACGGTTGTAAAAACTGCAAAACTCGCTTTATTATGGACGATTTGTTCCCGAAGGTTACAAACTTCTACTTTGTAAAAACCTATTCGCTTGCGAACAAGTCAACGAAAAAGGTGCTTGCTCCGTACCTTCTCGGCGGAATTGCCGCCGTTGCGGCATTTACGGTATGGGTGGTTGTAAAGGACGGAGCTTTTGATCCCGCAACCGCAAATATGGTCTATGAAATCGGCATAAGAGCAATCCCCGTACTGCTCGGCGGACTTTTGGCGGGGTACCTTGCATGGGCATTAAAAACGCTTTTCGGACTTTTTGTCGGTGCGGCAAAGAGCATTCCGATGATAGGTCCGCACTTCAATTGTCAGAAAAGACTTCCGTGGCTTATGAAAGAGGTTAATCCCAACTTCTCATATGAATACTTTATCGGCAAGGTGCTTGCTTTGCTCAAGATTATGATTTTCAGCGATGATTACACAAACCTCGCAGTCTATGAGGGCAATCCGATGAAAAATCCTTTCGGAGATATTGTTGACATCAAGTACAGAGGAGTGTCAAAGCTTAATTCATTCAATGTCACAAACGGCTGTTGCTATGTTGATATGACCGTTTACGCAACGACCGTGAAAAACAAAAATTCTTCATTTAGGGTTAAAAACGAAAAGTTCAGACTTACCGTTTGCAGAAGTGTGAACGCCATGGATGACGGAGTTTTCACAATGAAAAAAGTAACCTGTAAAAGCTGCGGCGCAAGCTTTGATGCAACAAGAGAACGCAACTGCCCGTATTGCGGAAATCCTTATCATCTCGGCAACGATGACTGGGTTGTTGTAAGCTTCGGAAAAGGTTAATTTAAATTTCAGAATACATATAATATAAATAAGAGGAAAACGGATATGTTCGGAAAAAACAAATCAACGGGTTCAATCGAGTACATTGTAGTGGGACTCGGCAACCCCGACAGAAAATACGAAAACACACGCCACAACGCAGGCTGGCTTGCAATTGACCGCATTGCCGACAAGCTCGGTTGTGATGTGAACAAAATAAAATACAAAAGCTTTATCGGCACTTGCACTGTAAACGGCGCAAAAGTTATGCTGATGAAACCCACAACATATATGAACAACAGCGGTCAGGCAGTTGTTGAGGCGATGAACTTCTACAAAATCCCACCCGAAAATGTCATTGTAATTTTTGATGACATTTCTCTTGATGTCGGAAAAATGCGTATCCGTTCAAAGGGCAGTGACGGCGGTCAAAGGGGAATGCGCAGTATCATCTATCTCAGCGGAAGCGATAAATTCCCCCGCATCAAGGTTGGCATAGGCGCAAAGCCAAATCCCGACTGGGACCTTGCCGACTGGGTGCTTTCAAAGTTCACTCCCGATGAAATGAAAAAGCTTGATGAAATTTTTGACAATGCCGAAAAAGCAATCGAGCTGATTATTGACGGCAAAACCGACCGTGCTATGAATTTGTTCAACTGAAAAGGGACAAAGAAATGAATAATCTCAACTTTCTTGTTGATGTCCTCAAAGAGTCACCCGTTTTCAAAACGCTTGAAAAGAATGTCAAGCCGGGCAGAACGGTCTGTGCTTCGGGACTTTCAACAATCAACAAATCAAATATCATCTATGCGCTGTGCCGCCTCAAGGGCGTCACGGCATTTTGTCTTGCCTCCGATGAAAAAGAGGCGCAAACTCTGTGCAACGACCTTTCGTGCATGGGACTTCGTGCCTATGTTTATCCCGTGCGTGACTTCAACTTTCTCGACTTTCAGAGCCGTTCGCACGAGTACGAGCACGCAAGACTTAAAGTTTTGCTCAAGCTTCTCAACCACGAATGTGATGTTGCAATTGCGTGTGTTGATGCGGCGGCACAGCTTACCGTTCCGAGAAATGTGCTTGAACAGTCGGTTATTGAATTTGAAGAGGGCAGGGAGCTCTCGCTTGAAAAGGCGACAAAGGCGCTTGCTCTGCTCGGCTACGAACGCTTTGATGCGGTAGAGGGCAGCGGTCAGTTTTCGCTGAGAGGCGGTATTCTCGACTTCTTTATGCCCGACAGCGACTATCCCGTGAGATGTGAATTTTGGGGCGATGAAATTACCAACCTCAGCTATTTTGACATTGAAACACAGAGAAGATTTAAAAAGGCTGACAAAATTACGCTTTCGCCCTCAACCGAAATCGTAATTGAGGACAGAGCCGCCCTTGCAGATAAAATTGAACACAAGGCAAAGCTCCTCCGTTCCAAGAACAGCGCCAAAGCCAAGGAAAAACTTTTTTCAGAGGCAGAGCTTATCCGCAGCGGTGCAATGATTGCCAATGCGGACAAATTTATCAATCAGATTTACGATAAACCCGAGTCGCTTTTTGATTACCTCGACAGAAACACCCTCGTTTTTGCGTCCGAATTTACTGCAATTCAGGAACGGGGAAAGTCAATGGACTTTATCAGCAATGAAACCCTTATGCAAGGCTTTGAGGACGGAACTCTTTGCAGAGGTTTTGACCGCTTTGCGCTCACATTCAACGAATGTACCGAGTTTTTGCAAAGTCACGGAACAATCGTGCTTGAAAACTTTGTTCACGGAAGTATGCCTATCAAGCTGTCGGAAATCATCAGCTTTTCAACAAAACAGCTCTCGGCATGGGGCGGTTCGTATAAACAGCTAAAAGAAGATGTTGACGGACTTTTTACCCCCGAAAGCAAGGGCGTTATATTTGCAGGAACAGAAAGAGCCGCCAAAAATCTTTGTGACACCTTTAACGCAGACGGCATAAACGCTGTTTACAGCGAGGGTGCGGATAAGATTTCAAAGGGCGAATTGCTTGTTATGCAGGGTGCATTGAGTGCGGGCTTTGAGTATCCGTCACAAAAGTTTTTTGCAATAACCTACAGTCAGGTTTCGTACCGTCCCGAAAAGTCCAAAAAGAAGAAGAAAAAGACGGGACAGGAAATTTACAGCCTTTCAGAGCTTGCCCCAGGTGATTATGTTGTACACAATGTTCACGGTATAGGTGTGTTCGGCGGTATAAGAAAAATTGATACTCACGGAGTTATAAAGGACTATATCAAGATTGACTACGCAAAGGGCGATGTGCTTTATGTGCCTGTCACACAGCTTGATATGGTTGCAAAATATATAGGTCCGAAAGAGGATTCAAGGGTTAAGCTTAACCGACTCGGTTCGGGCGACTGGCAAAAGGCAAAGGCAAGGGTTAAAACCTCTGTCAAGGACATTGCCAAGGAGCTTATTGAGCTTTACTCACAGCGTATGAAAGCCAAGGGCTACGCCTTTTCGGCTGATAACGAGTGGCAGAGAGATTTTGAACTCAGCTTTGAATATGACGAAACTCCCGACCAGTTACGTTGTTGTGAGGAAATCAAGCATGACATGATGCGTTCGTCGCCGATGGACAGACTTCTCTGCGGTGATGTCGGATTCGGCAAAACAGAGGTTGCACTCCGTGCCGCCTTTAAGTGTATTGCAGATTCAAAGCAATGCGCATTGCTCTGCCCCACAACAATCCTCGCATGGCAGCATTATCAGACGGTAATCAAGCGTTTTGAGGGCTATCCCGTTCGTGTGGAACTGCTTTCAAGATTCCGTACCGCAAAACAGCAGAAAGAAATTCTCCAAAAGCTAAAGCGAGGAGAAATTGATATGATTGTCGGAACTCACAGACTTGTGCAGAAGGATGTTGAATTTCGTGACCTCGGACTTGCAATCATAGATGAGGAACAGCGTTTCGGTGTTGCCCAAAAGGAGAGGTTCAAGGAACTGTGCAAAAATGTCGATGTGCTTACGCTCTCGGCTACTCCTATTCCGAGAACCCTCAATATGGCAATGAGCGGTCTGCGTGATATGAGCGTTATCGAAGAAGCTCCGACAAACCGTCAGCCTGTTCAGACCTATGTGCTTGAACACGATGATGCGGTTATCAACGAGGCAATCCGCCGTGAGCTCCGCCGTGGCGGTCAGGTGTTCTATCTTCACAACAATGTTGAAACAATTTCTTCATGTGCCGCAAAAATTCAGGAGGCTGTTCCCGAGGCAAAAATCGCAATCGGTCACGGCAAAATGAAAGAGGGCGAACTCAGCGAGGTTTGGCGACAGATGCTTGAACAGGAGATTGATGTGCTTGTCTGCACGACAATTATCGAAACGGGTGTCGATTTGCCGAATGCCAACACCCTTATTATAGAAAATGCCGACTGTATGGGACTTTCACAGTTGCATCAGCTCAGAGGCCGTGTGGGCAGAAGTTCACGAAGGGCATATGCCTACTTTACCTTCAGACGGAACAAGGTTCTCACGGAGATTCAGCAGAAAAGGCTTGCCGCAATCAGGGAATTTACAGAATTCGGCAGCGGCTTCCGCATTGCAATGCGTGACCTTGAACTGCGTGGTGCGGGCAATATTATGGGCGCACAGCAGCACGGGCATATGGAATCGGTCGGTTACGATATGTACCTCAAGCTTCTTGATGAGGCAGTAAGCGAGGAAAAGGGCGAGCAGAATGTCACAAAAGACCTCGACTGTCTTATTGACATTTCGGTTGACGCTCATATTCCCGAAAGCTATGTTGAAAGTCTTACACTTCGTCTTGATGTTTACCGCAGAATTGCCGATATCCGCAGTAACGAGGACGCAGACGATGTTATTGACGAGCTGCAGGACAGATTCGGCAAGATTCCGAACTCGGTTCTCGGACTTATCGACATTGCCCTTGTGCGTAACAAGGCTTACTCAATGGGTATTTACGAAATCAGACAGAACGGCACAACACTCATGCTCTTTGTAAACGAACTCAAATCCCCTCAGGTTGCCGACTTGCTCATTGCTTTGGGCGGAAAGGCAAAGCTTGTTGCCGGAGCAAAACCGTGCGTTGCGGTTGAGTGCAAAAACAGTTCCGCTCCGCTTGAAATCCTCACCAAAATTTTCGGTGTGCAGTAATTTTACGGCATGAAACCGTAATTTGTTAAGAAAAAACCTCCCGAAACTACAAAAATGCTGTTTTTCGGTGGAAATTCTCAACAAAATTTTATAAAAATGTAGACAATGACGATTTTTTTGTGTATAATCGTAAGGTACATTATCCTGTGAAAGTGTGTTTGCAGGACACTTTGCATTTAATTTTTCAAAAGGACGGTAAAAAACTATGAAGCCTAATATCAAGGTTGGTTCATTTTTACTTGCAATTGTTATGATGTTCTCAGTTTTTGCAATTGCAGGTTGTACACCCACAACAATCAACAAAGAATGGTCGTATAAGACAAGCGACAACGAGCTTGCCATCGGCGTTTATATCTACTCACTCAATGCAGCTTACAGTCAGGCTGAGTCATTTGCTAAAAAGCTTGACGATTATGATTCGACATCTGACAAGTGGCTTGATGAAAAAATCAAGGACGATGACGGCAACGAGCAGGTTGCAAGAGAGTGGATTAAAGATCAGGCTAAGAAAATGTGCCTCAGCTACCTCGTAGTTGACGAACAGCTTAAAAAGGAAAATGTAAACATCGGTCAGGCAACTCTTGACTCCGCAACAAGTCAGGCTGAATCATACTGGAATGTCGGCCCGTATGCGTCACAGGGTTATGTAATGCCGATGAAGAAGCAGTATGAAAAGTACGGCGTTTCACTTGACAGCTTTGCATACTGCACAACTCTCTACAACACAAAGTATGAGGCTCTCTTCAAAGCAGTTTACGGCAAGGGCGGTTCAAAGGAAGTTTCCGACGCCGACCTTACAAAGTATTTCAAGGAAAACTATACGGACTACTCATATCTTCCCGTGAACCTTTATACATCAACAAAAGATGAGGCAGGTTCATCAAAGAATGTTGCAATGAGCGACAAGGAAATCAAGAAGGTTGAGGATCAGCTTAACGGTTACAAGAATGACCTTAACAAGGGCGGTTCTTTTGATGATGTTATTGCATCATACAAGAAGTCAAGCGGTTCGGGAACAGATTCTTCTGTTTCAAAAGTAGAAGTTCTCGACAAGAGCTCAATCGGTGACGAGCTTAAAAAGGCTATCGGCAAGCTTGAAACAGGCAAGGCTGAAACTCTCAAGGTTGGCAGCGGCGACAGCGCAATCTACTATCTCGTTTATAAGAAAGACGTCAACAAGGATGTTGACAGTTATATCGGCAACGAATCAAACAGAGCCGGTGTACTTGCGTCAATGAAGTCAGACGAATTTTCAAAGTACATTGACAGTCTTGCAGAGAAACTCAAGTATGAAGAAAACACTTCGGTTATTGACAAGTATAAGCCCGAACTCTTCTTCGTTGCGGTTGAGCCTACAACAGCGGCGTCAACAACATCGGCATCCGATAAAAGCTCAAAATAATTGATATCGGACATACAACAGACGCATTTTCAGATTATTCTGAAGAAAGGGGCTTTTATGAAAAAACATTCAAAGCTTTGCGCAATTTTTCTGACGGCACTTTTGAGCATTTCTGCTGTGAGCTTTTCCGTATCGGCAGTCGGTGAGGAGGTTGATCCCGGCGGAGATTCAAGCGTTATTGTTGATCCCGTAGAGCCGGAGCCCGAACCGGAACCATCACCGGAACCATCACCGGAACCATCACCGGAGCCTGAGCCGGAGCCGCAGCCACAGCCCGATCCTGTGTATCCGGATTCTTCGGACAGTTCATCATATGTAGATCCCGGCTATTCGTCAAGTGATTCGTCATATGACAACAACTATAACTATGACAGTAGCTATGACTACAACAATAACAGTTATGACAATAATTACAGCAGCAGTCAGACTTACTACTACTCTGAGCCGTCATATGTAGGCGGCGGTCAGTCCTATGTTGCTCCGTCAAATACTGCTCCGTCAGCGTCGCTCATCAAGTCTGACGATAACATTGACGAAAAAACTCTTTCAAGCAACGACTGGTCGGATATCGCAAAAAATCTTAAAAATACCGACACACCGAGTTCTGACGGTGATGACTTTAACTTCATCAAGAACAATAACAGCAAGGGTGACAACGGTCATTGGATGTTCTATGTTTCACTCGTTTTACTCTCACTCGGTGTTGCAGGCATTGTGTACTTTGTAATTTCAACTGTTCTCAACAGAAAGAAGAGAGTCACAGTCGGCGGCAGAAGTAACGCTCCAAAGAGCAAATCTGCACAGCCACAGCGTTACAGCAGTAACGATGATTATGCCGATGATTACTCATCTTCAGGCAGAAAGTCCGAAAGACGCAGTAAGTACGATACTGCCGAAATTCAGCTTCCAAAGAACAACCAAAAGGGCGGAAGAAGATACAAGTAATTAAATAACTTTATAAAACAAAAGCAGTTCCAAAATCGGAACTGCTTTTTTGTTTGAATGTGTAATTAAATTTTCGCATGACTTCTGTCTGAATGTCAAAATCAGTTTTTGTCATACGGCTTTTTGTATGCCTCTTTGAACGGTTTTACAGTGCCGTCCTTTTCTTCAACGCTTACATTATCAAGTGTTGCGTTGAACTGTGTGCGGATTTCGCCAAGATAAATTTTGTACAGCTCTTTCTGCTCTTTTTGCTCAGCCTCGGTAAGTCCCTGTTCCTTTTTCTTTTTTGCAAGCTCGTTAATTCTGTCAAGCATCTTTTTATCCATAAGTCAATCCTCCCGACCGTTATTTTGTTTTTGAGAGCAATCTGCTCCAAAGCTATGATATCACACAATCAGCCAAAGTGCAAATTTTCGATTTGTCGGTTGAAAACAAAAATTTTTTGTGCTATCATTCAATTAAAGCCGTTACACGGCAAATTTTTTCGGCGGTGAATTATGGAAAATTTCAGCTTATTACACCCAACAAATTCAAATGCATCCTACAGAACTCTCAACAAAGAGGCGCTGAATGATTTGTCGGTTGATTATATATGTGACGCTCTCACAAAAGAGCAGTATGAACGCAACAGCATAAAGCAACTACTGATAAATATTACGGATGACGAGGAAGTTATAAAATATCGTTGCGATGTTTTTGAGGATTTTCTCCGTTTTCCGAAACTTCGTGATGATCTATCTGCACTTCTTGTAAAGCTGAACGATTTGCGTGAAATTGAGCGCTTTCAAAAGGATACCGAGGCATCTTCCTTGTGGCAGCTTGTAAACCGACTTCGTGAAATGGACGGCTATGTCGATTGCATTACAAGAATAAAAAACACGCTTGAAACAATTGAAGTAAAGTCGCAGGGTCTGCTTGAGCTCAAGAAAAATGTTCAGTCAATTTACAATGACAGCGGTTTTCCCGAACTAAAAAAGGATATAATAGATACGCTTGCAAAGGCTCAAAAGCTCAAAAGCATTACCCTCGGTGTGAATCTTGACGATTTGCTCCGCCCAAAGAGTGTGGGTGTAATCTCACTCAATGACAAAGAATTTACCGACAGCGGTATTCTCAAAAGATTTATGAAGTTTACAAACCGTGACAGCGAACTGCACCACGGCAACGATGTTTCGGGATTTTTAAGCTTTCATCCGTCCAATCCGTCAACCTCGCAGTTCGGGCTGGGACAGTTTGTTGTGGGCGCTCAGCAGGATGTAAACCACACTATGAACAGCTCGCTGACCGGCGCAGATTCTATGTCTGACGCACTCAAAAATGTGGTGACCGATATCCTCCGAAGAACCGTAAATGACATAAAATCAATGCTCAACAGATATGTAAATGTCAACGGCTACTCGTTCGTTTCGCTTATGCCCGAAATCATTTTCTATATTCGTTTTGCAGAGCTTTGTGATAAGATGAAAAAGAAAAATCTTCCGCTGTGCAAGGCAGAAGTTTTGCCGAAAGAGGACAGAAACTGCTGTCTTAGAGATGTTTACAACCTCAAACTCGGCATAAAATCGGCAAACGGTGAGAATTTGGATATTGTCACAAACGATATTGATTTTAACGATGACAGGCGAATTTACATTCTGACAGGTCCGAACCGTGGCGGTAAAACCACGATTACTCAGGCGGTCGGACTTGCGTTTCTGCTTGCTCAGAACGGAATATATGTTCCTGCAACGCAGATGAAATTCAGCCCGTGCGACAGCATTTTTACGCATTTTCCTGCCGATGAAAACGATACCGTTGACCTCGGCAGACTCGGTGAAGAAAGCAAAAGACTTGCCGAAATTTTCTCCTCGGCAAGCCGTTACAGCCTGCTTTTGCTCAACGAAAGCCTTGCAACAACCAATGTTGCCGAGGGTTTGTACATTGCCCGTGATGTTGTCAAATCAATGCGATATCTCGGCACAAGGGCGATTTTTAATACCCATATGCACGATTTGGCTCGCAATCTTGACGAGGTGAACACAACCGTAAAGGGCGACAGCAAGATTGAAAGTTTGGTAACAGGTGTCGAAAACGGACAGCGTTCGTTCAAGGTTTTCATTGCTCCGCCTCAAGGTGTAAGCTATGCCAAAGACATTGCCGAAAAATACGGTGTAACCTTTGACAAAATCAAAAAACAGATTGATCGGCAGCGTGCCGCTGCACCCGGTTCGGGAAGATAGTATGTAATATTAAAAGCATATTATGCCCGAGCGGAAGTTTTAATTAAATGTAAAATTGAAAATTGAAAATGGAAAATTGCGGTCGGGCAGACAGTTTGCAAAATGCAAATCATTGTCGCCCGACTGTTTTTGTATATATGAAAGTTGTTAATATACTGTAGCGGCGGTCAGTGACCGCCATTTGTTTTGGTTGTGAAACCAAAACAATCGGTAGGGGCGTTCATTGGACGCTCGCACGGCGAGCCGCCGTTCCCAATTCGTGAAGATAGTTTGTAAATGTCAAAAAGCATATTATGTCCGAGCGGAAGTTTTAATTAAATGTAAAATTGAAA
>UMBX01031425.1_pt1 | contig 14093 bp, 10 predicted proteins | sample 1964081 | NCBI WGS metagenome assembly UMBX01 (sample SAMEA4835952, study PRJEB28245) | human gut metagenome | biome: gut microbiome; material: fecal sample | place: Denmark | collected 2008
ATGATGACGTCTGAGGAAAAAATCTACCAGACCTTAAACAGTACTCCTCCCATTGAAAGACTTGGTATAAATGGATATGATTGGTGGAATGAAGGATTACATGGCGTGGCAAGAGCAGGACTTGCAACTGTATTTCCTCAGGCGATTGGTCTTGCTGCAACATGGGATGAAACCCTTGCAGAGCAGGTGGCAGATGCTGTTTCAACTGAAGCAAGAGCCAAGTATAATATGCAGCAGCGTATGGATGATACCGGACGATATAAGGGACTTACTCTGTGGGCACCTAACATCAATATATTCCGTGATCCAAGATGGGGACGCGGTCATGAAACTTATGGTGAGGATCCTTATCTTACATCAAGAATGGGTATCAGATTCATAGAAGGTCTGCAGGGACACGATGAAAACTATCTTAAATCGGCAGCCTGTGTTAAACATTTTGCTGTCCATAGCGGGCCTGAAGGACTGCGGCATGAATTCAACGCAGTTGTATCTAAAAAAGATATGTATGATACTTATCTTCCTGCATTTAAAGCCTGTATACAGGAAGCCCATGTTGAAGCTGTTATGGGGGCTTACAACCGTACCAATGGTGAACCTTGCTGTGGAAGCCATACTCTTCTCATAGATATATTAAGAAACGAATTCGGATTTAAAGGTCATGTTGTATCTGACTGTTTTGCTATAAGAGATTTTCATGAACACCATAAAGTCACTTCAACACCAGAGGAATCCGCTGCCATGGCTATGAACAACGGTTGTGATTTAAACTGTGGTCATATGTTTTTACATCTTATTGAAGCACTTAATGACGGACTTATAAGTAACGAACGTTTATCCGAAGCTGTTACCAATCTTTATGCAACACGTATTAAGCTTGGTTTATCAAGAAAAGAGATTGCAGCTGCAACTGGTATACAGGATAACCGTCCTGACAATCCTTATGATAATATAAGCTACGATGTTGTTGATTCGCCAGCCATGCAAAAACTTAATCTTCATGCAGCAGAAAAATCTTTTGTATTACTTAAAAACAAAGATAACATTCTTCCTCTTGATAAGACTAAGCTTCACACTATAGGAATAATCGGTCCTAATGCTAACAGCAGGCGCGCTCTTGTCGGCAACTATGAAGGAACTCCTTCAAGATACTATACTGTATCTGAGGGTATTCAGGACTATGTAGAAAAATATTGCGATAATAATATACGTATAAGAGTATCTGACGGATGCCATCTGTATAAAGAAGGCTGGAAAACCAACAGAACATCAGAAGTAAAAATGATATGTGAAGAAAGTGATGTTCTTATAGCCTGTATGGGACTCGATGCCAGTATAGAAGGTGAACAGGGTGATGCAGGAAATGACTATGCAAGTGGTGATAAGATAAATCTTAATCTGCCAGGAGAACAGGAACAGATATTAAAAACTATGCTTGACAGTGGCAAACCTGTTATTCTGCTTCTTTTATCTGGTAGTGCACTTGCCGTAAACTATGCAGATGAACATGCCGCTGCTATTATGCAGTGCTGGTATCCAGGTGCAGAAGGCGGCCGTGCTATCGCAAGGGTGCTTTTCGGAGATATTTCTCCACAAGGACATCTTCCCGTAACATTTTACAGGAGTACCGAAGAACTTCCTGATTTTACTGACTACTCTATGAAAGGAAGAACATATAGATACATGAAGCAGGAAGCCTTATATCCTTTTGGCTATGGTCTGTCATATACTACATACAGCTTTGATAATCTATGTGTTTCTGCTAACAGAAACATACCTGATACCACAACAGCTGTTATATCATGTACAGTAACCAATACTGGTAAATATGATAGTTTCTGCTGTGTACAGATATATGTAAAAGTTCTTATGGATGGCACACCTAATCCACAGCTTAAGGCGTTTACCAATGTATATTTAAAAGCTGGTGAACAGAAAAACATAAATATACACCTTGACAAAAAAGCTTTCTGCCTCGTTGATGATAATGGACAGGATTACATTCCCGATGCAACATTCAGAATATATGCCGGTCAGGACCAGCCAGACAATAGAAGCTGTGAGCTTCTTAAACAGAAGCCTCTAAGCATGGATATACATTTCTAATTGTGATAATAATATATTAAAAAAACTCTAGATTTTTAAATACATCCTGACTAACCACTATGTTTTACGTACTATATTTTATAATAATATTATCTATTGTTTTATAAATATTCTGTGTTATAATATATATGTTTTTAATACGTGACATAAAACAATAACTATTTTAGCAATATATTGTAACCCTAGTGCAATATTTTTTATGGGGCATTTAAAGATTGGAGAATATCTAATGAATACTGCAGATTTATTCTGGAAGGATATGGATCCTTCTTTTCCAGATATTATAAAGGCCATAACATCTCTCTCAAAAAAGTCTTATATCTCTATCACTAACCTGAGAACAGATATAACATGGTGGTCAGGTCGGGCTGTGGATTACTTTCATCTAAAAGAGAATTATACTATAAAAGGTAAAGAAAAAGGCAGCCGTTCTATCCACCCTGATGATGTAGAAGCTTTCAAAAATGGATTCAGGGAACGTCTTGCAGGAAAAAACCTTGATGAGCCATGGGAATACCGTATCAAGGACGGTGAAAAATATCATCGTTTCAGTGCCAAGGCAAGATTAATATACGATAATGAAAATAAACCTTTATATATTGTAATACGATATGATAACTACGGTATATCAGATGATGTTGACTCTGTAACAGGGCTTAACAACGACTCTCTCCTTAATCAGCATATTACTGATATCACTTCTTATACTGGTAAAAGGACAGTTCTTCTTAAGATTGGTATTAACCAGTTCAGCCACATTAATGTTATGTATGGTGTTACATTTTCAGATAAGATACTTAACAGCGTTGCACAGACTCTTATCAGTACTGTTAAAAATGCTGGAAATATATATCGTTCATCCGGTGCTAACTTTATCATAAGCTTTAAAGATATGTCAAAGGATGAGCTTCATCACGTATATGATGATATCGCCTATGAATTATCTAATCATATTGTTGTAGAAAATATGAAGGTTCCTCTTAAGATATGCGCCGGTGCTGTATATATTGAGCCTCACATGAACGAGATTAACGCTATAAGAAGCCGCCTTACATATGCTATCAACCATTCAAAATCGGCTCATCATGGTGAACTTGTAATATTCAATGATGAAATAAGCGGTAACAGTGAATATCAGTTTAATCTCATCAGTCTTATACATAAAAGTGCCACAACTGATTTTAAAGGCTTCAGACTTTTCTATCAGCCTATAGCCGATACTAAAACAGGTATTATAAAAGGCATGGAAGCTCTTATAAGATGGGAGCTTGAGCCATATGGTGTTGTTTCTCCTGGTATATTCATGGAGTGGCTTGAACAGGATCCTTGTATATTTGACCTTGGAAACTGGATTATAAGAACTGCCCTCTCTGATATAAAAAGACTCCGCAGGAATCATCATGACTTCTTTGTTAATGTCAATATAGCTGCTGCCCAGCTTGAAAGAAAAGAGTTCAGGGATTCCGTGCTGTCTATCATAAAAGAAACCAACTCTACACCAGAGGCGCTATGCCTGGAATTAACAGAAAGATGCCGTGACCTTGATGTTAACTTCCTGAAAAATGAAGTCAATTTCTTCCGCTCACATGGTATTAAAATAGCTCTTGACGACTTTGGCACTGGAAACAGTTCATTAAGTCTTGCCCTGGAGCTTCCTTTCGATGAGCTTAAGGTTGATATGAGTTTCATAAAGGATATAAAGAATAAGCCACAGAATCAGGCTATGGTGCAGTCTATAATTGACTATGCAAAAAGAACTAATACAGAAATCTGTATAGAAGGTATAGAAGATGCCAATGTTGACAACTATATCAAACATTTTGGAGCCACATGGCATCAGGGATATTACTATTCCCGCCCTGTACCTATTGACGAATTTGAAGCGTTGATGTCTTAGATATCTGCCTGCTGCAGCCAGCTAAGATTATCAGTCTGTTAAACATTAAAACCGGCATATTGATACATTCATGAATTTTGATGTATTAATATTGCCGGTTTTATTTTTTAGCTTAATGCTCATCACCTGTATTAATAACAGGACATATTATATTAGTTTTTTCTGGGTCAATCTTATCCTTATCCATAATAAGCTCACCTATCTTTTCAGCCTTTATAACACCAGCTGATGGGTTAAATACACTGTCTATTTTTCCATTTATATCCACATTAACATTGGAATATTCAAATGCAAGTGTTGTGTTTATAAGTGTGCAATTTTTCATAATAAGGTTATCTATATAACACATTCCCTGAAGACTTTCTATTGTACAGTTAATAAATGTAAGATTCTTTGAATTCCAGCCAAGATACTCTCCTGATATATAAGAATCATATACCGTCACATTATTAGTATTCCAGAATGCATCCTTAGATAACATCTTGGCATTGTGTATCTCTACATTCTCAGAACCATCAAACGGATAATTGCCAGCAAGCTGAAAATCTATTACTTTCATATTCTTACTGTTCATGGCAAAATAATCACCTTTTGCACTTACCTTTTCCATAGTAACTCCATCACAGTTCCACAAAGTTTCAGCTGCATTTGGCATAAATACATTTGACAATGTAAGATTCCTGCACCTTCTGAAATTCTTAGGTGCTTCTATAAGCGTATCCCTGACAAGAAGATTGTCTGTATACCATACACCCGCTCTTGCCATTTCAGCCCATGTGCAGTTATCTGCAACTATATCCTTTGCATACCATAAAGGATATTTCCACTGGAAGCTGCTGTTTTTCAATTCAATATTGTCTGATTCTTTCAAAGGCGACTCACCTTCTCCAAATATTGTGTTATTGATTTGAAGGTTACTTTTATTGAATAATGGACGTTCGCCTGTATAATATCTGTCATTTATTGTTTCTATTGATTTACCTGACATCGTCTTTTATCCTTCTTTATTTTATTGTAATACTGCTTCAAGTATGCCTGCCGCATCTGCTCTTGCAAGAGCATCAAGCTGTGCATCCGTACTAAGATAATTTCTATAATCATTCACATTACTTAAAAAAGCATGTTCAACTATAATAGTTGGAATTCCCGCACACGTTCCTTCATTGATAAGTCCATAATAATCAGCCATAGAACCATCCGGATACAATTCATTTACTGTATTAAGCCTCTGCAGTATGCCATCCTTATATTCATTACCATTCCAGCTGTCGTTAGCTATTGGAATACCTATCCCATTAAGCTTTGCAAGTATAGAATATGCAAGACTTCTCTCTCTGTCATATATGCTTGTAAATCTTGCATTCGCCGGCTGATATCTGCTGCAGCTCATAAGAACCATGCAGCCATGTGCATCAAGCTCATCAGTACTTTTACTGTTAATATGCATTGATATTACATAATCTGCATTATTAGCTGCTGCATATTCTATACGGCCTGCTAAACTTACTGCTGTGTCAGAGTTACGTGTCATCACTACTCTTATATTATCATTCTGTTCAAGATAGTATTTTAGTTTGCGTGCTATAGTCATAGTTATATTTTTTTCTTTAATAAGAGTGCCATCATAGTTTTCCTTAGTTCCTTCGTTGCTGCCTCCATGCCCTGGATCTATACATATCGTTATCCTGTTGTCCACTGTATCACCTGAAGCTTCATTTGCAGCCTCATTAGTTCCTTCATCCAAACCATTCCACTCATTATTATCACTATCATCATCTGCCTGCTCATCAGTAGTATATTCTGAATCATCAGATACTTTGGCTTCTTCTGTGCTGTTTGTATCTGTTTCCTGCAAAGCCTGTGTATCCATATCTGCTTTTTTTTCAGATGCTGACTGTGTTTCAGCTTTAGTGTTGTTATCTGATGGCTGACTGTTATGTACCATAGCTGTATTACTGCCTGAAGCAACATTTTTATTGTTACCACAGCCCGTCATGCCAGTCATGACCGTAGCTGTCAGTATGATAAGAAAAATGCTGCATATCAGTCTGAAAATATTGTTTTTATAATGCTTATTATTATATATTTTTTTCATTATTTTTCTTTTCTGCCACTTTCTTAAGATACTCGCTCTTAAGACTGCTTTCAGCCTTAAGCCTTTTATTTTCTTCCTTAAGATAACAAAAATACTCTTTTGCAAGCTTTACGCCACCTCTTACAGCAACATCCTCATGCTTTTCCATATCATCAAGCCACTGCATAAGAGACTTCTCTCTTATATCATTGTATGTATTGTCTTCAATATTTCTGAACCCTAACATATTTATCTTCCTTTACGCAAACAATTCTCTTACCATATCCGCATCATATGTAACGCTTTTTACATGTTCTACTTCAATCAGATAAAGTGCATGTGCTGCAAGATGTTCTGCGGCCTGCTCAAGGTCACGAATACCTGTTGTATCTTTGAATATATCAAGTACTGCATCAAGTCCCTCTTCTGTTATCATACATTCATCCTTTAAAAGACCTATCTTTTTAAGGACCTTAGGAAGTGAGAATCTGTTAAATATAGTCTTCTTTTCCTCTCTTGTATAATCCGGAATATCTATTATTGCAAACCTTGAAAGTAAAGGTGCACTTATCTGTTCCTTATAGTTGGCTGTTGCTATAGGATATACGCCTGATGTAGGAATCAGACATTCCATATAGTTATCAGTAAAACCAAGATTATCAAGCAGCGTAAGCAGTACATCCGCTGGATTCGCATTGCCATTACTTGAGGTTGCCTTATCAAGCTCATTGATAATAAATACAAGATTGGATTCACCAGCGTTGCTATATGCTTCCATGATAATACCAGGCTTTGCGTTTGAATAAATTCTTGATGAACCTGTGAGCTGTTCTGCATCATTAATAGAACTCATATCAAGTGTTGTCCATGGCATCTTAAGAATCTTTGCAACAAGATATGCTATCTGTGACTTTCCTGTACCAGCTGGTCCTACAAGAAGTATTCCATATGAAGGAAGTGTATGTGTACGGTTAATCTGTATAACTGTTTCTATAATACGCTGCTTAACCGACTCCATTCCAAAAAGTTCCTCATCCAGGATTCTTCTTGCCTCAACAGGATCTATTGATTCAAAGTAGTTGCTCTTCCACTTAATATTAAGCATGATAGAAAGTGCTCTCTGGGCATGCCTCTTTTCCTCTGGTGTTACCTCACTTGAGCGTGCCACTGCAAGGTTACGTCTTGCCCACAGCCTTATGTTTTCAGGAAGTGTCATACCAGCACAGTTAAGAAAATCTGAGATACTTGTTATACTTGTAAGCTTCATACTGTCACCCGACTCATCAAGATCCTCATCAGTATTTTCAGCTACTATACTGCTTTCAAGCAGTCTTTCTATCATATACTGAAGAAAGCCATCCTCTGATGAGAGCTTCTGACTGTTGTTGAATGCTATTTCCTGGATGCGGTATACCGCATATCCTTCTTCTGTATTCTCACCTGTAAGTTTAACCTTTATACGGTTCTCACCAAGCCATTTGATAAGTGCCGTAAAACGTGCATCGACCCTGAGTATATTGCTTAATATATTCACATCCTCCATCTGGAATTCAAATGCTGTTTTTTTATAAGGGTTGGCAAACATTCCTACTGAGTTGTTCTCCCACTTACGTTGTTCATTATCAAGAACTAATATAGGATGTTCTTTAGTTGCTTTATTATTATCTGAATTAAATGTTGTGTATGTACATTCAAATGTTGATGAATTAGATGCATTCTTAAAATCAAATACTGGCATAATGTATACTCCTGTCTTTTTTATTATGGTACTGTTAATACTTTCATAAAACTCTTATCTATATGCATATACGCATGCAAAAGCAGCGATTTATAACCAAAACCACTGCTTCATCATATAATAACACATTTTTTAACAGGTGAACACCTTTACCTGAATATATATCTTATCCTTTTGTCAAACTTCTCTCCTGCCCTGCACACTGGACTTACGAAGTTGCTGTGATTGATAGCGTCCGGATAATACTGCGGCTCAAAGCATACACCATCACGCTCTGAATATATGTGTCCATTCTTTCCTGCAACATTTCTTTTCTTATTGCTTATAAAATTACCTGTATACATCTGCATGCCTGGATAATCTGTCTCAATACTCATCTGTATGCCTGATATATCACCCGTAACGTCTACGATTCTATGAAGGCTGCCCGACTCATCAGTTATCCAGTTATGATCATAACCATTTGCATTGTTTAACTGGTCATAATCTGCATCTATATCCTTTCCTATGGTCTTTCCATGTCTGAAATCCATAGGTGTGTCTGCTACATCACATATCTTTCCCGTCGGTATGGCATCTGTGCCAGCCGGTGTAAATCTGTCTGCATATATAACAAGCTTATGATCATATATTTTTCCACTACCCTCACCATTTAAGTTAAAGTAGCTGTGGTTAGTCATATTAATAATGGTATCTTTATCCGGAACACCTTCATATTCAATCTCAAACTCATTATCAGACAGAAACCTGTATGTAATATACACTATAAGATTACCCGGAAATCCCTGGTCACCATCCCTGCTGTTAAGCACAAATGTCACACTGTCATCATCTGAATCTGCATACTTCCACTTTCTGCGGCAGTATGCAGAAAAACCACTATGTATTGTATTCTCACCATCATTGCATTCAAGCTGATACTCTTTGTTGTTTATGATAAAATGTCCTTTAGCTATTCTGTTAACACATCTTCCGATATTACATCCCATATTATTGTCGGAATCATTCTCATATCCGTATACACTATCATATCCAAGAACAATATCGCGCCACTCTCCGGCTTTATCTTTAACACACAGACTTACAAGTGTTGTACCATAATCTATTATGCCAAGCTTTATTGCTTCTGTTTCAAGCTTATACATAGTTATCTCTTCACCTTGTGTTGTCTTTCCAAATGTTCTTATAGACATATTCATACTATCATCATCCCCCATACATCCTGAAAAACTATATATTATTTCATAAAAGGTTAGATAATCTACTTAGTTCCAAATATTCTATCTCCTGCATCACCTAGTCCAGGGCAGATATATCCGTTTTCGTTAAGCCTCTTATCAAGCTGTCCTACATATATCTGTACATCCGGATGAGCCTTATGAAGTCTTTCAAGTCCTTCCTCAGCAGCCAGAATACACATAAACTTAATCTTCTTACCACCATGCTTCTTTATCTGGTTGATAGCATCTATGGCTGAACCTCCTGTTGCAAGCATAGGATCTGTTACGATTATAAGTCTTTCTTCGATTGGCTTAGGAAGCTTACAGTAATATTCATGTGGCTCAAGTGTTTCTTCATCCCTGTACATGCCTATATGTCCAACCTTTGCTGTTGGAACAAGAGCAAGTATACCTGAAACCATGCCAAGTCCTGCCCTTAATATTGGTACAACAGCAAGCTTTCTTCCTGCTATCATAGGTGTCATACACTTTTCAATAGGTGTTTCAACCTCTACATCACAAAGTATAAGATCGCCCATGGCTTCAAACCCCTCAAGCATAGCTATTTCTTCTACTAACTTTCTGAACTCATTAGTACCTGTATTCTTATCACGCAGAAGTGATATCTTATGCTTGATTAATGGATGCTCAAATATTGTAATATTTTTTTCCTCTTTAAAATTCATAGTAATCTCCTTTTCTTTTAAATGTTATTTTTATCATATTTCGTATTTTCTTTTTACTTATGATTTATATTACCTGTCATCTATATTACTTATCATCTGTATTGCTTACATATACCCCACGGCTCTGGTCACCTTCTGGATTAACACCAAAGTTATAATCATTGCCTGGTAATACTGCGTTAAGAACTATACCTGCTATTGCAGCTATGGCAAGTGCTGTAAGTGTGATATGTGTTCCTGCTATTGTGAATGTAAGACCATTAGAGAAACCAAGTCCACATACGAATATAACACCCGCTATTATAAGATTACGCGACTTTGTAAGGTCTACCTTGTTCTCTACAACATTTCTTACACCGATAGCTGCTATCATACCATAAAGCATAAATGAAACACCGCCTATAATAGCTGCCGGCATAGTTGATATAACTGCTGAAAACTTAGGTATGAAAGACAGCACAATCGCAAGCCCTGCCGCTATTCTTATGACTCTTGGATCATATACCTTTGAAAGCTCAAGTACACCTGTGTTTTCTCCATATGTTGTATTAGCAGGTCCACCTACTAAACCTGCAAATGCAGTAGCAAGTCCGTCACCCATAAGTGTACGGTGAAGTCCTGGATCGGCAATAAAGTTTTGCTCTACAGTTGCTGATATAGCTGACATATCTCCGACATGCTCCATCATAGTTGCTATAGCTATAGGTGCCATAACAAGTATTGATGTTATATCAAACTTGCATAACTGGAACTGTGGAATACCAATCCAGCTTGAAGATGATATAGAGGCAAAGTTAAGTATAGCTGAGCCATCCGGATTAGTAACTCCAAATGCATTGAGTATAAGTGCAAATACGTAAGATATTACTACACCCATAAGAATAGGTATAATCTTAAACATGCCTTTTCCCCATATGTTAAACACGATAATAACTGCCAGTGCAACTATGGCAAGAAGCCAGTTAGTTGATGCGTTTGATATGGCTGATGAGGCAAGTGAAAGTCCTATACATATGATGATTGGACCTGTTACTACCGGTGGAAGGAATCTCATAACCCTGTTAACACCTACAAGCTTGAATATAAGTGCTGCCACAAGATACAACACACCTGCAACGACTATGCCTCCACATGCATATGCTGCCTTTTCGTTGACACCCATACCTGCATACATTCCACTGTCTAAGTTAGCTACTGTATAGAAGCCACCTAAAAATGCAAAAGATGAGCCAAGAAATGCTGGCACCTTAAGCTTTGAACACACATGGAATATAAGTGTTCCTACCCCTGCACAAAACAGTGTGACAGAGACAGTGAGTCCCCTTGTTAATGGTTCGTTACATGCTGTCTGAAAGTAGCCTGCTACAAGGATAGGCACAAGAATAGTTGCACCAAACATTGCAAACATATGCTGTATACCAAGTATAAGCATCTTAGGAATACCTAACTTTCGTGCATCACGAACAATAGTCTGATTGCTTTCGTTCATTTGTTTACTCCTTTGTTACGTAATCTCATTTTAGTCTTTTAACGCTGACATCATTATTATAATAACATATAGCATGCTAACTTAAAAGTTGTGTCTTGATTTTTCTTTTGCCATTTTTTTCTTATACTTTCTTTATTTTATTATGTAAATATGATAAAATATATTGGATTTTTTTAACAGCAATAAATATATTATAAAGAAATGGGGTTTTATTATGGCTAAACCATCACCATCCAGAAGTGATTTAAAATATTTGTTTAAACCAACTGTAAGCCTTTCAAAAGCTGAACGGAAAAAAAAGAAGCGGGGCTTTGCTCTTGCTGCTGGACTTCTGCTGGCTTTAGTACAACTTGTCCTTACAGTACTCTTCCAGATTACAATATTCAGGCTTGACATGCTTCCTGCCAAATATCTTATTGTACTGAATATTATTCTCATACTTGTCTTTTTATATGATTTGACATCACAGTTTTCAAGATCTCACATTCTTGGTAAACTTATATCAATATTGCTTTCAGTTCTGATACTTTTTTCATACCTCTTCACATCAAAGTTTGATTCGGTATTATCTAAGTTTGGCAACGCTGACACCACTGTTGATATTGTCGATGTATGTGTGCTTGCAAGCGACAAAGCCGCTAGTCTGTCAGATACTGTGAACTATAAGTATGCTTATAACTCAGTTGCAGCAAGTGAGAATGTACCAGCTGCCATAGACAGCATCAAGTCAGAAACTGGACACACCTTAGACATTACACAATACAACACATGGAATGAGCTTATAGATGCTTTTTATGCTGGAAAAAAGGTCCAGGCTATAGTTATTAATCATTCGATGATCAACATGATTTCACAGGATTATGAAAACTTTGAAAAGGACATTAAGATTATTAAAACATACCGTTACGAAAAAGAGGTTGAACTTGATACCGCCAATATCAACGTTAAAAAGGATCCTTTTATCATATATGTATCAGGTATATCAAGTGATGATGGTGCTGATACCAAGCTTTTAGACAACGCACTTAGTGATGTTAACATACTTGCAGTGATCAACCCTGAAAGCAAGCAGGTATTACTCGTTACTACTCCAAGGGATTCTTATATACAAATATCCAACAACAAGGGTGTTACCGGATATGATAAGCTGACACATGCCGGCAATTATGGTGTACACCGGTCTATGGAAGCACTTGAGAAGCTATATGGAATTGATATTGACTATTATGTAAAGATTAACTTCCTTGGAAGTAAATCTATCGTTGATGCACTAGGGGGAATAACTATTGATTCCGAAGTAGAATTCACTAACGGACATGATGCCGCTCCTGTTGCATACCACTTTGTCAAAGGTGAGAATGAATGTGATGGCGATATGACTATAGCATTTGCAAGAGAACGATATGCCTTCCTTGCTGGTGACTTCCAGCGAGGCCGTAACCAGATGGCTGTTATCAAAGGAATTATACAAAAAGCTACATCACCAGCAATACTTACAAAATATTCTGCTGTTATGGATGCTGTAAGTGACCTTTTCCTTACCAACATTCCTAACAAGGCCATAACAGACCTTGTCAAAATGCAGCTGGGAAATAACACTCCATGGAACATACAGTCTTACGGAATAAACGGTGATACAGATGAATACAGACATCTTGAGGTTGTTGGTGCATACAACGCATCCATAGTTCTTCCTTATGCAGATGATATTAAAAATGCATCAGCCATGATAAACAAGGTCCTTGCAGGAGACATATTTGACGTAGAAGAATATGTAAACGAACATGAATCTTCTACAGAAACACTTGATCCATATCCTAATGGTTCATCTAAAAACAGTTCTTCTGCTAAGACTTCAACATCCACAAAAAAGACACAATAACAGATATATAAAAACGGATATCATATGTTAAACATCAGTGCCAACTTATGCTTAACATACGATATCCGTAATTTTATTTATTCTTTTCTGCTTCATCAACTATCTGATATACATTTATTTTGAATCTGTCCTCTGGACTTACACCTACAAACCTACAGCCATAGGTGGTATATTTGTCCTGTTCGTTTCCTTTCCTTACTATCTCTATGACAGTAGCTATTGATTCTTTATTAGCCAGAGTTATGATTGTATCATAATATGAATTCAGCTTAAATTCATGCTCAGACTTAAATGCAATACCATCCTGCGAAATATCTATCACATGAACCTCAACAGATTCTGGAGAAAACCCTGATACAAAGTTATCCCCAAGCTGTCTGATTGATATCTCCACACTTATATCGGTTCTTCTTGACTTTCTTTTTTCAATAGTCATTCATATATCCTCCTCTTATGTAATGACTGCTTTCATAGCAATAAACCTTTTACCATAAATAATTGTAAATCAAATTATTTATAATTACAAGTATATTTATAAAAGACTCAACTTACAAAATCTTTACTCTGTTATACAAGATAAGGAAGCTGGGCTTTTGCTATGCCTTCTGCTAACACTCTTAACTCAAAATGTGTATTTTCTGGAAGTTCTCCATTATACGTTACCTCTTTTAACAACATTTCTGATACCTCTCCTGGTTCTAAGGCAGATATATAATAATAATATCTGTCATTAATATCTCCTGATAAAGAATCTTTATATATCCATTTTGCCTCAGTTTCCTGTGATGATGCCTCAGCCACAACTCCATCTGCTAATATATAATCAACCTTTCCTCTCATATCAAGTGGTACTGTCTGGCCAACTATATTATCTTTCTTATTCTGCTCGTTATCATCATATACAAGCACCGGAACAAACCTAACTCTCACAACTGTATCTGTAGTCGGATAATCCTGCGAGGTTATATTCTTTACAGCGACCTCTTTAGCCGCCGTTCTCA
>UMBX01007114.1_pt1 | contig 13649 bp, 14 predicted proteins | sample 1964081 | NCBI WGS metagenome assembly UMBX01 (sample SAMEA4835952, study PRJEB28245) | human gut metagenome | biome: gut microbiome; material: fecal sample | place: Denmark | collected 2008
ATAACACTTAAGACATTATCACAGAATAATCATATAAAAAAACAAACGATAGTTCGTATAAGCTTGACAATTATGTTAAATTATGTTATGATATAACTCGCTTGCCAAAAATGGAGGTATAAAATATGTTTAAAAAGAAAGTATTAGTAATATTATTAAGTACTTCACTACTATTCTTAGTCACACTATTATTTGATGGTGGCACAAAACAACATAATATGTTCACTAGAATGGTTACATTATCTGATACTAAAGCAGAAAAAGGGCAAATAGATAATGATTTAAAGGTAATCGAAGTGGATACCAAAACGCAAGAAGAAACGAAAGTAGAAGATACAACTCTTAAAGAGGATAATAATACTAGTACTGTAACAAATACTACAAATGAAGTACAACAAACTGAACAACCACAACAAGAAACAGTAGTGCAGCAGGAAGCAGTATATGAAGGATTAACCTTAGACGAATTAGCAAGCAAACTCGATCGTTCATTTAAAAATGAATTATCCGGAAAAGGTTATTTATATGCTTCATATTCTTTAGAAAAAGGAGTAGATCCTTATTTAGCTGCTGCAATATCATTAGAAGAAACAGGTTGTAACTGGAATTGTAGCAATTTAGTTAAGTCTTGTAATAATGTAGGAGGCATGAAAGGATCTGGTTGTGGAAGCTATGGATACTTTAATACACTAGATGATGGAATTAGAGCATTCATTGACAATATTAGTAGAAACTATGTAGCTTATGGACTAACCACAGCAGATACCATGAATCCCAAATATGCGGAAAACCCAGCATGGGCTGGTAATGTAAATCGTTATATTACTAGAATTCGTAATAACTAGGAAAAATCAGGTAGTATTTTTCCTTTTTTTTTGGTATAATTTTACTTGAAAGTTAGGTGATAGAATTGGCAACTTATAGAAAAGGACAAGACTTTAGCAAAAATGAAGAAATTAATTTAGGAGACTATACAATTTCTTTTGATAATATAAGGAGAGAAGAAAATTTAAGAATTATTTTTATGGGAACTCCATCATTTGCTATACCAGCACTTAAAGGACTAATTGAAAATTATGAAGTAGTAATGGTTGTATGTCAACCAGACCGAAAGAAAAATAGACATGGAGAAGTAATTTATCCAGAGGTAAAAAAAGTAGCCCTAGAATATGAAATTCCTATCTATCAACCAGAAAGTATTAAAGATAATTACGAAAAAATATTGGACTGTAAACCAGATATGATTGTAACATGTGCATATGGACAATTCATTCCAAAAGAAATCATTAACTACCCAAAATATGGATGTATCAATATTCATGGTTCACTTCTTCCTAAATACAGAGGAGGAGCCCCTATCCATTGGGCGATGATGAATGGTGATAAAGAAACTGGAATTACTATCATGAAAACAACTTTAAAAATGGATGCAGGAGATATCATTAAACAAAAAAGTACTTTCATCAAAGAAGATGAAAATTTAGAAACTTTATATAAAAGACTATCTTACCTAGGAAGAGACTTATTACTAGAAACCATTCCTACTATTTTAAATCAAACTGCTACTTATACCAAACAAGATGAAAGTAAAGTAACCTTTGCCCTAAATGTTACGAAAGAAGAAATGAAAATAGATTTTAATAAAAAAGTAATAGAAGTTTATAATCAAATTAGAGGATTAAGTCCAATACCTGGAGCATACGCCTTCTTAGAAGGAAAAAGAGTAAAAATTTATCAAGCATTAATAACAGATAAAACCTTCAAAGGTAATCCTGGAAAAATCGTAAATATAGATGAAGAAAGTATTTTTGTAATGTGTCAAGATGGAGCAATTAAATTGATTGATATTGGTATAGAAGGAAAAAAGAGATGCTTAGTAAAAGATTACTTACATGGTATTCATGGAAAAAAATTATTAGGTAAGGTGTTTAATAATGAAAAAGAATAAAGAAGAGAATTTAAGTGAAAAAGAATTAAATAAAGAAAAATTAACTAACGAACAAGAAGCAGAAAATCAAACCTTCAAAGAAAAATATAAAAATGATCCAAAGTATAAAGCTAAAGTTCAATTAATAGGATATGGATTGTTCATCTTATTTTTAATTGTATATTTAAATATAGCAAGCATGGGAGCAAAAAATACAAAACTAAGTAATACAACGACTAAAAATAATGATAATATTCCCACTAAAGAAAATAATAACATAGAAACTAAAACGGATAAAGAATTAGGGCAATGGCTAAAAGACATTGGAACTAATTATGAATATGATGTTGTTGTTTCTTCAAAAAGTAAAAATGACAATGGAGAAGAGGCAAATACCCAAACCCACTATTGGGGAAAAACTTATCAAAATAAAATGATAATTAATAAAGAAGCAAACGGCTCAACAACTTACTTCCTTAAAGAAGATAATAACTACTATCTAAATGAATTAGATAACTATACTTTATCGAAAAAAGAAGCGGTTTATTCAGAAATAGATGAAGATATTATCGAATTTGATATGCTTAATCTCTTATTAAAAAATGCCAGTTTAGATCATGTAACCAATTACTCTAGTGGAAAAAAAGAATATGAATATCATTTAAAGATAAGAGATATCATCAAAACTTATCAAGAAGATACAGAAATTTCTTTTGAAATTGTAATTGAAGATAATGTAGTTACAGTAGAAGTAGATTATGCTCCTATGATCAATATTGTAGAACAAGTAAAAAAACAAGAAGAATATAAAGTTACTTATCTTTACAAAAATATAGGGAAGATAGAAGAATTCTCTGGAATAGAAAAAGATACTAAAACAGGAGAAACAACAAATGGAGAATAAAGTTGTCTTAGTAACAGGAGCAAGTTCAGGAATAGGTTCAGCAACGGCAAAATTATTTGCTAAAAATCATTATAATATCGTTCTTCAATATCATCAAAATGAAGAAAAAGCCCAAAAATTAGCAGAAGAAATTACTTCTACTTATCAAGTTAAAGTATTAAAAATTAAAGTAGATATTACGAAAGAAGAAGATATTCTAAGAATGAAAGAAGAAATCAAAAATACTTCACTAAAATTAACGGGAATTATTAATAATGCTGCAATTGCTATAGATACATTACCAGAAGATAAAACAGTTGCTGATTTTAAAAAAGTAGTAAGTACAAATTTAATAGGTCCTTTTATGACTTATAAATATCTTGCTAGTTTAATGGATAAAGGCTTTATTATTAATATTGGTAGCACTAATGGAATAGATTCCTATTATCCATATAGTATGGATTATGATGCTTCAAAAGCAGGACTACATATTTTAACAAAAGATATGGCAGTTGATTTAGGACCAAATATTAGAGTAAATGCCGTAGCACCAGGATGGGTAGAAACCCCAATGAACGAAAGTTTAACCAAAGAATATAAACAAGAAGAAATCAAAAAAATCATAATGAATCGCTTTGCAACACCAGAAGAAATTGCAGAAGTAATTTATTTTTTAGCAAGTGATAAAGCAAGTTATATCAATGGAGCAGTAATTGTTGTTGATGGTGGTAGAAAGTAAGGGATAGATATGTGTGGAATAAATGGAATAGTCAGTAAAATCAAAAAAAAAGAAGAACTCATTCATAAAATGAATGATAGAATACTACATCGTGGTCCTAATGCTGAAGGGGTTTACGTTGATGAAAAATTAGCACTAGGTCAAAGAAGATTATCAATTATAGATTTAGCAGGAGGAAACCAACCAATATATAATGAAGATAAAAGCATTTTAGTCATGTATAACGGAGAAATCTATAATTATCAAGAATTAAAAAAAGAATTAAAAAATCATAAATTTAAAACCAACAGTGATACAGAAGTATTAGTACATGGCTATGAAGAATGGGGACATAACTTGCTAAATAAATTAAGAGGAATGTTTGCTTTTTGCATTTATGATAAAAATAAAAATGAATTATTTATTGCTAGAGATCATTTTGGAATAAAACCTCTTTATTATTATCAAAACAAAGAAGGATTTCTCTTTGCTTCAGAAATCAAAAGCTTCTTAGAAATCCCATTTTTTCATAAAGAATTAAATAAAGAAATGTTAGGAGCATACTTAACCTTTAGCTTTACCCCAGGAGAAAAAACTTTTTTCAAAGATGTCTATAAATTAGAACCAGGTCACTATATGATTTATAATCTTAATACTAACAAAAAAAAGATAAATAAGTATTTTAAATTAGAATTCTCCAAAACAGATAAAAGTTATGATGAAGTAGTAAATGAAATTAGTACTACCATGAAAGATAGTGTAAAACATCATTTAATCAGTGATGTTGAAGTAGGATCGTTCCTATCTAGTGGAATAGATTCTTCCTATCTTGTTAGCTTAGCAAGACCAGATAAAACTTATACAGTTGGCTACGAAAATAAAAAATATAGTGAAATTGAGTATGCAAAAGACTTAACCAATCGCCTTGGAATTACCAATATTTCTGATAAAATTAGCAAGCAAGAATACATGAAAGCAATCTCTGATGTCTACTATCACATGGATGAACCAACAACTGATGCTTGTTCTATTGCAGTATATTTTTTATCTAAATTAGCAAGCAAAGATGTAAAAGTAGTATTATCAGGAGAAGGTGCTGATGAATTTTTTGGAGGATATAACAGCTATGACGACCATCCTTATACCAAACTTCCCTTATGGATTAGAAAAAGCGTAGCAGCAGTTTGTAAAATCTTACCCAAAAATAAATATACCAGATATTTAATTCGAAGAGGAAAATCATTAGAAGAATCATATGTAAGTATCAACAGAAATTTTTATGATGATGAATTAAATGACATCTTAAATTTTAAAGATTACTTAAAAAATAAAGACATTGTTAAAAATACTTACCAAGAATACAAAAATGAAAATGAATTAAATAAAAAACTAGCCATAGATATTCGCTATTGGTTAAGTGACAATATTTTACTAATTGTAGATAAGATGACTATGGCCTTTTCAATAGAGTCCCGTGTTCCTTTTACGGATATAGATGTCTTTAAAGTAGCATCAACTTTACCAAAAGAATATAAAGTAAAAGATAAAACAACCAAAGTAGCTTTAAGAGAAGCCGCCAAAAAAGATATTCCAAATGAAAGTTATAAAAAGAAAAAATTAGGTTTCCCCGTTCCTATTCGTGAATGGATTAAAGAAGATGATTTTTATCAAGAAATCAAAAATACTTTCTCTCTTGAAATAGCAGATGAATTATTTCAAAAGAAAAATATTATGAAACTACTAGAAGATCATAAAAATGGAGTAAGAGATAACTATCGAAAAATTTGGGCAATATATAGTTTCTTAAAATGGTATGAAGTATTCTTTTTAGAAGAAAATACTTCCAAAGAATAAACCATCATTAAAGCCTAAAATGAACAATTAGAGTTAACCAAGATAAAGTTAAAAATAAGTATTTTAATAAAGGAGAATATATGACAAAATTTATTCAAAGTGAAAAATTCTTTATGCCAATTGTTTATGTTGGCTTTGGAATAATTATTTATTTAATTATTGCCAAAATTATTGATGACTTAAGCAAAATAAATATTAAACACGTAGTCGGCAAAGAAAGTGGTATTGATAAAAGAAAAAAAACCGTAATCAACTTATTTAAAAATATTATAAAATATATTATTGCAATTATTGTTATTGTTCTAATACTAAACTTATACGGTGTTAATACTACTAGTATAATAGCATCAATTGGAGTAGCAGGTGCCGTAATAGGTCTTGCTTTTCAAGATATTATCAAAGATTTTTTAGCAGGAATATTTATTATCTTTGATAATGCTTATGCTGTTGGAGATTGGGTAGAAATAAACGGATTTAAAGGAGAAGTAATCTCCCTAGGATTAAAAACGACCAAAGTAAAAGCCTATACAGGAGAAGTCATGATACTATCTAATTCTTCTTTTAATAAAGTAGTAAATTATAATTTAAATCATACTAAATTAATATTAACTTTACCTGTAGCTTATAATACAAAGATAGAGGATTTAGAAAATATCCTAAATGGATTAAAAGAAGAAATTGTAAAAAAGAAATATGTTTATTCAATGGAATTACTTGGAGTAGATGAATTTGCTGATAGCAGTATCAATTATGCAATCATGATTGATTGTGCAGCAATGAAACATGTAGGAATAAAAAGGGAAGTATTAAAATTAATTAAAGTCACTTTTGACAAAGAAGGAATAGAAATTCCTTATCAAAAAATTGATATCAATATAGAAAAGTAGTGAGGTAAAAATGAAAAAAACAGATAAAGTAGAAATATTTAAAACAGAAATAAATTATGTAAAAGATGCCGAAAGAAGAAAAGACTTAAAAACATTAATTGGATTATTACCAGACTATTTCTTTGAAATACCAGCATCTTCTACTGGAAAATATCATCCTTCTTTTTCATTAGGAGAAAAAGGATTAGTACGCCATACTAAAGCAGCAGTACGAATTGCATACGAACTTTTAAATAACAATACAGTAGGTGCTAAATTTGATAGTAAAGACAAAGATTTAATTATCATTGCATTAACTCTACATGATGGGGTAAAAAGTGGAATGGAACATAGCAAATATACAAAATTTGATCATCCATTACTAATATCAAAGTTAATTATGGAAAATAAAGATAAATTATCCATGGAAGTTGATGATATTAGAAAAGTTTGCACAATGATAGAATCTCATATGGGAGAATGGACATATGATAATTACCAGAAAAAAGAAGTATTACCAAAACCAAGAACTGCTGAGCAAAGATTTGTTCATATGTGTGATTTCTTAGCCAGTAGAAAATTTTTAGATATTAAATTTGAAAACAATGAAATTGTAGAATAAAAAATCCTTCTGTATAAAAATATTACAAAAGGATAAGGATTAAGATTGAACAAAGAAAGTAGGGGAATAATCTTCAAGATTAGAATACTCTACTTTTTCTTGTGATTGAGAACAATTTTCTTTTAAATTTGAAGAATGTTGATAATGAGATACATTTTGATTAGTACTTACATAACTTTTTCTTTTACTTCTATAAGAACTGTCGGTTTCATCTTTAAAAGCAGAAGCAACTCTAAGCATAGATTTCATATTATTCATAACAGGACCAACTTGTTTAACTAAAGGAATCGTTTGATTAATTACTCCCAAAGTTTTTGAAGTCCCATTAATTAATCCACTCCAATTAATAGAACGAAGACTTGCTATTCCGTTCCCTAAACTTCTTATTAATCCAGCTCCTTTAGTAGCTCCACCAGCAGCACCAAGCGATCCTGCTCTTACTAATCCAGGAGCGGCCCCCATCATTCCTCTAGCCATCGGCTGTGCCATCATATATGGAGAAAATCCCGGCATAAAAAAAGGTTGATTATACATCTTTACTTCACCTCTTTACTATAATCTATGTAAAAAACTAGGAAAAGTGAAAAAAATGTGCTAAAATAGATTTATCAAATAGAATAAGGAGGGCATATCATGGGAAGTTTTAAAAAAATAATTCAAGCCTTAAACCAACCAATCGGTGGATCAAAAGGAAATGGTAAAGCAAGTAAAGCAAAAAGAGAAAAAAATTTAAAACTAAAAGTAATGGAACTAACTCCCCAAGATGCTATTAAAAATACCAAAAATATCCGTTATCGATATAAAGTTAGAGATAAACAAGGAAATATATCTGATGGAAAATTAGACGCGCTTTCTAAATTAGATGTTCACTCCTTTTTAATGAACCAAGGATATGATGTCCTAACAATTGAAGAAGATGAATTATTTAATAAGCTTGGATTAGTACAGTTAACAACAAGACAAATGAAAGATAAAGATTTAAATTTTTTTCTAACTCAACTATCAACCTATATCAAAGCAGGAATTCCCTTAATTGATTCCATTAATATTTTATCAAAGCAAGCAAGAAATAAGAAAACAAGAAATTTATATAATCGTTTAGTATTTGAATTAACAACAGGAGAGACTTTTAGTGAAGCACTAAATAAACAAGGTGCAGTTTTTCCAAAATTATTAATTAATATGATAAAAACTTCAGAGTTAACGGGAAACTTAACGGGAGTACTAGATGATATGGCAGATTATTATAAAACAATAGATGAAAATAGAAAACAAATTATCAGTGCAATGACATATCCGACAGTTATCTTTATTATTGCTATTGTCGTTTTAGTATATATTGTCTTATTCGTTGTACCAGAATTTACAGATATGTATGCACAAATAGGCAGTAAATTACCTCCTATTACAACAATGATTGTTAGTCTCAGTGATTTTTTAGCAGCAAATTTATTATATGTAATTCTAGTAATCATAGCAATATTCACGATACTAATGATTTTATATAAAAATGTCACCACATTTCGTTATTGGACACAATGGACATTAATGCACATTCCTGTAGTAAAAAATATTGTAATCTATAAAGAAGTTATCATGTTTACTAAAACATTTGCTTCGTTAATCAATTACGATGTTTTCATCACTGATAGTATGGAAATTTTGGGAAAGGTAACTTCAAATGAAATATATAAAAATTTAATTAAAGATGCGGTCATTAACCTGAGTAATGGAAATGGAGTATCCCCAGCATTCAAAGACAATTGGGCATTTCCACCAATTGCCTATGAAATGCTTTTAACAGGGGAAAGAACCGGAAGATTAGGGGCTATGATGGCAAAAGTAGCTGAATATTATAATGCAGAACAGAAAAATTTAATTACGCAATTAAAAAGTTTAATTGAACCAGTTATGATTATTTTTCTTGCTGTAATTGTTGGTATTGTACTATTAGCAGTAGTAGTTCCAATGTTTAGTATGTATGAACAAATCGTTTAATAAAGACAAGGAGGTATACATTGGAAATATTTTATAAGGTAATGTTCTTTATTATAGGAGCAGTAATGGGATCATTTTTTCACGTAGTGGCAACACGACTTTCTAATAATGAATCAATCATTAGTCCAGGATCTCATTGCCCAAAATGTAATCACTATTTAAAGTGGTATGAAAATATTCCTATTTTTTCTTATCTATTTTTAAGAGGAAAATGTAGTAAGTGTAAAAGTAAAATTCCCCTTAGTTATGTTATTGTAGAAATTGTTACAGGATTATTATATGCAGCTTGCTATCACTCTTTTAAGTTTAGTTTTGATTTAATTATTGCACTAGTATTTGTATCAGCACTAATCACAGTAATTGTAAGTGATATAGAGTACATGATTATTTTAGATGAAGTATTAATCTTTTCTACTTTATTATTAGCCATTTTATACATTTTTGGAAAAGGATTAGAAGTAGCAGCTTATCATATTTATTCAGGAGTAGGTGCTTTTCTAACCATGTATGCCATAAAATGGATTGGGGATAAAGCCTTTCAAAAAGAATCTCTTGGAGGAGGAGATATAAAATTAATGTTTTTATTTGGAATGGTATTAGGATTACCAATGTCAATCTGCACTATATTTTTAGCAACTTTCATTGCTTTTCCTGTTGCCTTAATCATCTTATTTTCAGATAAAGAGAATATTATTCCCTTTGGCCCATTTCTTAGTATGGCAGCAATATTAATTATGGTCTCAAAACTCCAATTAACAGATTTATTAGAAAAATTAATCAAATAAGATAAAACAAAAAAGGTAAGTATTTTATTTAACATTGACATAAACAACTTCATTTAATGTATAATTATAGTGAGATATTTACTTTTTTAGTAGTTTTTTGATATAATAATAAGACATGTAAAGAGGTGAATTTAATGCGAGTAGTAATTAGCGCAGGAGGAACAGGAGGACATATTTATCCAGCTCTTGCAATCATTAATAAAATAAAAAAAGAAGAACCAAACAGTGAATTTATTTATATAGGTACCCATAATCGAATGGAAAAAGATTTAATTCCTTCACTAGGAATTCCTTATGAAGGAATAGAAATAACAGGATTTATTAGAAAATTAACGTTAGAAAATTTCAAAACTTTATTTCTTTTTCTAAAAGCCAGAAAAAAATGTTTAAAAATAATTGAAGATTTTAAACCAGATGTTGTAATTGGAGCAGGTGGTTACGTCACAGCACCCGTAATTTGGGCTGCCCACAAATTGGGATGTAAAACATTTATTCATGAACAAAACTCCGTAGTAGGACTATCAAATAAATATTTAAGCAAATATGTGGATAAAATTGGCGTAAGTTTTGATTCAACACTAGGAGAATTTCCAAAAGATAAAGTGGTTTTAACAGGAAATCCTTGCAGTGAAAAAGCAATTCAAACAAAAGTAGCCAAAAAAAGCGATTTTGGATTAAGTGAAGATAAAAAATTAGTTTTAATTGTTATGGGTAGTTTAGGAAGTAAGACAGTAAATGAAAAAATGGAAGAATACTTATATGGATTTCGAAATAAAAATTATGAAATTTTATTTGTAACAGGTGAACATTACTATGACTCTATTAAATCAAAGAGATTTCCATCAAATGTTAAAGTAGTTCCTTTCATCAAAGAATTACCATCAGTAATGAAAGTAACAGATTTAATGGTTTCTAGGGCAGGAGCTTCCACGATGAGTGAAATTACTGCTCTAGGAATTCCAACCATCTTTATTCCTAGTCCATATGTTACTAATAATCACCAATACAAAAATGCAGAAGATTTAGTTAAAAAAGATGCTGCTTTAATGATTGAAGAAAAAGACTTAAATAAAATATCTTTTATCCATATGATAGATGACATTTTAGAAGATGAAGAAAAATACAAAAAAATAAAAGAGAATGTCAGTAAATTAGGAATCAAAGATTCTTCAACTAGAATTTACGACATATTAAAGGAATTGATATTAAATGATAAAAAATTTTATTGAAAAGAACAACTATGAATATATAGGCGAAGCAAGCCTAAAAAGATATAATACTTATAGAGTGGATATAAAGTGTAAGTATTTAATATTTCCTAAAACAAAAGAAGAATTTGTAGAATTACTAAAAGAACTAAAAAAGGAAAAAGAAAAATATCTTGTTTTAGGAAATGGAAGTAATATTATTTTAAATACTGATTATTACGATGGAGTAGTAATTATTTTAAGTAAATTAAATAAAATGAAAATTGATGATTTAACTGTAGAAGTTGAAGCAGGATATTCATTACAAAAACTTGCTTTAGAAACTTCAAGTTTAGGACTTGAAGGATTAGAGTTTGCAACAGGAATACCAGGGATGTTAGGAGCAAGTATTGCTATGAACGCAGGCGCATATAAAAGTGACATTGCCTCAGTAGTAGAAACCGTAACTGTAGTAAATCCAGATAATGAAATCGTAACTATGCGTCATGATGATTTAAATTTCTCTTATCGAAATTCTTTTTTCAAGGAAAATAAAGAATATTATATCGTTTCAGCAATCTTAAAACTAACAAAAGGTAAAAAAGAAGAAATATTAGAAAAAATTAGTAAAAGAAGAGTAAAAAGAATAGAAACACAGCCATTAGATATGCCATCAGCAGGATCTGTATTTAGAAATCCGGAAGGAATGTATGCAGGAGAACTAATTGAAAAGATAGGATTAAAAGGATATAAACTAAATGGAGCCATGGTATCAGAAAAACATGCAAACTTTATCGTAAACAAAGATAATGCTTCAGGAAAAGATATTGTAAAGTTAATCCAAAAAATAAAAGATGAAGTAAAAAAAGAATTTGATGTTGATTTAATTTTAGAACAAATTATTGTAGATTAGGTGAATAAATATGGCAAAAAAGAAGAAAAAAAGGGTTTTTAAAATCAAAAATATTTTAATCTTATTAGGAATCGTTTTAGGAATTACTTCTATTATCTATTACGCCCTAATAATGCCAATCAAAAATATATATATAGAAGGAAATAGCATTCTTTCTGATAATGAAATTATTGAACTATCTACCTTATCTAATTATCCATCTTTTTTGTTAACAAAAAGTACTGAAATTAAAACAAAACTAAAAAAAAATCCTTACATAGAAAATGTAAAAGTAAAGAAAAAATTAGGAAACATTATAGAATTACACATCAAAGAATATACCCCAATTTGTATGACTTCTAACCAAATAATCTTATCTAATGGAAACAAATTAGATAACACCTATAACTTATCAGATATCCCAACATTAACAAATGAAATAGAAGAAAAAAAAATTTATCAAAAATTTGTTAAAAAATTTGCGACAATTGATAAAAATATCTTAAGACAAATTTCAGAAATAGAATATCAACCAGTAGAAGTAGACAAAGAAAGATTTTTATTATATATGAATGATGGAAATCTAGTTTATATAACTTTAACAAAAATAAACAGTTTAAACAAATATAACCAAATTAAAGATAAATTAGAAAATCATTTAGGAATTATCTATCTTGATTCAGGAAATTATGTAGAGATAAAAAAATAATTCAAGAAAAACAAACAACGTTCTTGAATTATTTTTTTGAAAAATATTCTAATTTCAGAATTTTCTAACCAAAAAAATTCCTTTACTAAAAAGTACAATTATAGTATAATTAGTAGCGTGAAGGTGGGATTTTTATGAAGGTTATTTTTATTAAAGATTTAAAAAAACAAGGAAAAGTAAATGAAATTAAAGAAGTCAGTGATGGCTACGCAACGAACTATTTAATAAAAAATGGTTATGCAGTAAAATATACAAAAACAAGCTCTGATATCTTAAATCAAGACATTAAGAAAAAAGAACAAGAAGAAAAAGAAAATATCAAACAAGCAGAAGAAATGAAAAAGAAATTAGAAGCACTATCTATTTCCTTTAAAGTTTCTGCTAATAAAGGAAAGGTATTTGGAAGTATTAGTAGTAAACAAATAGGAGAAGAACTAAATAAAAAAGGAATAAAAATTGATAAAAAACAAATTTATGCCCAAAATTTAAATACACTTGGAGTACATGAAGTAGAAATCAATTTACATAAAAAAGTAATTGCTAAATTACGAGTACAATTAATAGAGAAGTAGGTGATAATACATGGGACCAAACGGATTACCCAATAATATTGAAGCTGAAAAGGCATTAATAGGTTCTGCTTTTTGGTCCTATAATGCTCTACAAAAGGTTTGTGAGGAAATAAATGAAGAAGCATTTTATTTAGATAGTAATAGTAGAATATTTTCAGTAATAAAATATTTATATCAAAATAAAAAACCAGTAGATGCCCCAACAGTAACAGCAGAAATTATCAACCGTGGTTGGCTAGTTCAAATTGGAGGTGTAGAATACTTAAATAGCGTTATCGAAAGTGTAGCAACTGGCGCCAATGTAGAGTATTATATTGATACAGTAGCAGAAAAATTCACACTTCGTCGAATGATAGAAGCAGCAACAGCAATTATTACAAATGCCAACAAAACAGATATTAATTTAAGTGAAGTTGTAGAAGATGCCGAAAAAAGTATTTTAAATATATCCAAACTAAGAAAGACAAGTGAATTTAGAAATATTAAAGAAGTTCTAGAAAAAGCCCAAAATGATTTAGAAACATTAGCTAAAAATAAAGGAAGAGTTACAGGACTAACAACAGGATTAGTAGATTTAGATAATTTAACAAACGGATTTAGTCCAACACAATTAATTATCGTAGCTGCAAGACCCGC
>UMBX01000082.1_pt1 | contig 13039 bp, 10 predicted proteins | sample 1964081 | NCBI WGS metagenome assembly UMBX01 (sample SAMEA4835952, study PRJEB28245) | human gut metagenome | biome: gut microbiome; material: fecal sample | place: Denmark | collected 2008
AATATATCTTACCTTCGTCTTTGACGGAATAGATTCAAGTCAGATAGGAGTAGCGAGTGTCTCAGACGGAAGCACTTATGACACTCCTATTCTTCCTGAATTTAGTGATAATAGTTTAGAGGTTGATGGATATGATGGCAAGTATTATTTTAATACTAGATTGTCTCAAAAAAGTTTTACCTATAATTGTTTTATTGATAATCTATCAGCTTTTGAATTTGATCAATTAAAATCTTGGATAAGGCCAAAAAAGATTGGGAAATTAATAAGACCAGAGGAGCCTTATAGATATTATTGGGTAAAAGTAAGTTCTGTAGATAATTTAGGAAATATTCCTTTAACACATCCTGATACAGGCGGAGTTAGTTATACTGGAAACTTTAGTATAACTTTTACAACAGTTGGACAAACTTGTGGTTATGGAATGTTATACTACCAAGATGATTTAAAATATTATGAGTACAGAGACATCTTTGATGGTACGCAAGACTACTATTATGATGAGGGATTATTATATAGAGAAGAAAGTTTACCGATGTCAGTAACAATGGCAAGTGGAGAAAATGAAGTTCAGATATATAATCCAGGAACATATAATTCAAAAATAAGAGCTATTATAAGTACTGATACTGCGATAGATTCTGGGGCAATGATATTGCGCAATGAAACTGTTGGAGATGTTAGTGTTATTACTTTAAATGGATTGACAACTGATAGTAAAATGATTCTTGATTGGGGCGAAAATATATATACTCTAAACGGAGTAGATTGCTCAGATAAAGTTGAGGGCGATTTAATGTATTTGCAACCAAGGAATTATGTTGAAAGACAGGAGAATGCATCTATATCGAATGATGGAACTAATACGATGGTAAGTTTCGATGAAAAAGTTAGACAAGTAAAAACAGATGATATTGGAAAGACAGTCATGTTCAAAGATGAAATGAATATAAACTCAAAAGATGGCGCAGGTGGAAGAATTATAGGAATAGATAAAATAACAAATCGTTTTATACTTGATAAGAGTGTCGGACTATATTCTAATCCTAATGCTACTGTCATTATAACGAAATTAGACAAATTATCTTGTGAATTAAATATCCCAGAAGGACAATCAATAAATGTAGAATGGCAAATAGTGCCAAGGTACTTATAGGAGGTAGAATTATGGCAATAACTCAAAAATTAAGAGAAATTGGTGGAATAATCAATTCTACCGACCTTAATTATAATTTTAATAGAATGGCAGAAGATTTACAATTAGCCGTAGAAGGAGTTATTTTTGACAAAGAGTATTCTCAAGTAGAAACTATCGCAGACAGAAATAATATTCCTTCTGATCGACTAACTCAAGGATTCTGGTGTGCCGTTAGTGAAAATGGTGTTGTATACGAATATAATAAAAGAAATGATTTAGTTACAGCATCGACCGAAGAAAGATATTTTGGAATCAATGATGGTGATTTACCAAACATACCTTATGTTGTGGATGGAGATCCAACTTCAGGAGTATTATTAAATGCTAAATACATTTGTAAAGCAGACGGAAGAGATAACAATTGGAAATATACTTCTACAACAACTGGAGATACTTATGAAGACAGTGACTGGGCTATTTATGTGAAAGAAGATTATGCTGAAGAAGGTCATTGGAGAAAGATACCAAAATGGATACCAATAATGAATGTTACTTCAATATTAGAAAATAACTTAATTGGTAAGCTAGAAAATTTACATACTGAAGATAAGAGCAGAATTGTTAATGCAATTAATGAAATTCACGATGATTTAGGTACGATAGAAGAATTAACAACAAAAGATAAGAGTACCGCAGTTGCGGCAATTAATGAGCTTGACAAAGAGATGGGAGATTTAGAGAATCTTACCACTGCTGAAAAAAGTACTATCGTTGGAGCAATTAATGAAGTAGATACAAATGTTGGACCTGTAGAGGAGTTAACAACTACAAATAAAATCGTAACTTACGCAATTAATGAGCTAGATAGTGAAATGGGAGACTTATCTAAGTTGCATACTGAAGCAAAAGACAATATGGTTAATGCTTTAAATGAAGTTCATGATGATTTGGGGACTATAGAGGAATTAACAACAGACGATAAAAGTACTGCTGTGGCAGGTATAAATGAATTAGATAAGAGAGTGGGTAAACTTCCAGAATTAAAAACAGCAGATAAGTCAAGTGTTATTAATGCGATTAATGGACTTGGTGATATTAGTAAGCTTGAGACTACTACAAAAGAAACTGCTGTTGCGGCAATTAATGAATTAGATAGTCGTGCTGGAGAATTGGTTGATTTAACAACTACTAGTAAAACTAATTTAGTATCTGCTATAAATGAGTTAGATAAAGATATTGGTAATGTAAGTACATTGACAACTACTGCAAAAGATAATACTGTAAATGCTATTAATGAATTAGATAAAGAGATTGGTCCTCTTAATACATTGACTACTACAAACAAAGAAACAGTAGTAAAAGCCATTAATGAAGTCGATAAAGATATTGGTAATGTTGGAAATTTAACAACCAATAATAAAACTGATGCAGTTAGTGCAATAAATGAATTGAAGTCAATTACAGATACATTAAGAGGGGCAACAATTTTAATTGGTAAAATTGACTTAAATACCAAAGATGTAACTCCTGAAAAGCTAACAGCTAGAGCATTAGAAATAATGGGCGGAACAACAGTTCAAGCTGGTTGGGAGTTAGTTGATAAGGAACAACACGAATGGATTTGGAATGGAAACAATTGGCAAGATTTAGAACAACCTAATATTTATCCAGCACAAAATGGAATATTAGGAACAGTTCGTGGAAATGCTAGCGGTGACATTTCTATAACCGATGGAAATATGACTGTTTTACATGCTGCCAATGCAACCAAGTTAAATAATCAAACATCAGATTATTATGCTCGTTCAGCTCATTTGGGAAATATTACAACCCTTACTACCACAAAAAAAGATAATGCAGTAAATGCTATAAATGAATTAGATAATGAGCATGGAACATTGTCAGACTTACACACAGCAAAAAAAGATAATTTTGTAAATGCTATAAATGAAGTTAGAGATGATATCGGCACATTAAGTGATTTAACAACAACTGATACAACTAATATTACAGGTGCAATAAATGAGTTAAAAACAGGTTTAGATAATGCAAATGTAAATATTAATAAGAAGGCTGATAAAGATAATGTATTAGAGTTAGATAATATTAATGCCTATGAGCCAACCACAGATTATCATCCTGCAACTAAAAAATATGTTGATATGATTGCTGGTGGAGCTTCATGGGGTAATATATATAACAATATAGAAGACCAAGAAGACTTAATGATGTTAATAAACGATAGACCAACAAAAAATCAAGTATTAACAAGAGATAATACACTTATGTATACTCCTACAAGTGATTATCATCCAGCTACTAAAAAGTATGTTGATGAGACATTTACAAAAAATAACAAATGGGGACAAATAAGTGGAGATATTGCAGACCAACAAGATCTTCAGAATGAATTTACAAAAAAACAAGACAAGACAACTGCTTGGAATACAACTAATTTAGTTGTTGGAACTCAACAACCTGAGATTCCAGAAAGCGGATACATAATTTGGATAGATACAAATAGTTAGAGAGGTGAGATAGTATGGCAGCGGTAAATTGTAATTACTCCGGAGAACCAGTATATACAAGTTGGTATGATAGCTCTAGTAGGGGTTATTTAGATATAACTGGTGTATCTTATGAAACAACAAACGGCAGATATACAATTAGTTGGTCATTAAAACTTGGTGATAATGGGAATGGAAGATACAATTTTGCTGCAGCAGCTGCGTGGATAGACGGCTCAGAAGTTAATTTTACGCATGGTGCTGATAATTATAGTACTTATTGGTTTTATAATCAGTGGTCTAACGGTTCAACAGTAGCGAGTGGGACATTCACAACGACAAAAACATCAGTAAGTTTGTCAGTTAAAGCTATGTTTGATGGCGGATATACTTCAGCAAGATGGAATAATAATCAATATTGTGTAAGTGGTAATGGTACATTAAATATCGTTGCTCCTACTATCGGAAGTCCGTCAGTTTCTTTCTCAACAGTATCTCGTGATAGAACTAATATTACCGCTTCTATATCTGCATCAGCTGGAACAAACGGTGGTAACGTTAGTGTTTCAACGACATTGAATAATGGAAGTGCTAAAACTGGTACTTCTCCATCATGGAGCGGATTAACACCGAATACTTCTTATATATTAAGATCAACAGCTACAAATAGTGCTGGTTTAACAGCAACATCTTCAGAAACAGTGACGACAACGGGAAATGCCCCAGCCATAAGCAGTGTTGCGATTTCCCCTTCGAGAACTACTGCTGTTCTAAGTCCAAATGTATCTTATGACACAAATGCAAGTTTCAGTAGTTATTCAATTAGATATGGAACATCAACAAGCTATGGTTCAACTTCTACAAGTACTACAATAAGTGAATTAACTCCAAATACTACCTATTATTACAGTATGACCGTAACGGATAATTGGGGAAGAACATCAGTAGCTAAGACTGGTAGCTTTAAGACAACTGGAAACAATCCGACAATTAATTCGCATGGAATAAAGACTTATGCTCAGACTTCTGTAGAAATGCAGTATTCAGCTTCTTATGATACTAATGATTCATTATCTTCATATAAGTGGGAATATGGTACTTCTACAAGTTATGGAAGTTCAGTTACTGGAACAAATATAATTAATGGTTTGAATGCAAACACCACTTATTATTATAAATTGACCGTCACTAGTACGCAAGGAAGAAACTCTACTACTACAGGTTCTTTTAAGACAGATCCTGCTACTGTTACGATAAGTGCTTTAGGCATATCTGAGATTACAGAAACAACGGCAAAAGTAGATTATACATTCAATAATCCATCTAATGTCGAACAGTTTTATGTTATAGAAACTATTCTTGAAAGAGAAGATGGAACTAGTCAAAGTTATCAGGCGAATAATGTAATTCCTCCTTATAGTAAAGTATATAATAATTTAGAGCCAGGTTCTAAATATATTTGCAAAGTTAGAGTTGGTATTAAAGGACAGGGCGGAACGATATATTATTCTCAATGGGCTTCACAAGATTTTGAAACATTAGCAAGTACTCCTTTTGTGAAAATAGATTCTAATGGTGTAATTAAACATTATAAAGGATATGCTCTCGGAAAAAGTGATATCTATAATGGATATAGTTCAGAATGGAAGAATGGGAACTATTCAGAGACAGTCAATTCTCCAATATCTTTTAATGGAGAAGGAGCAGGCGTTTCAAAAGTAAAATATATCGAGATAATGCCTAATGATGCGTATGCGTATGAATTTCCTGTTGAGCAATTCACAACTTCATCTAATATAACTCTTATATTAACGAATGTTTCAGATATTGTTCAGAAGGTTGTAAAAGTAACACCGGGACAATCTGGATCTATAAATACCGATAGTAGTACTCGTTTATATATAACTTGTACAGGAACAGATTTAAATAAAGAAACAGCAAGATATGTTCGTTTTAGTATTTATAGGTCTATAAGTAAGGTTCCGTTAGATAAAGAATCAATAGTTACGTTAAATAATAAGATAAGATATATAGATATATCGCAAAATGGATATATAAAAGGAACAACAACAGGTTCTGACGGAAAAATTATAGAACTTGATGTTTATGATAAACTAGGTAATAATATTGCTCTTAATAAAAACGTTACAATGGAAAAAGGTAGCGGAAGCAATCTTGAAAAGATTACCGATGGTAATCATGATGGTTCTTCTTATTGTACTTTAAATGAGAATAGCGCAGGAACTACAGTGAGAGTTGATTTAGGTCAAGAATATTCTTATGACCAAATAGATAGAGTTGTATTGTGGCGAGATGTTGATTGTTTATATCAAGAAAGTAGATTATTGGGATTAGATGCAAACAAACAAATAACTTGGAAATTTCAGTCATATAAGAGTGAGGGGGTTTATAAAGAGACTTCTGAAGGATATACTGCTAGACCAAGAAAAGCTAAAACAAAACATAACATTTATATAACATCATTGCTTAATGAATTGGACAGTCCTCCTTTTGCAGATAAAATAACAATAAATGCAGATTGGAATATGTCTATTCCTCCTGTAATAGCAGACTTGACAACACATAGAGTAGATGCTATAATAGCAGCAAATAGTGGTAGATTATTAAAGAATGATGTTGGTGATCTAACGGCATTAACAACTACAGAAAAATCAAATTTAGTAGATGCTATTAATGAGATTTGGAATGGTATAAATAAAACAGAAGAAGAATTTACAGTATTAGATTTCGTATTAGAATCTATACTATGCGGTTAGGAGGGAGATTGATATGGCAGAGAAACATCCAGATGTAAAATTTGAGTATTCATTTTCTGATGGCAAATATTGGTCTCCTTACGACCATTGTCGTGTTTGGGAAAATGGTACTTATGATTTAATGATAAGAGACAACTATGGTCAGACGGCAAAGAGAGTTTATGAAGAAACCAATGTTGTCGAAGATAAGGAGATACCGTTTAAAATAGAGTTTATTGATTTTATTGATTTCAATGACAATCCTATAGAGTATTATGATGGTATAGTTATAGCTAGAAGTAGTGGCAAGATGGTTATTACTATTCAAGGAAATTACAATAACCCTGTGCTTTATAAACGTGTTAAGGGACAGGACGTATGGGGAAAAGCGGGGTATTTTACTGATAATAATTTTACGAAACAAGACCCAGGTCAAGCTGAATATTATATAGCAGATTCATATGGTAGAAAGTCAAAAATTTTTACTTCCGAAGCTATCACACCTACCCCTTACTCTCCTCGTCCAGCAATAACAATATTACATGCAGATTCTGGTGTGCTCATTACAGAAGTAAGAGACGATAGGGAGACAAATGCCGTTCCAAGAAGATATGCAATTAGTTATGATGATGGGAAAACTTGGTCAAATTGGCAATTGGGTAGATATTTTCAAAAATTAAAACCATCAACGGGGACTTACTGGATAAGAGTAAAAATAAAATATACTACTGGAGTCGAAAGTAATTCTATAGGTAAAATGGTAACAATAAAATAATGGAGGTGTTGATATGGCAATTTATGTTCCTAATATAATTGATAATTTAACTTCTACTTCAACTAAAGACGGATTATCTGCAAACCAAGGTAGAGTGTTAAAAGAGCAACAAGGAGATTTAACTGAATTATATACAGGTAATAAAGGTAGCCTTGTCGAAGCAATCAATGAAATTAAAGAAATGGAAACTACTTTAGCATCTCTATTAGATGAGATAAATGGAGAAGTAATATAGCGTAAAAACCACTGGTGTTTTTGCGCCTTTTTTTATGGAGGTTTAATTATGGATGAAAAAGAAATGATGAACAAAATAAAATACCTAATAAAAAAGAAAAGACCTTTGGAAGATATTCTTTTAGAAACTGGATTAAAAGAGTATGAAGTGTTTGGTTTTGTAGAAATGTTGAAACAAAATGGATGGCAAGCAGAATATAAAGATGGCTTCTTCGTTTATCAAAAGGAACAACTTATTAAGGATAGGGACGTTTATAAAATGGCAGCTGGTGAGAAGCATAAGTTATTGTTTATTAGTGACACGCATTTGGGAAGCAAATATGATAGATTAGATATTTTAAGATATTTATATGATTTAGCAGAGGATGAAGAAATAAATACAGTATTTCACGTAGGAGACTTATGTGATGGCGCGTATCCTAATAGACCAAATCATACTTATGAATTAAGGGCACACGGAGCAGAAGAGCAACTTGAATATATTGTTGAGAAATATCCCTCTAAGACCGGAATTAAGACAATGTTTATTGGGGGAAATCATGATTATTCTCATGTAAGGAATGCCGGTTTTGATATAGGGAAAGCAGTCGCAAAGGAGCGTCCTGATATGATATATTTAGGACAAGATGTTGCAGATGTTGATTATGGGAAAACAAGGTTGAGATTATTTCACGGTTCTAAAGGACAGAGTTATGCGAGAAGTTATAGGATGCAAAAATACGTAGAGCAAATTCCTACAGAAGAAAAACCGGACATATTGTTAATGGGGCATTATCATAATTCATTTTATATGAAGTATGCAGATGTACATTGTTTCCAAGTTCCATCTACAATAGATCAAACTCCTTATGCAAGAAGTCTTGGATTGAATAATGAAAAAGGAGCTTGGATTGCAGATTTGACAACAGATAAACAAGGTGGTATAATGACAATAGAACCTGAGTTTATAGACTTCAGCGGACAAAAAAGACTTGTAAGAAGAAAGAAGTAATTAAACCTTAATTTATACTAACTCTATCTACTAAGTAACAGAGGGAAAAAAGTAAGAAAGAGAGGGGGTAAGACTATGGACGCAGTTATAGAGACAGCGAAAACAATAGGCATTACTTTGGCAGAGATTATTTTAGTTATCTATTTCTGTGTTAAGTATATAAATGCAGCTTTGAGAAAAGAAGATATAAGCAAAGGTGTTAAAGAACAAAGTAATCTTGATTTACAAATAATTGAAAAAATGGATTATTATAAGGAATTGCTAAATGCGGACAGAGTATTATTATTTGAATTTCACAATGGCCAACATTATTCTAATTATAGATCTGCATTGAGAATGTCTCCATCTTATGAGGTATTCAAAGCGGGACAAAAAAGCAAAATGGCAGAATGTACAAATCTTCCGATATCTATTATGCCTAAATTGATATACGAAATTACACACAATGGGTATTCAGAGTGTAAGACAATAGAGGAGATAAAAGAAGATAAGGGGAACACTTATGAATTTAAAAAATCTATAGATGTATACTCTTATTATGATGTAGCGATTAGAGATAAAAATAATAATATTATTGGATTTGTTGCTGTAGAATGGGCATCAGAAAGACCAGATGATATTGATGTGCTTCAAATAGAAAGATTAGCTGGTTTCTTAGAAGATAAAGTTAATGAAATAGTAGAAAATAATAAAAAAAGAAAAAAGAAGAAATTCTTAGGAATTTTTTAATGGAGGTGTAAAAAATGGAAGAGTGCAAAGAAGTACTTACTTGGGAGCAAAAAATACAAAACATTGAGAGCGCACCTGAAGAAGCAAGATTGATGATTGCAAAGGCTTACATAAGAGACGATATACCAGATGAAAACGTTCAATACGAATTTAATACAGATAGTCCTGAGCAATTAAATGAAGACGGAGAAATTGAAAATCTAAACGCAGATGATCCTGAGGGAATAGGAGCTACAGGTTTTACAATGAGAACTACAAGACCTGCAAATAATAAGAATTTTATTACTAGAGGTTCTGGTGGTTGGAATACTTGTATAAAAGGAAATCCTAGATATCAATATGCAGATGCTTTAGCAAACTGTGTTGGTTATGCTAGCGGTAGATTTAATGAAATTATAAATATTGCTAGAGAAACAACTGGCTGTACTTATACAACATTAAATTGTAATGCAGTAGGATTTAAAGAAAGAGCAGAAGCTGCTGGATTGAAAACAGGTTCTACTCCAAGACGTGGTGCTATCATGTGTTGGGGTAAAGAAGGTAGCGCTGGACATGTTGCTATTGTTGAAAGAGTAAATAATAGTAATTCAGTATATACTTCAGAGTCTGGATGGGGTTCAAGTGCTATATTCTGGAACAGTACAAGAAGTAATAATAACGGTAGATGGGGAATTGGAGCAGGATATTATTTCAGATGCTTTATCTATTTACCAGACGACGTACAAAAAGCTATAGATGCAGAAGAACCAACACCTACTCCACAACCAACTCCAAGCGATAAATTTAATATTGGAGACAAAGTAGTTATTGATGGACCTTTATATGTAAGTTCTATTGCTTCATCACCAGCAGGTTATGCTAGTAATAAGGTGACTAATATAACAAGAAAGAATCCTGGTTCAGCACATCCATATAACACTACAGGAGATCTAGGTTGGATGGATGAAAGTTCTATTAAAAAATATGAAGAACCAACACCAGCACCAACACCATCTACAGAATTAAATGTAGGAGATGCTGTAGAAATTATTGGAACAGGAAATGGTAGTGCTTATGGTGGAAGTAATACTGCTTATGGAATTGGTTGGAGAAGACAAATACTAAAGATTTGGAATGGAAAACCTTATCCATACCAAGTAGGAAATAATACTGGAACTACCGGATTCTATAAGAAAGAAGCTTTAAAAAAGATATAAAAAAAAGATAAGCGACTACCTAAAAAGGAGTCGCTCATCCTTGTAAGGAGGGGATAAAAATGTTAAATGCAATTTTACTTACTTTAAAAACAATGGGATGGCTTGGTATAATTTTAGGTCTTTTGGTTATTGTTAATACTATTTGTGGAACATTGTATAACGTTGCTACAAAAAAAGAAACTTTTAGCTGGAAGAAACTATTTAAAGGAATTGGCAAGTCCGCTATATTTTATGTAAGCGCTGCTCTATTATCAGTTGCTTTTACAATGTTACCTTTTATAAACGAAATGATTGTTAATACATTTGGCGTAATATTATTATCTAATGATTTATTAAATGCTATGTCAAGTATTGGTGTTCTTGGTGTTGTAATTGGAACTATTATAGTTCAAGGTAAAAAGGCAGTTGAGGGTGTTACTAAATTGGCTAATATTAGTGCAGATACTGAAGTTATAACTTGGAAAGTTGAAATCCCAGAAGAAGACGAAGAAAAGGACGCAAAATAGTCCTAATATAATAGACGAAGGGAGGGGAAATCATGGAAATATTAAGAGATAAGACTATCAATGCTGGCACTGTAAAGCCACAAGATAAAATTATTAAAAATATTACCGGAAATACTATGAGTATTCAAATTGATGGTGACGCAAAACTTTCTATGAAAGGCTCTCATGCAAATTTTGAATCAAACGAATCCTATGCTATTGCTCTAATAAACATGACAACTCTTGATAAAGTAACTGAGACAACTGCTCCAGGTCTTTATCTTGCTGTCGTAGAAGGCATAGATGAAATAGAATTAGAGATTTCTGGTAGTGGTGTTATACATTGGAAGGAATTGGGTGATTAATATGGCTAAGACAGACGGAGTAGCAAGAATAATCGCTCTTGCCGCTTTGGGTAAGAACGGTGGAGGTAGTACAGGCGGTACTACAAATTATTTAGAATTAGCCAATAAACCTAAAATTAACAATGTAGAATTAACCGGAAACAAAACATTAGAAGATTTGGGTATTAATATACCTGATCTAGAAAATTATTACACGAAAGATACAGTTAATGAGGCTTTAAATAAAAAACAAAACACTTTAACAGCTGGAGAAAATATTACAATATCTGAAGATAATGTTATTAGTGCCAGTGTATCTGGAGGAACAGATAGTAATGCTGTTTATACATATTACGCTCCATATTCAGATGAGGATTGGTTTACTGAAGAAAACGTAGCAAACATATTACAGACAGTAAAAGATAAAGGATATTCTAACTTCGAGTTATGTACTTTAAATGGTAGTCATTATGCATTAAGACAAGGTGGAAATTTACAAGCTTTAACTACAACAGAAGAGTATTACGATTTGGAATATCTACCAAATGATTTAAAATATTATACTTGGTATACGTTTTCTGCTAAGTTAGATGAAAACGGTAAAATTGTGATAGGAGAATCACGTAAAAATAATTTAACTGCTGAGGAATTGGTAAGTAATCTGACATACTCTTCTTTAGCAGAACTTCCTGGATATGATCATTCAGTATCTCATTTAATATTACAAGCTAATGCTGGAAACATGGAGTGGGATTCATCATTAGATGGTGGTATATTTGGAGACAGTTATACAGATCCTACTTATTATACAGAAAAACAAGTTGATAAAATAGTTACCGACACTGTAAATGAAGCATTAGGAGGCAGGTACTAATGGAAACAGAAGGTAAAAGGATATTAGTAAATTATCTTACTGACATTGCAGACACTTTCAGAAGTATTACAGGAGAAACTGATACAATAAGTGCTGAAAGTTTTTCTAAAGAAGTTCAAGCAGTAGCTACGTCAAGCTCAAAAAACTCATATCAAAGAAATTCTATAGAAGAAATGAATGCAATAACAGACGCAAAGGATGGAGATACTTGTTTATGTTGTTATACTAATAGCTTCAACATTATTGAAGATCGTGCAGTTGGTGTAATAACCTTTCCAAAAAAAGTTGTATTTGAAAATGCTATTACTGAATATTATAATGCTGAAATAAGAGCGGCAGATAGTAGTATTGAATTGTTTGGAATGATTGATTTATCTCCCAATAACTTTATGTTTCAAGTAGATAAAATGGATGACCAAAGTAGAGCTAATGTTTTTTATAGCTCAGAAGATGGAATTACATATACATTAGAGCAACCTCTAGATATAGAAGGAAGTTTTGAGTTAGTTAATGAAAGAACAATAGATTTTAAGATAAACATTAATATTCAAAATACAAATGAATATATTGGGGCTTTTTTAGTTGGTACTAATCAAGTTTTTGAAGGTCTGTATAAATACAAAAATGGCTGGAAAACATTAAGTTTAAATTATCCTTTAGACAGGTACAATGTTGAAGCTTCACAAAAATATTACAACGACGGAGAACAAGAAGGAACGTTAGGTAATACGGAAACGTCACAAGGAGTACAAAAATTGAATAACTTTATTAAAAAATATGGAACAGATTTTGTATATCCAAAAGACATGTCTCATTGCTTTTCAAATTATGAGGGAGAAAGAATTCCTCTATTGGAATTGAATCCAAACACTAGTAATGTCACTAATATGGAAGAATTATTCTCTGGATGTCGTTCTTTGAAGTCTATTCCGGCGATAAATACACAAAATGTAACCAATATGAACCTGATGTTTTTCCAATGTGAGAAGCTTTCTTCTGTGCCAGCATTA
>UMBX01050146.1_pt1 | contig 12784 bp, 9 predicted proteins | sample 1964081 | NCBI WGS metagenome assembly UMBX01 (sample SAMEA4835952, study PRJEB28245) | human gut metagenome | biome: gut microbiome; material: fecal sample | place: Denmark | collected 2008
ATTAGTAATGAAGAACTTATTTTGTATCTGACAAGAACCGGAACACACAGCGATTTATTTTAGGCTTCTTAAGACAAGGCAAAAAATTGCCTTGTCTTTTTTACTATCCAACAATATTGAGATTGTATATGTAGTTAAGGTCAACATTTGTTGATATGCCGTTAATTCTACCGTTATCTGAATACTGCCACACATCACACGAAATTGACGGCTTTATATACCATTCTGCGTTCCAAATGGAAATGCCGTTATTTTTTAAGGTTTTGCGATTGAGCAGATAGTCATAAACGCTTGCTGAGGAATATACACCCGATTTAAAGCCGTTGCTTTTGAGTTTGTTACAAAAATTGACTGCCATTTTTGTATAATTGCTGTTGCTTGTACTCATTGCAGGCTGATATTCCATATCGTAGTAAACAGGAAGTTCAAACTTTTTACCCTTGATACAACTAAGGCAAGCATCTGCTTCTGCTGTTGCCGTTGACGGTGACATTGCATAGCTGAACCAATATGCTCCGACTTTAAGACCGGCGGATTTTGCCTTTTTGTAGTTTGTTTCAAACATATTGTCTTTTTGGCTTTTTTCTTTACCGTAGCCTGCACGGATAATCACATAGTCATAACCGGCTGATTTTACCTTGTTAAAATCTATTGAGCCTTGCCAAGTTGATACATCAATACACTTTGCGACACTTCCCGAAACAGTCAGCTTGCACGATGCGGTTTTTCCGTTGTAGGTTTTGTATGTGATTGTTGCTGTTCCTTGAGATTTAGCGGAGATTTTTCCGGTTGAATTAACCGTTGCAACATATGTATTACTGCTTGTCCAAGTACTGCGATAACTGTATGCGTTATTGTTGAGCGTAGCTTTAAGCGTTTTACTCTGTCCGACTTTAAGGGTTGCAGATTTATCAGAAACAGTTACTCTTGAAGGTGCAGATTTGACTGTTACCTTACAAGTAGCTTCTTTTCCATTGTTGAGCTTACATCTTATCGTAGTAGTGCCGGCTGTTTTTGCAGTAACAAGACCGCCTGCCTTTTGGACGGGAGCAATTGCGGTGTTATTCGAGTAATAAAGTCTGTAGTAGGCTGCTGTATTATTCGGAATACTGCTGTTCAAGTCATATTTTTCACCAACACCTAAAGTAATACTTGTTTTATTAAGTGTGATACTGTCAGCAAGTTTTTTGACTGTTACGGTACAGCTTGCAGTTTTGCCGTTATATGTTTTGGCTGTAATCTTTGACGTGCCGACACCGACAGCAGTTATTTTGCCGTTTTCATCAACCGTTGCAATTTTTTTATTGCCTGTTGAAAATGTAACCTGAGATAAATTACCATTTGTCACAGTTGTACTTAAAGCATAAGATTCTGTTGTACCTAAGACTATATCCGTTTTATTCAGCTTAATGCCGGTCGGTACAGTAGTAGGCTTTGGAACAGTTGTAGGTTCTGTAACTGCTTCCGTTGTAGGCTCTGTTGTTGATTCTGCTGTTGTCGGTTGTTCTTCTGTTGGCTCTTTAATCAGACCTACGATAATCTTCTGTACAAGTGTTGAATCAACAACGGTAATCACACCGTCTTTATTAAGGTCATACAGCTTAATTTGTTTTTCATCAAATGTTGTCATACCTACAACATTCTTCTGAATAAGCGTTGCATCTTCGACTGAAAACTTTTTGTCTGTGCTTACTGCTCCTGCACTAAAGGCACAAAGGCTCACAAGAGTAGTGGCAGTAAGTAAGCCCGAAATAATCTTCTTTTTTATCTTCATAACTTTCTCCTTTATAATTTTTTTGCGTTTCTATATATTAGACAATTGAAATGTCAAAAAGGTTCATTTTTTACGAAAAATAAAATATTATTAAAAAGGAGTACATAGACAAGCTACGCATCCGAAAAACATATAGCCCTTTTGTTTGGCTTCTTTATTTTAGCATACATTATGTGAAAATTCAATATTTTATAAAAGCTTTCAAAAAACTAAAATTCCGATTACTAAAAAATTTAATTATCTTGCTTCGTATTCTTTTATTTTAATTTATTTAAAGGAGATATAGTTATGGACAATAACGATAAGATGATTAGAGCATTAGTGGAGCATTGAAAGAAGACAAATGACCTTGTGGTGGCTTTTGAAGATTTTGACGGTCAAATGCACAGGCATATGATTCATTTGCCAAATGAAGATGTTGACAAAATTCTTAATACCGGGATTATGGTGACGGTTCAATTTATTATGTTGAAAGCCGAAAAAGCTATGCAGGGCAAATTACTCTTGATATTAACGGAAAGAAAATGCGTAAAACCGCCTATGGCAAAACAGAACGCATTGTAAAAAACAAATTGCTTGAGTACCGTATTCAAGCAAAATTGAAAAAACTCGCAAAGCATATTATAACGCATACACCGCAATTGAAGAAAACAAAAGATACAGCGGTAAAATTGACATTACACCGTTTTTAATCTATTTTGCCGATAATGTGTACAATGCATATAACGAGAAAACAACTGACTAAAATCTTCTCCGTGAATACAAAAAGTATCTTGATAACGGTGAAGTCACCGAAAAAGAATCTCAGCTTTGGAAATTTGTACTGTCAAATTACGGTACAGACGAATTTTCCACCAAAATGCTTGAAAAGGACTTTCAAAATGCCGCATATGCCACAATAAGAGGATTTGTGCAGAAATTTGAAAGACTCGGTCTGCTTTCATCGACAAAATACGGTACAAGAATCAAATATAAAATAAACACATAAAAAATCCCCCGACAGCGGTTTCCGTTAGGCTGTCGGGGGATTTTCAGTATTAACATCGTGACGGGGACGGAGGCGGTCAAAGCACATCACGAACTTCAAATGCTAATATAATTTTGAATCGTTCTTCAAAGGTTTTGAGACTATTGCCGAGAATCTTTTTGATTTTTGCAAGCTGATAATTTATGGTGTTGCGGTGAACAAAGGTTTCCTGAGCAACCCTCTGAACACTTCCGTCATACTTTAGGTAAAGTCTTAAAAAACTCATATAATCCGTGCCGTTGTCACGGTCATACACTTCAAGCTTTTTGAGATTTTCGTTATAGATACTTTCAAGCAACGAAATATCGTCAACCGCAAGAATCAGCTTTTTAACTTCAAGTCGGTCATAGAACATAGGCGTCATATTTGCACGGACGGCAAGCCTTAACATTCTTAAAACAATCTGGTATGTTTTCGGGAGTGATTTCAGCTTGTTATTTGTTTTGCTCACTGCCACATACAGCTTGTTGACGCTTATATACCTCTCCTTTTCCGACTGAATTTTTTCGGCTATGCTTTCAATTTCATCATCGGAAAAGTCATTGAGGACATAGAACATCATGTTGTCCACCTTAAAACCGCCCCAGTGCTTTTTGTAGGAATAAATTGTTCGTTCAAATGCCGATTCAAGCTTTCTTGAAGAAATATGGTCAGCCATATCGGCTTTCACGCCGATGATTGCATCACCGATTGCTTTATTTCCGTAACCGAGGTTGAGGTTTACAAGCTGTGATGACATATCTGTATATCTGTTACCGTCAAAATCGTAAAAGTAAATTCCGTCTGCCTTTGCAACGGGAATCGGATTGAGATTACCCTGCTTGCTCCATGACTGGAGGACATATTTCTTATGGTTTTCAACAATTTTCTCAGGTGTCATAATAATTTCCCCTTTTTAAGATACCAAAAAAGATAAACAGAAAAGGAGCCTCCTTTTCAGAAGCTCCTTTGCTTTGCGTCTTTTTTGTTTATGCCATTATTATATCACCAAAATATGGTTATGCAATATTTTTCGGCACAATATTCTTTGTGCTAAAGCACAATGTTTTCGGAGATATTTCTTGAATTTATGACCTTTTCGTCATTTTACATACAAATTTCGTGAAATGTCCGCTTCTTGTTTGTATGCTGTAATTAACAATTACTCGATTTCCTTTTTCTTTGTTGTGCCAAGGCTGAGTATAATTGCGGAAATGATAATCATTACAACACCTGCGGCACACGGAATTACGACACCGTAAATCATATTGAAACCGCTTTCTGTCGCAGCCTGTCCGCTGATGATTGTATATTCACCTGACGGCATACTGCTGAGTGAATATGTTGTGCCGTCAATTGTAACATTGAAATTTTCCGAACGAATCATTTCGTCTGTAATACCTGTGCTTTTAAGACCGTTATCGCCAAGGTTCATATTTGTGCTTACAACTTCGCCGTTCTTAACGATGATTGTATCACCCTTGCAGCTTTTTGCAATATCAGCGCCGATAACAGCCGAATAGTCGCTTGTATTTGTATCAATAATAACGATGCCGCCCTCTGTTCTTGCAACGCAAGCCATGAGGTTATACACACCGTCCTCGCCCTCAACGGCTGTCGGTTCTGAAATGCTCTTGACCTTCATACCCTTGAGGTTAGCCTTGAACTGCTTTGTTGTTTCGTCATCAAGGAAATTTGTGCCGACCTTTTTATCGTCTGACGATGCGATAATCTTGCCGTCAGCGTCTGTCATAACAAATGAATTGATGCCAAGGTTCTTTACAAGTGCGGCATTTGTTTCAGCCGAAGTATTTTCCGTAACAACACTTGCAATTACATTTGCCTGTTCAAAAAGTGAGTTCATAAACTCAAATTTAGTGTAGTTATAGTTATCGCTGTATTCTGTAAGCTGAGCCTTTGCGTCATCAAGATATGTCTGATTTGAGATTTCTGTTTTTGTCGAAAACAAATTGCAAACTACCGAAACGCAAACCATAACAACAGCAACAATAACTGCCGTTACAACTGCAACGCCTTTTTTTACCGATTTAGAATTACCCATTGTAATCTTCCTTTCAAAATGTTTTGCTTGCATAAAATAATACCATTATTCGACTTTGTTTTCAAGTACGGTTTGTGAAATAATTAACAACTGCACATGATTTGACAATATTCTGCATTAGCCGATTTAGGGATACAGCTCTGCGAAAAAAGATAATTTGAAAAAAATGATACATCTATGATACAATGGCAATATAAACTGTGTCTTGGAGGTGGGGTTGTTGGCTGACATATTGATTGTTGAGGACGAAAAGAATATTTCAAATCTTATTGAAATGGCTCTTTCTCGGCACGGGCACAAAACCGATTGTGTGTTTGACGGCGAAAGCTGTGCCGATGTTCTGGAGAAAAAGCACTTTGACCTTATTCTGCTTGATGTTATGTTGCCGAAAATCAGCGGTTTTGAGCTTATGGACTACATCAAAGGCTTTGACACACCCGTAATTTTCATTACTGCAAAATCAGATATATCGGACAGGGTTTACGGGCTTAACCTGGGGGCTGACGATTACATAACAAAACCGTTTAACATTTCGGAACTTCAGGCAAGAGTCGATGCGGTACTGCGAAGATACAACAAGGCAAAAACAAAACTCAGCTTTAAAGACATAGTAATTGACACAAATTCAAGAATAGTCACCAAAAACGGAGTACAAATTGACCTTACATTAAAGGAATACGAAATACTTCTGCTTTTTGTACGCAACAAAAACATTGCCCTTTACCGTGAAATGATTTACGAAAGGGTATGGAATGAACCGTATATGGGTGACACAAGAACCGTGGATCTGCATATTCAGCGGTTAAGAAAAAAGCTTGATTTAAAAGACAACATTCAGTCTGTGTATAAAGTCGGTTACCGTCTTGTTGAATAAGCGGAGGGAAAGCCTTAATGAAATTTTCGTGGAAAATATTTTTTATTACTTTTCTTATTATAATTACTTCCTTCGGTGTGGGAGGTTTTCTCCTCATCAACACCGTTTTTACAAACACGCTGAACAACCGCATTGACTCAGCCAAAAAGAACAACAATTACATCACAACAGCACTTTCGGTATATGCAGATAACAACAAACCCACCTACGGAAACTGGGAATATCTTCGTACTTCGGCAATAGGATTTGCAAAACAGATTGCCGGCAATTCGGATTCCAAAAGCAAAATCGGTTCAATAAACGAGCTAAGCTTTTCGGCAGAGGATGAATTTGCTCACGGTATGTCGGTAAACTCCAGAAAAAGCAGAATTGTTACGGAAAACAAAAAATACTATATTCAGACAATAAGCAAAATTCAGCTTGTAACCGCAAGCTGTTATATTGAAACGGTTGACGATATAACAAGCGTGTACAGCGACCGTGATATGTACTGCACAATTTATCAGTTCATTCTCATAGGGGTCGCACTGTTTGCGTCAATTTTGCTCGTAATCTTCTCAAAACTTTTGACAAGACCGCTTGTTAAGTTAAAGGATGCGTCAAAAGAAATTGCCAAAGGCAACTTTAATATGAGAGTAAAGGAAAGCCGCGGCATTACATCTTCAACCGAAATAACCGAGCTTTCACAGAGCTTTAACACCATGGCAGATTATGTTGAAGACTACATTGAACAGCTCAAACTTGCCGCACAAAATCGTGACAACTTTATTGCGGATTTTACCCATGAGTTAAAAACTCCGCTGACCTCTGTTATCGGCTATGCGGATATGCTCCGTTCCTACGAAATGGAGCCTGAACAACGCAGAGAATGTGCCGACCTTATCTACAAAGAGGGCAGTCGGCTTGAGGCGCTTTCGCTCAATCTGCTAAACCTTATAGTTTTGAAAAATGATGAAATCAAAACCGTAGACATAAGAACGGACATAATTGCCGATGACACAAAAAAGTCTGTTCTCTTTATTTTGAAAAAATACGGCGTAAAGCTCAAATTAAATGTTGAAAAAGCAACTGTCAAAGCTGAGCCGTCACTCTTGAAAACGCTTTTGTACAATCTGATAGACAATGCCTGCAAAGCGAGTGAGAGCGGAAAGCCTGTTACACTAACGGGATATGTTGACAGCGACAGATACCGTTTTTGCGTTACTGACAGCGGTTGCGGAATTGCGGAAGATGACCTTGCCAAAATCACCGAACCGTTTTATATGGTTGACAAATCCCGTTCAAGAAGTATGGGCGGAGCCGGACTCGGACTTTCAATCTGCAATGAAATTGCAAAGCTTCACGGCTCAACTCTTGAAATTGTCAGTGAAGTCGGCAAGGGTACGGACATCAGCTTTACGGTAAGCCTTGCCGATAATTCTGAGGAAAGTGAGGATTTTGAAGATGAAATTTAACCTTAAAAAATCCGCAAAATATATCATCTGCACTCTGCTCACCTTGACCGTAGTCGCAACCGTTGTGTTTCTCCCCCGCTTTTATTATTCGGTAACGGACAATCGGGATTCGGTTGGAAACACGGCGGAAACATTTAAACTTACCGCCGATATAACTACTTTGAGCGGCGGAGAATTTTTGAAACTCGTTTCAAGCGAAGATACCGTTTGGGTTCTTCAAAACAATGCTCCGAAAGCAGAAACTGTAATCAGCTATGCCAAAAAAGCGATAAGCAATCTTGCAAATTCGCTTAAAGACACAAATTTATTTTCCAATATTGCAGGCTACATTCCGCAGTTTTTTACATTTGACAGCTGCAGCGGTTACAAACTTACAATGCGCGGAACACTTGACGGCAATGTAATCGTTTCGTCCGATTTTATGTTTGTCGCATGCAACTATGCCAAAGAGGGCGCACGATACGGACTAAACATAACAATGCTGTTTGACACGGAAACCTTTACAATTTATGAGCTTAACATTGATACAACCTACCTGTCGGACAGCGGTACCGAGAGTGAAAATCCGCTGTATTCGGTTATTCCGTACAGCGACAGTTATGAACAGGAGTTGTCCGATGCACTCATAAAATACTGGGGTGTCAGTTCCGATTCAATAACGGTTAATGTAAGTCCCGAATCTTTCAGCATCAACATCTGCCCGCAGCCATTTTTGGAATACAGCAAAATAAACAACGAACAATTTGATTATTATGTGTTATGAAACAACTATGATACATTTTTGAACAAATTCAGAAACAAGCCTTTTGTATAGTATAGATACACTTACGAAAGGCTTGTTTTTTTATGGATATTAAAGAGTATGAGGAATTTTGTAAAAACAGTAAATACGGAAACTTTATGCAGTCGGCAGACTGGGCAAAGGTTAAAAAGGGTTGGATTCCCGAGTATGTTGCAGTTCGTGACGAAAACGGGAAAATCAACGGCTGTACACTTGTGCTTGTAAAGAAAATACCGATTCTCAACACGGCAATGCTTTATGCACCGAGGGGCTTTGTATGCGACACTCACGACAGTAAAACCGTCAGAAAAATATTTGAGCAGATAAAACTGATTGCAGAAAAATATCACGCATACACACTCAAAACCGATCCGCTGATTGACGAAACCGACTTTATCTCGATTAAAAATCTTGTTGACCTCGGCTTTGTTTATCACGGTGAAAAGCAGGGATATGACAACACCCAATGCAGAGAAAATTATGTGCTTGACATAAAAGATAAATCGTGTGATGAAGTTTTTGCAAATTTTAAATCAAAATGGCGGTACAACATTCGCCTTGCAATGAGGAAAGGCGTTGAGTGTAAATTCTGCGGTGAAGATGAGCTTGACGATTTTATGGAGCTTATGAAAGAAACAGGCAGGCGTGACGGCTTTGAAATTCGTTCGGAAGAATATTTCAGAAATTTTTTACAGGCATTCCACGGCAACGCAAAGCTATGTATCGCAAAACTTGACGGAAAAGTTTTGTCGGGTGCATTGCTTGTAAATTATGCAAATGTTGCAAGCTATGTTTACGGCTGGTCATCAAACGAATACAGAAAATATATGCCGAATTATCTTATGCAATGGACGATGATTAAGTACGCAATTGAGAGCGGTTGCCACACATATGATTTTTGCGGTATTCCCTATTGGTATGACGAAACACATAAAAACTACGGTGTATATCGCTTTAAACAGGGATTTAACGGCAAAGTCAAAACCTATGCCGGCGAGTTTGACTATGTTTTCAGAAACGGAATAAATCACATTGCCGACCTTGCACTGAAACTGAAAAAGCTTGTGTGAAATATTCATCTGCGTTGAATTTGCAAACCGTATATGCTAAAATGGAGTGGGTAAAATTATCCCACTCCATTTTGTATCGGAGGAATTTTATGTTCTGCGATTTGCATACACATTCAATATTTTCTGACGGCACATTTTCACCTACGGAAATCGTTTTAAAAGCCAAAGAAATCGGGCTTGACGCTGTTGCACTCTGCGACCACAACACGGTTGCCGGACTTGACGAATTTGTTTCGGCAGGTAAAAAGTACGGCGTAACCACCGTTTCGGGGATTGAATTTTCAACCGAATACAATTCAAAACAGCTGCACATTGTCGGTCTGTTTATCAAGAAAGAAAACTATTCAGACATAACCGAAATTATGGCTGAGTCGCAAAAATTAAAGGAAGAAAGCAACAAACTGCTCGTTAAAAATCTTGCGAAAGACGGCTATATTCTCGACTATGACGAAATCAAAAACAGCACGGTTGACGGCTTTGTAAACCGTGCAAACATCGCCGCCGCTCTTATGCAGAAGGGCTATGTTTCTTCTGTCAAAGAGGCATTTCAAACCTTGCTTATGTCGAAGTTCGGCTACTATGTTCCGCCGAAAAGACCGTCATCTCTGTATATAATTGAAAGGCTGAAAGGTTTCGGTTCAATATCCGTTCTTGCACACCCGTTTCTCAATATGAACGAAGATGAATTGAGAGAATTTCTGCCAAAAGCAAAGGCTTGCGGTCTTAACGCAACGGAGGCGTACTATTCGCTTTTTGACAATGCCGAAACAGAGCTTGCCGAGAAAATCTGTGATGAATACGGTCTTTTGAAAAGCGGCGGAAGTGACTTTCACGGAGCAACAAAACCCGATATTTCGCTTGGAGTCGGAAAAGGAAATCTTGCGATACCGACAGAAATATACAAAAATCTTGCTAATTGTTATCACAATTTCCGATTATAAAATCATCGTCATTATGCAATGCTCCCTGCATTTTACAAACACAACAATTTAATTTCGACTCAAACAACACAAAACAGCGATGAAGAATAATCACCGCTGTTTTTTTGGTTTTATATATCAAGGCTGTCTGCTCTGAGAAGGAAATCATAAATTCCTATTACAAGAATACCTTTCTCCGTGTACCATGGTGCAGGAGTGTCTTTTACAACGATGATTTTCTTGAAAGAATCATCTATACGCAAAAGAGAATTTGATTCCTGAGCCATTTTCTCACTGTCGGGTATTGCAAAAGCCGACTGCACATAATAACGCTTTGAACCCTTGTTGCAGACAAAATCAACCTCAAGCTGTTTGCGTATCGGTTTACCGTTTTTATCGTTTTGAACAACATTGACAAGTCCCACATCAACATTCAAATCACGGTTGACAAGTTCATTGAAGATTATATTTTCCATTGTATGATTTTCTTCAATTTGTCGAAAATTTATTCTTGCATTACGAAGTCCGATATCCGTAAAATAATACTTTTGCGGAGTATCAATATATTTTCTGCCCTTTATATCATATCTCGATGCCTTATTCACAACAAATGCATCACAAAGATAATCAAGATAATTCTTAATTGTCGCTGAACTGATGACTTTATTTTTCTTTGACTTAAAAGTATCACATAACTTTTTGGGATTTGTCAAAGAGCCGATAGCAGATGAAAGAATGTCAATCAATTCCTCAAACTCTGCTTTATTTTTAATATTGTGTCTGCCGATAATATCGTTAATGTATGTTTCTTTAAACAAATATTTTAAAAACTCAATTTTTTGTTCAGAAGTTGAAAGTAAAACAACAGGCGGAAGTCCTCCGTATAAAACATACTCATTCCAACCGTCGTACTTATTTCCGTCATACACAGACATAAATTCGGCAAATGAAAGAGGATTCATATGAAGCTCGTCCCCTCTGCCTCTGAATTCCGTTATAACATCCTTTGACAGAAATTTTGCATTGCTTCCCGTCACATAAACATCAACATTATTCATTCTCATAAATCCGTTAAGTACAGACTCAAATTCATCAAGCAGTTGAACCTCATCAAAAAGAATATAGTACATCTTATCATCTTTTATCAGGTTCTTGACATATGGGTACAAGATCTCGGGATTCCTATATTTTTTGTTTTCAAATGAATCAAATGCAATTTCAATAATATGGCTTTCGTCAGTTCCGTTTTCAAGAAGGTAATTTTTGAACAAAGAAAATAAAAGGTATGATTTTCCGCATCTTCGTATTCCCGTTACAACCTTAATCAGCTTATTATGCATTTTAGAAATCAATTTATTCAGATAAAAGTCTCTTTTAATCTCCATTTTTATCGCTCCACTTAATTTTTATGCAAGTTCTAACAAATATTTTCAGTAAATACAGTTTAACGCATTTTCTTTTAAAAGTCAATTCTATTTAATATTTTTGCATATTATCGCACAAATATTCAGTAAGCACTTGTTTGTCGGCAGTTTTATTTCTTAACAAGAACAATAAGTCTGAAATAAATATAAAACAAAAATCCTATTGAAAATTACTACAAAACCTTGCGTAAAAATTCAATAGGATTTATTTTCAGTTCAAAATCTTTTCATAACCTTTTTGATTCAGGGTTATTTAATTTTAAGTGAAATATCAAAAGCCTTAACCGAATGAGTGAGTGCACCCATTGAAATGATATCGACACCGGTTTCGGCAATTTCACGAAGAGTTTCGTCCGTGATACCACCGCTTGCCTCAAGAAGAGCCTTGCCTGCCGTGATGTCAACAGCCTGTTTCATAAGCTCGGGGCTCATATTGTCGAGCATAATAACATCAACTCCTGCCTCAAGAGCCTGATTGAGTTCGTCAAGGTTTCTTACTTCAAGCTCAACCTTGGTCATATGACCGAGTTTTGATTTAAGCTTTGAAACAGCGTTGGCAATTCCGCCGCCTGCGTCAATGTGGTTATCCTTGAGCATTGCGGCATCGGAAAGATTGTAACGGTGATTTCTTCCGCCTCCGACCGTAACGGCATACTTCTGGAGCGGACGCATACCCGGGAGTGTCTTTCTTGTGTCGGCAATAGAAGCCTTTGTTCCGCTGACAATTTCAACAGCCTTGTTTGTTGCGGTTGCAATACCGCTCATATGCTGAATAAGGTTGAGAGCCGTTCTCTCGCCCTTTAAAATTGTTCTTGTCTTACCGTGAATTTCAGCGATGATTTCGCCCTTTACAAGCTTGTCGCCGTCATGCTTATAAACCTTTGCCTCAAAACCGTTTGGCTGAAGAATTTCAAACACACGGAGTGCAACCTCGATACCGCAAAGAACACCTGAACTTTTTGCAAGGAAAATTGCCGTATTTTCCTGATTTTCGTCAATAAGGTAATCGGTTGTTGTGTCAAGATAGTTGATATCCTCAAGCAATGCGGTTTTAATAAGATTGTCTACGTAAATGCTGTTAAGTGTCATCAGTCGGTACCCTCCATAATTTCATCAAAAATGATACTTGCAACAATTGCCGCACTTCTTGCCTCAACAAGGTCGGAATTGATCTCGTACTTTTCTGCAAACAGTTCACTCATAATCTCGTGAATCTGTTTACTGCTTTCTTCATATTTTTCAGGCTTTGGAAGAACAAAATATGCGTCCTGCAAAATCTCTCTGATTTTTGAACGACAGCCATGCGGCATGGTCTTGCCCTCAACAGGACGGTAAACAGGTTCTTCACCAAGAGTTCTTCTGCCGAATTTGTTGATTTTATCCGTAATATCAAGAGCGGCTGTTCTTGAATAAACAAGC
>UMBX01029721.1_pt1 | contig 12363 bp, 12 predicted proteins | sample 1964081 | NCBI WGS metagenome assembly UMBX01 (sample SAMEA4835952, study PRJEB28245) | human gut metagenome | biome: gut microbiome; material: fecal sample | place: Denmark | collected 2008
CATCTATTTCTGCAAGTATTCCCCACTCATACAACATGGCAGCTTTTGCAGCAACTGTCTGTATAGCATTGGCATCATAAGTAACCCTGGCAGACAAATCCCTGTATATATTAGTGTTACCATTAACTCCAAGAAGTACTGTATATGCATCCATAAAATCACTTGTACTCTCCCCAGGAGCTACTATTTTTTTATAATACAGGTAACCATCAGGGTCATCATCATTACCAGACGGACTTACATATATCCAGTCATTGGTATTTACGTAATTTATTCCAATATAATCCTTATTAAGCTTCTGTCCTTCTCTTTCTGTAACTGCTTCTTTATTATCAAGCCACTCTTTTTTCACCTTCACCCTTACATACTGTGGTCTGGCTCCTGTATTTTTTGCTGACACCTTCTGTATTACGCGCTGGTTAACCATTTCTGTATTTATCGCATTTTCATTGGAATTCCTATCAATATTGTCTTCATTAACATTCAGACTCACTCCTATTGAAGATGTTGATATTGTTTTATCGGTGTGTGCTGCAGCCCTATATATAGCCATAGTCCCACCAGCGATGAAATCCGCTGAAAGAATTATTGCCGCCGCAGTGATTAACAGCTTTTTTCTCATAACACTCTCCATTCTTGCGCTGCTTCTTTGCGCATCTCAAGTTTGTGCGAAGCACACATTTTTAACAGGTGTTTTACATAAACGGGGCAAATTATGTAATTTGCCCCGTTTTCACACACTTTCTATTCTATGACTGACATGTTTTGTTTATGACATATTTTATATAACAGCTTTTTTCCATTTACTCCTTACCGCTGTATACAAAATAACATTTTGACACTTACTTTATATCTGCATTACCCCAGCCTGTGATATTTCCATAAGCATCCTTTACAGGTGTAAAATTATCTGCCTGTATGAATTCTGCCCTTGCATCAATATTAAATGTTTTATCGGCCATTTCATTACCCCATTTAGCTGGTATTGTTACTTTAGTAAATACTTTTGATGATGTTTCTCCATCATTCTTGTTAGATAGTATATTTTGATAATAATAATATCCATCGTCTGACTTTACCCATCCTTTTTGAATATCAAGAGCTTCCTCAATATCTGCTGCCTGCTCATCTGTAAGTCCCTTGTAGTCTATTCTTACTCTGACATATGCATCCTCTGAATCAGACTTAAGGTTAACAGTCGGATCCTTTGACAACACATCACCCGGCTTTACGTTACTATAATCCTTACCTGTTGTGTTATCATCTCTTTTATGTTCATCTGTTTCTGTAAGTGTTCCTGTTACATGACCCAGCGTTACTACGTTAGAGCGTATATCCTTATCTGTAAAATATGCTAAAGTTCCACCAACTACCGATGTTATGCATAATGCTGAAGCAGTAAGACCTATTACAAGTTTTTTTCTATTCTTAAACATACTGATTCTTTTACACCCTCCTGCATTTTTTATTTCACTATTTGATTTATATATTTACTCTATCTTAATCAGCTGTAAACTGTGAACCGGCTGCCGTCCTGCTGTTAACAAGCTTTACAAGCTCTGGCTGTGCTTCTTCATAATCTGCAAATGTTGATGCCTGGACAGCAAAACCTGTCACCTTAATGTTAAATGATGGAAGTGTACCTGCATCTACTATATTTCCATCCTGGTCCTTGTAAATAACTGTTGGATCATATTCCTCGCTGTCAACATCAATAATCTCAAGCTTGTTACCATCTGCATCACACTTATATACTGTCGTCGTCTTAGCAGCCGATGACCATTCCTCTGTTATTCCTGTGTATACTTCAACATTATTAAACAACGCTTCTGTAGCGGAATCTGCTTCTACTGCACTCTTATATACCCACATTTCACTTCCATCCTGGTTAACCGCTATCTTTTCCCAGTCATCTAAGTCAAAGTCAGTAACTGATGCATATTTTTCAAAAGCTTCTGCACTCATAAGACTGCCCTGTGCATCAGTATAATCAACCTTAATTGCCATATATACTGCCTGATCTGATTCATTCTTCATAACAGGATTCTTTCTTATAACATCACCAGGTGTATAGTTCTTTCCTGAATCAGTTGTCCATTCTGTCTCTGTAAGTGTTGTTGTTATATTCTTTCCTGATGTAAATGTATTTGTCTTAGTTTCTGTTACAGAATTAAGATAAGCAAGCGTTCCTCCAACTGCAAGACCTGCAGAAATAGCCATGGCTGCTGCTGTTGCTGTGATTTTTTTCATCTTATTCATTGATATGATCCCTCCACATATATTTAATAATCAGCTATACTGTTTATAAAACCCATCATTTCTGTTTTAGCACTATCATATGTGATTCCGTCTGCCTGGATAGCATATGCTGTTATTTTTATATTAAATTCAGGCAGCTTTTTTTTAACTTCATCCTGCTGTATATCTCTGCTAAGATATACTCTTGTAAACAATGGTTCTGTCACATTCTCTTTTTTAACAGTTGATGCAGCATCCTGGCTTAAGATATCCTTATATATATATACCTCACCTTTATCATCCGCAGCCATCCCTATATATTCCCATGCATAGGAATAATCTATTCCCTCACTGTTAATTTCATCCTGCTTATCTTTGTTAAGATAAAGCTTACCAAACTCTTCTCCCGTAAGTTCCTTGTTATCAGCACCATAATACTGCACCTTTAATGCCACATATGAGTCAACACTATCAGCCTGTAATGTAACTGTCGGATCCTTGTCAATCTTCTGCCCAGGCACATATCCAAGCGCCTCTGAGCTGCCATGATCCTCCCACTGTGGTTCATCCAGTTTTATTCTTATATTCTTATCTGACTGAAACACATTTGTTGCCGTAGGTGTAACTGTTTTTAAAACTGCATATGTTACAAATGCTCCTGTGAATATAAGACTTATAGCTGCACATAATATTAATAACATACTGCGCGCCAGGCGCTTATTACCTGATGTCATACTGATATGAAACCATCCTGGTTTTTCATTCATCCACTAACTCCTTTCCTTTAATATATTCTACGGTAGCTATTATGAATGGGAATGGTCACATGATGGTCACACGGCACAGCTTTTTTATTTTTTATCTGCAAAACAAAAAACATATAAAAAGACCAGCTTATCTGTAACTTTACGTAACAAATAATCTGGTCCTTACATTAATCTTTTATTATATTCTATTGGTGGCTGTCGCCTGTTGCATAGTCTATCACTATTCCTGGCTGTACATTATAGCAGTAAACATTAAATAATATTCCTTCACCATCATCTTCTACTGACTCTGCTTCCATAAGAACGCCGCTGGCAACAAGATTATCTCCTATGAATACCGGCGTAACCCTGTATAAAACATGGTTATTAGTCTCTTTAATATAATCTGCAACCATATTCTCAAAAGGCAGCATACCATTTACATTAAGATATCTTGTTCCTGTTATGAGGTTCTTTTTGTTGGCATTCTCTGCTGTTAACTGATATCCGATAAGATGACATCTGTTATACAGATACTTTCCATCCACATTATCATACTTGGCTATCTGCCATCCAGTAGGTTTCACCGAACCTATTGAACCTCTTTTTTCTGTTGGCATAAGATCTTTTCCTACATTAGCATAAGCGGTTGTACATCTTCCAAGTGAATCAAGTTCTCCATATTGTTCAAAAGATGCTGTCGTCTTGTCAGCTTCTGTGAAAAATGGTGTATTATCATTTACAACAATGTACGGATTGCCTGAGTATTCAGGCAATGTATCTAATGATGCGGCAAAATCTTCATAATCAGACATACCTGAATCATTTTTTATCGTTTCATTGCTGCTTACTGAATTCTGTACTGTATCTTCTGGCTTAAAACATGCTGTAAGTCCTGTTGCACATATCAGCATCAGTACAACAGACAGTATAGCACATCCATGCCACGTCCATTTTTTAATTCTATTTAACATATAACCCTGCACACAATTCTGTTTTATTATTTCTTTCTTCTGTATATTTCTTCTGTAATCTTATCATGAGAACTTCCCTCAAACTCATCAGAGCTTTCCAGTGTGAACTCATTTAACAGCTTTTCAGGGAATGTAGTATCTGATGGATACTCCCTGTTCCACTTATAAAGATATATCATATCAATATGCTCCTGAACATCTGATACATTATCATCTTCAATAAAACAATAATCTTCTTTATCAGCCTGTCCAAAGTTCTGGCTAAGAACTATATTATCGTTATGTGGAAACAATGACTTTGTATACATAGATACCCACAGCTTATGTTCCTTTGAAATCTCTATTATTCTGTCTATAAGTACTGAATCCTTACTTTGTCTTCTGTTATTAAACATCATTCCATAGTTATCATCTATAATTGCTATCAGCTTCATAAGTAATCCTCCATTTCTGCATTACTTTTTATTCACATGCATTTTAGCACAATCCTGCCCGGATGTCTTATGAAAAATAGCATTTTTTATTTATATTTTTGATTTTATTTTAATAACCATGCTATTTCTTCTTTATAAGGAGGGACTTTCTTATCACTGCCATCAACTGCTACCCATGGTGTTTCAAGTATTTTAGGCACATTAACAAATCTTTCATCATGGACTAATCTATGGAGTGTCCCATATCCAATATTACCTTTATCTATATTAGCATGACGGTCCTTATGTGCCCCCAATGGATTCATGCTGTCATTAATATGAAATACTGCAATCTGATCAAGGCCTATAACCTTATCGAATTCTTCAAACACTTCGTCATAATGATTGACTATGTCATAGCCTGCATCATTCACATGGCATGTATCAAAACATACCCGCAGTCTGTCAGCTTTTTCAACACCATCGTATATTGCTTTTAATTCATCGAAAGTTCTTCCTATCTCACTGCCTTTTCCAGCCATAGTTTCAAGTGCTATATATACATCATCATCATTCTTGTCCAATACTGTATTAAGACCTTTTATTATCTGTGCCGTTCCTTCCAGAACACCTGCATTCACATGGCTTCCTGGATGAAGCACAAGTATATGGCTTCTCATGGCAGCTGTCCGGATAATCTCTTTTTCAAGGAATTCTACTGCAAGCTCATATGTTTCTGGCTTAACTGTGTTAGCCAGGTTGATAATATATGGTGCGTGTACAACTATCTCGTCTATACCATGTGCATGTGCATATTCCCACCCTGCATCTATATTCAGTTCTGATATCTCTTTTCTTCGTGTATTCTGTGGTGCTCCTGTGTATAACATAAAAACATTCGCTCCATATGAAGCTGCTTCCTTTGCGGATGCTAAAAACATTTCCTTACCTGCCATACCCACATGGCAGCCCAGCTTTATCTCTGACATACTATTCTTTTCTCCATTCTTACTTTTCTTAATTCTTACTTTCCTTTTTTTTACTTTTCTTTATATTACTTTTCTTACTTCTGCCTGCAGACATAAGCTATTGGTTTGATTCATTTAATATGTTCTCCATAATCCTTGCATCTGCCGGGTCAAACTTATATCCTGATAACGTCCTTAACTTGCGTATAACTATCTGACTGCTCTCTCCTCTTCTTAAATGTCTGTCAGTATAATCTGCAACCATGATAATCCTTGCTAAAAGTGGAATCTCACTTTTCTTTAACCCACTTGGATATCCACTTCCATCATAGTTTTCCCTATGATAATGTACTGCTTCTGCTATGCTTTCTGCACTTGATGTTCTAAGCATTCCTACGATTTCATAGCCTTTATCAACATATGTTTTGAATATATCATATTCTTCATCTGAAAGCTTATTCTTATTTATAAGCTCATCTGGTATAGCAGCCATGCCTATCTCATGAAGCAGACCTGCATTATATGCATTCATACACATTTTCTGGTCAAGTCCTTTACGCAACGCTATCTCTCTGGCATATTCTGCAACCTGCTTTAAATGTTCCTCTTCTCCATATATCTTGGCACCAAGTGCATGAACCATGGTATTCATGACCTTCATGGATATATTCTCAAGCCTTATATTCTCTTCATATATTCTGTTTTCTAGCTTATGTTTTATATTCTTTTTCTCAACCCAGTTCTTCTGGATAAAAAACATAAGACAATATATAATAAGCAGCATGCATATGAAAAAATACGGTAACCTTAAAACAATATTTTCATCATAAATATCTATAGTATCAGCACTATTAAACCTGCAGCAATATATAATAGAGACAAGACATGCTATATTAATGGGAAGACTATACTTTATTCCGAGTACAAATACTGTAGCACATGAAAAAAGAACCGGATACATTATGCTAAAGGCCTCAATATCAGCCTCAAACAATAAACTATAAACAGGCATACTCATAATTGCAAACGTAACAAAATCAATCCATATATTATAATTCTTAACTGATATTGCAATATTAACCACCATGATTAAAACTATCAAGGCTGCCTGTATATCATACTCATATCCAACATCAAGCACTATGCCTACTAACATATTTATAAGCCATACGAATCCGAATACAAGCTTGACACACAGTGCAAGCAGCCTGTCCTCGTATGGACATAAAAATATTTCCCTGTAACTGACATCTTTCCCTGACTTTCTAATCTTCATATTCATACAATAGCCCTCTTTTGCTTTTTATCAGGATGGCTCTATGCTTCCGACAACAATTCACCCTTTTCTATAAGACTTATAACGATATGTGCAACTTCATTATCAAACTGTCTGCCAGCACCCTTTTTAAATTCATCTATAATATACTGTTTATCACACTGTTTCCTGTAACATCTGTTGGAACTCATGGCATCAAGTGAATCCGCTGCACTTATTATTCTTACCAGCTCTGGGAGCTCATCTGCCTTAATACCATAAGGATAGCCCTTACCATCTATCCTCTCGTGATGATATATTGCACCTTTATCCGCATCTGGCAGAAACTCAAGATCTTTTAATATCTCACCACCCCATACAGTGTGCATTCTCATAATATTATACTCTTCATCAGTCAGTCTTCCTGGCTTGTTAAGAATCATATCAGGAACTGCTATCTTTCCTATATCGTGTAATAACGCACTCCTGTATATGATTTTATAATCTTTATCGGAAAACTTATTCATGCTCTTAGCTATCATCAACGAATACTCTGCCACCCTCTTTGAGTGCTGCTGAGTATAACCATCCTTTGCATCAAGCATCTGGCTTATGGCTGTAACTGCATCTATCATAAGCTTCTTTCTGTCTTCAAGAGCTATAGCTACATCCTTTTCCAGTTCTTTTTCATTTTCCTCCTGATTCATCTGATAACGCTTATAAAATATATCTATAACAACAACTATCACAAAAAATGACCAGTAAAATAATGGATAATAAAAGAGATAATACTTAGGATAATCATATATAAGCAGCTCTTTTAATGGTGTATAAAACATTATTGTAACATATAATCCAAAACCGACACTTACCGGTATTCCAAAAGGCATTCCAAGAAGAATAATAGATATTATAGGTACAAGAAAATACCACATCATTGAAAAGCCTTTGTTTGATCCATATAATGAGATTGGAACAGCTAATATAAGAAAAGCAATCACTGCTGCCATGCATATCCGGTATATCTTATCAGAATGGCCTAATGCCAGAATCGCAAATATACTGACTACTGCTACAACAAATGTAATAGAAGCAATAACATACTCACCAAGTTTTAAATTCTGTATATCAATAAGCAGCATCACAACAACAAATATCAGCATGACATTCTGAAGTGTGCCTATATCCACTCTTGATCTTTTCTCATATTGATATACTGCTTTTATTTCGTTTATTATCATTGAACATAGCTTCATAAACAAATCATATCCTTTAACAATCTTTCATCACCTGTAACTACCTGTAAACACGAATCTATATACTTGAATAATATCATATTCTGTATTTTTTTTCAATTTACAGTTTATAAATATCTTATCAATCTTATTTTCTTTTTATCGGAAATGCATATTGAGATTTTAATATTTTTTTATATAATGATAAGAGTATAAAAGTCAGGGGACTACTATTATGTCAACTGCCCACGACCTAAATGTAGTGGTTTTTTGCCTATGGCAAACGAAAGGATTTTATTTATGAAACCAAGATCAGAAGTAAGTATGCAGCTATATAAGCTGATGCTTGAAAGAGATTATCCAGAGGAGTTCTGCGATATCATAACAAGAAATCTTAATACAGACTTCACTGCACAACGGATGATAGGATATCTTTATCACTACGAACATCCTCCTGTTGCTGAAATAGCAGACGAAATGTTATCTATTCTTGCTGACAGAAACAGGATTATGCAAAAGAAAGAGCTTGAGGAAGTCAATGCCAAATGGAACGATTTTCTTATGAATGGGTTCAACGATGATGATAACTAACAAAATATAAATATGTAGGAAAGGCAGATTATTATATGAAAATACCATTTAACGTTAATCTAACCGGAAAAACAGCAATAGTAACCGGAGGCAGTGGAACTTTATGCTCAGCCATGGCTTATGGGCTCGCCGTAAGCGGTGCCAAAACAGCAATTATTGGAAGAAATAAAGCGAATATGGAAAAGGTTGTTAACGAACTTACATCCAATGCTTTAAAAGAACACAATGCTGCTGTTACCATAAAAGGTTACTGCAGCGATGTTACTGATAAAGAAGAGCTTACTAAAACATATGAAGCAATCAAAGCTGAACTTGGAAGCTGCGATATACTTATCAATGGTGCTGGAGGTAACCAGCCTGGTGCAATAACATCAGTTGAAATGTTAAAAAAAGAGCCTGAAGATGATGATTATTCATTCTGGAATCTTGATGAAACAAAGATTCGTGAGGTTATGGAGCTTAACTTTATGGGAACTCTTCTTCCTATCCAGGTATTCACACGTGATATGGTTAAAAAAAGAAGCGGAAGTATCATAAACATAGCCTCTGTATCATCTATACTTCCTTTAACAAAGGTTGTTACATACAGCAACGCCAAGAGTGCAATACTTAATCTGACACAATGGCTTGCCACACATATGGGTGAAAGCGGAATAAGATGCAATGCTATTGCACCAGGCTTCTATGCTGCTAAACAAAACCACGACCTGTTATTCAACAAAGATGGTTCACTAACACCCAGAGCCAGAAAGATAATTGCCGGCACTCCTATGGGAAGATTCGGCAATCCGGAAGAGCTTATCGGTGCGGCACTATTTCTTGCAAGTGATGATGCTTCCGGATTCGTTAATGGAATAGTGCTTCCTGTTGATGGAGGATACTGCGCTTATAGCGGGGTATAAGGCTTAATTAATATAAAGAAATATTCTACAAATCATTCTAAAAAGGGGCATCGCACTAATTTCTTAGTGCGACAGCCCAACTCTTTAATGTTCATCTCTTTACAGATTAACCCCTAAGGTTAATGGAGACCTAGCTATAATTATCTCATTAATGAATAAGTTCAAGTTATCTTATTCATATATATTATATGTAATTACAATTAAAAAATTAATAATATTTTAATTATTTTTCCCTTATTTCCACTCAGCTTCTCCAACACTCAAAGCCTTCTCCCTAAGTGTCGCAAGTCTTCTTATAGCCTCCTTAAGCGTATCATCCTTTTTCGCAAAATGAAATCTTATAAGATGATGTACATCCTCCCTGAAAAAGCTTGAGCCCGGAACTGCTGCAACACCTACATACTGTGCCATCCATTCACAGAATTTCACATCATCCTTAACACCGAATTCGCTTACATCAACAAGAACATAGTAAGCACCCTGTGGATCTGTATATGTAAGTCCAAGCTCCTTAAGTCCGCCTACAAACACTTCTTTCATATGTGCATAATGTGCTGCCAGCTTGTCATAATATTCATCATCAAACTTTAAGCCCGTAACAGCCGCCTCCATAAGTGGTGCTGCTGCCCCAACTGTAAGAAAATCGTGGACTTTCTTTACTCTGTCTATAATCTGCGGATTAGCTATAACATAACCCAGTCTCCAGCCTGTTATAGAATATGTTTTCGACAAAGAATTACATACAATAGTTCTTTCTCTCATGCCGTCAAGTGCCTGCATATAAACATGTTTATTAGGTGCATATATTATGTGTTCATACACTTCATCTGTTACAACATAAGCATCATACTTCTTTGCAAGTTCAGCTATTGTCTGCATCTCTTCCATGGTAAATACTTTTCCGCAAGGATTAGACGGATTGCATAATATAAGTGCTTTGGCTCCACTTGCAAATGCTTCCTCAAGCTTTGCAGCATCAAATGTAAATTCAGGTGGAACAAGTGGAACATACACCGGCTCTGCCCCTGAAAGTATAGTATCTGCGCCATAATTTTCATAAAATGGTGAGAATATAACAACCTTATCACCCGGATTAGTAATACTGAGCATAGTTGCCATCATAGCCTCTGTACTTCCACATGTAACGACTATCTCTGATTCAGGGTCAACCTTTAATCCCGAAAAATGTTCGTATTTATCAGCTATGGCATCACGGAAATTCTTAGCACCCCAGGTAAGTGCATACTGATGTGGTCCCTCTTTAGCTACTTCTGCCAGCCTGTCTGTTATTTCCTCTGGTGGGTCAAAGTCAGGAAAGCCCTGCGACAGATTAACTGCCCCATATTTATTGGCAACCCTTGTCATTCTTCTTATAACTGAATCTGTAAAGTCAGCTGATCTATTACTTAACTCTTTCATCTTAATCTACATTTACTCCATTTCTGACTATCTGTTACTTACTTCAATAAATTTATCAAGTACTTTATCAGCCTTGCCTGAATCAATAAGCTCTGCTGCTAACTTTATACCATCTGCAAGGCTGTCTGCCTTTCCACCTATATAGAGTGAAGCACCTGCATTCATAAGAACAGCATCTCTCTTAGGTCCTTTTTCACCATTAAGTATGGCTCTTGTTATTCTTGCATTATCTTCTGGGGCGCCTCCCTTAAGGTCATCCTTTGTACAACGCATAAGTCCGAAATCCTCTGGCTTGATAACATATGACTTCATCCAGCCATCACGAATCTCGCATACCTTAGTTGGTGCACTCATAGATATCTCATCTAACTTATCCATGCCATATACTACCATGCCTATCTTAACTCCAAGGCTTACAAGAACCTGCGCTAAAGGTTCTACAAGGTATTCATCATATACACCAAGAAGCTGCATAGATGGTGAACCTGGGTTAGTAAGTGGTCCAAGTATATTAAATACTGTTCTTACCCCCAGCTCCTTACGGATAGCACCAACATATTTCATTGATGTATGATATTTCTGTGCAAAGAAGAAGCACATTCCAACTTCCTTAAGAAGTTCAACACATTTTTCTGGATCCTGTTGTATATTAACACCAAGTGCCTCAAGACAGTCTGCTGTTCCGCACTTAGAAGATGCTGCCCTGTTTCCATGCTTTGCAACCTTCATGCCGCCAGCAGCTGCTACAAGTGCAGATGTAGTAGATATATTAAAGCTCTGTGCATTATCACCACCTGTACCAACTATCTCGAATATATCCATACCTGTTTCAACCTTAACTGCATGCTCTCTCATGGCTGCTGCACATCCGGCTATCTCATCAATAGTCTCTGCCTTAGTACTCTTAGTTGAAAGTGCTGCAAGAAATGCTGCATTCTGTGTAGGAGATGTTTCTCCATTCATAATTTCATTCATTACAGCATAAGCCTCATCATAACTCAAATCACCTTTGTTTACAATCTTTACAATCGCTTCTTTAATCATATAATCCTCCTTGTTTTGTATCTGTCACAGGATAATTATTAATATGTCTTTCTCATCACTACTCTCTGTTAGTAACGATTGCATTATATGCTCCTCAGCCTTCATCAATGCATAAAAAAAGTCCCTGACAGAATTATACTTTCTGTCAAGGACGAATAATGTGCTTATATTATATTCACTATCCGCGGTGCCACCTTGAATTCATGATATTAATCATGCTCTTAGCAGGATACTAACATACCCTCGGCATATAACGTCTGCCTGCAACGTCACACTATACTATGCATATATGCATTTCCCTTGTGCCCTCAGCGGTCCATTTGACAACTTGTTTCTTATCTGCATCTCAGCCTAGCAGACTCTCTGTACAGGCATCATTGCCGTTATCTCCGCTTCAACGGTTTAGCTTATTAAATTATTTAGAATAATAGCACTCAGCTTTGCATTAGTCAATATATCATTATTATTTTTTATTATTTTTATTATTTTTTCTACTACTGCACTTCTACAAGCTCTATCTTAAAGTTAAGCTCTTTTCCTGCCATCTCATGGTTAGCATCAAATGTTATCTCATCATC
>UMBX01005331.1_pt1 | contig 12191 bp, 10 predicted proteins | sample 1964081 | NCBI WGS metagenome assembly UMBX01 (sample SAMEA4835952, study PRJEB28245) | human gut metagenome | biome: gut microbiome; material: fecal sample | place: Denmark | collected 2008
TTTTTAGAGGCAGTATCTCCAGCAGATCTTTCTTCTTTTTCTTCCTATCTTGCTGCAAGAACTATATGGTTTACTGCCCATAAAAATGTTGTAAAAGATTCTATAGACACTGCCACTGCTGGTATATCTTCTTCAATAGATATCGACAGCGCTTATGTTGACAGCGAATTTTTAAATACCTACGCCTATAATATGACCACTAGAATCTATCACACCAATCCGGCAATTGGACGCGAACAGGAGATTGCTGATCTGGAATTAATTTTGATTTCACCAAAGAAGTCCCCTCTTCTGATTGGAGATGCTGGTGTCGGTAAAACATCCGTTGTGGAAGGTTTAGCCTACCGTCTTCAAAAAGGAAATGTGCCGGACCTTCTTAAAAATAAAAAGATTTTTAAATTAACAACAACCTCTCTTTTAAGCGGAACAAAATATGTAGGTGAAATGGAAGACCGTATCAAAAAACTTGCCGAAGAACTTGAATCACATCCGGATGTCCTTTTATTTATAGATGAGATTCATACGATTGTCGGTGCCGGTTCTACCGAAAGCTCCAACAACGATATTTCCAACATGTTAAAACCTTATATTGACCGCGGTGATATTAAAATAATCGGAGCTACAACAAAAGAAGAATACCGTCAGTTCCTTCTTCCGGATAAAGCACTCTCCCGCCGTTTTTATCCGATCACAATAGACGAACCTGATGATAAACTGACACTTTCCATTCTTTACGGAAGTATTCCTGCCATTGAATATGAAACGAAAGTACACAATGCCTTTTCTTCCGATACAACAGAAAAGATACTACGTACCCTGATTGCTATATCCTCTCCAGAAAATCAACCGGAAGATCAGTCCACGAAACGCCCTGAACTCCCACTGACACTTTTAGAAATGGCATTCTCTTATGCAGCCCTTAATGAACAGGAAACCTTATCCAAACAGGATATTATTCAGGCAATCCGCCATAGTAATCGCCTGCGTAAAGAAATACGAACGGCCACAAACCTTCTAACCGATTTATAATTCTAGCTGCTCTACAAAAAATAAAAAAGTATTCTATAGTAACATAAAAAGTTTAAATATGTGAATTTAGCTACTACTATAGAATACTTTTTAATTTTTATAAATTTACACAATCAGAAATTATTTACCAATGCACAACTACCGGATAGGTAGATTCGATGTTATTATAGATTTTCTGAACAGCACTTCTTGGTGTATTTACACAGCCATGGGAACCATCATAAGTGAAAATTCCTCCACCGTAACTTCCACGCCATGAAGAATCATGAATTCCTACACCAATCTGAATGAATGGAAGCCAGTAGTCTACGTGAGAGGCATATCCCTGACCGGTTAACGTATAATCTGTTGTTTTATAAAGGATGTAGTAAACACCGGTTGGTGTTCCATGTCCTTTACTGATATCTCCGGTTACAACATCTGTAGAAACTAACGTTTTCCCGTTCTTATAAAACCACATATGCTGTTCACCTAAACTTACTTCTACATAAGTATTCCCAATGTCAAACTTCTTACGACTTTTTGCGCGATGAGCATATTCCGGCTTTCTCTTAACAGACTTTCCCTGTTTAATAACTTTGATCAGATTGGCAGTTTCTGCTTCCTGATCAATCTTCCAGCCATAGGTACCGCCGCTGACTTCTACGTCATTACCGCATATCGATTTAAAATGTCTTTTTACTCCAACCGTATCATACTTCTTTGCAAGATTTTTAATATACTTTGCAACCATCTCGCTATGAACCTTAACTTCATGCTTATCCGTTTCATATAACCATTTACTAAGTTTCTTTGCGTTCACTTCTTCGGTACGGTCATCAAAATCGTATGTAATCGTTTCCTGAACATATTTATTCATTGTTTTATTCGCCGCTACAACTTCTGCTGTATCTTTTTTATACACAGGATTCTTATAACAATCTTTTTTCTCTATATCGATACTCCGCTCCATATTTAAGATTGCTTCTTTTAATATTGGCTTAAACTGCTTTCTTTTTACTGTATTTCCGTAAACTTCAGGTACAATACTGTAGCTGTTCGATGCTGCATCATATGTAGAATATGCATCTACCGGCGCAATTACCATATCTTTATTAAATGCATTTAAATTCTTATATGTATCATTAAACGCATCATTATCTACCGTTAAAGTAATCGCATCTTTATAATTCTGAGACTGGAATAATGCTGTGATCCACGCATATCCCTTCTGTCCTGCCTTAATATTTTCCAGCTTTCCGTCATCTTTAAATGCAAGCTTCACCTGAGAGGATGAAATACTTTCCTTCTTTTTATCTCTTTCCTTAATCGTAATCTTATATGACTTAACATCTTTCTTAATCAGTTCCTTTGCTTTAGAAACACTACGGAATGCACAGGAATATCCATTCACCTTTGTTCCTATAAAATAATGATACTGAAAAAAGATTGACGCAGCAACATACAAAGCAATGATGATCAACACCGCCAGACCAACTTTTTTCTTCTTGTCCATTTTCCTTCCTCCTCTTTAAAATTTCTTAATATATACAAAACCTCTATTATATCCTGCAATTTTCTAGTATAGTTCATTTCACTTTACGAAACAAGAGAAAAAAAGGAGAAAATCAAGCTCTTTCCTCTAAAATTTGTATACATTTTGACCCTATATATATTTTGTGTTATACTAATCAGTAATAAAAAGGGAAGCAGGCTCTATTTGGGCTTATGGGGGCAGCATTATGATGAAGACAATCAACAGAATTATGAACTCTTATATTCAATTTTTTAAAATAAAGAATTTAAATGTCCAGATTGTACTGACAGATGATATGTATACCTGTCAGAAAAAATATGGTTTTAATAAAGAAGACTCTCGAAGTCTTGATGAGGCAGCCGCCCGCAAAAACTGGAAGCATGTTGCTGCCTGTATGAAGTATCCAAAGCATATGGATGAACCATTTACTCTTATATTTAAAGAGCCTTATTTAAGACGTTCTCCACTTTGTGAGGTCTACCGCCTTGTCTTCCATGAATTAACCCATATCTGTGATTACAGAGACTATGCCCGCCTGAATCATCTAACTTCTTACCGACAGTTATTTGATGATCCCGAAACTGTATTATTCCAGCACTGGTCTGAATACCATGCGGAACGAAGAGGATATGCCGCATGGCTGAAGCACCGTTATGGTATCCGCGTCAAGTACGATATTAATAATAGTAAGATAGATATTTTACATAAAGAAACCATCAATAATATTCAGTATTACGGAGAACATTATACCAATACGGCTGAATATGGATCCACTCGCCAGATTTACTTTACTATGCACCTTCTGGCCCGTATGAGTATCTGGATGCAGATTCTTCCTTATCAGGTAAGTGATATCTTATCCAAAGACCCATTTGATTATAAAGGCATCGAGTGGATTAAGAAGTTAATGTATCTTTTCCACAAGTATCCAAACATTGATCAGATGAATGATCACTTCATGGAAATCGCCAGAATCATTGCTGAGAACTTCTCACTCTCACGAGAAGAGATCTGGCAAAAAGTAAAGTATTGATTTGGTATAGACGAAAAAAGAAAAAATGATATATCCCATCTGCTCTGTAGTCGCTGTGTTTAAAATGCTCGTCCGCATCTTAAACACGCTCCGAAGACGCATCTGGGATATATCATTTTTTCTTTTTTCTGGCTAATCTAAGGTTGGAGGAATGGGAATTTTCCAGAAGGATATGGATTTCCATGGAATTAAATTCTAAAGGACTGACATTCTAATTGTTGTATATACTTAAAATTTAGTTACATTAGATGCATGATAACTTCACTTCTACATGAAATCCTACAACAAGAAATTTTTCTCTTCTGAAGATTCCATCTGGAGCCAACAAACAGAAAAGCAAAAATTTATATAAAATAGAATGTGATGTCGGAGCAAATAAAAATGCCGGTCAGGCATTTTCTATGCCGCGACTATCTTCACATTCTATTTTATATAAATTTTTGCTTTTCGTCTGCTATCTCCAGAAATCAAATTTTTAAATATTCTTTTATCATTTTAAGTTCTTCTGGAAAGAGGCAATATTTCTTATCCCCTGATTTTACTTTTTCACAGCAGGTTTCAAAATCCATCCAGCACACTTCCTGTACTTCTTCTTCCTGTAATTTTAATTCTTTTATATTTATTGGTTCAGAATATAAATAGACATGGCTGATCTCATGATTTTTAAACGGTTTGCCATAAAAAATTTCCTCATACTTTCCTTCATGTAAGCCCATAAAATGAAGCTGTTCCGGCTCTGCTTTTATTCCAAGTTCTTCTTCAAGCTCTCTTAATGCTGAGGTAAGATAATCCTGTCCTGCCGGCAAATGTCCTGCGGAAGAAATGTCATAACATCCTGGAAAGGCATCTTTATTCTCACTTCTCTTCTGTAATAATAAGTCGTAACTGCCCTTCTCATTTTTTTTCACGATCCATACATGTGAAGTCCCATGCAGGTCTCCATCTGCATGAACGAGTGAACGTTCTTTAATTACTCCTGTAGGATGACCATTCTTATCTCTAATATCTAAATACTCCATCTATATTACTCCCTTCGTAAATATATTTATTATAACAGATTTCTTTTTAAAATAAAAAAAACGCATCGACGTCATCATTATGACTCGATACGCACCATATAGAATCTGCAAAGCAGTTAAAGGGGAAAATTAAGATTTATATTTAAGGTCTCGTCGCAAGGACTCAACTCGTTTTTCAACGTTTCTTATTATATAATATTTTTCTGTTTTTTCAATTCACAATATTCATAATTTTTTTTCATTTCATACCTTTTTTCTTGGACAATTTCACATTTCAAAAAAGCTCATTATTAAAAATGTCTTTATTTTATGTCCTTTATCCTTTTTCATTGTATTTCTTTTTTGAAAGCTAATGTCAAAAAAATTTCTATTTGTGCCCAAAAATTAGCCGAAGTTCATCTATTATCCTCTATTCAAATAGATTTTCTTTTGTTATAATAAAATAACAGAATTTAAGTTGGGAGGGAAGCAGTATGCAGCATATGACGTTGAATAAGATTTCTATTGAACACATTACACTGGAACATATCGGTTTTGTTCATCATGGATTTGGAGTTGACTTACCTGATTATCTTCTGTAATTTTAGTTTAATTCATTAGAAACAAACGAAACGCAAAAAGTATAATTATTGTAACTGTAAAGATGGTCGCAATAATTATACTTTTTGCGTTTTGTCTGTTTTTATTATGGAATTACATACTCTGTGATTATCACACTTGCAATTGCTCCTGCTATTGTTGCAAACATTGCTCCTGGTAAAGTCCATCTTGTTTTTTTTATGTTGATACTCATATAGTATATCGTAATCGTATAAATAACTGTTTCCGTACAACTCATCATAATAGAAACGATCATTCCTGTTTTAGAATCCGGTCCATATTCTTTAAAAATATCAAGTACAAAGCTTACCGCTGCCGATGAAGAAAAAATTCTTACGATAAAAACAGGGATGATTTCTGCCGGAATATGAAGGACTTTTCCTAAGGGAGTAAGGAAATCAGAAAAGCTGTCTAAAGCTCCTGAAGCTCGAAATATTCCTATCGAAACGAGAAGTGCTATCATCGTTGGCGCGATTTCGATGACTATATGAAACCCTTCCTTTACTCCTTTTAAAAAACTTTCATAGACATCGGTATGATTAAAAAAACCGTATACAATAATATAAAACATTGTAAACGGCACAATAAAATCCGAAAAATAAAGAAGAAACTTCACTGTAATCGTCTCCGTTTCTTCTTGTTTCGTCCATTGTATCTTATAAATTCCATTCCCTTAATAAAAAGAATTCCTGCTAAAGTTGAAATCATAGTTGCTAAAATTGCCGGCAGAACCACCGCTGTCGGATTTACTGAACCATACTGGCTGCGATAGGCAATCATATTGATGGGAATAAGCTGTAGCGATGAAATATTTAACACAAGAAATGCACACATCATATCCGATGCTTCATATGTATCCTCTGACATTCTTGCTATGTTACCGGCTGTATAGCTTTTCTTACTTATATTGCCTTTATTACTTTCTTCCAGCTTCTTTAATTCCTTCATCGCCTTAAGTCCGGCTGGAGTTGCAGCCCAGCCAAGACCAAGGATATTCGCCGCCATATTGGCTGCAATATATTCATTTGCTTTATGCTGAGGAGGAATATCTGGAAAAAGCCAGTTAATAAACGGATACATTGCCTTTGAAACTCTCTTCATAAGCCCGCTTTTTACTGCAATTTCCATCATTCCGTTCCAGACACCGATCACTCCAAGCATAAATATACATAAGTTCACTGCTTCTGTTGAAGATGAAATAAAAACTTCTGTTAATTTTCCCATCGTACCATGAAATGACGCAAATAAAATTCCTCCTGCAATCATAAGTACCCACAATATATTCAGCATAAAACTCACTCAGTCTTTTTCTTTATTATATTGTTCCTGACTTGTCCGATATGCTTCTTTATCAAAGTCACCAAACTTATCTTTCACTGTACGTTTAATCTGATACATTGCAAAATCTGCATACTGCGTAAATTCTTTTCTATCTGTTGTATCATCTGGATACCATGCCACTCCTGCTGACAAATGCAGCATAAATGGATCTCCGTTTGGCAAAAGTATTGACTGAGCTCTGATATCTTTTTCGAGCTGATCTAAATATCTCTATATCTCACTTCTGCTCGAATACCCATAAAATAAAATATAAAACTCGTCACCGCCCGGACGGGATATTAGCGTATTTTCCGGTACAGATTCTACAAATACTTCTGCTGCACTCTTAATATACTGATCTCCATTATAATAATGCCATATTGTAACCTTTGTCGGATTATCCGGATCTAGCTTTACCTTCTTTACTGAACTTCCTAAAGAGGTTCCTCACCCGCCAAGCAGCATGCTCAAAATCATAATCATGCAGATTATAACTTTCTTATTAAACTTCATACACTTCTCTCTTTCTTATCACATAATTACATCAAACTTATTTTTTGTATACTCTAGGAACCCTCTTTCCTACATCACATACAAATTCATAATTGAAGCTTCCTGCAAGATTTGCCATATCCTCTACACTAATAAAATTATCACCGTCTTTTCCAATCAGGGTTACGATATCTTCAAGCTTTACATCCGGAATATCTGTAATATCTACCATCATCTGATCCATACATACTCTTCCTACGATCGGAGCCTTCTTTCCATGAATTAATACCCAGCCTTTATTCGAAAGACTTCTTGCATATCCATCTGCATATCCAACCGATACCGTAGCCAGGCGGCATGGATGATCAACCACATAGGTTGCTCCATAACTTACGCCACGTTCCATCTCCGGCTCCATAATATTCACTACATGTGAATACCAGCTCATTGCCGGTATTAACTCTAAATTAGAAAAATCCACCTCATCAGAAGGGTACATTCCGTACAGAATAATTCCTGCTCTTGCCATATCATAACGATGGTCATCATATTCCATGATAGCAGCACTGTTACAAATATGTTTTACCGGAATCTCGATTCCTGCTTTATCAAGCAGTTCTACAAAATAATCATATCTCTTCATCTGACTTTCTGTATACGCCTTATCTGTCATATCCGCACAGGATAAATGCGTAAATAATCCTTCGATTTTTATATTAGGCAGATTCGCAATCTGCTCCACAATAGCAAGGCCCTTCTCATCTGGAGATAAACCGATTCTTGTCATTCCTGTATCTAATGCAATGTGAATTCTAGCTGTCTTTCCAGACTTCACAGCTGCTTCGGACATTGCTTTCGCCGTATCATAACAGTAAATCGTCTGGTCTACTCCATACTCTAAATTCTTATAATAAAGAGAAGGGGAATTATAACCAAGAAGTAAAATCGGCTGCTTTAATCCAGCCTTTCTCAGTTCTACTCCCTCATCAATCGTAGCAACACCAAAATAATCTGCGATATCACTAAGATAATGTGCAACTTCTACAGCACCATGACCATAACCATCTGCTTTTATAACGGCCATTGTCATTGCCTTATCTCCAGTCTTTTTTTTGATATTTATATAATTCTCCCTGATTGCTTTTAAATCAATTTCACAATAGGTGCGCAAGTATTCTTCCATTATGTTTGTCCTCTTTTCCTTATTCTACAGTAAGCCCGTAAAACTAGTTTACTGTACATATCTATATTATGTCACATCTAATCAAGAATGCCCCAGCATTCTTGCTGCGAGATGGGCGCAAAACACCCCTTATAAAAAAGTCTGTAAACAAATAAATTCTACCACATTTTTTTCTATTGTGAAGATTTTTATACAGAAAAAATTCGGGAAATATGGTATCTCCCGAATTTTTTCAATTATTTTACTTTTACTATAATTACTTTCTTTTTTCCATCACTGGTCTTTACAGTAATTTTACATTTACCTTTTTTTAACGCCTTAATAACACCTTTTTTTGTTACTTTGGCAATCTTCTTATTAGAAGAGCGATACATAACCTTAGCAGTAGAAGATGCCGGAATCTTCTTGGCTTCTATTTTATATTTCTTCCCCTTCTTTAAAGTAACTTTTGTCTTCTTCACTTTTAAAGACTTTGTTTTTATTGTTTTCTTAACTGTAGAACCTGAAGCTGGCTTCGTCTCTGACTTCTTTTCTGAAGCTGCCGGCTTCGTATTTGAATTATTCCCTGAATCACCCGGCTTATTGTTTGGCTTATCTTCAGAGCTGCCTGGTTTCGTATTATCCTCTTCATCAGAACCATTTACTTCTATCACATACTTGCTCACATCTGGAACTTTTGTAATACTTGACCAGTACAACTCAGAAATTGTTCCATAGTTATCCTTGATTTCCTTACCGTTTAGCAATGTCCGATTGGATGTCTTGGCAAGCGTTACCCCATCTGCAATTGCTTTTCCCGCAGTAGCACCTGTTTTGGGTATACTGCTGCATCCACCTTGTGCATAAACATTTTTTACAGAAACAGTACCATTACCTCCGATAGCATCTGCGCCATCATCATATGTACCGTTACCACCAAATGCAATTAATGTTCCCTCACCGGAAATACTTCCATTATCTAAAATAATTCCGCTGCCGCCTACGGATGTTGTTGCAATATATCCTCCACCAAATGCCGCTACTACGGAATCCTTTTTAATATCTAAAGAACCATTCTCAATACGGATCGCTGGCTGACCGGAAAGGCTTTTTCCTGTTGTTTCATCCTGTCCGGTTGCTGCTTCATCTCCCTTTACAAATACCTGCCCATCTACGGTAACCTTTCCTTTTACAACAATAACAGGATTCGTATTCTGTCTGATGATATGTCCATTTGATATAAAATTGGTGTTAGAATAAATAGATGAATTTTCTAAAATTGCTCCATCATTTAAAATCAACTGTCCATTAATTGAAGAACCTGTGAGAAACTGACTGCCATAATCATCATAGTTTGATGAGAACTTACCGCCATTTTTCACTTCAATATTTCCATGAATAGAAGAATCACGAAGAACAAGCTTTCCGCCATTCTCTACAACAATATTTACGCTGCTGAAAACTTTCATATTTACAAGAGTAAGATTACAGCCATCTGGAACAATCAATGTCTGTACTGGACTACCATCTACAGCATAACCAAGTTCTCCATAAGTTCCACTTGTACGAGAACCGTACCATGCCTTAATATCCTTTGGTACCGTAACTGTTTCGTTCTCTCCGCCAAAAGAAGCAATTGCCCATGGCTCCATATCATACATATACTTTCCATCCGCTGTCTGCTTACAATTCTCAAGTTTAAGCTGCTTTGCAAGTACTTCTGTACGAGTATAAACTTTAAAATTCAGCTCATTACTTGTTGCAGTACGACCGCTCTCATCCGTTACTGTTACACTAATTGGATAAGAGCCGGCTTTTAATGGTTCCCCTGATAAAGAAAGAGAACTGTCGTGGACAGAATAAACACCTTCCATTCCGCAGGCTTCTGTATCAATATTTATCTTTGTTCTGTTCTTATTTACTGTGATTACTTCACTTAACGGCTTCCAGTCGCTGTTCTTCGGCTCCTGTCCATCAGGAAGAACTGCTGCTTCAACAATCACATCACTATTTTTATTTGTCGTAACAGAAGTAGAAGCTCCACTGATTGCATCATATTTCTTCTGTCCTTCTAAAGCACTTTCAAAGCTTCCTCGTATTCTTACATGAAGCGTATTAATTCCATCAGAAGGTCCTGAAGGAGTCTCTGCATCTGAATCTGTCTTTTTAACAGTAAATGTATCTGCTGTTGCCTTTATCACACGTAAGTACAGCGTTTCATATCCTTCACTCTCAATCGTGAGAATATTTCCACTCTTTAACATGCCGTCAGAAGAACCATCAAAATAAAGTTTATTTTCATCTGTATTTCTGTAATATGCTTCTCGTCTCATTAAAGCTAAACGAGAACTTGCTTCTTTCCACTTTGTTTTATTTACAGAAACACTTTTTATTCCTTTGACATAGTCAGGTGCATCCGCAAAAGAAAGACTCTGAAAATCATAAACTACATTTTCTTTCATTGCTTCTACATTGCCGACACTGGCAGAATTTGCAGAGTTTGCCGCAAATGAAGGAATAAAGGATAATGCAAGTAAACACACTCCCAAAACTACACTGGCTAATAAATTTCTAACCTTCCTATTCATATCCGGTTTCTCCTATTTTACAGTTACTTTAACAACTGCTTTCTTTCCACTTGCTGTCTTAACAGTAATCTTGCATTTACCTTTTTTAACAGCTTTTACAACACCCTTCTTTGTTACTTTGGCAACCTTCTTGTTAGTAGACTTAAAGGTAACTTTTTCTGTCGCATTGGCTGGTTTTAATTTTGCTTTAAGTTTAACTTTTTTGCCTTTCTTTAACACAATACGCTTTTTGTTAACAACAACTTTTTTTGCTTTTACAGTTTTCTTATCTGGCTTTTCTGCTGGTTTTGTATCATCTTTTTTACCTTCTGTTGTTTTGTCTGCTGGCTTAGGATCTTCTTGCTTTAAACCTCCATATTCTGCTCCACATACTTCACAGACTGCTCTCTTTGTTGTTGTAGCTTCGCCACCTTTATGTGCTTCTTTTTCAGTCGTAGCATCACAACCTTCATTCTGACATTTCTTCCAGTGATAAGTTCCGTCAGACTCATATTTATCTCCATAGTTATGAGATGCGTACTCACCGTACTCTTCTCCACAGAATTCGCAGACTGCTTTCTTCGTACAAGTAGCTGTTCCGCCCGTATGTTTTGTGTGGATGGCAACTGTTTTATAATCTTTACCTACTTCTAATACTAAGTCTTTATATCCTTCTGCAGAAATAACAACTTTGTTAGTATCTTTTGTAAATTCCTTATTTCCTATTGTTATATTAACCATGCTCACATTTGCTCTAAATGTATCTTCTTTCATAAGAAATTTATTATCTACTTTAGTATAAGGTTCTGCATCATTTACTTTAATAGATGTAATCTTTTCCATCCAACTTTCTGTATTTTCTGAATTTGCAGTATATTCAGAATATTGAATAAGATACCATTCATAACCAAAATCTTTCTCAAGTTTTGGAGTTTCCGTTGGTGCCTCCTTCAATTCTACCGCTGCTGTCTCCTCAGCCTGTACCGCTACCTGTGGTGCAACTGTTCCCACTACTGTCATTGACAAACACATAGCGCATGCCATAATGAATGAACTAATTTTTCTCATTGTTTCTCTCCCTTTCTCTCTCTCAAATAAACTTAATAAAAAAAACAGGTTGCCACTTAAAACTAATTTATGTTACTTAGTTCTAACATTGGTTAGTTTATTTAAAAGACTACCTGTTTTTATACTCCATGTCAATTCTACAGTTGATAACATTTCTCAACTATAGAATTCTTAAGAATTCATTTATTTAATTTTTAGAAAAAAGGATTACTTTTTTAACAGTTCCTGATAAATATCCCTTTTACTTACTCCGCGGTCTTTTGCCACCTGTTTCATCGCACTCTTTTTATCCATCCCTTTTTCAAGATAATGATCCATATGTTCCTGCACAGTAAGCTGATTCCACTCCTGTTGTTTTTCCTCTTTCAGTTCCTGTAAACTCTTT
>UMBX01057095.1_pt1 | contig 11910 bp, 10 predicted proteins | sample 1964081 | NCBI WGS metagenome assembly UMBX01 (sample SAMEA4835952, study PRJEB28245) | human gut metagenome | biome: gut microbiome; material: fecal sample | place: Denmark | collected 2008
GCGCAGGAAAGCCCCGCAAAAGTTGCAAATCATATTCAATTTTCCTCCCTATAATTTTGTTCAATAGTATTATAACAATTTTTTCACATATTGTCAAGCAAAAAAATCCCTCGGACTGCGTTGCCCGAGGGATAGGGGAAAATTACTTCTTTGTGGTTATGACTTTGCTGTTTGACCAGGGGGAGTACAGCGTGGTCTTGCCGAAAACATCGGGGCGAGAATCGGAGTATTTGTAGAAAAAGCGTATTCTAAATTTGTAGCGGGTATTTGGCTTGAGATTTTTCAGCTTGATGTATGTGTTGCCGTTTTTATAATAAAATAGCTTATTTGTATCTTTATAATAGTCATCGCCCTTTACATGAAGATACTTGACCCATTTTTTCGCCTTATAGTCATACATCTCGATGCGAACACCGCTTCTATATTCAATTTCTTTTGAATTGATCTCGTATCTTATGATTGCAGAATTTGAAGTACTTGAAGCGCCTATAAGCTCGGAAGGCGTTATCTTATTATAGTATAAAGATTCGCAGTCCTCGCCAAAGACCTTGACGTATTCGTCTTTAAACAAAGGTTTTATCCTTATTCTGGTCATGCCATCTTTTTTTATGTTTTTTATAACTACGCCGGTATTGTCGCCGCCTTTGACATATTTGTAAGTCACAAACTTTTCATCATTCGGGCCCCACACCTTTATTTTGTATCCCGTAGCGTTTTTTGACTTTTTCCAAGTGAGTTTCAGCGAGTTGCTTCCTACCATTTTAGCGGAAGTAATTTTAGTCGAGCCGACTTTGAAATTATCGCGGGTGGTGTAGTTTATGTTGTGCTTTACGGCGTAGTGATATGCCGCACTGCCCGTTTCACATTCGAGGGTAAAATTCTTATTTACTGTGTAATCTTCAACAAGATTGCCATCCTCTTCGGGATCCCAATAGTATGGTTCATAGCCAAAAGCGTAGCCCTCTACTTTAAGAACTGTTTTAGGAACATAAACTTTCTTTGCTGACGCATTAAAAAACGAAGCGCCGCCTATCCTATCTATATTCCCTTTGAGTATGATCTCATCAAGAGCTGTGTCATTATAACAAATACATTCATCAATATCTTTTACACCGGATATTGTAATAGACTTTAGGTTAGGGCAATTTGCAAAAGCTCTGTTATTTATTTTCTTTACAGAAGATGGTACAGAAACAGACTCTATCTCCTCATATCTGTAAAAAGCATATTCGGAAATCTCGGTAACAGCTTTGCCTTTCAGCTTAGTAGGGATAACGATATTGGGGTTGGTCTTATCAGAACCGGTTATCATTATAGTGCCGTCGGCTTTTTCCTGATAGTGAAAGCCATCGCATAGGGGGTCGGTGTTATGCTGTTTCCAGCCGGCTATTGAAACATCGGCATCATTGGTCGCGGCGTACTCTTCGATCTCGGCGGTATCCGCTTCCGAGGAGGTATCGTCAAGCTCGGTAACGGCGGCCTCGGTCTCGGCAGGCAGAGCGGAGTCATTTTCCTCAGCAAACGTGGGAACAGCCATAGAGCAAACTATCGAAAGCGCCATTATGTAAGAAATAATGCGTTTTGTGTGTTTCATTTTGGGTAGACCTCCTTGTATTTTTTTTACTCTTTTGTTTTTTCACAGAGGAAGATCTTCTCTGTTTACCATATATTATAACATATATACAAACGATTGTCAAGCAATTCGGGGGGGGAGATGTAAATAAATTGGAAACAAAGTGCAGGAAATTTAATATTTAAGCCTTGACATTTTCCACACTCGGTGCTATAATGTTTGATGTATATGATAATAATGTGATAGAATAAAAAGAGGAAAAACAAAATGTCTAGGATACGAAGCTTTCTCTCGAATATGTCGTTCACCCAGATATTGGTCTTTGGCTATACTATGGTCATACTTGTGAGCGCGGTGCTGCTCATGTTGCCGATAAGTTCGCGCGAGCGCGCTTTCACGGCACTGAATGACTGCATATTCACCACCACTTCCGCCCTCAGCGGCACGGGGCTTACGCTCTTCGACACCTACACTTACTGGTCGCTTTTCGGGCAGATAGTTATACTCATCGTAATTCAGATCGGCGGTATCGGCTTTATGTCGATGGCGATCTTCGCGCTTTCTTACACCGGCAGAAAGATTGGTCTGAAACAGCGCTTTACCATGCGCGAATCTGTCGCGGGATTCAGCGGCGGCGGCGTGGTCAAAATGACGCGCTTTATTTTAAAAGGTACAATATACTGCGAAACGGCCGGTGCGATAGCTCTTTCGGTCTTTTTTATCCCGAAGATCGGCGTTGGAAAAGGCATCTTCTTCGCCATTTTCCACTCCATTTCCGCATTCTGCACGGCGGGCATAGATATAATGGGCTATTTCGAGCCGGGCAGCTCGATAATTACAGCGGCGGACAGCTGGCTGCTGAACGTAACGCTGATAATACTTCTGACCATCGGCGGCATCGGCTACATCACTTGGGGCGATGTTGTGGAGCACAAGTGGCACTTTAAAAAGTACCGTTTGCAGAGCAAGATCGTAATAATGGTCACGATACTTTTTTATATACTTGGAATTGCAGAGATGATACTGGTAGAGTGGAACGCGCCCTCGCTGAGCAGTGCAGACGGCGCAGGTCAAAAGCTGCTGATGAGCTCCATGCTGGTAACATCGGGGCGCGACGCAGGCTTTGCACCGCTGAACGTTGCCCTATTGAAAGAATCCACCCTGCTTATGATAATCTGCTTTATGTTCATAGGCGGCGCGCCCGGCTCGACGGCATGCGGTATCAAGACCACGACTTTCGCGGTAATGGTGCTGACGATCGCGAGCGTTTTTCGCAGGAAAAAGTCGGTAGAATGCTTCGGCAGACGTTTTGAGAATACAATAATCAAAGACGCAAGCTGTGTTACAACACTGTATTTACTCGTTGTCATAATCAGCTCGATAGTTATATCGGCTATCGAAGATGTGAAAATACTTCCCGTAATGTTTGAGGTTGTTTCGGCGATAAGTTCGTGCGGGCTTTCAATGGGCATAACCGCAAAGCTTTCGGACATTTCATGCGCGCTGATAACGATAATCATGTTCTTCGGCAGGATCGGCGGACTATCATTCATCATGTCGCTCTCTAACAACGTTAAGCCTTCAAAGGTACAGCTGCCCGAAGAGAAGATAATTGTAGGATAAGAATATGAATATAAAAATTGAAAGGAAAATTACAAAATGGCACGGTCATTTTTAATCGTAGGACTTGGAAGATTTGGCAAGCACATGGCGAAATCGCTAACTAAGCAGGGCAACGAGGTGCTCGCTATCGACATCAACGAGGACAGGGTAAATTCGGCGCTGAAGTACGTCACCGACGCGCAGATCGGCGACGCGACCGACCCGCAATTCATCGCGGAGCTGGGTGTGAACAATTTCGACGTCTGCATCGTCGCGATAGGCGATAATTTCCAAAGCTCGCTGGAGTCTACCTGCCTGCTGAAAGAGTCGGGCGCGAAGTACGTTTTCGCCCGCGCGAACCGCGATATACACAAGAAATTCCTGCTTCGCAACGGCGCTGACGAGGTAATTTACGCCGAGCGCGAGACTGCCGAACGCTTCGCCATGCGGTTCGGACTAAAGGGCATTTCCGACTACTTCAAGCTGAACGACGAGTACGCCATTTACGAGATCGCCGTTCCGGAGAGCTGGGTCGGCAAGACGATTGTGGAAAAGAACGTTAGGCAAAAGTATAATGTCAACGTGCTTGCGATAAAGCACGACGGCATTTTCGACGCACTGCCGGGGCCCGACCACCTCTTCACCGCTGACGAGAAGCTGCTGGTGCTGGGAAACCGCGAATCCGTACAAAAAATGATGAAGTAAATATGCACAAAAATCGCGGCTGAGATATGCCGCTTTTTTATTACAGTTGAGGTTACAATTTGGTTACAGGTGGATTTTTGGACAGTTGAAAACTTTACATAACGCATTGTTGAATGTTGAAAACCCAGTTGAAAGTGTTAAGAACCTCTGCAAATATTGATAGTTTTGCAGATCACAATTTTAAACAGCTGTTGATAAGTACGCTTTTTCGGCCAGTTTGTAACCGGTATGTAATTTTTGACGTTACCATTTAAGCATGACATTTGATAAATTTTACAGACATAAATTTACACAAAGCACTGTATAAGGAAAATTTGCAGAGCTGCAAAAAGAGTTACAGACAGGTTACGGGAAAATAGCTGTACAGTTGAGAAAACGGCTTTTAAACAGCATAAATGTTGAAAACTCAGTTGAAACTGTTAAAAAGTATCGCAAATACAAGCGTTTTCGGACAAGCGGGTTTTAAAACGTGTGTTGAAAAGTACGATTTTTCGGGCTGCTTGTAACCAATCTGTAATCAGATATGCTGCGTGTGGCGTTTTTTTCAACAGGCGAAGTTTAAAGCATTGTTTATAACTTTTTATGCTTGACAAGCGGCGCAAAAGTTGCTATACTATATATAATGCGTCTGAAAAGGGCGCAAAATTTCATGCCGCGCGCTTTAGCAGTTAAAACGGTTAAAACGCGGCGGACTATTTGGAGGAGATTATTATGAAGATCGCGATCGCAGGACTCGGACTCATCGGCGGCTCGCTCGCCAAAGCTATAAAAAAGAACACGGAGTACACAGTCTACGGCTACGACATCTCGCGCGATGTGATCTCGGCGGCGATGGCTGAGGAAGCGATAGATTACAGCATACAGCCCGAAGAGATGGGCTGCTGCGACCTCGTTATCGTGGCTCTGCACCCGAACGAAACGATAGATTTTATTTTGGATAACCGCGAAAATTTCAAGAAAGACGGCATAGTCATCGACTGCTGCGGCGTAAAGGGCGCGATAGTCAGCGCCGTGGAAAAGCCGCTGAGCGACGCAGGAGTGCGTTTTCTGGGCTGCCACCCTATGGCGGGCCGCGAGTTTTCGGGCTTTTCATACTCGCTGGACAACCTTTTTGAAAAGGCAAGCTTTATCATGACCCCGACCGACGACACGAAGATGAGCGCGGTAAAAGAGATCTCGGCTTTCGCATACCGCACGGGCTTTGCGAAGTGCGTGGTATCCTCACCAAAGGAGCACGACGAGATAATCGCTTTCACCTCGCAGCTTGCGCACGTTGTATCGAGCGCTTACATCAAAAGCCCATCGCTCGGCAAGCAGGCGGGCTTCTCGGCGGGCAGCTTTAAAGACCTCACGCGCGTGGCGAAGCTGAACGCCGATATGTGGACTACGCTTTTCCTTATGAACAAGACTGCGCTCGCCGCCGAGGTAGACCACATTATAAAAGCGCTCACCGACTACCGTGACTGCATAGCCGCGGGCGACGCCGAAACACTGCACCGTCTGCTGGAGGAAGGCTCGGCGCTGAAAGAAAAAAGCAACAATATGAGATAAGCCGTGCGGCTTGACAAAATGTGCGGAATGTTGTATAATTAAATAGATAAATTTAGGCGGCGGGATATTTTTTCGCCGCTCGCAGAAAGGACTGTTTTTTCTAATGGGCATGACGCTGACTGAAAAAATACTAAGAAAGCACCTTGTAGACGGCGAATACGTCAAGGGCGAAGAGATCGGCATAAAGATCGACCAGACCCTTACGCAGGACGCTACGGGCACTATGGCTTACCTCGAATTTGAGGCTATCGGTATACCCAGAGTAAAGACTGAGCGCAGTGTGGCTTACATCGACCACAACACCCTCCAGTCGGGCTTTGAGAACGCCGACGACCACCGCTTCATCGGCTCTGTTGCTAAGAAGCACGGCATCTACTTCTCGCGCCCCGGCAACGGTATCTGCCATCAGGTACACCTCGAGCGTTTCGGCGTGCCCGGCAAGACCCTTATCGGCTCAGACTCGCACACCCCTACGGGCGGCGGTATCGGCATGATAGCGATAGGCGCAGGCGGACAGGACGTAGCTGTAGCTATGGGCGGCGGCGCTTACTACATCACCTGCCCCAAGGTAGTTAAAGTAAACCTTACGGGCAAGCTTTCCCCCTGGGTATCGGCTAAAGACGTTATACTGCAAGTGCTGAGAGTTATGAGCGTTAAAGGCGGCGTCGGCAAGGTCATCGAGTACTGCGGCGAGGGCGTAAAGACCCTTTCTGTACCCGAGAGAGCCACCATTACCAACATGGGCGCTGAGCTGGGCGCTACTACCTCTATATTCCCCTCTGACGAGATAACCCTCGAGTTCCTCAAGGCGCAGGACAGAGCGGACGTATGGGTACCCCTCGCGGCTGACGAGGACGCAGAGTACGACGAGCAGATCGACATCGACCTTTCCGCGCTCGTACCGCAGGCAGCATGTCCCCACTCGCCCGACAACGTTAAGACAGTCGAGGAGATCGGCAAGCTCAAGATAGATCAGGTATGTATCGGCTCTTGCACCAACTCTTCTTTCGTAGATATGATGAAAGTTGCGTACATTCTGAAGGGCAAGACGGTAGACCCCAGCGTTTCGCTCGCTATCGCCCCCGGCTCGAAGCAGGTGCTCAACATGATCGCGCAGAACGGCGCTCTCTCAGACATGATAGACGCAGGCGCAAGAATACTCGAATCCGCCTGCGGCCCCTGCATAGGCATGGGTCAGTCGCCTAACTCGGGCGGCGTTTCGCTGAGAACATTCAACAGAAACTTTGAGGGACGTTCCGGCACTAAGGACGGACAGATCTACCTCGTATCGCCCGAAATGGCGGCTGTATCGGCGCTGACGGGCTACCTCACCGACCCGCGCGACTACCTCGGCGATATGCCCGAGTTCAAGCTGCCCGAGCACTTCGTTATCAACGACAACATGATAGTACCGCCTGCACCCGCAGAGGAAATGGACAGCGTAGAGGTACTCAGAGGCCCGAACATAAAGCCTTTCCCCGAGACCTCGCCGCTTGACGAGAGCATAGAGTGCGCGGTATCGCTGAAAGTCGGCGACAACATCACCACCGACCACATCATGCCCGCGGGTGCTAAGATACTGCCCCTGCGCTCGAATATACCGAAGATCTCGCAGCACTGCTTCACCGTATGCGACGAAGAGTTCCCCAGAAGAGCGAAGAACATGGGCAAGTCGATAATCGTCGGCGGCTCTAACTACGGTCAGGGCTCGTCGAGAGAGCACGCGGCGCTCGCGCCCCTCTACCTCGGCGTAAAGGCTGTACTGGTAAAGAGCTTTGCGAGAATACACCGCGCTAACCTCATCAACGCAGGCATACTGCCGCTGACATTCGTCAACGAAGCCGATTACGATAAGATCGGTCAGGGCGACGAGATAGCCATCGAGAACGTAAAGGAAAGCGTGCTGGCTGACAAGAGCGAGCTTACCCTCGTCAACAAGACCACGGGCGCTGAGATACCCGTGCTCTGCGAACTGACGGGACGCACAAAGGACATAATCCTCGCGGGCGGTCTGCTCGACTACACAAGAGAGTCGCTGGCTGAATAATGCGACGCATTGACGACCTAAGCAAAGAGCTACGCGAGATAGAAGCCTGCGAAAAGGCGAACGAGCCTAAGAAAAAGCTGACGTTTATGAAAAGGCTTGTGCTGAACATTATCCTGCTGGCGTTTGCGGTTGGCGTGCTGGCGGCATACGCTGTAAATTCGGTGAGAAAGCTTATCCGCATGGTGCGCACCGTAGGCGGCTACGACGCGCACGACAAGGCTGTATTCGCGGCATTTGTCATTATACTGCTCATCATCTCAGCGACGATGTACAAGCTTACCAAGCCGAAAGGCGGCAAAGGCTTTGACATCGGCAGATTCCAGCTCTGCATAACGGCAGTCGCTGGGATAATAATGATCGCGATATTTATAGCGCTTTGCGTAAAGTCGATATAAAACTGAATTTGCAAAGGGGCAAGGCATGGCTGGAGCAGGTTTGCTCCGCCGCTTTGCCCTTTTTCATATATTTTAAAAGGAGGATCATCAATGGCAAAGATACAGATGAAAACACCGCTCGTTGAAATGGACGGCGACGAAATGACCAGAATTATCTGGAAAGAGATCAAGGATATACTTATCCTGCCCTACGTTGACCTGAAGACCGAGTACTACGACCTCGGTCTGGAGTACCGCGAAAAGACTAAAGACCAGGTGACCATCGACTCGGCGAACGCTACCAAGAAGTACGGTGTAGCTGTAAAATGCGCTACCATCACGCCGAACGCGGCAAGAATGCCCGAGTACAACCTTTCGCAGATGTGGAAGTCGCCGAACGGCACTATCCGCGCTATGCTCGACGGAACTGTTTTCCGCGCACCGATACTGGTAAAGGGCATCACCCCGTACATTCCGACATGGACAAAGCCCATCACCATCGCGCGTCACGCTTACGGCGATGTTTACAAGAACGTAGAGATGAAGTGCCCGAAGGACTCTAAGGCTGAGCTGGTGCTGACCGACAAGGACGGCAACGTTTCTAAGGAAACTATCTACGATTTCAAGAACTCGGCGGGTATCATACAGGGTCTGCACAACAAGGAAAGCTCGATAGCTTCGTTCGCAAGAGCCTGCTTCAACTACGCGCTCGACACCAAGCAGGACGTTTGGTTCGCTACCAAAGACACCATCTCGAAGAAGTACGACCACACCTTTAAGGACGTTTTCGCTGAGATCTTTGAGAAAGAGTACAAGGAGAAATTCGCGGCGGCGGGAATCGAATATTTCTACACCCTTATCGACGACGCTGTTGCAAGAGTTATCCGCTCAAACGGCGGCTACATATGGGCATGCAAGAACTATGATGGCGACGTTATGAGCGACATGGTGGCTACCGCCTACGGCTCGCTCGCTATGATGACCTCGGTACTCGTTTCGCCCGACGGCATTTACGAGTACGAAGCGGCGCACGGCACGGTACAGCGCCACTACTACAAGCACCTCAAGGGCGAAGAGACCTCTACCAACTCGGTAGCTACCCTCTTTGCATGGACAGGCGCGCTGCGCAAGAGAGGCGAGCTTGATGAGCTGCCCGAACTTATGGCATTTGCCGACAAGCTCGAAAAGGCGACCATCAAGACCATCGAGGACGGCGTAATGACAGGCGACCTCTACCTGCTTTCCAAGCTGGAGAACAAGCAGAAGGTAAATACCGAGGACTTCCTCAAAGCAGTTGACGAAAGACTGAAAGCGATGCTCTAATGCTCTGACAGCATCGCAAATATAAAAAAGCGGCGACCCGTTACGTTCAGCGGGTCGCCGTTATTTGTTATTCGGATAATGTTATGGTCTTTTATCGTCGCCGAGGATCTCAGCGTCGTCGAGCAGACCGGAAGAAGCAAGAGCCTGTACTCTGTAATACATCAAATTATCGTTCGAATAAGAGTAATAAATTGAAAGGCTTTTGCCGACATATTCACCGTCAGTAAAATTCTTATAACTCTTCTCACCGTCAACAATTATGCCGTAATCTTCACAAAGTTCATCTATCGAATTTGCAGAAGCCTTAGTAAGTTTTTTCGCGCCGTAGTCATATGCATAAAAGAAAACGTATTTATACTCAAGATCCCAATGGTTATCCCAAAAATCCTCATTTTCATCTGTATCTGCTCTGTCAATAGACACAACATACATTTCAGGGTCAGAGCTGTTGTTTCTATAAACATTTCCCAGCTCAAATCTTTTATAGCATTCACTTTTGCTCAAACCTGTAATTTCAGCGAGGTCTTCAAAAGCATACTTTGCATACTCAGCGTACTTCGACTCCTGATAAATATCCGCTCTATCGCTCTTTTTCACGCAGTCATAAGCCTTGCCGTACTTGGCCTCTGAGAGCATAGCTTCGATAAGATCGTCGCGCTCTTTTTTCGGGGCGGCGTCGTAAGCCATCTGATACTCGCCCATATTGTAGAAAAATTCGGGCGAAGTGAGGTAGCCGTAAGCCTTTATTCCCGCAGGAACGAGCACCGACAGCGCCGCGCCGAAGCCTATCAGGAACAGCACGAAATTCAGCAGCTTGCTCTTCTTTTTCTTGACGGGCTGAACAGCTGGTGCGGGTCGGATGCAGCGGGGCTGAGCACCTGCCATCAGGAAAGGCTCGCCGCAATTCGGGCAGCCGCCCAGGCTGTCGTCGGAAACTGTACCGCATTTTCTGCATAATATCTTAGCCATTTTTCACCACTCCCCTCTTAATATACGTCGAGCACCTTAGGCGTGCTCTCCATTTTATCATCAGCTACTGCGGTAACGTACCACTCGCCATCTATCTTATAGACCACGAAATTCGCTTCGCAGTCCTTACTGCGCTTATCGCCCTTGACTTTCAGATCTACGGTAACGAGAACGCCTTCCTCAACGGTCTCGCCGTTTTTCAGACTGCCCTCAGTAAGGCGCTGTTTGGATTTGAGAAGCGGCTTCACCGACTTGAATTTGTAGGAATATTTAGCATTTTTGCCGTACTTATCCTCTTTGGCGTCAAAAAATTCATCGAAACTGTCTTCCAAATAATCGTCCTCGCTTATGTAATCATCAAGATCCTCATCATTTGAAAGCGCCGAATATTTGTAGATCTCGGCAAAATCTTCAAAATCTTCCGCACTCAGCGCCTTGACGTAATCGGAGACCGCTCCGAGGTAAGGGGTCGCGAAAATGCGCTCGCAGATCTTCGCGGCGGAAACACACACCGCCAAAACTATCGCAAAAGTCACCAGCTTTTTAACGGGCACGGGCTTGGCTGACTTTTGCTTCGCGGAGCGCGGCTGATACTGCGGGACACTGCGGCGTGGCAGGCTGTCTTCCTGCGGAGCGCCGCACACGGGACAAAATTTGCTGCCGGCATTCATCTGACTGCCGCATTTGGTACAAAAAACCTTATCCATATATCTTCCTCCATAAACATATGTGCAAAAATGCATTTATCGCTTTATTATAGCACAACTGCTGACAAAATGCAAGTATTCAGACCTAAAAATTCGATACATTTTAGCACGACTGGTTACATTCTGCGCGTTTGCGGCGAAATTTTTCACATTTTCCGCGCTAATTTCGGCGGCAATATTGACATCTTCGCCAAATTGTACTATAATAAAAGTAGGAAAATTTGCGGCGAAAATGCCGCTTTGAGCGGAGGTATTACATATGGAAAACGAAAGATCCCGCGTTATAAAGGTCAAGGTGCGCGCAGTTGGCAAGCCCGCGGCTGAAGAAAAGCCAGCGGAAGCGCCTGCCGAGCCGGTCGTGCAGACCGAGCAGACCGTTGAAACGCCCGTCGAACAGCCCGCCGAGCCTGCTATTGAGGATAACACTTCGGACGTTGCGGAAGCAGCTGAAACCGCGGAAGTTGAAGAGGCCGAGGAAGCGGCTGAGCCTGCTGAACCCATTGAAGAGGCGGCAAAAGAGGTCGAGGAAGAGCCTGCAAACGAGCCTATCGAAGAGCCTTCGGAACAGATCGAAGCTGAGGAAACAGCGGAAGAAATCGAACCTGTCATAAACGCTGAGCCGAGAGCTAAGCCCGCCATGGCTGAGGTCGGCGCGGCGGGGATCGCCTGCCCGAACTGCGGCAAGATGTGTCCCGAGGGCGACGCTTTCTGCATTGCCTGCGGCACTCGTCTGAACCAACCGAAGCCCGAGCCTAAACCTGAACCCGCGCCCGCGAACCGCTGTCCGAAGTGCGGAACTGAGTGCGCCGAGGGCGACAGCTTTTGCATGAACTGCGGCACTCGTCTGAACCAGCCCGCACCCGCGGTAAACGTCTGCCCGAAGTGCGGCACCGAAGTTTCGCCAAACTCGCTCTTCTGCATCAATTGCGGAAACAGACTGAAATAAAACCATGAAAAACACATCTGCCGAGGAAAAGCCCGAAAGAGGCGGCGCGGGGCTGGCGGTATTCATCGTCTTTGCACTGCTGGCGCTGGGCGCAGGAGCTTTCGGCGCACGGT